>Ga0310811_10012966_pt1 | contig 10841 bp, 10 predicted proteins | sample YCmetagenome_FD_207642 | JGI IMG/M metagenome (GOLD analysis project Ga0310811, IMG submission 207642) | Soil microbial communities from experimental microcosm in Duke University, North Carolina, United States - YC | ecosystem: Engineered > Artificial ecosystem > Soil microcosm > Unclassified ...
GACCGTAAACGGGTTTGACATCCGTGAGTGCGATCGGGGCAGCGCGTCAGTTGCCTTCCCGACAGACAGGCGCGCATTGTCGTTGACAGAGGGACGAAGTGCGACCTGCCGTCGTCGTCATCCTTTTGATCTTCCTACTGGTGGTTACAGTTGCGTCATCGTGCTGCGGGGGGGAAGGCTCCGCGGCTTCGGCAAAAAAGCGGGCCGCCGCTGATCTGATACGCGCGTATCACATTGGTTCTCGCCGACCACGCTGCACAGCGTTGCAGAACGTTCAGGTCGGCATGGATCATCCACCAATGCGGCTTGCGCGACATCGACCTCGCGGTGACTGACGCGGACGGGCAATAAAAAAAGCCCCCGGATATCTACCGAGGGCCGTGAGAAGGTAAGGGTTCTGGTAGGTTAAGGATCGCTCACTCTCCCAGTCAATCGCCGGAGAACCCCTCCCTGATCACACAAGCGCCAGCGACATCGCCGCGGCGAGCCATCCTAGCTCGTCGATCCGCCTACCATTCAATCTGACGGGTCACGACCCAACCAGGAGTGTGCCAGTCGAGATTGTATTTCGTCTCGTTCGTCTTGTTCGCGTGCCGACCTATGCCGATGATGCTGGCAATGTTTCCGTTGGCGCAGGTGAAGAACATAGCAACATGGTCTGTGCCGGCCCCTTCGGTCGTATGGAAGACCATCTTGCCGTTGAAAGTGAGACCGCTCCCGCCACCAGCTCCATTGTGATTCGCGATATACTGTGCGGCTTTGCGGACGTTGCCCAGCCAGATTTTGTTGCCCTGCCCGGCGTTCTTGATCACGAATGCGACCACGTCGTCCTCGGTCATAGCCCCAGCCTTCCCTGTGATCTTCGGGCCCCAGATAACTGCCATCCTCGTCTCCTGCTTCCGCCACTGCGGATGGTGAGTTACCACGTTAGCGTGAGCGCTTACACGTATTCCGTTGTCGTGTCCTTGGTCACAGCGTCCCTCCTCTTCCTGAAGTGCGGTGCCCTGGACACGGTGCGCAACAGCATCAGCGAAATTGAGCGCAACGCCCGCGGGTGCGCCACCCTGCCGCCCCTTTTCGACCGCGTCGTCAGCTCCTGCCGTGCGTGTGGGGGTGGACGTGCTCGACGCGAAGGGCGGGGCAACAAAAAGGCCCCCTGATTGCCCGAGGGCCGTGAGAAAGTTAGTGCTCCGGGCAGGCTGAGACGCGCTCACTTTTTCCGTCAAGCTCCACGCGCGTTGCCAGCCGCCGGGTGCATTTCCATGCTCCAACAATGTTCGTCGTCACCGAGGCGGATGCGGGATGCCGGAACCACCGCGGTTACGACGGGTACGCTCCGGCCCCTTCCGCCGGCGGCGCCCCGCGGCCGGTACGCTTTTGGGGCGGCCGGTGGGCACGTTCCGATCAGGCGGGGTCGGTGCCGCCGTCCGACTGGCGTAGCGCGCAAAGTCGCAGGTGCGCCGCTGTGACACTCTCATCTTGTCGCCGATCTGGCGGACGGTCCGTGGAGAAATTACGAACCGCCACCATAGCCACCGCGAGCAACTGCTCGGCCGCCTGCGTGCGCTTCTGGTCGCAAGCCTGGTGGAAAGCCGCTAGAATCGTGTCGATGAGGCGGTTGTCGTAGTGTCTCACGCGAACCAAGTCATCAAGACCGTCAAACATCTCAGGTCAGTCCCTGCAATTGACGCTGTTTGATGAAGCAACTCTTTCAACGGAGTTGCAGGCGTTCAACTCAAAAACGCGGTGCGCGGCGACGCAGTGCCTTCGCCCGAAATTCATCGTGGCCGAGTTCGCCCACGAAGCGCGGTGAACTTAGTTTAAGGCGGCGACGGCGTCGTCGAGGGTCGCGACGTTGCCGATATTCGTCCGCAGTCGTCCGTCTCGCACCCGCTGGACGATCTCGGTCAGTTGGGCACGATCGGATTCGACAACGAAGTCGACCGCCAAGCCGTCGGCAGGCCGCGTCTCGGCCGGCCCGACGATGGACGCCAGTGTTCCTCCAGCTCGAATCAGACCGGCGGACCGCTTCTGGATATCGCCGCCGATGACATCGAACACCAAGTCTATGCCGCCGACGTCTTCCAGTGCCTCGTTGTCGAGATCAACGAACTCCTGCGCGCCGAAATCCAGCGTCTTCTGACGGTCGGCCGCGCGTCCGGTGCCGATGACGTAGGCGCCTGCCTCGCGAGCGAGTTGCGTTACCATCGAACCGACTGCGCCGGCCGCGCCGTGCGCGAGGACGCTCTGCCCCGCCTGAAGGCGGCCGTGCTGGAACAGTCCCTGCCACGCGGTCAGGCCGGAGACTGGCAGGCTCGCGCCCACCGTGAAGTCGACGTCCCCCGGCAACGGCGCAACGGCGCGAGGTTGCGTGCCTCGATGGCTACATACTCCGCCAGAGTGCCGTCGCGATGCCAGTCGGCGAGGCCGAATACCCGCTGTCCGACCGAGAGTCCCGTCGTGCCGTAGCCGAGAGCCGAGACCACGCCGGCCAGCTCGTGGCCGGGGATTGACGGTGTTCGGTCACGGTCGCGGCGATCGGTCCAGGTCGAGGGCCACTCCGTCTCAGTCGGCACGGATCCCGACGCATGGATCTGAACGATGACATCGTTTATCGCTGCCGGCGGCTTGGGCCGCTCGGCCAGCTTCATCCCGGGCCTTTCCGCAGCTTTGTCCGTCACAATGATCGCCTTCATGAGTGTTTTCTCCTGGTCATTTGTCTCTCCGGTGGAAACGTTGCAGCTTCGCCACCATGTTCAACAACTACTGCTATCCGGCACTTTGTTGACCATCACCGCGTCGCGGCGGCCGAAGCCGACGCTTGGCGGTAAATCATGGCAACCGCGCGGAGCCGCCACGTGCCGGGCGAGATGCTTGCCGGCCGCGCCACTACCGAGAATCAGAATCTCGCGTGATCCGGACTGAGACATGGGCGTCTACCATGAAAATAACTTTGGGGGGCGGTCGAGGGCGGTATGGTTGCCACATGGTCAGGCGGCCTTCGGAGCGATCTGGACGTCGTAACCCATCTGGCGCAACCGGCGGATCAAGTTGCCGGCGGTGCGGTGAGTGTTGAGCTGATCGAGGTAGCCGTCGCCAAGATCCTGGTAGTCACTGCCGGTGATCAGCATGCGGTAGGCGGTGACCAGTATCTTGTGGCCGATCGCGACCGCCGCCCGCAATGCGCCGCGACGAGCCTTCAGGCGACGGTACTTGTCAGCGAGGTATGTCCCTTTGGTCTTGCCGGCAGCGTTGCCTGCCATGACCAGTGCCGTCTTGAGGTGGACGTTGCCCTTGCGGGTTTTGCCGCCGTGCTGCTTGCCGGCACTTTCGTGGTTGCCCGGGCACATCGTCGCCCAAGAGGCAAGATGCTCGGCGTTGAGGAACGCACTCATGTCCACGCCAATCTCCGCGATGATCGTCGCGGCGATCACCCAGTCGACCCCGGGAATCTGCCTCAGCAGACGCATCTGCCGGCTATACGGGGCAAGCTTCTCCCGCAGTCGCTTGTCGAGTTCTGCGACATCGGCCTGCATCGTCTCGATGCGGCGCATCTGCACGCCGAGCAGGAAGCGGTGGTGCTCTTCCAGCCGCCCGTGCAGCGCCGGCTCCAACTCGTTCAGCTTACGCCGCATCCGCCGACGCGCCAGTTGCGCCATCTCGGCAGGCGTTTGCCTGCCCTCGACCAGGGCCTCCAGCATGGCCCAGCCGGACACACCGAACACGTCGCTGGCCACGCTGGACAGCTTGATGTTGGCACTCTCCAGCAGTTTGATCAGCCGGTTGCGCTCTGCCGAGGTTGCCTGCACCAGCTTGCAGCGGTAGCGGGTCAGGTCGCGCAGCTCGCGGATCGGCCGCGGCGGGACGAAGCTCTTGGCGATCAGGCCGTGGCGGGCCAGATCGCTGATCCAGTCGCAATCCTTCACGTCGGTCTTGCGGCCTGGCACGTTCTTGATGTGGCGGGCGTTGCCCACCACTATCTCGAAATGGTCCTCCAGCACCGCGTGGACCGGCTTCCAGTAGACGCCGGTGCTCTCCATCGCTACCAGCGTGCAGTCATTGTCCTTCAGCCAGTTCCGCAGGTCTTCGAGATCAGGCAGCGTCGTGCCGAAGGTGCACACCTGCTTGCTCGGTTTTGCAGCTGCGGCACCGAGGTTCAGGCAGGCCGCGACCGTTGCCTGGTGCACATCCAGGCCCGCACAACGTTCCACGATGGCTTCCATCAGACTCCTCCATCACAATGGGACAAAAGGCCGATCGTTACGCCGCGCGGTTTATTCAGTCTCTACCATGCGTGCTCCCCGTTGCCGGGGGCGACGAAGGGCAATACCCTTCAGGCGGCGCGGGTCAAACTCCGTGGCGGGGTCAGCAAAACCACCGTGGAAGCTTGCGACCTCGAACGATCGCATGCTGAAGCTATCCGGTTCGGCCCGCGCCGCCATACCCGGCATCACGCATCGACATTTTCCGCCATGGCGGTGCGGCCGCGGCCGCTCGCTAACTCCGTGGTAAAAGGCCAAAGTGGGCGATTCACGCTGCGTCACCGCGCTTGATGTGAGGAGGGGCGCTCGCGGTCCTGTGGAAAAAAGCTTCGTGTTCACGCGTGAGCGGGCGTGGCTGCCGGGGTCGTGGAGTCCGGCGCGTTCAGCACGGTCGTGACCAGCAGTACCGCCGCGGCGTTCGCCCAGTAATACCAGGCGTCCACGCCCGAGAAGCCGAACACGAACGGAACGATGGCGAACGCCACACCCACGAGGCGGTCAATCGTCAGGTGGAACGCGAACGGCAGCGACGGCGAGAGGCTGCAGTTCGAGGTCAAAGGCGGTAGCCGACGCTGGACCTTCAACTACATGTTCGAGGGTCGCCAACGCGAACTCGCCATCGGCAAGTATCCTGCCATGTCGCTGGCGGAGGCGCGTGCAAAGCGTGCCGAACTGAGGGAAGCCAAGGATCGCGGACTGGACCCCAGGGCTGTTCTGGCCGGAGCGGCCATCCCGGCCAAAGCCATCACGTTACGCCAGGACGCCGCCACCTTCGTCGCCCACATGTGCGGCCAGTGGAAGCCAGCCCACCTCAAGGAGTGGCAGCAATCGATGGAACGGATCGCAGGTCCGCTGATGGACAAGCCGACGTCCAGGCTGACGCAGGCCGACGTGCTGGCCGTGATAAAGCCGGTCTGGGAGACCACCAACGAGACCGCCCGCCGCGTTCTGGGCAGGATCGAGCAGACGATCGACCACGCTATCGCTGTCGATCCCGTACGGGTTACCAGCCCCCCTCCGTGCGACAACGTCTTGCGGGTCCTTCCCCGCGTGTCGACTGTCGTCAGGCCCAGGCCGGCGATGCCATGGCGGGATCTACCCAGCTTCTATGCCAAGTTGCGGCAACGTCCGGAGACCGCGGCGCGGGCGATGGAACTGCTGCTGCTTGCCTGTTGTCCCCGAACCAGCGAGGTTCTCTCGGCCACCTGGAGCGAGATCGACGGCGATCGCTGGAATGTCCAGCGGCGCAAATGAAATCCGATGTCGCACGGACAATTCCGTTGAGCACCGCCGCAATGACACTGCTCGATGGCGTCAGGCCGGTTCAGACCTCACCAGTCACGCTCATCTTCGGTAGCCGGCGTCGGGGCGGATCAGGCCGACAGGTGAACGACGCCATGCAGACGTTGCTCCGCGGGAAGATGGGGTTGGGATATACCGTGCATGGCCTCCGCTCGTCGTTCATGGATTGGGTCGCGGAGGTTCATCCTCAGCGTCTGCTGGAGGCTGAACGGGCGCTGGACTACCAAATCGGTAACCAGGTTCAACGGGCCTATCTGAGAACCGATTTCTTGGAGCGGCGCCGGGAACTTGCCGAACTGCGGGCGGATCATCTGCAGCGAGGTCCCCATGCCTTCTAATCGGGCGGGGCCCCCGTCGCCGCGCTGCGGCCTGATCGCAGCCCCACTCTCCGCGTGCGCGAGTTCCTCCGCTCGCGATCAATGTCAGGCCGTGTCGCCCGTGTATCCGATCCCAAGCGCTGCCACAATGCGCGCGACCCGCACTGGAACCCGAACACCGCCGCGCCGGAGAGGACCCCGGTAAGCCCGTTGGCGACCAGGACCGCCATCGGTCCCAGCAGGTCTCAGAGCAGCGGGACACCTGCCGCAGGTTCGGCGAGATGTTCGATTGCTTCCTGCGCGCCGGCGGCCCCGTGCGTCAGGATGCCACCGCCGACCAGGAACATCCGCCGTCCCGACCACGGACAGGGTTTGGCTGCATCGAGGGGCGTCAGGGTGTGCAGAAAACTGTTCTCTTTGTCCGATGCAAGTCTGGTCGCGCCAGTGGCCTCCTGCCTTCGCTCCGTGCAGTTGCTAGTCCATCACACCGTTCCTACTTTGCCGGCAAACCTCGCAAACTCTCCGGCAACACGCCCGTCACATCAACCGTTTAGAGTGCACCGATGGACCAGAATAAGACCCAGACAGACTCGAAGGGGGGTGCGATGGCCACCGAAGGGGATCCGATCCTCGAGCAAGCACTACATCGAGGCATAATATACCGCAGATGGGCCATCGGGGCTACCGCGTTGGCCTCCGTTATTATCGTCCTGGCGCTGGCGGCAGCGATCTTTTTTCTGCTTTGGCAATGGGATTCTGCCCATGACATTGCCCAAGCCAGGAGCGAATCGGAAAAAGCGAGAGACGAGGCTGAGGCCGCTACGAAGCAAATTCGAGTAGCCATCCAGAAGGCAGCCGGTATGGCCGAACTCGCACAGCGGTCACTGCCGATAATTGCTATCGGCCTCCATTCAGCGATCTCACGGCAAGGATGGATTGTTCAAGATGGACAACCGACCCGCCGGGTGACGCAAGGCGTTTCTGCCTTCGCCACATATGGCCTCGATGGCAGCACTTTTGTTGTAGCTGAAGGTAGCCGGATCTACATGGGCAATTCCGAAACTTCAAATGTGGAAGAATATTCGGTAAGGGCGCCGGTTCTATCGGCCGCTTTCATGTCTGACGGGCATCAACTGATCATCACCGACGGTAGCGGTGGGGTGACGATTCTTGAAAGCATGACGGGCAGGGTAGTGCACACTTTCAGAACTGGGACGGCAAGCATAAGCCACGCGAACGTCAGTCTGGATGGCCACTTGCTTGCTACCGTGAGCCTGGACCGAATGATCCGTCTATGGCGCCTTCCTGACACTCTATTGCAGAAAAGTATCGGTGTTAACAACGATGTCACGTCCATCGCGTTCAGTAACGGCAACGCCAAACTGCTCGTCGGCTTCAGCAATGGCATCTCGTATGTGATTAATATTGCATCCGGCCGAACCGAAAGTGTTTTCTCCGGGCCAGTGTGACGCTTTGGCACACAGAACTTTTCCCCATGGGGTGACATGGTAAGTTGGCCGATGCGGAGACGCGAGTGGGTAGATGGTGGGCGAAATGATAGTGACAAGCACCCAAGCTCGCTCTTCGCGAGTCCCGGGATGGCTGTTGACCAGCGCTGCGCGTGGGCGGACGGTGGTCCCATCAACAGAGGGGTCCCTTTTGGCGCCGATCATCCCTCAAACAGGGTCCTTTTTCCACGTCGAAACACAGCCGAATCTGCAAGCTGGGTAGACTGGGTGTTCTTTTCACTCTCGCGTCCGTAATTTACCATCGAAGACAAAACCGGAGGGCCGCGAATTGCATACGAAAAATATTGTCGTCGCTGGCCGTGAAATGCAGTTCATCGGCAATCCGACAGACTACTATTTCCAGAACCTCCAAGCCTTCTATGACGACATTCCGCCGCTCGAGCCCTATGTCCGGATTAATGTGCCCCGGGATGGTGTCGTTCTGGACTTGGGCGGCAACATAGGCCTGACCGCTCACTTACTGTCACAGTTAGTCCCAAAGGGACACGTCTACGTTTTCGAGGCATTACCTAAGAACGCCGAATACCTCCGCAAGAATCTTGCCCTGAACGGTATCCGCAACTGTACGTTGGTTAACAAGGCGATCGGCGTTGAGCCGGGCCAGCTCGTAATGTGCGATGGCGGGGCTGGTTCCCACATCGTCACCGATGCCCACATGGACATCCAGAATTACCCTGGCGAACCGGTGCCTGTGACGACATTGGACGATTTTGTGCTGCGGGACGCGCAATTGCCGAGGGTCCACTTCATCAAGATGGATATCGAAGGTTTTGAGCCGCAGGCGATCGCTGGCGCTCGGCAATTGATGGAGCGCGACAGACCGCCGTTCCTGATGGAGTTCAATTCCTGGAGTTTGGAGTATGCTCACCACACCAATGTCTGGGCATTCGCGCGGCAGCTTTTCGAGCACTTCGCTCCGGACATTGTGGAGCCCGACGGCTCGACCAAGCCGGCCTATGGCGGCAGTATCGGTGGCTTCATGTGTGACAACCTGGTCAACCGCCGCTGCGTCACCGACCTGCTGCTCCAACTGCAGCCGGGGCATTCTGTTCCCAGACTGGACGAGATGACCACGGATCCGGAGATCTTGCGCCTGCGGGCCGAGGTGGCGGCGCTCAAGGCATCGACGTCCTGGCGCATCACTGCACCGCTGCGGGCTTTGCGGAGCGGTCGCCACGCAACTGGGGGTGCTGACGGTACTGAGGGCTAGGACATGGAGATGCAGAGATCTGTCATCTGAATGCGACGCCGCTGAGGCGTCCGGTAGTGCTGGACCCCCAAGGGCTTGCGCCCTGTCGCCGCTGCTGTGTATCCACTAGAGCTGTCTCGTCGCTGGGAGCACCGGATTTCATGAATGCATACACCGCCATCAAGCGTTGCCGCGTGGGCGGTGGTTGCACCCTGATCAGTGTCCTGGATCTCGGGGAGCAAGCTCTGACAGGTCTATTCCCAAAAAAGCCCGGCGAGGCGATCACGCGCGGGCCGCTGCGACTCGTCTGGTGCCCGGACTCAGGGTTGCTACAACTCGCGCATTCCTACGACCTCGGCGAGATGTACGGGAAGGATTATGGATATCGCTCTGGCCTGAACCAGAGCATGGTCCGCCACCTGTCATCGAAGATTAGGGAGCTGGAGCGGTTCGCCGGATTGGCATCCGGCGACACGGTCTTAGACATCGGCAGCAACGACGCGACTTCTCTCAAGGCCTACTCGACGCCGGGGTTGAGTCGGATCGGTATCGATCCAACCGGCTCCAAGTTCAGGGAGTTTTATCCGGAGGACGTCGTACTTATCCCCGACTTTTTCTCTGCAATCGCCTACCTGAAATCTGGTGCCAAGCCCGCCAAGATCGCGACCTCAATCGCGATGTTCTACGACTTGGAGGATCCGATCGCCTTCGCGCGTGAAGTCGAACAGATCCTGGCACCAGGGGGCATCTGGCATTTCGAGCAGAGCTACTTGCCGTCGATGCTGAGGCTGACCAGCTACGACACGGTCTGTCACGAGCATCTGGAATACTACTCGCTCGGCGTCGTGCGGCGTATCCTGGAAGCGGCCGGACTGCGGGCGATCGATGTGAAGATGAATGCGATCAACGGGGGCAGCTTTGCCGTGACCGCAGTGCGCAAAGCGGATCCCCGGCGGGGCATAGAAGCCGTGCTCGATTGGCTGCTCGAGCAGGAGGATCGCATGGGGCTCGATACGCCGCGTCCCTATCGCGACTTCGAGGAACGTGTATATCGCCACCGATCCGACCTGATGCGTCTGCTACGAGCCCTGGCTGCGGACGGCAAGAAGGTGCTCGGCTATGGCGCCTCTACCAAGGGTAACGTCCTGCTGCAGTTCTGCGGCATAACGACCAACGAGATCAGCGCGATCGCCGAGGTTAACCCGGACAAATTCGGTGCCTTCACACCCGGCACCAACATACCGATCATCTCGGAGGCAGAGGCACGCGCGACCAAGCCCGACTATTTCCTCGTCCTTCCCTGGCACTTCAAGGATGGCATTGTTCAGCGAGAGGCGGAGTTCCTGGCCAATGGTGGTCGGATGATCTTTCCCTTTCCGGAGATTGAGATCGTCTGATCCGCCACGATCGAGGGACAAGGTTAAAATGGGGCTCGTGTCTTGCGCCCAGAACTACGAAGACGTCCTGCTGAACCGTGTCTTCGGAGGGCAGCAGGTAGGCTTCTACGTTGATGTGGGTGCCTATCATCCGGTCGATGGGTCGGTAACCAAGCTCTTCTACGATCGCGGTTGGAGCGGCATCAACGTCGAGCCGGGCAGCATTTTCGAGCTGCTCGCGGCAGAGCGCCCGCGCGATGTGAACCTGCGGATGGCCGTGCTCGACCGTAAGGGAGAGGTCTCCTTTCTCGAGACCGTCTCGGACCGGGGCATGTCCCACGTGGTCGAACAAGACGTTGGCTGTAGTGTGCCATGCGATACGCTCGAAGCCATCGTGGAAAACCACGGCATGGGCCGGCCTGTTGATTTCGTGAAGATCGACGCAGAGGGCTCCGAGGCCGCGATAGTGCAATCGACGGACTGGCGTCGGCTGCGTCCGCACGTCTTGGTCATCGAAGCGACGAAGCCCTGGAGTAACGTGCTGGTAAATCAGGGCTGGGAACCCGAGCTGCTAAGCGCGGGGTACGTTAGGGCCTACTTCGACGGCATCAATTGCTTCTACGTGCCGGAGGAGGAATGGCCGATCCTGCAGCGTCACTTCCAGGTCCCGGTGAACGTCCTGGATGGCGTTGCGACCCGGGCGCATGACGCAGCCCGCGCCGAGTTGGCAGCCGTGCAAGGGAAGCTCGCGGGCACCGAGGCTGAGTTGGCAGCCGTGCAGGGGAAGCTCGCGGGCACCGAGGCTGAGTTGGCAGCCGTGCAGGGGAAGCTCGCGGGCACCGAGGCTGAGTTGGCAGCCGTGCAGG
>Ga0310811_10012967_pt1 | contig 10841 bp, 10 predicted proteins | sample YCmetagenome_FD_207642 | JGI IMG/M metagenome (GOLD analysis project Ga0310811, IMG submission 207642) | Soil microbial communities from experimental microcosm in Duke University, North Carolina, United States - YC | ecosystem: Engineered > Artificial ecosystem > Soil microcosm > Unclassified ...
GCTGCTCTGCCTGCTCGTGACCCTGGTGGCCGTGGCTTCCCCGCCGGTGGCGGCCGAGGAACGCCCGCTGCGCCTCGTCACCCTCAATCTGCTCCACGGCGGTCCGTGGTCGAGCTTCACTGGCGACGACCAGCAGCTGGAGGCGCGCCTGGGCCTGATCGTCCCGTCGCTGCGCGCCCTCGAGCCCGACATCGTGGCGCTGCAGGAGTCCCCGGTGACGCGGCGGCGCGGCGACGTGGCCGCACGGCTGGCCGAGGCTCTCGGGCTGTCGCACGTCCACGCCCGGGCGACGGAGCGGCTCGTCCCGTTCCGGCTGCTGGGCCGCCTGATCGTGGGGGTGCTCGGCTTCGTCGAGGGCCCGGCCGTGCTGAGCCGCTTCCCGATCGTCGCCAGCGCGATCCACGACCTGCCCCGCTGTCGCCGCTGGCTCGATCCCCGCGTGGCCCTGCAGGTCGACGTCCGCACGGCGGCCGGCGACCTCGCGGTCTTCTCCACTCACACCTCGCGTGACGATTGCCAGACCCGCCGCGTGGCCGAGCTGGCCGCGGCGCGCGATGTCCCGGCGGTGGTGATGGGCGACCTCAACACGCCGGAGACGAACCTGGAGGTCTTTCGCGAGCACGGCCTCGTCGACTGCTTTCGCGCGGTCCGCCCCGACGCGGCGGGGCTCACGGTGTGGCAGCGCATCGACGTCCCCGCGCCGACGGTGCAGCGGCGCGTGGACTACGTCTTCGCGCGCGACGGGCGGGCGGTGCGGGCTCGCGCGGTGTCGGCGCGGATCGTGCTCGACGCGCCCGAGCGCCGCGAGGACGGCCGCGTGCTGTGGCCCTCCGACCACTACGGCCTGTTGATCGAGCTCCGGCTGATCAGGCGGGCCTGAGCCCGGTGACGTTGTAGGCGGTGACGGCCCGCGAGAAGCCCTTCAGCGACAGCTCCCCGATCGGCTCGGCGTGGATCAGCTCCTCCAGCATGCTGTGCAGACGGCGCGAGACGAGGATCTGCCCGGGCTGGGCCTCGCCGCACAGCCGCGCTGCCAGGTTGGTGACGGTGCCGATCGCGCCGTAGTCCCAGCGGCCCTCGAAGCCGATGGCGCCGATGGTGGCGTAGCCCTGGGCGATGCCCACGCCGAAGTCCAGCTCCCAGCCGCGCTTGCGCCAGCCGCGGGCAAGCTCCTCGACGCGGGCGCGCATCGCCAGCGCCATCCGCACCGCGCGCTCCTGGGGATCGGGCACAGGAACCGGATCGTTGAAGAAGATCATCATCCCGTCGCCGGTGAAGCGCTCGAGCGTGCCCTCGTGGGTGAGGATCAGCTCTCCCATCGCCGCGTGGTACTCGCGCAGCACCCCCATCACCTCCTCCGGCTCGGCCGTCTCGGCGAACGCGGTGAAGCCGCGCAGGTCGAGGAAGACGACCGTGACCTCGCGCCGGTGGCTCTTGAGCGGATCGTCGGCGCCGCCGCTGACGATGGCCTCGGCGAGCTGGGGCGAGAAGAAGCGCTTGAGGCGCCCCAGGCGCTCGAGCTGGCCTACCTGCTCGGCCACGCGCGCCTCCAGCGTGCGGTTGAGGTCGGCCAGCTGATCCCAGAGGGTCTTCACGCGCAGGAGCGAGCGGACGCGGGCCAGCAGCTCGGGCTGGTGGATGGGCTTGGTGAGGAAGTCGTCGGCGCCGGCCTCGATGCCCTTGACGCGCTCCTGGGTCGGGTCGAGCGCCGTCACCATCACCACCGGCACCATCGCCGTCGCCGGGTTCTCGCGAATCTTGCGACAGACCTCGTAGCCGCTCATGCCGGGCATCATCACGTCGAGCAGCACCAGATCGACGGCCTCCAGGCGGGTGAGCGCCTCGGCCCCCGAGGTGGCGGTGACGACCGCGTAGCCCTTGGCGTTGAGCAGGTCGGCCAGGAGCTTGAGGTTGACCGGCGTGTCGTCGACGACCAGCACGCGAGCGGCGTCGCTCACTTCGGGCCCCCCTGGGGCCGGTCGAGCACCGCGCGCACCAGCTCCAGGAACGGGCGCACGCTGAGCGGCTTGGCCTGGTAGCCATCGAAGCCGGCCGCGACGATCTTCTGACGGTCCTGCGTCATCGCCGAGGCCGTCACGGCCACGACGGGGATGCTGGCGGTGCTCGGATCGGCGCGGAGGCGACGCAGGGTCTCGATGCCGTCGATGCCGGGGAGCTGGATGTCCATCAGCACCAGCGCCGGACGACGGGACTGGGCCAGGGTGAGCGCCTCCTCGCCGGTCTCCGTCTCCACGACGATGTAGCCCTTGACCGTCAGCAGGTCGCGGACCAGCTTGCGGTTCTTCTCGTTGTCCTCGACGACCAGGATCAGCTCGCCTGCCATGCCGTCACCGGAATCGTGAAGGTGAACGTCGCGCCCTCGCCCAGCCGGCTCTGCACCCGGATCGTGCCGCCGTGCAGCTCGACGAACTTGCGGGCCAGGGCCAGGCCCAGTCCGGTCCCCTCGTGCTTGCGCGCGTAGTCGGTGCCGACCTGGCGGAACTCCTCGAATACCGCCTCGTGGTCCTCGGGGGCGATGCCCACGCCGGTGTCGGCGACGGAGATCTCGACCGCCCCGTCGTGGCGCGCCGCCCGCACGTCGATGCGGCCCCCCTCCGGCGTGAACTTCACCGCGTTGGACAGGAGATTGAGGAGCACCTGCTTGATCTTCCGTTCGTCGCCCTTGATCTCGCCGACCTCGGGGCCGATGGCCTGCTCGAGCGTGATGCCCCGGCGCAGCGCGCGCTCGCGCACCAGAACGACGGCGTTCTCGATGGCGTGAGGGAGATCGAACTCGGTCGGCTCGAGCTCCATGCGGCCGGCCTCGATCTTGGCCAGGTCGAGGATGTCGTTGATGAGCGAGAGCAGGTGGCGGCCCGACGACAGGATATCGCTGAGGTACTCCTCCTGCTTGTCGTTGATCTCGCCGAACAGCCGCTCCAGCATCACCTCCGAGAAGCCGATGATTGCATTGAGCGGCGTGCGCAGCTCGTGCGACATGCTGGCCAGGAACTCGTCCTTGTGGCGGTTGGCGATCTCCAGCTCGCGGCTCTTGGTCTCGATCTCGCGGAACAACCGCGCGTTCTGGATGGCCAGCGCCGACTGGGTGGCGAACGTCCGCAGCAGATCGACCGTCGCCGCCGCGAAGCCGCCCACCTCGCGACGGAACACGATGAGGGCGCCGAGGATGCGCTCCTCGACCAGCAGGGGGACTGCCAGCACCGAGCGGTAGCCGAGCTCGATCAGCGTCTGACGCACCAGCTGGCGCGAGGCATAGCGGGGCGTCGCCACCAGGTCCTCCACCTGCACGGGGGAGCGCGTCTGCACGGCCCGGCCCACCGCCCCCTCGCCGAGGCGGACGGGCTCGGCGTGCTGCAGCTCGATCAGCCGCTGGTCCATGTTGTGCGCGGCCCGCAGGGGGAAGCGCGCCGCGCCCTCCTCGAACTCGAACATCATGCCGGCGCTGGTACCGGACAGCTCCACGGCGCGCGTCACGATCGTCGTCAGCACGGTCGGCAGATCGAGCGTGGCGCTGAGCGTGCGGCCCACCTCGCCGAGCGCCCGCAGCTCGCCCACCGAACGGGTGAGGTCGGTCGTGCGGGTCTGGAGTTCCTGGAAGAGTCTCACGTTCTCGATGGCGATCACGGCCTGGTCCGCGAAGGTCTGCAGCAGCGCGATCTGCGTGTCGCTGAACGGCCGTACCTCGGTCCGGCGGACGACGATCGCGCCGATCGCCGTCCCCTCGCGCAGCAGGGGGACCGCCAGGATGGAGCGCGTCCCGGTCTGGGGCAGCCATTCCTTGTGAGCCGGGAATTCGGTCTCGACCACGGCCTCCAGGTCCTCGATGTGCACGGTTCGCCGGTCCACGACCGCCCGCCCCACTACGACCCGCCGGTCCAGCGGCCGGGTGCCCGGTGGCATCGGGTTCGGCCCGTGCGAGGCCGCCTGCACAAGCACGTCGCCCTCGACGCGGAAGATGTGCGCGTCCGTGGCGCCGCACAGCCGGGCCGCGGTGTCGGCCACGGTCGCCAGCACGGGTTGGACGTCGGAGGGCGAGCTCGAGATCACGCGCAGGATCTCGGCGGTCGCCGTCTGCTGCTCGAGGGACTCGGTGAGGGCGGCGTTGCGGCTCTGCAGCGCCTCGAACAGCCGGACGTTCTCGATGGCGATGACCGCCTGGTCGGCGAAGGTCTTCACCAGCTCGATCTGCTTGGCGGTGAACGCCTGCACGTGCGTGCGCCGGATATTGATGACGCCCAGGACGGTGTCCTCGCGAATGAGAGGCACCACCAGTACGGTGCGGAAGCCGGCCGCCTCCTGCAGCCGCCGCGCCTCGGCGTAGTCTCCGCGGGCGAACTCCTCGAGGATGTCCTCGATGTGGAGCGTCCGGCGCTCGAGCGCGGCCCGGCACGAGGGCGTGTCGCCGGTGAGCGGCCGGCTCAGGGCGATCGAGGCGATGGCGCCGTAGTGCGCCACCCGGCGGAGCATGCTTCCCTCGACGCGCATGATCAGGGCATCGTTGGCCCCGCACAGCCGCGCCGCGTTCTCAGCCACGGCATCGAGCACCGGCTGCACGTCGGTCGGCGACCCCGAGATGACCCCGAGGATGTGGCTCGTCGCGGTCTGCTGCTCGAGGGCGGCGCTCAGCTCGTGCGTGCGATCCTCGACCTTCTGCTCCAAGGTGGCGTACGACTCGCGCAGCCGGCCCGTCATCTGGTTGAACTCGTCGGCCAGCGCCTCCAGCTCGTCGCCGGTGCGGATCGTGATCGTCTGATCCAGCTGGCCGGCCCCGATCTGCGCCGCGCCCGTCTGGAGGATCTGGATCGGCTGGGCCAGCCGGCGCGCCAGCACGGCGCTGGCCACCACCGCCAGCACGATGCCGAGCGCGATCATCACCACGGTGCGGGTGGCCGAGGCGCGCAGCGGGGCCAGCGCTTCCTCGATGGGCTGCTCGACGAACACGATCCAGCCCAGCGAGGGGATCCCGGAATGGGCGGTCAGCACCTCGTGGCCGGCCAGGTCCCGGGCGATCGTCATCTCGGCGTCGCCGGGGCCGCTGGTCAGGGCGGCCTTCACCTGGGCGGCGCCGGCCAGGTTCGTCTTCTGCAGCACCAGGCTGATGTCGGGGTGCGCGATCAAGGCCCCGTTGCCGTCGACGACGTACGCGATGCCGGCCTTGCCGACCCTGATCTGGGAGACGACGTCCCAGATGAACTTGAGGTTCACCTCCACCGCCGTGACGCCGCCGCCGGACTGGGGCAGCGCGATCGTCATGTACGGCTCGGACTCCTTGCGGAAGTAGACGGGCCCGAAGTAGGTGCGGCCGCTCTTGGCCACGGTGAACTTGGAATCGCGCGAGTAGTCGGTGCCGCTGCCCACGACGTCCATGGCCAGGCGCGAGACGCGGAGCTGCTCGCGCCCGCTCGAATCCAGGTAGCTGACCTCGGTGATGGGTGGCACCTGGCGCTGCAGCCGCACGGCGTCGAGGCGGCGCTGCTCGGTCGCCGCCGCCGGCGGCACCAGCAGGGGCTGGGTCGTCCAGACCAGCTGGCGCTCGATCTCCCGCACGAAGGTCTCGATGCGGGTGGCCGCTCCAGCCGCCTTCTCGCGCTCCAGGGCCACCAGCGCCACCTTGTTCTCGTTGTAGGAGTCGTAGATCTGGACAGCGCCACTGGCCAGCAGGGCTCCGGTGACGAGCCCGACCATGATGACGAGGTACTTGCGGGAGAGGCGGCCGCGGCGCCTCATGACCCGTCGATTCTACGCCGAACCGTTCGTCGACACGCGCAGGCTCAGAAGCCGGTCGAACCCCTTGTCCAGGCAGCGGAGGATCTCGTCGCGGGTGGCCCGGTAGACATCCTCGCCCAGGCCGACCGGGTCGGCGATGTCGCCGCTCTCTCCGGCCAGCTCACGCAGGGTGAGCAGCGGGCGTGATCCGGCGCCGTCCAGCTCGCGGACCGTCTGCTTCTGATCGAGGGTCATCGTCACCACGATCGTGGCGCCCTCCAGCAGCTCCAGGTGGCGCTTGAGGTCGGTGGAGACGAAGTCCTCCTCGGCCAGGCGGATGCCGATCTCGCGCAGCACGATGCGGGCGTCGAGCGAGGCGATCATGCCGTCCCGCGCGAACCGGGCGACGCCGGCCGAGCGGACCGGGACGTCGCCCAGTCCGCGCTCGGCCAGCATGCGCTCCAGGATCACGTGCGCCATCACGCTGCGGCAGGTGTTGGCGTGACAGATGAGGAGAACGCTCACGCCTCCTCCCAGGGCGACTTCCAGGCCTTGATCCCCTTGCCGAGGTCGCGCCACTCCGCCGCCGGACGCTCGTGCAGGGTACGACCGAAGCCGGTGCCCATCGGCGCCTTGAGGTTGCCGCCGATCGTGTCCTTGAAGTGGCTGGCGACCTCCTCGGGCGTGAGCCGGCGATTGCCCTCGATGCGCCGCATCGCCTGCGGATGCGAGAGCACCGTGTAGCCGTAGCCGAAGGAGTGAAACACCTGGCCGTTGACGCCGGCCGCCGCGTCGCTCGAGAGGAAGACGACGAGCGGCGCCACGTTGTCGGGATCGCGCTCGGTGCCGATGGCCTGCTGGCTGGGCCACTTGCCGGTCGACTCGAACACCTCGCGGCCGCGCGGCGTGGAGTCGATCATGCGGGTGGCGCCGCTGGGCATGATGGCGTTGCAGGTCACGCCGTACTTGGCCAGCGCATTCGCCGTCGACCAGGTGAGCCCGATGATGCCGGCCTTGGCCGCGGCGTAGTTGGGCTGACCGGGCGCGCCCAGCGCCGAGACGGACGACATGCTGATGATGCGCCCGCCCTTCTGCTCGCGCATGTGGATGGACGCTGCCCGGATGGTGTTGAACGCGCCCTTGAGATGGACGGCGAGGACGGCGTCCCACTCGGCCTCGGTCATGTTGAAGATCATCCGGTCGCGCAGGATGCCGGCCACGTGCACCAGGATGTCGATGCGGCCGTAGCTCTTGACGACCTGCTCGACCATCGCCGTGCCGGTGGCGAAGTCGGCCACCGAGCCGTAGTTGGCCTGCCCCGTGCCGCCATTCTTCTTGATCTCGCTCACCACCTCGTCGGCCGGGCCCTTCTCGCCGCCGCCGCCCTCCAGCGAGGCGCCCAGGTCGTTGACGACCACCTTGGCGCCGGCCATGGCCAGCGCGATCGCGATCCCGCGTCCGATCCCCCGCCCGGCTCCCGTGACGAGCGCCGTCTTGCCGTCGAGCATGCCCATGTCGTCGATTCCTCCTTCGTCGTTACGGTTCGCGCGTCGTGTTCCTGGTCGTGTCTACCCTATCTCGAACTGGTGGCTCGCCTCGGCGGCCGGGCCAAATCAGCTCGCAAGGCCATTTGGCGGCTCGCCTCGGCGGCCGGGCCGCCTCAGCTCGCAAGGCCACTCGCAAGGCCGCTCGTATCCGGCAGCGGCCGGTAGTACGGCTGCCCGCCGCCGACCCATGCCTGCAGCATCTCGCGGAACTTCGGGCCCATGGGGTCCATGTTGCGCATCGGCATCGTGCCCCGGCGGATCGTGAAGTCGTGGGGCGCCAGCTCGCCGCCGCGCACGAAGTGGCGCTCGGCCGCGTCCAGGCCTCCCCGGCTCCACAGCCACTGGCCCAGGCCGAACTCCGCGCGGGCCTGCTGATCGGCCGCCGTCGGCAGCGGTTGATGCTTGCGCACCTCGTCGGCCGTCAACGCCGGCCGCTCACCCTGGACCCACGCCCGCAAGGCACCCAGGTGGCGCGACGCCTCGAGGCCGGTGATGTGCTTGAAGGTGTCGGCGCCGAAGGCGACGTCGTTGGGCCGCACGATGCGGCCGCGCTCGTCGATCCACAAGATCGTCGGGACGTTGACGACGTTGTAGAGATCGGCCATGACGTGACGGGTGTCGATCAGCACCGGATAGGTCGGATGCGCGGCCTCGATCCACGGGCGCGCATCGTCCGCCGTCTTGTCGAGCGCCACCGCGATCACGACGAAGGCGCGGTCCTTCAGCTCCTCGCTCAGCGCCTGCCAGACCGGCAGGTCGAGCCGGCACCCTCACCACGAGGCCCAGGCGACGAGCAGGATCTTCTTGCCGCGATACGACGAGAGCGCGTGCGGCGTCCCGTCGAGATCGGGCAACGTGAAGTCGGGTGCGATCTGCGAGGCCAGCGCCTCGGCCCGCTCGCGCGCGGAGGCGCCCAGACAGGCGGCGCGCTCGGCGACGTCGAGCGCCAGCGGACGATCGAGGGCCCGGGCGAGGCCGCCGAGCTCGATCGCGCCGTCGCGCAGCAACCCGGCCGCGTCGTCGATCGGGATGCACATCATGTCGCTGCAGAGCTGGCCGTCGTGATACTCCCAGCCGAGCGCGTCCTTCACCGCGGAGGGGTCGAGCAGCACGCGCTCCCCCTCGATCCGGGCCTCGACCTCGACCGCGCGCTCGCCGTCGATCACCGTGAACGTGCTCATTGCCGCCTCCCCGTGGCCGGGTCGGCCGGCGACCCGGCCCGGGCGGCGACGGCCAGGTCCTGGCTCTGGTCGCGCAGGATCGTCGGGCTCATCACGATCTCCTCGATCACCGTCCGCGGCGGCAAGGTGACGCACAGCAGGATGGCGCGCGCCACGTCCTCGGCCTGCATCATCGTGGACCGCGCCGTGGCGTCGGGGTTGTGCGGGCGCTTGTCGAGGATCGGCGTGTCGACCTCGGCCGGCATGATGATCGTGGCGCGGATGCCCTGGTTGCGGAGCGTGTTGTGCACGTGCTGCATGAGGTTGCGCACGCCGGCCTTGGCCGCGCCGTAGACGACGCCGCCGATGAGGCCGGCCTTGAGCGCGGCCAGCGAACCGACGGTGACGATCGTGCCGCCGCCGCGCTCGATCATCCCCGGCAGCACGGCCTGGGTGAGCACGTACACGGCGGTGAGGTTCACGGCCATGACGCTCTCCCACTCCTTGCGTCCGATCCAGCGGATCGAGCGGGCGTGGCTGCTGTGACCGGCGTTGTTGACGAGGGCATCGACGCGGCCGAAGCGCTCGACGGTCCAGGCCACGAAGGCCGCCGCGGCGTCGGCGTCTTCCAGGTCCACCGCGCGGGCCGCGCAGAGGCCGCCGTCCGTCTCGATCGAGCGGGCCACCGCGTCGATCGGCGCCGACCGCCGGCCGCAGATCACGACCTGCGCGCCCTCCGCCGCCAGCAGTCTCGCCGACGACTCCCCGATGCCCGAACCGCCGCCCGTGACGATCACCACCTGGCCCTTCAGCGCTCCCATCACTCTCTCCCCTGTCGTGTCGTCTATCGCCAGGCCCACACCGGCTGCTCGAAGTGATCGACGCGCGTGGCCCGGCCGTGCACGACGACCTCGCGGACCTGGTAGACGACCGCGGCGGTCGGCGCGTGGATCAAGGTCGAGAGGATCGGCAGCTGGATCACCGGCCGCTCGCTCTCGGGAATCGAGACCTGGATCGGGACCTCCGGCCGCTCCAGATCGTCCAGCGGCACGTGGTACACGCGCTTGACCTCGTCGGGGTTCGGCGTCAGCGCGCCCGCGCCCTCTCCCCACACCACGACCGGCGTGATCACGTACCCCGAGCGCGTCGGATAGTCGTCGAGCGATCCCAGCACCGTATCAGCGCCGAGCTGAAGGCCGACCTCCTCGGACAGCTCGCGCAGCGCCGCGGCTTCCGCACTCTCGTCCGGCTCCAGCCGTCCACCCGGCAGCGCCCACTGCCGGGCGTGGGCGCGGAGCCGGTCCGCCCGTCGCGTCAGCAGAAAGCAGGCGCGGCCCTCGTCGTCGGGCAGCAGCACGACGGCGACCGCGGCCGGCCGGCGGCCGGCCGGCGGATGCGTGCGACGCTCGAAGCTCGCCAGATGCGCGCGAGCCTTCTTCCGGAGCGCGTCGTTGAAGGCCAGGCCCATGCCAGGCGTACCCAGCTGATCAGTACGCCGGCACCTTCCCGGCGCTCACGCCGGACTTGCGGACGGCCGCGACCTCCTCGCCGGCCTTCAGGGCCAGGAAGCGACTGTCGCTCGCCAGGGTCACGAACTGATAGCCCGAGGCGATCATCTTGAGCGCGTAGGCGGCGGTGCCGCAGTGGATGCCGGCTACGACGTTGTGGCGCTTGCACGCATCGTAGATCCGCTGCTGGGCGTCGACCACCGGCGCCTCGGTCTGGTCCAGCTTCGGCGTGCAGCCGAGCGTGATCGAGAGATCGGCGGGGCCCACGTACACCGCATCGATCCCCGGCACGCTCAGGATGTCGTCGATGTTCTTCACCGCCTCGGCCGTCTCGATCATCGGCATCACCAGGAGGGTCTCGTTGGCGGTCTTGGGTGTGTAGTCCGTGCCGGCATAGATGGACGCCCGCACCGGCCCCCACGAGCGATAGCCGGCCGGAAAGTACTTGCAAGCGGCGACCAGCGCCTGGGCCTCGGCCTTGGTGTTGATCATCGGGCAGATCACGCCGTAGGCGCCGGCGTCGAGGATTTTCATGATCCGGGCGGGATCGCTCCACGGCACGCGGGCCAGGGGGACCACGCCGGTGGTGGAGATGCCTTGCAGCATCGTCACCGCGACCTGGTAGTCGACCACGCCGTGCTGCATGTCGATCGTCAGCGAGTCGAACCCCTGGTGCGACATCACCTCGGCGGAGAACGCGCTGGGGATGGACAGCCAGCCATTCACCACCGCCTCGCCCTTGGCCCAGATCTCCTTCAGCTTGTTGGCTCTCACGTGCGGGCTCCCCCTCGGCCGCCCCCCGGTCGGTCCGGGGTCACGGCAGGCGGATGATACCCCCTCGGAGGGGGGGGGGGGGCCCCCCCCCCCCCGGGGCGGCCCGCGGGGGCCCGCGCCACGCC
>Ga0310811_10012968_pt1 | contig 10841 bp, 11 predicted proteins | sample YCmetagenome_FD_207642 | JGI IMG/M metagenome (GOLD analysis project Ga0310811, IMG submission 207642) | Soil microbial communities from experimental microcosm in Duke University, North Carolina, United States - YC | ecosystem: Engineered > Artificial ecosystem > Soil microcosm > Unclassified ...
GATCCAGACCACCGAGTTCAACGCCGAGCAGGCGCTCTCCAAGGACACCGTGCCGGTGGACGTGGACGCCGTGGTGTTCTGGCAGATCCACGATCCCGAGCGCGCCGCCCTGGAGATCACCGACTACCGCCAGGCGATCAGCCGGGTGGCGCAGACCTCGCTGCGGGAGATGGTCGGCTCCTCCCTGCTCTCGACCCTGCTGTCCGACCGCAAGAAGGGCGACGAGCTGCTGCGGGAGGAGATCGGCCGCAAGACCGCCGACTGGGGCGTCACCGCCATCTCGGTGGAGATCCGCGACATCGGCGTGCCGGACGCCCTGCAGGACGCCATGAGCCGCGAAGCCCAGGCCCAGCGCGAGGCCGCCGCCCGCATCCACCTGGGCCAGGCCGAACAGGCGGTGGCGCAGAAGTTCGTCGAGGCGGCGGAGATCTACGCCAAGAGCCCCGCGGCCCTGCAGCTGCGGGCGATGAACATCATCTACGAGACCACCAAGGAGCGCGGGGCGACCATCCTGATCCCCACCAGCATGGTCGACGCCATGAACCCGGGCGGGCTGATGGGCCTGGCCGCCGCCGCCCGCTAGGGAAGTGCGGCTCTTGCCAGCCTCGGCGAAGTGGCTGCAACTGCGCCGCTGACGGGGGACGAACGCCATGGATGTGACGGCATCGGGCCATGCGGCCGCGCTCTGGGTAGGCCTGCACCTGGCCCTGTTGCTGGTGCTGGCGGTGCTGGTCACGCGCCAGCGGCGCAAGCACCGGGTGGCCCTGGGCGCCGGCGGGGTGCCGCAGCTGGAGCAGGCGATCCGCGCCCACGCCAATGCGACGGAGTATGTGCCCGCGGCCCTGATCGGCCTGGTCATGCTGGCGGTGGTCGGCGCGCCGCCCCTGGTCATCCACCTGATCGGCCTGGCGCTGTTCGTCGGCCGCGTCGCCCATGGGATCGGCCTGTCGCGCAGCGGCGACGCCACGCCGCCGCGGGCGATCGGCATCCTGCTGACCTGGCTCGCCTACATCGCCACCATCGTGGCCCTGCTGTTCTACGCCATCCCCTAGCTTGCCCCGGCCTTCCCGCTCCGCCATATCGGCGGGATGGACGAAAACCTGTTGCAAGACGTCGTCGCCGCGGCGCTGAAGGCCGGGGCCGACGCGGCCGAAGCCGTGAGCGCCGAGCGCCGCGCCCTTTCCATCACCGTGCGGCTGGGCGACCTGGAAGAGGTCGAGCGCGAAGAGGCCAGGGACCTCGGCCTGCGCGTCTTCGTCGGCCGCCGACAAGCCAGCGTCTCCGGCTCCGACATCAGCGCCGACGCCCGCGCGAAGCTGGTCGAACGCGTGGTCGCCATGGCGAAGCTGGCGCCGGAAGATCCCTATGCCGGCCTCGCCGATCCCGAGCGGCTGGCGCGCGGCCCCCTGCCCGACCTCGACCTCTACGATCCCTCCGAGCCCTCGCCCGAGGCGCTGGAGGAACGCGCCCGCGGCGCGGAGGACGCCGCCCGGGCCGTGCCCAGGGTCACCAACTCCGACGGCGCCTCGGCCTCCTGGTCGGCCTCGCAATGGCGGATGGTGACCAGCGCCGGCTTCGCCGGCGTCCACCGCGCCTCCGGCTTCTCCCTCGGCGCCTCGGCCATCGCCGGCGACGAGGACGGCATGGAAAGCGGCTACGAGGGCCGCTCGGTGCGCTGGCAGGCGGACCTTCCGGCGCCCGACGCCATCGGGGCGGAAGCCGGCCGCAGGGCCGCGGCGCGCCTGGGGGCGCGGAAGATCGCCTCCACCACCGCGCCGGTGATCTTCGAGAACCGCCTGGCGGCCTCGCTGATGGGGCCGCTGATCGGCGCCATCTCCGGTCCGTCCATCGCCCGCGGCACCTCCTTCCTGAAGGACAAGCTGGGCCAGGCGGTGTTCGCCAGGGGCGTCAGCATCACCGACGATCCGCACCGGCCGCGTGGCCTCGGCTCCGCGCCCTTCGACGACGAAGGCGTGGCCAATGGGTTGCGGGCCATCATCGACGACGGCGTGCTCACCACCTGGCTGCTGAATTCCTCCTCGGCGCGCCAGCTCGGCCTGTCGACCACCGGCCACGCCTCGCGCGGGCTGGCGGGACCGCCGGGCGTGGGTGTCTCCAACCTGACCTTGCAACCGGGCGACCGGGATCAGGCGCAGCTGATGCGCGACGCCGGCGAGGGCCTGCTGGTCACCTCGATGTTCGGCCCGTCCCTCAACGGCAACACCGGCGACTGGTCGGTGGGCTGCTCGGGCTTCTGGTTCGAGGGCGGCGAACCGGCCTATCCGGTGGCCGAGATCACCGTGGCGGGCAATCTGATCGACATCTACGGCCGACTGGTCGCCGGCTCGGACCTCGAGATCCGAGGCTCATCCAACGCGCCTTCCCTGCTGGTCGACGGCCTCGCCATCGCCGGACGATGACGCCCACCCCCGCCGAGGACCTGGCGCTGCTGCTGGACGCCGCCCGCGAGGCCGGCGAACTGGCGGAGCGGCTGCGCGCGGCGGGGCTCAAGATCGACTACAAGCCGGGCAATTCCCCGGTCACCAACGCGGACCTCGCCGCCGACACCCTGCTGACGGCGCGGCTGCGCACCGCCCGGCCCGACTACGGCTGGCTCTCCGAAGAGACCGCCGACGACGCCGAACGGTTGAGCAAGCGCCGTCTGTTCGTGGTCGATCCCATCGACGGCACGCGCGCCTTCCTGAACGACCGGCCCTGGTGGTCGGTGTCGGTGGCCGTGGTGGAGGATGCGCGTCCGATCGCCGGCGTGGTCTTCGCGCCCCAGCTCGACGAGGCCTATACGGCGACCGTGAACGGCGGGGCGGCCCTGAACGGCCAGCCGATCGCCCCGAGCGGCGTGGACGTCCTGGACGGCTGCGGCATGGTCGGCGACCGTCGGATGTTCGAGCATGAAGGCTGGCCGATCCCCTGGCCGGCGATGCGGGTGGAACAGCGCAACTCCACCGCCTATCGGATGTGCCTGGTGGGTGCGGGCGCGTTCGACGCCGCCGTCGCGGTCGTGCCAAAGCACGATTGGGACCTCGCCGCCGCCGACCTGATCGCCACCGAGGCCGGCTGCTTCGTCGGCGACCACACCGGGGCGATATTCCGCTACAATGGGACGACTCCCGTCCAAAGGAGCCTGGTGTGCGCGACCCCTTCGCTCGCCCCATTGATCCTGGAACGCGTAGCGCATATCGGCGTGGGCCAACGATAGTTTCAACCGATACGAAAGCGATTCATGCCTGAACGTCAGCTCCTCCACCTGGTCATCGGCGGCGAGATGAAGGCCCTGGAGGGTCCGCCCGAGTTCCGCGACCCTTCGAAGGTGGATCTGGTCGGCGCCTATCCAAGCTACCAGGAAGCCCTGCTCGCCTGGCGGACCAAGGCGCAGTCGACGGTCGACAATGCGCTGATGCGCTATTTCATCATCCACGCGCACAAGCTGCTGGATCCGGACTCGGACGCCCACCACGACCACTGAGAGGCCGCTCGGGGCCGGTCGGCCGCGGACGGTCGGAAGGTCGGTGGCGGCGACCAGATCGACCACCGACGCCACTCCGTCCGCGCGGACGCAGAGCAGGGTGAAGTAGTCTTCCGTGGCCGCGTCGAGGGTCAGGGTCTGTTCCACTCGAGCACGCTTGCACAGCGCGCAGGGGCGCGTCTGTCGGATGGCCGACTCTTTCGGCTTACTCGCGGTTGAGTAAGCGTTCCGTGATCAGATTGCCCCACATTTGCGCCCGGAAGTCCGCCTTCATTCCGGCGGGATCGAACATCGGGCTTTCGACCCACTCGAGAAACGACAGGCCGGCCGGCTCGCCCTGCTGCAGGTACCGCTCGAAGGTGTAGTCCAGCACGCCGGTCTTCCCCTGACGGACGTGCAGGTAGCGCAGGTGCAGCTGGTCCATCGCCTCGCGGATGGTCTTGCCCTTCCGGAAGTGCATGTAGAGCACGCTCATGATGCCGGCCCGGTCTGCGCCGGACTTGCAGTGCATCAGGGCCGGGTACTTCAGCGTCTCGAACAGGCGCTTGGCGCCCAGCACGCGCTCGCGGCTCGGCACCTCGCGCGAGGTGATGGTGAAGTCGACCATCTCCAGACCGAGCCGTTCGCAGGCGTCCTTCTCCAGCGCATGGAAGCTGGCGTCGAAGCCGCCGCGCAGGTTGACGATGGTCTTGACGCCGCGGGCCTTCCACGCCGCCAGCTGGTGCGGCCACGGCTGGTTGGTGCGCACCAGCTCCTCGGAGATCCAATGCGCGTTCTGGAAACCCAGCCGCAGGTAGGCGTGGTCGTTCCACAGGTAGTCGGCATAGGTCTTCAGCCGCCCGCCAGGCGTGGAAAGGTCGAATCCGGTGCGGGCAGGCTCGGCGGTCATGTCGCTCATCTAGGCCCTGCCGCCGCGCGACGGAAGCCGCCCGGTGGTCGCGGCCATGGCGGGAGGCCCGCTTGACTTCGCCCGCGCATCGCGGGACGGCAGGGTCATGAGCGAGAGCCCCCTGCCAGAGCTTTCCGCCCGCGCCCTGACCGTGCGGGTGGCGCGCGTCTATATGGCGCCCCGCTGGAAGGGCGGGGTGGCCGCCCTGCTGGCGGCCATCGCGGTCGCCTTCTTCACCAGCAAACTGGTCCAGGTGGTGGAGCCCGCCACCAACGATTTGCTGGTGTTCCACAAGCCCCACGCGATCCTGATCTGGCCGCTGACGCTCGCCTTCTATGCGATTGGCCGCGCCGTCGCCGCCCTGGTGCAGACCTCGCTGGTGAACCGGATCGGCAACGGCGTCGTCGGCGACGTGCAGGTGCAGTTGTTCGGCAAGCTGGTGCGGGCGGACCTCTCCCGCCTGCGCAGCCAGCACTCCGGGGCCTACGTCTCCTCGGTGCTCTACGACGCCGGCCTGATCCGCGAGGCGGCGACCTCCGGCGTGGTGAACTACACCCAGAACCTGCTGCAGGTGATCGGCGCCATCACGGTGATGATCTCGCAGGACCTGGTGCTGTCGCTGGTCATGCTGATCGCCGCCCCGGGCGCAGGCGCGATCATGCGCCGGTTCTCCAAGCGCACGACCAAGGCCGCCAGGGGCGCCATGGCCGAGACCTCGGCCCTGTCGACCGCCATCATGGAGAGCCTTGACGGGGTGCGGGTGGTCAAGATCGAGAACCGCGAGGCCTTCGAGGAAGCCCGGGTGGCCCAGGTGGTCGCGCGGCGACAGGCCCATCTGGTGAAGGGCGCCAACGCCCGGGGCTATGCCGCGCCGCTGACCGAACTCCTGATGAGCCTGATCACCGCGGGCGTGTTCGCCTATGCCGGCTGGCGCTCGCTCAGCGGGCACATGACGCCGGGCGCCTTCACGGCCTTCATCCTGGCGCTCGGCGTGGCGTCGCAGTCGCTGCGGCAACTGGCCAACCTCCAGACGGTGTTCGCCGAGGGCATGTCCGCCGCGCGCCGGCTGTTCGCCGCGCTGGACGTGGAGCCCGAGGTGCGCGAGCGCCCGACCGCCCCGCCGCTGCCCGCCGGCCAGGGCGAGATCCGCTTCAAGGACGTGAGCTTCGCCTATGGCGGCGAGGGCCCGCCGACCCTGTCCGGCGTCTCCTTCGAGGCGCATCGCGGCGAGACCGTCGCCCTGGTCGGGCCGTCCGGCGGCGGCAAGACCACCATCCTCAACCTGATCCCGCGGTTCTACGATCCCACCGAGGGCGCCGTGACCATCGACGACCACGACGTCCGCGACGTGACCCTGGCCTCCCTGCGCCAGCAGATCGCGCTGGTCACCCAGGAACCGTTCCTGTTCGACGACAGCATCCGCGCCAACATCGCCTACGCGCGGCCGGAGGCGTCCGAGGCCGAGGTGGAGCAGGCCGCGAAGGCGGCGGCGGCCCATAACTTCATCCTCACCCTGCCGAACGGCTACGACACCAGCGTCGGCGAGGCGGGCGCGCGCCTGTCCGGGGGCCAGCGGCAGCGGATCGCCATCGCCCGGGCCTTCCTGAAGGACGCGCCGATCCTGCTGCTGGACGAGGCCACCAGCGCGCTGGACACCGAAAGCGAGGCCCAGGTTCAGGTGGCGCTGAAACGGCTGATGGCGGGCCGCACCACCATCCTGATCGCCCATCGGCTGTCGACCGTACGGGGCGCCGACCGGATCTATGTGATCGAAAAGGGCCGGATCGTCGAAGCCGGCGATCACAACAGCCTGATGCGCAAGCGCGGCCTCTACGCGCGCCTGGCCCGCAGCCAGGACCTGGAGGCGGAGCCCGCGGCTTGAAGAACATCCTGCGGAACGACGGCGTTCAGGCCGTGCTGGGCTGGTTGCTGGGCGGCTACCTGCGCTTGGTGCTGGCTAGCGTGCGCTGGCGCCACGAGAACGTCGCCTGCGTCGAGCCGGTGCTGGCGGGCCCGGCCGGGGCCATCGCGCTGTTCTGGCACGGCCGCATTCCCCTGTGCCTGGCCACCGCGCCGCAATGGTGGCGCAAGCGCACCCGCGCCTTCGTCTCGCCCTCCGCCGACGGCGAGTTCATCGCCAAGGCGCTGGCCATGTCCGGATTCCCGGCGATCCGCGTCTCCTCGGCCAAGAAGGGCGACTCCGCCAAGGCCCGGCAGGCGGTGGCGGCGATCCGCGAGGCGGTGACCTGGGTCGCCGACGGCGGCGCCCTGGTCGTCACGCCCGACGGTCCGCGCGGCCCCAACGAGATCATCGCTCCGGGGGCCTTGCAGATCGCCAAGCGGTCCGGCCAGCCGGTGTTCCTGATGGGCATCGCCGCCCATCCCGCGCTGCAGATGCGCAGCAGCTGGGACAAGGTGATGTTCGCCCTGCCGTTCGGCCGCGGGGCCGTGGTGTGGGACGGGCCGCTCTATGTGCCCGCGGACGCCGATGACCGCGCCGTAGCAGGATTGATCGAAATCTGGTCGAACCGCCTCTCCGACGCCACACGGCGCGCGGAAGCCCTGGTGGGCCGCACGACGCATTGATTGCCGCCCCGAGCGGTGAGACATAGCCCTGATGGCCCACGCCCACCCCCACAGTCCGGCGCACGATCACGACCACGGTCATGGGCATGAGCACGATCACGGCCATGCGCACGATCATGCGCACGGGCGCGATCACGGGCATCACCACCGCGGCGGCCACGGGCATCATCACCACCATCATCACGTCCCCGCGGACATGAGTCGCGCCTTCGCCATCGGGGTCGGGCTGAACACCCTGTTCGTCGTCGCCGAGGTGGCGGCGGGCCTTTGGGCCGGATCCATGGCGCTGCTGGCCGACGCCGGCCACAACCTCTCCGACGTCCTGGCCCTGCTGCTGGCCTGGGGCGCCGCCTCCCTGGCCAAGCGCGCGCCGACCGCCCGGCGCACCTACGGGATGCGCAAGGCGACGATCCTGGCCTCCCTGGCGAACGCCGTCCTGCTGCTGGTGGCGGTGGGCGCCATCGTCTCGGAGTCCATCCGCCGGCTCGCCGAGCCCGTCACGGTCGGGACCCAGGTGGTCATGCTGACCGCCGGCCTGGGCGTCGCGATCAACACCACCACCGCGCTGCTCTTCATGCGTGGCCGGCACAGCGACATCAATGTGCGGGGCGCCTTCCTGCACATGGCCAGCGATGCGGCGATCTCGCTCGCCGTGGTGGTGGCCGCCGGGATCATGGCGCTGACCCATTTCCTCTGGATCGACCCGGTGCTCAGCCTGGCGATCGCCGGCTTCATCGTCTTCGGCACCTGGAGCCTGCTGCGGGAGTCCATCGACCTGGCGCTCGACGCCGCGCCCAAGGAGATCGACGTGGCCGAAGTCGGCGACTGGCTGACGGCGCTGCCCGGCGTCGAGGCCATGCACGACCTGCACATCTGGGCGATGAGCACAACCGAGATCGCCCTGACCGTGCACCTGGTGCGGCCGCTGAACGGCGACGCCGACGCCTTCCTGCACCAGACCTGCGAGGGCCTGCACCGGCGGTTCAACATCGGCCACGCCACCGTGCAGGTGGAGACCGACGCGGCCATCGACTGCCGGCTCGCCTCTGCAGAGGTGGTGTGAGCGGCCGCCCCCTGCCGCTGGCGCTCTACGCCGCGGCGTCCGCCCTGTTCGAGCCCCTGGCGCCGGCGCTGTTGCGCGGGCGTGCGCGACGCGGCAAGGAGAACGCCGCCCGGCTGGCCGAGCGCCTGGGCCGCAGCGCCACGCCGCGTCCGCCGGGTCCCCTGGCCTGGCTGCACGGGGTCAGCGTCGGCGAGAGCCTGTCGCTGCTGCCGCTGATCGGCGGATTGCAGGCCCGGCGGCCCGACCTCAACCTCCTCGTCACCTCGGGGACGGTGACCTCGGCGGAGCTGCTGGCCAAACGCCTGCCGCCGGGCGTGATCCACCAGTTCGCCCCGGTCGACGGACCGGCCGCGGTGCGTCGTTTCCTCGACCACTGGCGCCCCGATGTCGGCCTGCAGGTGGAGAGCGAGCTCTGGCCCAACCTGATCCTCGCGGCCCGGATGACCGAGCAGAGCGCGCAGGGCTGGGCCCGCGCGCCGGCCTCGGCCCGCGCAGTGCTGGGCGCCTTCGAGGCGGTGCTGCCGCAGGACGGCGACACCGAAGCCCGGCTGCGGACCTTGGGCGCGGCGATCGGCCCGCGGCTGAACCTGAAGCTGGTCGGCGAGCCGCCGCCGTTCGACGCTGATGAGCTCCGCCGCCTGAAGGCGCAGGTGGGCGCGCGCAAGGTGGTGCTGGCCGCCAGCACCCACCCCGGCGAAGAGCCCATCGTCGCGCGCGCCTTCCAGGCCGCCGCGCTCGGCGACGCCCTGCTGATCGTCGTCCCGCGGCACCCGGACCGCGGACCGGCTGTGGCCCAGGCCCTGCGCGACCTGGGGCTGGCGGTCCGCCGGCGCGGCGAAGGCGAGCCGATCGAGGCTGGCACGACGGCCTATGTGGCCGACACCCTGGGCGAACTCGGCCTCTTCCTGCGGCTCGCGGACGTGGCGGTGATGGGCGGCAGCTTCGTCCCGGAGATCGGCGGGCACAATCCCATGGAGCCGGCGCGCCTGGGCGTGCCCGTCGTCACCGGGCCCCACGCGTTCAACGCCCGCGAGATCTATGACGAGATGTTCGCGCTCGTCGCCGCCCTCGAAGCCGCCGACGAGCCGGCGCTGGCCCGCCACCTTGCCGTGCTCATGACCTATCCGCACATCGCGCGCCGTGTCGGCGAGGCCGGGATAGGCTATGCTGAGCGGCAAGGCGCCGCTTTGCAGACTGCGTTGGACCGGATCGAGCCCCTGCTGCCCGCATGAATCTCGCAACGCCCCGCTGGTGGTATCAGCGTGATCGAGAGGAAGCCGTCGCGCTGCGCGCGGTCCTGACGCCCGTTTCCTGGGCCTGGGCCGCCGTCACCGCCCGGCGGATCGCCAAGGCCCAGCCGCAAGACCCCGGCGCGCCGGTGATCTGCATCGGCAACGTGACGCTCGGCGGCGCCGGCAAGACGCCGGTGGTGCGGGCCGTCGCCGCGCGGCTGGCGGCGCAGGGCCGCGCCGTCCACCTGCTGTCGCGCGGCTACGGCGGCAGCCTGAAGGGCCCGGTCCGGGTCGACCCCGAGATCCACACCAGTGCGGACGTCGGCGATGAGCCGCTGATGCTGGCGCGCGACCTCCCGGTCTGGATCGCCCGCGACCGCGCCGCCGGCGCCAAGGCCGCGGCCGCGGCGGGCGCCGAGGTCGTGGTGATGGACGACGGCCACCAGAACCCCTCGGTCGCCAAGGCCCTGTCGCTGATCGTGGTGGACGGCGAGACCCGCGGCGAGGAATGGCCGTTCGGCGACGGGGCGGTGTTCCCGGCCGGGCCGATGCGCGAGCCGCTGGCCGCCGGCCTGGCGCGCGCCGACGGCGTGGTGATCCTGCTGCCGGCCGACATGACCATACCCGAGCCCGACCTGGTGCGCGCCCTGCACCGCAAGCCGCACCTGTGCGCCCATCTGCGCCCGGTCGCTGCGCCGCCAGCCGGACCGCAGGTGGGATTTGCCGGCGTCGGCAAGCCCTGGAAGGTGGAGCGCGCGCTGCGGGCCGCCGGCTGCGAACTCGTCGACTTCGCGCCCTTCCCGGACCACTTCGCCTACGACGCGGCGACGCTGCAGCGCCTGGCGGACCGCGCCGCCGAGTTCAAGGCCGGCCTGGTGACCACCGAGAAGGACTGGGTGCGCCTGCCGCCCGAGTGGCAGGCCCGCGTCGCCGCCTGGCCGGTGCAGGCGGTGTTCGGCGACCTCGCGGCGCTGGACGCCCTGCTGGCGCGAGCTGGTGGGGCGGCCTGAAGGGCCGCGGTCTTCCGCTATATCGCTCTCGACGTCATCGCCGGGCTTGTCCCGGCGACCGCTAGCCGGTCGCCCCGGCCTTCTGGGCGAAGCCCCAGCTGGCCTGCGCCAGCGACAGCACCCGCGGGCCCATGGCCGCGGCCTGCGGACTGTTGGCGGTGCCGTCGCGCACCCGGCCGAGGATGCCCTGGACGATCCCGGCGAGGCGGAAGGTGTTGTAGCTGAAGTACCAGTTCAGGTCCGGCAGGCCCGCGCGGTCGGTCAGCTGGCAGTAGGAGTCCACCGCCTCTTCGATGGTCGGGATGCCGTGGGCCTTCATGTCGGGCAGCTGGGAGATCGAGCCGTTCACCCAGTTCATCAGCAGATAGGTAAAGTCCGCCAGCGGCTCGCCCAGGGTCGACAGCTCCCAGTCGAGGACCGCGATCACCCGCGGCTCGGTGGGATGGAAGATCATGTTGTCGAGGCGGTAGTCGCCGTGCACCACGCTGGTCCGTTCCTGCGGCGGCAGGGTCTTGGGCAGCCACTCGATGAGCTTTTCCATCTCCGGGATGTGGACGGTCTCGGAGGCCTTGTACTG
>Ga0310811_10012969_pt1 | contig 10840 bp, 6 predicted proteins | sample YCmetagenome_FD_207642 | JGI IMG/M metagenome (GOLD analysis project Ga0310811, IMG submission 207642) | Soil microbial communities from experimental microcosm in Duke University, North Carolina, United States - YC | ecosystem: Engineered > Artificial ecosystem > Soil microcosm > Unclassified ...
CTGGCTCGATGGGGATGAATCATCTGCGCGTGCTCAATGATTTTGCGGGTGAGCAAATTCGTGTCGTGGGTGTGGCCGAGATGCATGAGCCGACTCTGCAATATGCCGTGCGCCGCTTTCATCTGGCTGGCTATACCGATTATCGTCAGATGGTGGAAGAGACGCAGCCCGATCTCGTTTCGGTCGTTGTTCCTACCCATATGCACTTCGAAGTGGCAAGTTATCTGCTCAATCAGGGCGTGAACGTGCTCGTAGAAAAGCCGATCACCAGCACCATTGATGAAGCGCAGCAGCTCGTTGATCTCGCTCAGCAGAATAGCGTCAAGCTGGCGGTTGGACATATCGAGCGATTTAATCCTGCGATTGTACAGCTAAAACGGCGTCTGGTTGCCGGTGACCTGGGCCAGATTTTTCATCTGCATGCGCGGCGATTAGGGCCATTCCCGCCTCGTATCCGCGATGTCGGGGTCACGCTCGATCTTGCCACGCATGATATCGACGTGATGCGCTATCTGGCGGATGCAGAGGTGAAACACGTCTATGCCGAGACACAGCGTCACATTCACAGCACCCATGAAGATCTCGTCCTGGGCATTCTGCGTTTCAGCAACGAAGCGATAGGCATGCTGGATGTGAACTGGCTGACACCCACGAAAGTGCGTGAACTGACGGTGACCGGCGAGAAGGGCATGTATCTTGTCAACTATTTGACGCAGGATGTGTTTTTCTATGAAAACGATTATGCGCCAACGAACTGGGATGCCTTGCGCTCGCTCAGTGGGGTAAGCGAAGGCACGATGACGCGGCTCAAGGTACAAAAAGTAGAGCCACTTCGCTTAGAGTATGAAGATATTATCGCGGCCATCTGCAATGATACCGCGCCAACGGTGACGGGCGACGATGGTATAGCCGTGCTGAAAGTTGTACTGCAACTTGCTGAGGTCGCACAACAACATGCGCAAGAGGAGCAGCCGATGCGTGAATCAGTGGAGGTAGAGGGCTAATGGGACAGCAAGATCGTATCGTTGCAGTCGTTGGTCTGGGCAAAATTGGACTCCCGCTGGCGGTGCAGTATGCGCAGCATGGATGGAGCGTCATTGGCTGTGATGTCAATCCTGAGGTCGTCAAGGCAATTAATGCCGGACAATCGCATGTGCATGAGGAGCCAGAGCTCGCGGACGCGGTGCCAGCACTGGTTCGCGCTGGTCTGCTTTCGGCGATGGTCAATACGACGGAGGCAGTACGTCGGGCCAATGCGGTGGTGGTGATTGTCCCGGTCATGGTTAATGCAACGCATGACGTGGATTTCCGCGCGATCGATGCCGCGACCTCTGCCATTGGCGAAGGTTTGCAGCCGAATACGCTGGTGAGCTATGAGACTACGCTGCCGGTAGGCACGACCGCACAGCGTTTTGCGCGAGAACTTGAGCGGCGATCGGGCCTGAAAGCTGGACAGGAATTTTTCCTTGCCTATAGTCCGGAGCGCGTATCGTCCGGGCATATTTTCCGCGATCTGCGCACCTATCCGAAAGTGATCGGAGGGGTGAACGAGAAGAGCACAGAGGCTGGACGAAACTTTTATCAGTCGGTGCTTGACGCGGAGATCATCACGATGGCCTCAACCGACGAGGCTGAATTTGTCAAACTCATCGAAACAACCTATCGCGATGTCAATATCGCCCTGGCGAACGAATTTGCACGCTTTGCCGATACACATGGCCTCAACGCTACGGGCGCAATCGCCGCGGCCAACACGCAACCCTATTCGCATATTCATACGCCCGGAGTCGGCGTGGGTGGACACTGTATCCCTGTTTATCCTTATTTCCTGCTGGCAGGCGTAGAAGGACCGCACGATGAGACGCAACCATTACCGCTCTCATTGCCGCGTTATGCACGTCGCATTAATGATGCCATGGCGGACTATGCCGTGCAACGCCTTGAGGCCGTGCTTGGACCTTTAGCACACCAGCCTGTGTTGCTTCTCGGCGTGGCGTATCGAGGCAATGTGCGTGAAGTTGCATTTACCAGTGCAAAGCTGCTGCAACAGGCATTGCAGGCGCATGGCGCAGAGGTTTATACCGACGATCCGCTCTTTAGCGCAGACGAGCTGCGTGCTCTGGGCTACACTCCACTCACCGCCGATAAAGAAGGTGAGATTCGCGCGATTGTGCTCCAGGCGGATCACCAGGAGTATCATTCCCTTGATTTCAGTCGTTTCCCTCGCAGTCAGGCAGTGCTGGATGGACGCCGGGCGCTCCAACGGACGCAGATAGAAGCGGCCGGGATGCAGTATATCGCCATTGGGGACGGGCGCGGCGAACAGAGTTTGCTTCAGCGTGAGGGACAGCAGGCGCTTTCTGCACTTCTTCCAGAAAGAGGACGAGAATGACGCATATACTCTTTATCACACCCTACTATCCCCCTGAAAAGGGCGCGGCACCGGTGCGTATCAGCGAGACAGCCATCAACCTGGTGAAACGAGGATATCAGGTGACGGTTTTGACGACCCTTCCCAATTATCCGACAGGGATCGTTCCAGAAGAGTATCGTGGTCATCTGCTCCAGGAAGAAGAGCGGGATGGCGTGCGTGTGGTACGCGTCTGGAGCTATACCAGCCCGAATAGAGGGTTTCTGCGGCGTATTCTGGCGCAGTTCTCGTTCGGGTGTCTCACACCTTTGCTCGGCGGCAGAAAAATTGAGCGTCCCGATCTTATTATTCTTGAGTCACATCCGCTCTTTAACGCGATCGCAGGGCGCATCTTAGCCAGACGATATCGTTGCCCTTTCATTTTTATGGTGTCCGATCTCTGGCCCGCATCTGCGGTCGCCCTCGGTGTGTTGCGCAATAAAGTATTGATCCAACTGGCAGAATGGCTGGAGCGCTCGACCTATAAGCGAGCAGGATCGATCTGGGCGCTCTCAGCCGGGATTCGCGATGGCATTATCGCCGCTGGTATACCACAAGAGCGTGTATTTCTCCTGACAAATGGCGCTGACCTGAGCAAATTTTATCCCCTGCCAAAAGCGCAGGCTCGCGCGGAATTGTCATGGAGCGATGATAAATTTACCGTTGTCTATGCAGGAAACTTTGGCCTTTCGCATGGGCTGAGGACGGTGCTGGAGGCGGCGCAGCAATTACAGGATCAGGAAGAAATTCGCTTTATTCTCTTAGGGGATGGCGCGGAACGAGCGGAGCTGGTCGCGCAGGCACGGAGATGGAACCTCAAGAACGTCTCCTTTTTCCCTGCTCAGCCACATGAGCGTATGCCACTGGTGCTGGCGGGGGCCGATGTTTGTCTGGTGCCGATGCGCAAAGTGCCCCTGTTCGAGGGACGTTTGCCTTTAAAAATGTTTGAAGTGATGGCCTGCGCACGTCCAATATTGCTGGGAGTAGAAGGCGAGGCGCGTCGCATTGCCGAGCAAGAGGCACATGCAGCGATCTATGTAGAGCCTGAGAATGTAGAATCACTTGTCGCCGGTATTCGCCATCTTCAGGGGCATCCAGAAGAGGCAGAAGCGATGGGGCAACAAGGACGCGCGTATGTAGAGACGCACTATGATCGAAGTCAACTTACGGCAGAGCTGGATACCCATATTGTCAAATTGCTTGGAAAACAAGTCCCGCTTGCTACTTCTGTCCCTTCTTTGCCCGAAGCGGTGCTTGCGCCTGCAAGTTCTGATGTCGTAGTGGACAAGAAGTAGATATATGCCATGTTGTTTATGTATTGATAATGCAGTTTTTCTTATAGGCACAAAAAGAAATACTATGACGTACAGATAAAGAAGGGCGAGGAAGCAGATTATGCAGTCGAACCTTGAATCTAGTATGCCTGTGGCACCTCCACCAGAGAGCGAGATGCCTTATGCGCCCCCGAAAGATTTTTTGTCCGGGTTGCACGGGGTAGTAGGGGGACCGCCAAGACCATCGTCGACGGCCTGGTACCTTGTGCTCGTAATCGGTGATGCGATTTTGCTGGTGGCGCTGGTTGCATTGCTATTCTTTTTCCATGTTATCCCTGGGATCGCAATGGGCCAGGTAGCGGCGCAGGAAGTGAAGCTTATCTGGATTTGCCTGGGCCTGGTCTCCTGGGTGCTTGCGGTCAATATGGCACAGCCGCAAAATCTTAGTTATGCCTCGAATCGTTTTAAAGGTCCATGTTGCACGCTCTTTGCGCTTATCCTGATGTGCATCTTCTGGACGCTGTTTTCGTACTATCTGCTCCGTCTGGGCATTTTGACGTCGCTCGGCTTAGAGCTGTACTTCCTGGGTCTGGCGTCTCCGCTCTTTGTGATCTGGCGCTTCCTGTTTGCAGAGGTGACGCATCTGCCACGTTTCCGCCTCAGGGCGGTCATCGTCGGTGCCAATCCTGCTGGCGAGACGGTTGCCAGAGAACTGAGGACTTCCCGCAGTTCCAGCATCAGTGTGCTGGGGTATATCAGCGCAGACCCCGAAGAGAAGCCAGACGATGATACCTTGTCTGTCCTGGGCGATAAACACACATTGCGCTATCTGGCGTACCATCAGATGATCGATATGATCATTGTTGCGCTTGAGTATGGTACGAGCTCAGATCTTTTCAAAGAGGCTACCGATGCTGCACAGCTTGGTATTTCGGTGTTGCCGATGCCTGTTGTGTATGAAAACAGTACCGGGAAAATTCCGGTGGAATATGTTGGTGATCAGTGGTATGCGGCGCTGCAATCGGAGCGTATACCTTCTCCTCTCTATCTCTTCTGGAAGAAAGGCTTTGATCTCGTTTGTGCCCTTGGTGGCCTGTTAGTGCTTGCCATCGTGTTTCCGGTGATCGCATTATGTATCCGCCTCGACTCTCCTGGGCCGATCTTTTATAGCCAGGAACGAGTTGGACTGCGCGGAAAGCCATTTCGCATTTACAAATTTCGCACCATGCGCTCTGATGCCGAACGCGAGGGAAAGGCCCAGTGGGCCTCAAACTCGGATCAGCGCGTCACACGCATTGGTCGCTTCTTGCGCTCTACACATTTAGATGAAGTGCCACAACTGTATAACATTTTACGTGGTGATATGAGCATGATTGGCCCGAGGCCAGAACGTGCAATATTCATTAAAGATCTCGAAGAAACAATCCCATTCTATGGTCGTCGCCTGGGCGTGAAACCTGGCCTGACGGGTTGGGCGCAGGTAAAGTATCGATACGCAATGTCAAGCAATGATGCATTGATCAAACTGCAATATGATCTGTATTATGTGAAAAGACAATCCTTCATGCTTGACCTGTTTATCATCGTATTAACGGTGGTTGAGGTGCTGACTCTCCGTGGCGTATAACGCGCGGAGATTCAGCATCTCCCCTGGTAATGTATCAGGCGATGTGAAAGAGGTATGAGAGATGACATTTGGACAATTATATAAAACATTGCTCAAACGATGGAGTATCATCGTAGTTTGTTTTTTGGTGGTTGGCGTGGGAGCGTATGTGGGGAGCGCAGTATTAATGAAGCCCCACTACGAGTCGACGGCTGTGATCCAGGTGATTGTGCGTGTTGGTGGAAGCCCATTAACAGAGGATAACGGTCTTGCCAGCCAGAACCTCGCCGAGACAGAGGCGAGCCTGGTGACTACCAGTCCCGTGCTCACTCCGGTGATTGTAAACTATCCGGGCCTCTCTGAAGAGGATCTCGCGAGCGAAGTGACCGCGACGGTGACGTCAGGTACGCCGCTTTTAGCGATTAATGTTATGGATACCAGCCCATCTCGCGCCGCGAGTCTGGCAAACGATATTGCTGCAAGTTTGATTAAGCAGCAGACGTTGCAGCTCCAGCCAGCTCCTACCGATGGACAATTCCTGGTGGTGGCCGATGCTGCACACCCTGCATCTGCCCCCTCACGGCCAAATAAGTTGCTGAACACCGGGGCTGGTTTAGTGATAGGCCTGCTATTGGGCATGTTGCTGGCAATCCTGGTCGAGTGGTTCGATCCGCGTGTTCGTTCGAGCGATGCGGTAACATCATTGGTGAATTGGCCGCTTCTGGGCATCATCGGGCAGGCAGAGCCGGGAAAGGCCGTAAGTATTCCCGCTGGCTATAATCCGAATACTGATGCGTATAGCACCTTACGTACAAACGTTGGATTCGCCAGTAAAGCGCGGTCAGCGCATATATTTGTTGTTACCAGTGGTATGCCAGGCGAGGGGAAGAGCGTCGTCGCCGCCAATCTGGCAATGAGTATGGCGAGGGCCGGGAAAAAGACGCTGCTGATCGATGCGAACCTGCGCCATCCCACATTGCATGAGATCTTTGCGATTCCCCCCCAGGCGAAGGGTTTTAGCAATGCTTTATTGGCGCTGAAAATGTTAGGGAACTCTACTGCTCAGCAAGTCCTGGCGCGTACGGCTCACACCGAACTGCCCAAGGGATTATCGCTGACGCCGTTCGTGCAAACGGTGAATGTCCCGAATCTTGCTGTGATGCCATCGGGTCCCCTTCCTCCAGGACCGGCAGAACTGCTGGGCTCAGATGTGATGCAGCATTTCTTCACCGTTTTGCGCCAGCATGGCACGGAAGTCGTGATTTTCGATACCGCTTCTTTGCTGGGATTGCCGGATGCCGCGCTTCTTAGCTCAAAGGCCGACGCCACCCTGGTGGTCCTTGATATGGCGGGCGCGAAAAAAGAACCGCTCAAGGAAATGAAAACGCTGTTGGCCCAGGCCGGAGCACTTGTGCTGGGATATGTGGTGAATAAGCAGCATCTGGACAGTAAACAGTCTCCCTATGGCAATATTGTGCACATGCAAGATCAGAATGCTGGACAGTGGGCCCAGAGAGAAAGAGAGAGCAGAGAAGATAGAGATCAGTTGATGGGAAACGCCGCGCGTGTCGACGTTCGTGTCGACGTGGAAAAACAGGAGACGCGGAAAGAGTTGAGTGTCAATAGAACTTCTACACCCGCCCCTGATGGTCGAGTTGAGGACAGAAATCAACCCATGCTCAATCAGAAGAAGGAGCGGTAAACGGCGTGAAAGTGACCGGATCGACTTTTCCCATATCGATTTTCACAGGTTTCCTGGTAGTCGGGGCGCTTCTGGTTGGCATGGTTATTGGTATGTTCAATCCGCTCTATGTGTTTCTGGCAGCCGGAGCGCTTGTGCTCGGGTTTTTCTACTTGATCCGGCTGGACGAATTTATCGTAGTGCTGGTGATTATCGCGCACATTATGATTGATTCGTATCTCGGCTATGCCACCTATCAGCTCGCACTACTGATGGCGTTGATTCTGCTGCTCGTCTGCTATTTGGGGCGATCAGCGGATCATCCATGGACTGAGCCGCGTTGGTTCTGGCTCTGGTTTGTGTTTCTTGTACTGACGATCGTGCCCCTCTTTGAGGGAGGCGATTTTAGCCTCTCGAACTCTTTCGGCTACTATCTTGAAGTAGTGTTCAGTGCACTCGTTTTGTTCTGGATTGGCAACATTATCGCGAAGGATGTGGCGGCCATGCGGCGCGTCTTTCAGTTGCTCGCGCTCATGGCGACGCTTTTCGCGATCCATACGCTTATTCAGGCCACGACCGGTGTGTTTCTCTTTGAGACTGCGAAGGCCAGAGAGGAGTTGCAGGCATACGCGACCTACTTTCAATTGGGAGGTGGTACCTCGCGCGCCAGTTCGTTCTTTGGCAATCCGAACGGGAATGGCATTTTCCTTGCCGTCTGTGTTTTCTTGCCGTTAGGATTATTCGTCGAAGGCAAGGGTTTCTGGAAAAAGGCATTCTATCTTCTGGAGACGCTGACCGTTCTGGCGGCTCTGGCTTGTACCTATAGCACCGGATCGTGGGCGGCGACTGTGGGGGGACTGGTGCTCTTCATTGTCCTGGCGGGACGCATAAAGTATAGCGTCTTGATCGTGGCAGCGCTCTTATTAATGGCGGGCATGGTGGTTGTGCTCTTTCCTGATCAGATCGCCGTGCAATTGTCCCATTCCAGCGATACGAGCGATACTTCGTTGCACCTTGGAGGTTGGGAAACAGCGATCCGGGTGGCGGAAGCATATCCTCTGTTTGGGGTTGGCCTGGGTGATGAAGCGTACCTTGTACGAGCGGAACCGTATCGTGTGGCTGCCCAGACAAAGCCCCTGGCAGAGCCCGATAATTCCTTCTTACAATGGGGGGCCATTGCAGGGATACCTACGATGGTGGTTTTCCTGGTCCTCCTCGGCTTGATATTCTGGGCTGCATGGCGCAACTGGTTGGCAGCGGATCCCCGTTCTCGTGCCCTCTTTGCCGGAGGGACGGCGGCTATCCTTGCGCTGAGCATCAATAGTTTGACCGTAGATGGCTGGACAAGCCCGGTTGATATACAGTTCCTCGGCTGGTTGATCGCAGGAGTGGTCGCGTCGCCCCTGGTCACACAGCACCTGTCCTCATGGAGGGATACAGGGCCAGCGGAGAAAAAAGTGGAGACGGACGCGCGTGTCATGCTGGCTTATCCCGAATAGAGAAAGCAAGGAAGAAGCTGTAACATGAGCGATATACAAAAAAGAGGCAAGGAAAAGAAGGTAGAGAGGCAGACGGGCCCCCTGGCAAGTGTCGTTAAAAGCTATGATCTCTTTACTGCTCCTGGCGATGAAAATAGCCCGACGATGAGATTGCCCGCTATGCCGCGTCTCTCACTTCCGCCAGAGTTGCGTTCTACTCCTATGCTCTTCTCGCCATCGACGTTTACTATGGATCCAGGCTGGGTCGCTGAGGAGGAGACCTGGATCCTGCCTGCGATATCAAAAACGGCCGTGGCTGATAGGTCGGCCCGCGCCCCGATCTCTTCTCCTGCTACGCAGGAGAAAGGGAAGAAGCAGGGCGCTCAGAGCTATGTTTCTCTCGCGGTAGAGATGGTCAAAAGCTCGGGTATTTATGCTATTGGCGCTCTGATGTCGCCGCTGGTTTCCCTGATTCTTACGCCATTTCTGGCGCAACATCTTTCGAGCAACGACTATGGTGGCCTTTCCGTCTCATATACGATTGTGGACCTCGTGACGGTGCTTACGCAGCTCGGACTGAGTCCGGCATTTTTCCGCGCCTACAATAGCGATTTTGAAAACCCACGCGATCGTATCAGCGTCCTTGCTATGACGGTCTCTTTGCTGATCTTAGCCTCGATACCAGTAGCTCTGCTCATGGTCCTGGTGGCTCCACAGTTGTCCGAACTGTTCTTTAATAGCGCGTCCTATAGCTCGTCTGTGGCCTTAGCGGCAGGCGTGATCGTGATGGAAAATCTCGCCCTGCCAGGTACTTCCTGGTTCCGTGCTGAGAAGCGTCCAATCCCTTATACAATTTTGTCCTTTGTCAGTCTCCTGGTCGTCTTGTTCTCGAATCTCTTTCTGGTTGGCTTCCTGCATATGGGCGCAAATGGCGCTTTGATCGCCAAGGGGGCAGGGTTTGCCTCGACGATTGTGATTACGCTGCCGCTGATATTTCTGCGCGTGGTGCGTCAGCGCGGCTTCCGTATACGCTTCGATATTCTGCGCAGCATGCTTACTTTTGGTATTCCGACGATCTTCAGCGATATTGCTGCCTGGGTGCTACAGCTCTCAGATCGCTATCTGCTGACGCACTTCGGATCACTGTCGGAGACGGCAAGATATAGTGTGGCGTATACGCTGGGCGGTGTGCTCTCTCCGGTGCTGCTGGCTCCGTGGGGATTAGCCTGGGTGCCTATTATGTATTCGGTTGCGAAGAGAGACGATGCCCCACATATCTTCAAGCTCGTATTTCGCTGGTGGAGCAGTATCTTGCTCTTTGCCGCGTTTGGTCTTTCGTTGCTCAGTACGGTGATTCTCGATACGCTCTTCCCTGTTTCATATCGTGCGGCTGATCCGGTGGTTCCGATTATTACGCTCTCAACGATGCTGCAAGGCGTCTGGTATATCTTTATGATTGGTGTGAATATACGCCGAAAGACCATTTTGGAGTTTATCTATGTGGTGATTGCGGCGGTTGTCAATTTACTGCTAAATCTCTTCTTGATACCCTGGTATGGGGCTGTCGGAGCAGCAGCAGCGACGCTTATAGCTTATATCTTGCTTACCGTAGTGTCTTATATTGTGAATCAGCGCATTTACCCTGTTGGATTTGAAGTCGGCTCTTTTAGCTTTAAGTTGCTCGTCGGTGTGGCTATCTATGTGGGAAGTATTCTTCTGACTTATGCACAGAGCCCGTTGATTAGATGGTCCGCCTCTATCCTCGCGTTGGTGGTGTACGGTGCGATTCTCCTGTCGTTGAGTGGCATTCCCCCGCGCAAAATTATTGCTTTGATCAAAAATGTGCAGGCCCTTATTAAGAAAGAACTGGCGAAGCCCCGTGCTTAAAAACATAATATATCTTCAAGAATTTATAGATGCTGAAAGAATAAGCGAAGAAAAGGATTTTTATGACGACGAAGTTTTCTGCTGAGCCTTCATTACAGGCGAATGAGCAGGTCTTTGTGGCATCTTTGGTTCAACAAAACTCCTGGATTCTTGATCAGCTAGAGGATGGCAGCTCGCTCAATACGCTGTCGACCAGCACGCAGGTCCGTGGCACTCTGAGTGCCGAGCTGCTTCAGCGCTGCCTGGATCAACTGGTTCAGCGCCATGCTATTTTGCGAACGACGTTGCGTGTGCAGGAAGGACAATTTGTCCAGGTTATTTCGCCTGATCCGCGTGTGCCTGTGTCGGTGCACAATTTGCAGACGCTCTCCGCTCCACAACTTCAGGCACGGGTGTCGTTCCTGACCTCTCAGCAGAGTCAGCCGCCCTTCGACCTCCAGCAGGGACCGCTGTTGCGCTGTAGTCTGCTGCGCTTGCCCGAGGAGTGCTCGCTACTGGTGCTGA
>Ga0310811_10012970_pt1 | contig 10840 bp, 7 predicted proteins | sample YCmetagenome_FD_207642 | JGI IMG/M metagenome (GOLD analysis project Ga0310811, IMG submission 207642) | Soil microbial communities from experimental microcosm in Duke University, North Carolina, United States - YC | ecosystem: Engineered > Artificial ecosystem > Soil microcosm > Unclassified ...
GCCACCCGTAGCGGAGGGTCGCACCCGTTGTGGCGGCAGCCTCATTGTCGCGAGCCCGGTCCCGCGCACGCTGCTCTTCCGGATGGAACTCCTTGCCGTCGAGCTCCACGATCAACCGGTACTTCTCATAGTGCCTGTCACGGAATCCCTTGGACCCATCGGCCTTAACGAACTTGGCCTGCCTCGTGGCAGCCGGGAGCCCATGGGCCCGCTCGACGTCACGGTCATAGTGAAACTCAAGCGGAAAGTGCGAGCCGCCAGCAACCTGCTCGATGACATCATCGATCCGGTCTCGCCAGCGGAACCTGCGGCGTGCCCGGACGGCCGCCTGCAACTGGGCGGCGACAACCATGTGCTGTGCGATGCCCCGGGAGACCCAGCCCACGACGTCGTCTAGGTTGTCGGCAGCGTCGGCAAGGTCAATGATCGTCTCGGCATAGAAGGTGTGCGGCGGCACACCGCGTAGCGGCCGCCATCGCTGATACTCGAAGACAGAGCGGTGGATAGCCAGACCTTCTTGCGGGCGCACGCGCCTGCGGGCGGGGACAGTCAGTTGGATGACCGGATGCCTGCGGTTGGTGAGCCCGAGGACCTCGGCTGCGGTCTCATGGCTGAGCAGCGCGCCCGGTCCAGCGTAGAGAACAGCCGCCCACAGGCGTGCCTCCCAACGGACGGCTCCGGTGAAGGTGCCATAGACGCCCGGGTGGAACTGCTGCCAGATACCGCGTTGCACCCTGGAGTCGATCGTGGTCCTGGAGACACCTGCGTGCAGTAGTTGCTGGCGGCTGACCACATCGGCTTGCTCGGAGATCGTCCGGCGCAAGCTTGGCGGAACCTTGCTATCCATGGGACCGAGTATGCAGAGCGTCACTGACATTCGCGGGATTGAGCGTGGCAGTGGCGGAGACAGCGTGGAACCTTTTCAGTACCTGGAAGAAAAACACGTGTGGCACGTGCGGAAGTGACATGTACTGAAAAGGCTCCACGCTAACGGCGGCGGAAGAAAACGAATTCGGGGAAATATCCCGATAAATGGGTCACGCTGACTGATCGGATGCGAAGGCCAGGATGGGTGGGACAGCCTCGCGCAGGGTGCGGAAGTGGCCCCAGTCGCGCGGCAGCTTGGAGGTACGGGACGGGAGAAGGCTCGCCTCCCCGGCTGTTGCCGGATACAGCTAGGCCGGCAACTTTTCCAGGTGAGCTACTGGGTTGCCTCGACCACGCACTGGTGGAATTCGGCTAGGGCCTCCGGGGTGCCCTTGATGGTTACTGGAGTTGGGGTGTTGGGGGTTTCGCGGTTCCAGGTCCAGCGGAGGATGTTGGACGGGGAGCCGGATACCACGACGTCTGGGTTGTCCGGGATGGTGAAGGCAGTGCCGGGGCCACCGGTGACCGTTAGATCGGTGGGGGAGGTGGTGATCGTCCAGGACGTCTCCGCCGCGTTGATGGCATAAGTGCGGCCGGGAGAATCCTTGAGGGCCTCGGTGAAGTCTTCTGGCCACTGGCTGAAGCTGTAGGCGACAAAGGTGTTGAGGAGTTCATCGATGCCGTCGATGGCTAGGTCGTCGGGGACCGGAGCGACGGGGGTGCCCGCGCCTAGTTCGGCGTCGATTCGGTGGATGACTGTTTCCTGGGCCATGCGGCGGATCCAGAAGCCGACCGTCTGGTCAGGGTCGTACCAGGTCTTGGTGGCGTCGGTTGGGTTGCGCGCGGCGAACTCGGCGACCAGTTCCCCGTAGCCTCGGGTGAGCAGCCCAACCGGTTCCGCCTCCTTGAACGCGGCTGGGGGCCAGCCATCGGGGTGTTTCCCCTGGCGCATCATTTCGACCTTGTGCAGGTACACCTCACCGACATGCCGCGTGAGGTCAGCGACGGTCCAGTCCGGGCACGTGGGTACCCGTGCCGCAAGATGTCCGTCCACAACGTCCCGCATCCGCAGGAAGTCAGCCTCTAGGCACGCCAAGAAACGTGAGTAATCCATGACTCACAGTCAACCACAGCGACTAGCCGGTAGCACACGATTTCGAGCAGCGCTGTGGCTCGAAAACGCAAACGGCGGCCGGACCATACGGTCCGGCCGCCGTTTAGGTAAGAGGTGACCTAGATGAACTCAGCCAGGTCCTTGAGCAGGGCAGCCTTCGGCTTGGCCCCCTTGATCTGCTTCACGACCTCGCCGTTCTGGAAAACGTTCAGGGTCGGGATCGCGAGGATCGAGTAGCGCTGGGCGATGGCCGGGTTCTCGTCGACGTTCAGCTTCACGACTTCGATCTTGTCGGCGTGCTCGGCGGCGATTTCCTCAAGGACAGGGGCGATCATCCGGCACGGGCCACACCACTCGGCCCAGTAGTCGACGATGACCGGCTTGCTGCTCTTCAGGACCTCGGCCTCGAAGGTCGCGTCGGTGACGGCCTTAGTCGCACCCATGATGATCACACCTTTCGTGTTAGATCTTTTGGCAGTTACGCGTTTGCGTGTTCGTGCTCATGCTCGGCTAGCCAGCGCTCGGCGTCGATCGCGGCGGAACACCCGCTGCCCGCTGCGGTGATGGCCTGCCGGTACACGTGGTCAACCACGTCGCCGCAGGCGAAGACGCCGTCGATCGCGGTCCGGGTAGACCGGCCCTCGACCTCGAGGTAGCCGTCAGGGTTGATGGGGAGTTGGCCGGCGAACAGCTCGCTGCGGGGCTGGTGGCCGATCGCGATGAAGATGCCGTCCACCGGGAGCACGGTCTCCTCGCCGCTGTGGACGTTGCGCACCCGCAGGCCAGAGGTCTTGCCCTCGCCTTCCACCGCAACGGGCTCGCTGTCCCACTGGAACTGGATCTTCGGGTTGGCGAACGCCCGCTCCTGCATGATCTTGGACGCGCGCAGCTTGTCGCGCCGGTGCACCAGGGTCACGCTCTTGCCGAACCGGGTGAGGAACATCGCCTCTTCCAGGGCAGAGTCGCCGCCGCCGACCACCGCGATGTGCTTCTCGCGGAAGAAGAACCCGTCACAGGTAGCGCACCAGGACACGCCGTGCCCGGACAGCTCCTTCTCGCCGGGGACCCCGAGCTCCTTGTACTTGGACCCGGTCGCGATGATCACGGCCTTGGCCAGGTACGTCTCGCTGTCGGTCTTGACGACCTTGGGCGACGCCTTCAGGTCGACCTCGATCGCGTCTTCGAACAGGACCTCCGCGCCGAACCGCTCGGCCTGCTTCTGCAGCTCTTCCATCAGGTTGGGGCCCATGATCCCATCGGGAAAGCCCGGGAAGTTCTCCACGTCGGTGGTTTGCATCAGCGCGCCGCCTGCGGTCACCGAGCCAGCAAGCACCAGCGGCTGAAGCTTGGCCCTGGCCGTGTAGATGGCAGCCGTGTACCCCGCCGGGCCTGAACCGATGATGATGACGTCTCGTACGTCGGTCACTGAACGCGCCTCCCTGTGAATGCCTGCTGTTCAACCGATATTAGGGCGCGGAGATTCCCGGGTTAGGACTCCAGCGCCACCGACGTGATGAGTTCCGCATTGGTCGCGGTACAGCCGAGTCCCACCACCCACACGTGGCTCGAACTGGCAATGACATACGCAGGCGTACCTTGATACGTGGCCCGGTCAACGAGCCGGGGCGCCCGGCCGCCTGTCAGGTGGAGGACACAGCCACGCAATGCCGACGTTGGCGCACGGGTCCCGGCCGCCGACGCGCTGCTAGGGGCAGAGGCGGCCGCCGAACTCGTCGCACTTGGCCCTGGCACGTTGCTTGCGCCGCTACTCGCACCCGCCGCAGGAGTGGCTAGCCTCGTCCGTACTTGTGTTGCCAGGGTCGCGGCCTGGTACTTAGTCCCACTCGCGGTGACCACAAACTGCGGGCTCGCGCCAAGGAAGCCGCCGGCCGCTGCCGAAGACGCCGCCGACGCCGACGCCGACCCCGCCGGTGCGGCCGGTGCTGCTACAGCGGAACTCTCCCCCGCAGCAGACCCGGCGGCAGACGAGGACGAAGACGTTGACCCGCTGGTGTGCGATATCCCGTACCCGATGCCGGCGATCACCACCAGGCCGGCCATCACCGAGGTGACCGCCTTGACCACCTTGAGCGACGGCGAACGGAACCCGTGCTGACCCTTGACGCCGCCCCGGTGCCGCCGCACCCGCGCCCGCGCGGGAGGGGCCCCAAGCGTCCGGTCACCGTCAGCAGTGGTGCCAGCGGCAGAGGGCGTCCCGCCTGCCAGCGGGGCTGCCTCGGCCCGCGTGCCGCCGCCTGCCCGCGCCCCAGCCTCCGCCGCGAGCGCCGCGCTGATCCGTGACATGACCGCGTCCGGCATTACTGGAGCGGGCACCGACGCCAGGTAGGCAGTGACCTCGGCCAGCCGTACATCGCCCATCTCAGTCGAACCAGTCGCGTCCTGTTGCTCAGCCCCCGGTGGGAATTCTTCCTCCGGGTCATCCCACTCGGGAGGCCAGTCGCCGCTCATGCGCCTCCCCCCTGCTCAAATGAGACGCCATCCGCGACCGGCTGGTTCCGCTCCCCTGAATAATCACCACGCAGATGTGAAAGGTGAGGAAGCAACTTCGTCCTGCCCCGCGCGCACCTGCTCTTCACCGTGCCCTCGGAGACACCGAGGATCGCTGAGGCGTCCGCGACCGAGTAGCCCAGCATGTCCACCAGCACCAACGCCGCCCGCTGCGGTGGCGGCAGCGTCTGCAGCGCCGCGTCCACGTCCAGCCGGGACTCGGTGCCTGCTGTGCTGTCCGTCCGTTGCCGTGGCTCAGGTACTGGCAGGTCGTCTGGGTCGCCCGACCAGCCGACGGACCGGGCCGACCGGCGGCGCAGTAGGTCAAGCGAAGCGTTGACCACGATCCGGTGCAGCCAGGTGGTGACGGCGGACTCGCCACGGAAGTCGCCCGCCCGCCGGAAGGCCGAGATCATCGCCTCCTGCAAGGCATCCGCGGCGTCGTCAGGGTCGCAGGTGATGCGCAGCGCAACCGCCCAGAGCCGGGCGGAGTGCCGCTTGAACAGCGCGCCGAACGCATCGGGGTCGCCGTCTGCGTGCTGCCGGAGCAAGGACGCGTCTGTTGGCTCAGCTGACGCCAGATCCGACATCGGCGACCCGGCCGCGGTCAGGAGTTTCCGGAGCCGGCGCTACCGCTAACCGCCACGTTGAAGATCTGACCCTCGTAGTACGTGTTGGTCGGCGGCACGCCCTGCGGTGCCTGCAGCAGCTTGGGCAGGCTGGTGAGCCAGATCAGGACATATCGGCCGGTGTCCTGGCTGTTGACCGGGAACTTGTGATCACCAGTGACAGACACCGACGGCGATACCAGCTTGAAGTTGCTCAGCCCCGCTGCCTTCGTGTCCGTGGGGTCATTACCCAGGTAGATCGACGCGGTGGTCGGGCCGCCGTCCGAACTGAACAGGACCTCAACCTGGCTGAGCTTCACGGCCTTGCCCATGTCAATCAGCAGCCCGGCGCCCTGCTTCAGGCCACCCATGTTGGGGTGGTTGAAGTAATAGGAGGTATGCCACGCCGTGGAGGTGTTGCCGTCGATGGCCGCCTGCACGGTCTCCGGGTCTTCAGTGTTGCCCGCTTGGTCGCCGAAGGGGTTGAAGCTCACGACCCCGGTGGGGGTAAGTACCGCGCTCGCGGCTGGTGCCGACGAAGACTGCGACACGTTCGGGGCGCCCGCATTCGTGTTGGACTTGTTGAAGCCAACCAGCCACACCACCACACCGATGATGGCCACCATGACCACGGCGATGACCGCCGCCATGCCCCGGTTGCCGCTGCGCTGCTTGCCCTGGAAGCCGTTCGCCGCGTACTGCGCGCCCGTGTACTGCATTCCCCCGTACCCGCCCGCCGACTGCGGGGGCTGGTAGGGGGCGGTGCCGCTCGGACCCCGGCCGTCTACCGACCAGGTGTCTGGGTTGTTCGGGTCTGGCCCGTAGCCGCCGTAACCGTAGTTAACGGGCGGAGCAGGCTCGGGAAGCGGCACGGGCGGCGCCACGGCCGCGAGTTCGTCGGCGAACTCAGCGGGCGACTGGATCGGCCCCCCTTGCCTTGTCGGGCGCTGCAGCAGCGCCCGGGTGATCACGCTGTCGAGCGCGGAGGAGACGTCGGCCGAGACCTGGCGCGGCGTGCACACCATGCCGTCAGAGACCGGCGCCGCCGGGAGCCGGGTCGGCTCCTCGCCGGGCCAGTAGCCCGTCAGCGCCGCATAGAGCAGCGCGGCGAGTGCGGTGGTGTCAGCGAGCGACGGGTCATAGGCCGCAGCACCGGTCAAGCCGTCGCCGGCCAGCGCGGCGTCAATCCCAAGCCCGGTGATCTTGATCCCGCTGCCCCGCGACCAGCGGAGCGTGTCCGTGGTCAGCCGCAGGTGCGCCTGCCCGAGGGCATGCGCGCCAGCGATCGCCCGGGCCGCGTCACAGACCAAGGAACAGGCCTGCGCCGGGTCAAGCGGGCCGCCCTCAAGGAGATCGGTGAGCGAGTCGCCGCTCACCCATTCAAGGACGATGTAGGCCTGGGCGCCGCCGTCTTCGACGTCGAAGACCTGGGCCATGCGCGGGTCGGTCAACCTGCTCGCGGCCCTGGCAGCGGTCACGATCTGCGGGATACGCGGGAAGCCTGGCGCAAACGTCAAGATGGCGACGGGCCGCGCGAGCGTCTCGTCGATGGCCTTCCACATGGTCCAGCCATTGCCAGTGACCGTCTGGTCCACGAGCCGGTATCGTCCGGCCAGCCGTGTTCCTGGTTCAGAGGTGTACGTGCTCATACGTAAGCGTCAAGAGCGGGACCGGCTCTCGACCTCCTTCCAGCCCCTGAAATCCCACGATCACCGTCCCATGGTAGTGTCTGGCGCTCGCCAAGGGAGACGACTAACGCAAGGCACTCGACAGGCCGCCATACCGTTATATGCGAATCTTGGCAATGCCGTACACCCGGACACGCCGAGTATTGGCCACTCGGCGGCGTCTGCCGAGAAGTTCGTCAAGGCGTCATCACCTCGTCATTAAGTTCACGCCAGGAGGGCCCCAACACGGGGCCAGGACCGCGCTTACTACCCGAACCTTCCTGCGACAGACTTCATCAGTGTCTTGAATTCTTCGATGCCGAGCAGCCGCGCGCAGATCGCGTAAAGCACGATCGCGCCGCCGCCGCCGATAACAACGGTCACCAGCCCGTAAAGCGGGCCCTGGTGCATGAACGACCCCACTACGGCCATGACCACGAGGGCGAAGACCAGACCGGGCACCGTGGCGAGGAACATCCGCACCAGCGACCTGGTGATCCGCCAGCCGTCGAGCGAGCCGACACGGCGCAGCAGCAGCGGCCAGGCCAGGATCGCGCCGGACAGCGTCACCAAGTCGTAGGCGAAGGCCAGGCCGATCACGGTCCGGGTGGGCGGCAGCACCTGCAGGGCAACCAGGTTGCCGATCACGCCGATGATCAGCATGACCATGCCGAGGATCGCCGGCGTCCTGTTCTCGCGGAACGAGTAGAACACCCGCAGCTGAAGCTGGGTGAACATGAACGGCACCAGCCCGACGGAGAACGCGCCGAACACTTCGCCGATGTACCGCGCCTGGTCCGTTGTCGTGTGCCCGTGAGCGAACAGGAACTCGGCCAGCGGCGCGCCGAGCACCCCGAGGAACACCGCTGCGGGCACCACAATGACCGAGGCGACCCGCACACCCTTCGAGAAGTCGTCGCGCACCAGCGAGTACCGCCGGTCGGTCGCGTGCCCGCTCATCCGGGGCAGCAGCGCGCTGATGACCGAGATGCCCACGATCGCGTAAGGCAGCTGGAACAGCTGGTACGCGTAGGACCAGGCGGAGAAGCCAACGCCGCTGACGGCCGGGTGCAAGTGGTTGGCCGAGTTCTGCGCGGAGTTCGCCACCCGCTGGGCGACCAAGTTGCTGAGCCACTGCGTTGCCACGTAGCCGAACATCCAGCCAGACATCCGGCCGATCTCGGCAATCTCATGGCGCCGGAAGTCGAAGGTCAGCCGCATGTTGAACCCGGCGCGCCACATCACGGGGAAGAGCGCGATCGACTGGATCACGATGCCGAGCGTGGTGCCGATCCCGAGCAGGTTGACGCCGAAACTGGAGACCTTGTCGGCAGAGATGACGCCGTTGTTGGTCACCATGTAAAGGAGCGCGACGAAGATCACCACAACGTTGTTGATGACCGGCGTCCACATGTTCGCGCCGAACCGGCCCCGCACGTTGAGGATCGCGCCGAGCAGCGAGTCCATTCCGTAGAAGAAGATCTGCGGGATGAAGAAGTACGCGAACTCCACCATGACCCGGTGCTGGCCGGGGTCGGTGACGTTGCTGCCATACAGGTCGACGATCGGCCCGGAGAGGGCCGTGGCGATCACTGTGATGGTTAGCAGCGAGACCACGCCAAGCGAGTAGATCCGCTGCGCATAGCCCTCGCCCCGGTCCGTGTCCTCCTTGGCCGCGCGGACCAGCATCGGGACCACGACCGAGGTAAAGATGCCGCCGAGCATTAGGTAGTACACGGTGTTCGGCAGCGTGTTGGAGTTGTTGTAGGCCTCGGCGAGCGAGCCCTGGCCGAGGGCGATCACCAGCACGAGCGTGCGCAGGAACCCGCTGCCGCGGGACGCTACCGTGCCGAGCGCCATCACCTTGCTCGACCGGGCGAGGTTCGGCTGGGTGGTCTCGGTGAACTGCTGCGGCCCGGTCGGCGAAACATCACTGGGAACCCGGTCAATGACCGAGGTGTAGGCGCTGCCAGCCTCTGGCGAAGGCGGCGGGGCGTCAGGGTCGACGGGGACGAACCTGGGCGCCGACCGCGGCGGTGCGTCCGCGAAGTCGAACGGCTGGAAGGACGGCAGCGGGTAACCCGCGGGCACCGGCGGCATGAACGCCGTCTGCACCGGGGCAGGCCGTGGCCGGCTGCCCGGCGGCGGGACGTATCCCTCACGCGGGGTAAACGTGGGGCGCGGCTTGCCGTCCTTGCCCTGCCTGTGCCGAGGGCCTGGCCGGTCGCTCCGGCCAGGCGGGTGCGGCGTGAACGACGGCCCGGCCGCCGGCGGGCGCGGCTCAGGCGGCGGTGGCGCGTAAGGGTCATAGCCGGTCGAGCCCTGCGGACCGCCAGGGGGCGGCGGCACATCGTAGGGCGGCATCCCTTGGTAAGTCGGGGGCTCACGAGGCGCTTCGTACGGCGGCTGCGGACCCGACTGCCTTGGCTGCGGGCCCGGCTGGCGTGGCTGCGGACCGGATTGCCGCGGCTGCGGACCTGATTGCTGCGGCTGGGGGCCAGATTGCCGCGGTTGCGGCCCCGACTGATCCGGGTGACGCGGCTGCTGCGGTTGCTGGCCTGCCTGGCGCGGCGTAAACCGAGGCTTGTTCGCCTCCGGTGGTTCATTGTCATCGGGATACGGCGGCTCGGGCGGCATCGTCGGCCTTGTCATCCGGTGCCTCCAGCATCAACCGTCTCTTTAGTGCCGTCGCTCTTCGCGCCGGCGAGCCGCTTGCGGCGCAACCGGTACGCCGACGTCAGCACGAGGATACCGAGCGCCCCTCCGATGATAATAAGTAGGAACCTGCCGAACCTCGTCACTTCCACGCTCAGCGACTGTGTCGCATGTGCCCCGGCCAACGGCGCTCCAGTTGGCGTTGACAGCTGGAGCTGGATGGTGGTGGTTCCCCGTGGTGTGGAGGAGTGTACCGGCATCCGGACCGTGTTGCTTCCGTTCGCCTGCACCTTGAGCAGCGAGTTGAACGGCTCCACCCGAACCTCGCTGTTAAGCGGTGTCGACGCGGTTACCCGGACCTGGACGGCTTCGCCGAGGCCGTTCTGCACCGAAACGGCGGTCTCGCCGGACTGCCCGGCCAGCAGGATCTTCTTGCTGACGACGAGCCGCACCTTGTCTTCCGCCTCCTGCAGGTAAAGAGACAGTTGGCTGACAGCCCACTTCCCGCTCGGCAAGCCAGCGCCGCGCCAGGCCGATGACGCGGTGGCGGCGAGCGCCGCGTCGAGCAAGTTGAGCCGCCCGGTGGACGGCTTGTAGAGGATGCTCTTAAACCCGTCAACGCTCGTCGCGACGCTGGCCACCTTGTCCATGTAGGCGTCGTTGAACTCGGCGGGGCTCACCTTCTGCGCCGGTACGCGGGTGGTAGACGGCAGCTTCGCCGCCGCCGAGGCGAGCGTGGACAGCCCGGTTACGTGCAGCCACGGCGCTTGACTCGTGATCTTGAGCAGAGCGTTCGCCGTAGCCGACGACGGGTTCCAGTTCGATGGCGGCGCCACGACGAGGGAACGCTCCGCCGTCACCTCGGTGGCGATCATCGCGGTCTGGGCGAGGAAGTTCTGGGTCACGGCGAACTGTCCCGACGGGGACTTTGCCGTCGACGCGGTACCAAGCAGGCTGGTGATGCGTGAGTTGGCGAGCAGCACCGACATGGGGGTACCAACGCCGCTGACGGTCCTGGCGAGGGCGTCCTCACCGGGCGACGATGACGGCAGCGCATCGCTGCTCAGCACCACGGTGTTGATCCCGCCGTCGTTGGCGAGGCTCGTCAGTACCTCGGCATCGGCCTGGCCGTCGGCTGGCCAGGCCGCCTTCAGCACCTGCCCGTCCCCGGTACCTGTCCCAGTTTTCCCGAACGTCTGCGGCAGAATTTGGCCGGCCACCGATTCTCCGAGGCGGTAGGCGTCCTTGAGGATGTCCTCGGACCCGGCATGACTCAGCGACGCGGCGTCCACGTTGGCATACGGGGTCAGAAAGGCCGACGCGCCCGCCGTGGACGTCGTCAGCTGCGAGAGCCACTTGCTCGCGGCCGCGCTCGGCTTAGCGCGGGACCTGCCAGAGCAGTCGGCCCGGCCGTGCGTGAA
>Ga0310811_10012971_pt1 | contig 10839 bp, 9 predicted proteins | sample YCmetagenome_FD_207642 | JGI IMG/M metagenome (GOLD analysis project Ga0310811, IMG submission 207642) | Soil microbial communities from experimental microcosm in Duke University, North Carolina, United States - YC | ecosystem: Engineered > Artificial ecosystem > Soil microcosm > Unclassified ...
GGGTGGTGATCAGCAACGAAACATCCAGGTGCGCCAGCGCGGCGATGTCGCGCGGCAGCACCCAACTGACGCTGCTGATGCCGAGGCCGGTCAACACCAGTCCCAGCACGCCACCAGCAAGGCCGACCATGCCCGACTCGACCAGGAACTGCGTGTAGATCTCCCGCCGCGACGCACCCAGCGCGCGACGCACGCCGATCTCGCTGGCGCGTCGCAGGAACTTCGCCAGCAACAGCCCGGCGGTGTTCACGAGGCACACCAGCAGCAGGCCCAGCGCGACGTACAGCGAAATCTTCGTGTCGGACGGCACCACGTGTTCGAAGTCCAACCATTCCATCAAGCCACGCAGGCGGTTATTCGCTGCCCAGTGGAAGCGCCCGGCCTGCTGCTGGGCGGCTGCGTAGTTGTCCAGGTATTGCTTGTACTGCCGTGCTGCGGCCGCGTCGTCGAGTTGCACCATGAACGCGATCCACACGCATTCGGATTTCTGCAAGCCGACGAAGCCCGGCTCCTTGGGCGTGTCGACGCAATTGGTGTTGCCGTTGTTGTTCATGCTGTTCGCGATGGCAGTGGTGAACGGAACGAAGATGTTGCCGCCGCCTTCGCTGAACCCGCCGGTGTTGACCACGTCGTAGAACTGCGGTTGCGGATGCCAGTCGCCAAGAACGCCGACCACGCGGTACTCGTGGCCATCGATGCTCAACGTCTTGCCCACGTTGTCGCCACCACCGAACGCCTTTTCGTTGAGATGGCTGCTGATCACCGCGACCTGCGCGCGATGATCATCGTCGGCCGCGCTCCAGCCGCTTCCGTACTTGAACGACACGTCGAGCATCGGGAAGAACTCGCTGTAGACCGCTTCGCCGATCGCGGTGATCGGATGCTGCCCGACTCGCTGCGGCGTCACGGCCGCGCCGATCTGGTACATCGCGGACTGATACTTCGCGCGGTGGTCGCGCATCAGCGCGATCGCGTCGGTGTAATCCATCGCGTCCGGCGGCTCATTGCTGGTGTCCTTCGGACCGTGTCCGGCCGGTCCCCAGTTGTCGATCTGCGGCACGAACAACTGAGACGATTTCCACGGAATCGGGTCACCCGACACGGCGCGGAACACCGACCACGTGGTCATTGACGCGGCCACGCCGAAGCCGATGGTGATGATCATCAAACCCGTGAGCGCCTTGTGGCGCTTCAGGCTGCGCAGCGCGAGGTCGAGATAGTAGGCAAGCATGTCAATCACTCCAATTCGCTTCTTCTCCCCTTCCGCAGCAAGGGGCCAGCTTTTCCTCTCCCTTCGCTCGCGAAGGGGGATCGAGGGGGATGGCTGTTGTCGCAAGACGACATCCCCCCGGCGCATTCGCGCCGACCCCCTTCCTCTGGAAGGGGGTGCACATCACACACTCCTCGTCGCCTCCACCGGCGACACGCGCGACGCACGACGTGCCGGTGCGAATACCGCGCCCTGCCCCAGCAACAGCAGCACGATGATTCCGGCGAGCACGTAGGGCAGCGGCATCCGGTCCATCGCGAGTTGCCGCATCATCCAGAGGTTCACGCCAACAGCAAGGATCGCGCCCACCGCCACGCCGGCCCCCGCGATCAACAGGTTCTCGGTCTGGAAGTAGCGCAGGATGTCGCGCCGGGTTGCGCCGAGCGCACGGCGGATGCCGATCTGCTTGCGCCGCTGGCCAACCCAGAAACTGGTGAGCCCGATGATGCCCGCGCCGGTAATCACCAGCAGCACCGCGCAGATGATGCCCATCAGGATCGCGGTGCCGCGATCGCTGTCGTAGGCGCGATGGCGCACTTGCGCGAAACTCAGCACGCCGTCCTTCGGATCGATGATGCGCATCCGGCTCTGCGCGAGCAGCGCTTTGGGCGCTTCGCGCATCGCCGCCGCCAGCTCGCCGGGTTTGGCGCGCACGATGTAATAAATGCCGAACGACATATCCAGGCGGCGCGGCCACAGCATGGCCTGGTAGGTGTAATCGCGCGACCAGCTATCGACTTCCTGCCGTTGCAGGCGCGCGACGATGCCGATGATGGTGGTCGGCGTCGTGCTCATCGTGTAAAACGTCTTGCCCAGCGCCGAACCGTCCGGGTACAGCTTGTCGGCCAGCGTCTTGGTCACGATCGCCACCGGCGGCGTCTTGTTGTCGCGCACCCCCATCGGCTCGATTTCGTCGGGCCGGAAATTGCGTCCGGCGATAAGCTTCAGGCCCAGCGTATCGATCAAATGGGTGTCGCTCAGGTACACCGAGGCATCAGTGGTCTTCTGTACCTGGTCGGGCTTCATCGTGATGAAGTTGTCCCAGCCACCTCCACGCAATGGATACGAATTGGCCGGCGCCGCATCGCGCACTGCCGGCAGTTGCCGGAGTGCGGCGAGGTCGGCCTGGATTTGCGCGTCGATCTGCTGGTTGGAACGCTGGCCAGCCCACTGGCTTGCTATCACGAATACGTTGGCCTCATCGATGCCGGTGGGTTCCGAAAGGTGCGACAGACGCTGGTGGATGATGAACAGTGCGTTGCACACGATCGCCAGGGTCAGCGCGATCTGGAGCGCGATCAGCACGGTGCCGGCCTTGTGATGGCGAAGCGCGGCGACGATGGGCTGGATTTGCATGGCGGGCCTCGCGCTCAATTGCTTCTCAGGTGCCACGCCGGTTGCACGTTCGCCGCGCGCCAGGTGGGATAGAACGCCGCGATCACGGTGGCTGAGATCGCAACCGCCAGCGTCAACGCCACCAGCGACAGATCCACGTGCGCCAGTCGCGCGATCTCGGGACGGAACAACAACCCGACGCCCGACACGCCCACGGCGGTCAACAGCAAGCCCAGCAAACCGCCCGCCAACCCAACGGTGCCGGCCTCGATCAGGAATTGCATGTAGATTTCGCGCCGCGAGGCGCCCAGCGCGCGGCGCACGCCGATCTCGCCGGCTCGACGCATGAACTTGGCGAGCAGCAATCCGACCGTGTTGACCAGGCAGATCAGGAAAAAGCCCAGCGAGACCATCAATGAGATGCGGCTTTCCGGCGGCACCACGTGCATGTAGGCCATCCACTGCACCACGTCGCGCAGGCGCACGTTGGGCGCCCAGTTGAACCGGCCGGCGCGCTGCTGGTCGGCGGAGTAGCCTTCCAGGAAATTGCGGTAACGCGCGACGTCGGCCGCGTTGTCCAGTTCCACCCACGGCGTGATCCACACGCAATCGCTGTGCAGCCAGTCGTTCCAGCCGTGCATGGCCGCGGCTTTGCGGCAACTGTTGTTGCCGGCGGTGCCGATGTTGAGATCCAGCGCGCGGGTGAACGGCAGGTAGAAATCCGCGGGTTCCTCGAATCCGCTGCTGCCGTACAACGCATAGAAACGCGGCACGGGATTCCAGTGCCGGGTCACGCCCACGATGCGATAGTCGTGGCCGTCGAGATTGACCTCCCGCCCGATGCTGTTGGCGTTGCCGAACAGCTTGCGGTTGAATTTCTCGCTCAGCACGATCACCGGGGCACGGCTTTCGTCTTGCGTCGCATCCCAGCCACTGCCATACCTGAACGGCACTTCGAACATCGGGAAGAAGTCGCCGTACACCGCGTAGCCGTTCGCCTTGATCGGCAAGCTGCGGTCGCCGCCCGGCATCACCGACAACAACACCGGATACAGCAGCGTCTGCCGCTTCGCCGCATGCGCGTGCATCAACGCCATGGCGTCGGTGTAGTCCAGCGCCTGCGGCGGCTCGCCATCTCCATTGAAGCTCTGCTGCGGCCCCCAACTGTCGACCTGCGGCGTGAACAACTGCGCCGACTTGTCCGGGATCGGATCGCCCGACACCGCACGGAACACGGAGTAGGTGATCATCGACGCCGCCACGCCGAAACCGATCGCCACCACCATCAGCACGGTGAGCGCCGGATTGCGCTTGAGACTGCGCAGGGCGAGATCGAGGTAGTAGCCGAACATCAGACCGCTCTCCAGGGTGACGGGATACCGGTCACCTCAGCTGTTCGCCGCCGCATCGCACTGCAGGGCGAACGAGTAGTACGGCATCACCAGGCAGGCAGCACCACCGCCCATGCCGGCCTGTGCGCGCCTGGAGGTTCCGGGCGCCTGCCGCAGCTGGCGCAGTTGCTCGGCGCTCGGGTGCACGTTGATCACGGGCAGTGTGACAACCGTTGGCATCCGGGCGGACGCCGCGGCGCTCGCGATCGCGGCGGAACTCCACGCATGGAACCAGGCAAGCACCGCATAGTTGATGGCGATGGCGGCGACGATGGCGATGAGTTTGCGGATCATGGTTGCAGTCCTCGAAGTTCGATGGGCCCCGGCCCCCTCGAAACCTTTCATGCGCTGGCGTTTGCTTCGGCACGATCGCCGCGCGCGTGGAAACGCGGTTCCTCGGCGATGTCCACGGCCTGGCCGTCGATGACGTGCACGCTGCGTTGTGCACGCGTGGCGAGTTCCGGGTCATGGGTGACCATCACGATGGTCGCGCCGCCGCGATGGATTTCTTCAAGCAGTTCCATCACGCCGCGCGCCATCTGCGTGTCCAGGTTGCCGGTCGGTTCGTCAGCCAGCAGCAGGCGCGGCGAACCGGCGAGCGCACGCGCGATGGCCACGCGCTGTTGCTGACCGCCCGAGAGTTCGGCGGGGTAATGCTTCATGCGCGAGGCCAGGCCGACGCGCTCCAGCGCGTCGTGGATGCGCTGCTGGCGCTCGGCGGCTTTCATGCCGCGGTAGCGCAGCGGCACTTCCACGTTGTCGTGCACGTTGAGATCGGGAATCAGGTTGAAGCTCTGGAACACGAAGCCGATTTTTTCATTGCGGATCTTGGAACGCGCGTTGTCGCCCAAGTTGCTGACGTCGACGCCGTCCAGCAGGTATTCGCCGCCGGTGAAACTTTCCAGCAGACCCGCGATGGTCAGGAAGGTGGTCTTGCCGGAGCCTGACGGCCCCATCACCGCGACGAATTCGCCTTCCTTCACGTCGATATTGAAATCGCGCAGGGCATAGGTTTCCACCACTTCGGTGCGGTAAACCTTGGACAGGTGGGTCATCTTGAGCATTGCAGGTTCCTCGGTGGTGTGAACTTGGCTCCCCTCTCGCGGAGGGTGAGGGAAAATCAAAATCAGTTGCTGATCGCGACTTTCGCCGCGCCGTTGAAATTGCTGGTACCGGAAATCACGATCTTTTCGCCTTCCTTCAGGCCCTGCAGGATCTCGACCTTGTCGATCGAGCTCGGACCCAGGGTCACCGGCGTCTTGTAGGCGATGCCGTCGCGCACGACATAGGCATAGCGGCCGCCCGATTCGTCCACGAACGAACCGCGCGCGACGGTCAACACGTTGTCGCGCTTGTCGAGCACGATGCGCACCGACAGGCGCTGGTTCTGGCGCAACTCGCTGGACTTCTTGCCCTCGAAGCGCACCCGCGCGACCACTTCACCATTCACGACTTCGGGCGAAATCGCGCTTACCGCGCCCTTCCAGTCCTTGCCGTTGCCGCTGATGACCGCGGGCATGCCGGACGCGAGATCACGCGCGAAACTTTCCGGCACGTTCACCTGCACTTCCAGCGCGGACAGGTCCACCACGGTAAGCAGCTTGGCGTCCTTCGGTACCGTCGCCGTCTGTGCGATGAACAGTTGGCCGACCTGGCCGTTCACCGGCGAACGCACGTTCAATTCTTCCACCTGGCGCTTGAGGTCCGCGACCAGCAATTTCTGGCGTTCAAAGGCGAGCTTCTTCGCCTGGATTTCCAGCGTGAGGCTGGAATCGTCCATGCCCAGATTGGCCTTGGCGTGGCTCAACTCGATCTGCGCTTTTTCCAGCGCGTCGTGGTGGCGGTCGACATCGAGCTGCGACACCGCGCCCTTATCGAAAGCTTGCTGATAGCGCTTCAGGTCGCGCGCGGCGCTTTGCTGGTCGATCTTGGCGTTGTCGTAGGCACCCTGCAATTTGGAACGCTGCTGGTTGGCGTCGATCTTGGCCTGCTGGTAGGCGACCTGCATCGCATCGGCGTTGCTCTCTTCCTGTGCCAGCTTGTTGGTCAGCTCGGGGCTTGCGATCACCGCCAACACCTGACCCTTGGTCACCTTGTCACCGGCATGCACCTGCAATGTCACCGCACCGTTGGCGTTGGCGTACAGCGTCGGACTGACCGCCGCGACCACGCGCCCGTCGGCGGCGATGTCGCGCACGAACGAACCGCGCTCCACGCTGGCGATTTGCAACCGCGATGCACTCACCGACGAGCCTGCGGAAAACAATCGCAACGCGCCGGGCACCAGCCAGATCAGCAAGGCCAGCACCAGGATGCCGATGGCAGCGAAGATGCCCAGCTTTTTCTTGCTGACGCGCTTCTCGATCATGCGGTCAGTAGCGGATGTGTCGCGAATGCTCATGCAAGGTCTCCGGCCGCAACAACGCGGCCACAGTCCTCTTTGAGCAAGTCCGGTGCCAACGCGAACGCCACATTAACCACTTTTTATTCAACCACTTGCACACCACAACCTGGCAAGAAAAGTGTCCGCGGACAGCTCGCGGACACTCCGCAATACGCTCGACCGGGCGCGGTCGGCAATACGCGGCGGCATGTTGAGTACCATTCAATGCTGTGTCGCGAAACTTTCATGACGCCGCCGGCACCGACGCGGACCCACCACGCTTACAATGCCCTCACGCCTCCCCGACCCGGAGGCGTCGTCGCTTGCAGGGCACCTGCGCGACCGCTTCGCGTCAAGCGCCCCATCCAATACCCGCTGCCCGGGACACCGCCATGGCAAAGTCCACTGATCCGTATCACGCCCATGTCTACTTTGACGCGGACACCTTGCCCGCGGCTCAGCGTCTGCACCAGAACCTCGAAGGCATGCTGAAAAACGACGCACTGCCGGGTTTGATCCTGGTCGGGAAGATGCACGACAAAGGCGTCGGCCCCCATCCCAAACCGCAGTTCGAGGTCCAGTTTCTGGGCTCCGCATTGCCGGGCATCATGCCTCTGTTCAAGGCCTCAGGGCTGACTTCCCTCGTCCACCCGGTCACCGATGACGATCTTGCAGATCACACGACGCTTGCCGAGTGGATAGGCGAACCGGTTCCGCTCGACGAGTCGGTTCTTGATCCACCCGGCCACAACAAGGGGCTGGTCCGGTTCGGCAAGGTGGACTTCTAGGCAGCGGCAAACGTTTGGCCACTGGTTCAAACCGATGCCGCGTGGTTACGCGGCCCGGTCCGGCGGTCGCCTGCACCAATACTCGCGGATTCACCCATCATGCATGACACCGTCGCTCCCATTGCCGTCGACGCCGTACCCGAACGCCGCTGGCTGATACCGCTGGCGTTGCTGGCGGTGTACGTGATCTGGGGCTCGACATATCTCGGCATCCGCATCGGCTTGACCGGATTCCCGCCGTTCGCGATGGCCGCCTTGCGTTTTTTCGCAGCCGGCATCGCGATGTACACGTGGTTGCGCTTGCGCGGCGTGAAACCGCCGACGCGCCGGCAATGGCGCAACGCCGCAATCTCCGGCGTGCTGCTGCTGTTGTTCGGCAACGGTTTCGTTTGCTTCGCGGAACAGAGCGTGACCTCCGGCATCGCGGCGATCGCCATCGCGAGCGAACCGCTGTTCATCGCGCTGTTCCTGTTCGCGTATCGAGAGCGCCCGAGCCGCGGCGAAATCATCGGACTGGCGGTGGGTTTTTTCGGCGTGATCGTCCTGAACATCGGCGGCGCGATGCGCGCAGCACCTTGGGCAGCCGCGGCGCTGCTGGTGGCGACCCTCGCGTGGGCGTTCGGTTCGATCTGGAGCCGCCATCAGGACATGCCGGACGGCCCGATGAACGTGGCCGCACAGATGTTGTGCGCGGCGCCCGCGTTGGCGCTCACCGCATGGTTCACTGGCGAGCGCCTGCCCGCGCATCCGCCGGCCGCTTCGATCCTGGCGATCGCGTACCTGGCCGTGTTCGGATCGATCATCGCGTTTTCCGCGTACCTGTTCCTCATCAAGCACGCACGCCCGGCGCTGACCGCGAGCTACGCCTACGTCAATCCGCCGGTGGCGGTGCTGCTGGGCGCGCTGGTCGCAGGCGAGCACGTCGGCACGGCCGAAATCGGCGGCATGGTGGTGATCCTGGCGGGCGTGGCCGTGATCACGCTGGCGCACGCCGGAAGCGGCAAGCGGCGCAAAGCCACGGCGGAGTAAAATGCGCGGCCGTTGATGACTTGCCCGCGTTGCCTTCATGATCAAGTGGATCGTCCTCGCCGTCCTGGTCCTGTGTGCGCTTTACGTGCACTTTCGCGGCCGGGAGCGCCACAAATTCCTGCGCCAGATCACCGACCACTCGACGTTCATGGCGCCGATCAACGTGCTGATGTACGCGTTCTCGCGCGTGCCGCGCACGCCGTACCTGCAGGTCGCCGATTTTCCCGAGCTGGAAAACCTGCGCAGCAACTGGCAGACCATCCGCGACGAAGCGATCGCACTTGCGAAGGCCAGCCAGATCAAGGCCTCCGACCAGTTCAACGACGCCGGCTTCCAATCCTTTTTCCGTACCGGCTGGAAGCGCTACTACCTCAAGTGGTACGACGACGCGCCGCATCCCTCGGCGCTGAAGGCGTGCCCGCGCACCGTCGAAATCCTGAAAGGCTCGCCCAACATCAAGGCCGCCGCGTTCACCCAGTTGCCGCCCGGCAGCAACCTCGGCAAGCATCGCGATCCGTTCGCGGGTTCGCTGCGCTATCACCTGGGATTGATCACGCCCAACGACGATCGCTGCTGGATCAGGGTGGATGGCAAGCCGTACAGCTGGCGCGACGGCGAAGGCGTGGTGTTCGACGAAACCTACATCCACTGGGCCGCGAACGAAACCGACCAGGATCGCATCATCCTGTTCTGTGACCTCGAGCGCCCGATGAAATACCGCTGGGCCACGGCGCTCAACCATGCCGTCGCGCGCACCCTGCTCGCCGCAGGCTCATCGCCCAACCAGGAAGGCGACCGCACCGGCGGCGTCAACAAGATCTTCAAGTACGCCTACGCCATCCGGCACGTCGGCAAGAAGCTGAAAAACCGCAACCGCAAGCTCTACTACGCCGCCAAGTGGTCGATCTTCGCCGTCATCCTCGCCGCGATCTTCGTGCCGTGGCGGATGTTGTGACGCCGACCCCCCCGATGTGACGCGCCAAGTGGCGGGAATCAGGTCGCAGTGGCGGTAGACTGGACCGATGCCTGTTGCCACAAATCTCCACCTCGGCCACGCCGGCGAGACGTATCCGAACGCGTTCTATGTCCGCTTGGGCGCAAATCGGTTCGTCTCCACCTTGCATTCGCAAGGTGCTTGGCAGCCCGGTGAACAGCACTTGGCGCCGGCTTCCGGCCTGGTATTGGCGGAGGTGGAGCGTCAGTTGCCGAGTGAGAAATTGGTGTCGCGGGCGTCCTTCGACGTGCTGGGCGTTATTCATTCCGGCGAATTCACCATCAATGTCGAGGTGGTGCGGCCGGGGCGATCCATCGAGCTGGTCGAAGCCAGCATGCGGCATGGCGACCGCACGAGCATCCGTGCCCGTGTTTGGCGCCTCGCGGCCACGGAGACGACGCAAGTGCAAGGCATCGAGTGGACGCAATTGCCACCGCCCGATGCCATGCGCCCGCTGGCGTTTTCGTCGGTCTGGGGCGGCGGCTACATCGGCTCGCTGGAGGCGCGTCAGGACGTGGACACCCGGCCGGGCCGCGGACTCAGTTGGATTCGCACGCGCTGCCCACTGGTGGAGGGCGAAGCCGATCCCCCTGTCGCGGGTTTCCTGAAGCTGGTCGATACCGCCAACGGACTGGTCGTTCGCGAACACCCCGGCAGCGTGTTCTTCGCCAATGTGGATCTCACCGTGCACTTCTTCCGCCAGCCCGAAGCAGGATGGGTCGGCTTCGATACCCGCGTGAACTTCGGCCCGACCGGATTGGGAGAAACATTCTCCGTCCTGAGCGACATTCGCGGGCCGGTGGGCACCGCCGCGCAAAGCCTGACCGTGCGCGTCGGGCAGCAATGACACGGGAAATCGTCATTCCAACCCGATCCGTCTGAGCCGATTATCGGCCCAGCCGGGCGCAAGCCTTACAACTCCCGCAACGCCGTCGTCACCGGCAAGCGCGCAGCGCGCACGGCGGGGAACAGGCCGCCGATGAAGCCGATCGCCAGCGCCCACTTGATGCCGGTCCACAACAATTCCGGCGTCACGCGGAACTGGAACACGACCTGGCTGAAGTTGCCCCCCACGGTGGATGCGGTGTAGCCGTTGAAGACCAACCACACGATCACGGCGCCGATGATGCCGCCCAGCAGCGCCAGCAGCATGGTTTCCAGCAGCACCGACACCACCACCGGCAGGCCACGGAAGCCGATCGCACGCAGGGTTGCGATTTCGCGGGCGCGCGTGGCGACAGCAGCGTACATGGTGTTGAGCGCACCGAAGATCGCGCCGATCGCCATGATCACGCCGATGGTGATGCCGACGATGCGGATCACCTTGCTCAGGCCTTCGGACTGCTTGTTGAAATAATCGCGCGTGGTGCTGACGTCCACCTTGACGCGCGGATCGCCCATCAGCGAGGCCTTGAACTTGTCGAAGGCCTTGGGTGACGCCAGACGCGCGATCACCGATTCCGCGCTGCTGCCGCGGCGGTAGGCCGAAGCGACGGACTTGGAATCGCCCCACAACTCCGAACCGTGCGCGTCGTTCGACGCGAACACGCCGACGATGGTCCAGTCCTGACCCGCGAGGCGCAGCGTCTTGCCTACTTCCAGTCCGGCGAACTGACGCTCCGCGCCCTCGCCGACGTCAAGCTCGCGCA
>Ga0310811_10012972_pt1 | contig 10839 bp, 8 predicted proteins | sample YCmetagenome_FD_207642 | JGI IMG/M metagenome (GOLD analysis project Ga0310811, IMG submission 207642) | Soil microbial communities from experimental microcosm in Duke University, North Carolina, United States - YC | ecosystem: Engineered > Artificial ecosystem > Soil microcosm > Unclassified ...
GTGTGGCGGGTTTTGCCGGGGGCTGTGACAGACGGAGACTTCCGGCTTCTGGTGCTTGAGTAAACGCAGCCAGAAGCCGGCTGGAGAGGAAGATTTTTTTCCGCGCCGAATCAGGGCCGCGCTTCGTACACCAGATTGAAGGGAGTTTCGGCAGCGCGGCGGAAGCGGGTGAATCCGGCAGAGCTGACGACCTCGCGCATACGAGCTTCTCCGGCCTGTGCTCCCAGGCAGAGGCCGACCTCCTGCGAACGGGAACACGGCGTACAGAGCAGGGTGGAGAAGCCATAGTAAGACCGGCCTATCGGGTTGAGATTGTCCTTCAGATTGTCGTTGGCAAAGGGTTCGACGATCATCCAGGTGCCGTCTTTGTTCAGGGATTGGAGGACGTGCTTCGCTGCTCCGACGGGATCGCCCATATCGTGCAGGGAATCGAAGACGGTGACGAGGTCGTAGTCTTTTCCGGGATACTCCTTGGCTTTGGCCACCTTGAAGTTGACGTTGTCGGAGAGCTCCTTCTTTTTGGCGGTTTGCTGCGCGCCTTTGATGGATTCGTCGTGATAGTCGAACCCAAAGAACTGGGAGTTGGGAAAGGCTTTGGCCATGAGCAGAGTCGAAGCGCCTTTGCCGCAACCGACGTCGGCAACCTTCGCGCCTGATTCCAGCTTTTTCTGCACGCCTTCGAGAGAAGGGATCCAGGAGTTAATGAGATTGGCGGTATATCCGGAGCGGAAGAACTTCTCGCATCCGTGAATGACACTTTCGTTGTGTTCGTCCCACCCCATGCCTGCGCCGGTGCGAAAGGCTTCGGTGATGCGGGGAACGGCGGCGAGGGAGCCGAGAGCAAGCTCGAAGGCTCCGGGGAGGTAGGCAGGGCTGTCTTCGTCGGCCATGGCGAAGGCCTGCTCTTCAGTAAGGCTGAACTGTTGGGTCTTTTCGTTGTAGGTGATGTAGCCGCCTGCTGCCTGCGATGCGAGCCACTCGCGCACATAGCGCTCATCGGTTTTGGTTTTGGCAGCGAGCTCCGCCGAGGTCATAGGGCCGGTTGCGAGCGCCTTGTAGAGGCCGAGTTTCTCTCCAATGACGGCCATGCCTGCATGTACGGCACCTCCAAGGTCCCCGATAAAACGGCCCACAAATTCATTGAGCTTGTCCATATCTATGGCCATGAGGTCCCCCTCCGATGGGGAGGCCCAATTCTAGTCCCGGGCCGTGAACCTGGGACGCACGAGGCCAGTCTGCAACTGTTTGCAAGGGGGTGGCACAGGGGAAGGAGTTTGGGTAAGTCCGAGCCGAGGTAGAGAAAGGAGTTTTGTGAGGTTTTAAGAAGGGGCGAGCTATCGAAAGATAGCTGGCGGACAACGTATCCGCGCTTCGCAGGACACAGAGATTTTTCTTTCACCTGCTGAGGCGTAGAGTGACGGCTTTACAACTCTATGCCGAGGCTTTGCTGTCCTCCGGCTGAGGCCGCAGGATCTCGATCATCAACAAGCAGGCACCTATGACGATGGCGGAGTCGGCGAAGTTGAAGTCGGGCCAGTGGTAGGGGCCGATGTGGAAGCCGAGGAAGTCGATGACGTAGTGGTAGACGATGCGATCGTAGAGGTTGCCGACGGCTCCGCCGAGGATGAGCGCAAGTGCGATGCATGTGAGATTGAGGCATCGGCAGCTGCGGAGCATCATGACCCCTACGATGAGAACGGCGGCGACAGAGAAGAGAATGAGGCCGCTGCGGACCGTGTCGGGCGAGCCGCTGTCGGCGAGGAAGCTGAAGGCCGCGCCGGTGTTGACGACGTGAGTGATATTGAAGATGCCCGGAATGATGGTGTGGGAGCGGCCCACGGGAAGACGGTGGGAGATGAACTTTTTGCTGACGTGGTCAGCAAGGGCTACGAAGGCCGAGAGAGAGAGCAGAAGAGGGAAGTAGAACCACTGACCCCTGCCAGCGCTGGTGCGGCGAGGCTTGGGATCGAACTCGGTGGGCGGATACTCGTAACGCTCTGGCATCGTTCAGGCTTACTCCGTAGGAGATGGGGCGGCATAAGGAGGATACCCGATGGCGTCGAGAGCGTCGGCGCATCGCAGGCAGACAGTCGGGTATTTTGCTTCGTTGCCTACGTCGTTGGTGTAGCGCCAGCAGCGCTCGCACTTGGTGCCGGAGGCCGGGACGGTGATTGCAGCCACTGGTGCCGGCTGCGGATCGCCAGAAGCTATGGGATTCTTGAGTTCGACGTGTGAGACGTTGAAGAGCTCAGGCAGGGCGGTAGCGTAGCGCGAGAGCAGCTGCGACAGTGCGGCATCCCTGACGAGCAGATCGACTGAGGCGTCGAGTCCCTTACCCACGCGGCCCGCCTTGCGCTCGGCCTCGATGCTGACGAGGGCCTCGCTGCGGACATCGAGCAGCTTCTGCCAGTCTTCGAGGATGTCTTTCGCGCTGGCGGGAACGATCTTGGAGAGAGCGGGGAAGAGTGCGAGGTGCACGCTGGATTCGCGTCCTTCGATCTTTGGGAGCGACTGCCACACCTCATCCGAGGTGAAGCTGAGGATGGGCGCGACGAGACGGGTGAGCGTTTCAGCGATATGCCAGAGCGCGGTCTGGGCACTGCGACGCGCCGGGTGGTTGGGCGCAAAGGTGTAGAGGCGATCCTTGAGGACGTCGAGATAGAGCGCGCTGAGGTCGGTGTTCGTGAACTCGTTGAGCGCGTGGTAGGCGCGGTGGAACTCGAACTCGTCGTAGGCGCGGCGGATTTTCTTATCCAGCTCGGCGAGGCGGGCCAGGATGTACTGGTCTAAAGGCTCAAGCTTCGCGAAGTCTCGCTGAGCATTCGTGGAAGGATCGAAGTCGTGCAAGTTGCCGAGGAGAAACCGGAAGGTGTTGCGCAGCTTGCGATAGTTTTCGCTGACGCGCTGCATCAGGTTTTCGCTCGCGGCGACGTCTTCGCGGAAGTCGACGGAGGCGACCCAGAGGCGGACGATCTCGCCGCCGAGGCGCTTGGCGATATCGACAGGATCGACGCCGTTGCCGAGGGACTTCGAGAAGGCGCGTCCCTGTTCGTCGAGGGTCCAGCCGGAGGTGGCGACCATCTTGTAGGGCGCCTTTCCGCGGATGGCGACGGAGGTGAGGATGGAGGAGTGGAACCAGCCGCGATGCTGGTCTCCGCCCTCGGTGTAGAGATCGGCGGGCCAGTGCAGCTCCGGCTCGACGTCGAGGACGGCGTGCCAGCTCGCACCGGACTCGAACCAGACGTCGAGGATGTCCATCTCCTTGCGGAACTCGGTACCGGAGCAGGAGGCGCAGGCCGTGCCTTGGGGCAGCAGCGTATCGACGTCGTGGGCGTACCAGGCGTCGGCACCTTCCTTATGGAAGAGCTGGACGATGCTCTTGTTGATCGCGGGATCGTTGAGCGGCGTGTGGCACTTCTCGCACATGAAGACCGCGATGGGCACGCCCCAGATGCGCTGGCGCGAGATGGTCCAATCGGGCCGTGTGGCGATCATGTTGGAGATGCGTTCCTGTCCCCAGGATGGATCCCACTTCACATTGGCGATCTCGTCGAGCGTGCGCTGACGGAAGGTGGTGGGAGAGCCGTCGGGGTTCTGCATCGGCGTCTCCATGGAGATGAACCACTGCTCGGTGGCGCGGAAGATGACCGGGTTGTGGCAGCGCCAGCAGTGCGGGTAGGAGTGGTTGATCTCGCTGAGGCCCATGAGAGCGCCGCGGGAACGGACGAGCTCGATGATGGCGGGGTTCGCCTTGAAGACCTGCAGGCCATCGTACTCAGGCAGGCCGTTGCGGATGCGTCCGGCGTTGTCGACGTCGCAGGTCTGCGGCAGGCCGTAGCGGGTTCCAGTGGCGAAGTCGTCGGCGCCGTGCGCGGGAGCGGTGTGGACGGCTCCGGTGCCCTGCTCGGTGGTGACGTAGTCGGCGTTGACGCCGAGGATCTCGCGCTCGAGGAAAGGGTGCTTGAAGGTGACGCGATCGAGCTGAGTGCCTTTGAAGCGGGCGATCTCTTTTGCGTCAGTGAGATTGCATGCCTGCTTCGTAGCTTCCGCTAGAGCTTCGGCCACGATGTAGACGTTGCCGTCAGCGTTCTTGAGCGCGACGTAATCCAGCTCCGGGTTGAAGGCGACGGCGAGCGAGGCCGGGAGCGTCCAGGGGGTGGTCGTCCAGATGATGGTGTAGACGGGGAGCCCGGCAAGCGCGGGATCGATGACGGCGGGATCGCTGGTGAGGGCGTAACGGACGTAGATCGAGGGCGAGGTGTGCATCTCGTACTCGATCTCAGCTTCGGCGAGGGCGGTTCTGTCGTGGATGCACCAATAGACCGGCTTCAGGCCTTTGTAGACGAAGCCGTTCTCGAAGAAGCTGTAGAAGGTCTCGACGATGGAGGCCTCGTAGGGAAGCGACATCGTGAGGTAGGGATTGTTCCAGCGGCCGAAGACGCCGATGCGCTCGAACTGAGAGCGTTGCAGATCGACGTATTTCTGGGCGTACTCGCGGCAGGCCTTGCGGACGGCGAGGGGGTCCATCTCGAGCTTTTTGCGACCGAGCTGCTCATCGACTTTAATCTCGATGGGAAGTCCGTGGCAGTCCCAACCGGGGACGAAGGGAGCATCAAAGCCTCCCATGGTCCTGGTTTTGACGACAAAGTCCTTGATGCACTTGTTCAGGGCGTGGCCGAGATGGATGGCTCCGTTGGCGTAGGGGGGGCCGTCGTGGAGGATGTATTTGGGCGAACCGGCGCGGGCGGTGCGGATCTGGGAGTAGAGGTCCTGTTTCTGCCAGGCTTCGAGGCGAATGGGCTCGTTGAGCGGGAGGTTCGCCTTCATGGCAAAGGCGGTTTGGGGCAGGTTCAGGGTCGACTTCAGGGGCTTGGCCTGAGGTTCGGTTTGGGTGGAATCGGCTTTCGTTGCGGTTACTTCCGGCATCGGTTTCCTTGTGTTCGCCTTTCAGGGGTACGCCAAAGGTCTATTGTATCTGGGGTGAAAGCCAAAGGGAGAGAGCCCGGGAGGACGTGACGTAAAGATAAAGAATCGAAAGAGACAATCCGGGTGTACGCTACGTCCAAATGAGGACGAGCAGTACGAGGCGAATCTTTGTAGAATATCTCCGGAGCCAGTTGCCTGCCCTCGCGGTAGATGAAAGTGCAAGCCGGCGGAAGACCGGCAGGAGAGAGAGGGAGATGTTTGATTTCCCAAGGAAAACGATGGTGAGAGCAAACATGCTTCGCTATCGTCGAGGCAAAGCAGTCTAAATGGCGAATACTTGGCTGAATACCCCAGATCGTGACTCCGAAGAGGATGTAGCTGAACCAGCAACGCTGCATCCGGCGATAGAGGCACCAAAGCTGAACGAAGAGACCGAAGGCTCCATGTGGGTCTCTCTGATTGCAAACCTGCGCGATGTCTTTAACCCTGTTAAGCAGGCTCCGCTCGACCTGGAATCGAAGCCAGTAGAGAGCGACCTGGTGATTGAAGACGAAAATGTCTTCACTTCGCTGAAGAACAGCATCGTGGATGTCTTCTTTCCGAAGAAGCTTCCTCCACTGGTGCTGGAGTCTCAGCCGATTGCGGTTCCGGACCTGCTGAAGACGAAGCAGAATCCTGCGGCGACGGGTAGCGCAATTGCGGTTTATGCTCTGCTGTTTCTCCTGTTTGCGTGGCTGCTGCATAAGAAGGTTCCGTTCGCGGCACCGGTAAAGCAGCCGGAACTGACGCAGGTGACGATTCCTCCGATGGCTCCCATGAAGGCACAGGCGATGGGCGGCGGCGGCGGACAGCGCGGACCGACGCCGGTGACCAAGGGCACACCGCCGAAGTTTGCCGACCAGCAGATTGTTCCTCCCAAGGCTCCACCGCTCGAGGAACCGAAGATCAAGATTCAGCCGACGGTGGAGGTCCAGAAGGACGTCCACATGGCTTCGAGCATTCCTCAGATCGGCGTGGCGAACTCGCCGCTGGTGGGAATGTCGATGGGCAATGGATCGGGCACCGGTTTGGGGTCAGGCAGTGGCTCCGGTATCGGGCCGGGTTCGGGCGGAAACACCGGCGGCGGACCGCGGCGTATCGGTGGCGGTGTCTCGGCTCCGCAGCTGATCTACTCGGTCGAGCCTGAGTTCTCCGAAGAGGCCCGCAAGGCGAAGGTCGCCGGCAACGTGCTGGTGAACCTGTGGGTGGACACCAACGGGCTTCCGAGCCACGTGCGCGTGATTCGCGGCGTTGGCATGGGACTGGACGAGAAAGCGGTCGAGGCGGTGAAGCAGTACCGCTTCAAGCCTGCGATGGAGAGCGGCAAGCCGGTTCTGGTGGAGTTGAACGTTGAGGTCAACTTCCAGATCTTCTAAGCGAACGATTGAAGAAAGAAAACCCGCCCTTTGTGGCGGGTTTTCTTGTTGATGAGTTTCCGCGTTTCAGACGAGAGCTGGAGCGATCTCGGCGAAGGTCAGGTTCTCTGCCGGACTGCCTGTGCGCTGCTTCCAGTCGAGAAAGAGCTTGCCGTAGCTGTCGGTGAGGCAGGTAGCTGGATCGATGGATAGATCGGCGACGGTGCGGTCGATCCACTCCGGTGGGCCTTCGAGCTCGGCATAGGTGCCGATGGGCGTCTCATCGACGACAAGGTGCGCGGTGGGATGATCGGGGTGAAACCACTCGGTGCGGTACTTCTCGTAGACGAAGACGGGAGCGTAGCCGAGCTGCTCGAAGATGGCGCCGAGGGTAGGGCCTTCGGCGACGGTGGTCTCGGTCTCTATCCGGACTTTGTAGCGCGACGGATCGGTTGTGTCCTGCGGACCGGCGAGACGCTTGTGGGTGACGGTCCAGGTATCGCCGTACTGGCGGATGCGAAGGATCTCAGTACGGGAGCGAAGATCGCGGGAGGAGGTGTCGTAGAGGGTGTTGTGTTCGAAGGTTCGAGGAGTTTGGATCTGAAAACCGAGTTTGGGAAGACGCGACTGAAGCACTGCGGGATCGGGGACGGGGAGTTTAAGTTCGATCTCGGCATTTTCCATGCGCTGAGTATAGGCCCGTTTTTACCTGCCGGTAACGATAGGATTGAGATATGTCCGGTGGAAAAACGGAACTTTTGTACGGCGAAGAGGGCCTGAACCGCGCTGCTGAGATTCTGCGAGCCGGAGGCACGGTGGCGTTTCCCACGGAGACGGTCTATGGGCTCGGGGCCAATGCTCTTGATTCCGAAGCAGTTGCAAAGATCTTTGCAGCAAAGGAGCGGCCCGGCTGGGATCCGGTGATTGCGCATGTGAGCGATCGGGCCATGGTCGAGAAGGTCGCGGAGGTTTCGGCGGAGGCCGAGCGGCTGATGGAGGCTTTCTGGCCGGGTCCGCTGACGATTCTTCTGCCTCGGAGGGCGGGGGTTCCGGACCGAGTGACAGCGGGGAGGCCGCTGGTGGGGGTAAGGATGCCGCGTCATGCGCTGGCGCAGGCGCTGATTCATATGGCGGGAGTTCCGGTGGCGGCACCCAGCGCCAATCGTTTTGGAAGAACGAGCCCGACCACGGCGGAGCATGTGCTGGCGGATCTGGAAGGACGCATCGACGCCGTGCTTGACGGTGGCGCGACCGAGGTTGGGGTTGAGTCGACGGTGATCGGGCCTGCGGAGGATGGCGCAGGGTGGACGATCTATCGGCCTGGCGGCGTCTCGAAGGAGTCGCTGGAGAGCGTGTTGGGAGTGGGAGCAGTATCGATCTTCCAGCCGAAGGAACAGCGAGCGGAGCCTGAGAGCCTGCCTTCGCCGGGTGTGGGGATTCGGCATTACGCTCCGCGGGCGCGGCTGATTTTGGTGCGAGAGGGAGAGTTGGAGGCGAAGGTGGCCGCGTGCGGCGCGAAGGTCGGCGTGATGCTTCCGGACACGTGGCAGGCTTCGCATGCCGCGTATATCTTTCGGTGGGGGCCGTGGGGCGATGGTGAGTCGCTGGCACGTCGGCTGTTTGCAGGGCTGCGTGAGCTGGATGAAGCCGGAGCCGAGGTCATTGTCTGTCCGGTGCCGGAGATGGGTGGCATCGGAGAAGCAATTCGGGATCGTCTGCGGAAAGCGGCGCGCGAGAAATAAATTTATTTTTGGACGCGCAGGACTGTTCGTCTCCGAGTGACCTCAGAGCTGATCAGCAAATCCTCCGGCTAAGCGAACGTTTAAACGTGCTCTCTCGCACCCACTTTGCGCCACAGAAAACCATGGAATCTTTGCCAGCAGATTCTGCAGCGAAAGGGACGAAGTAAAAACAGGGCTAAAGGCAGGTCATGTAAGCGTAACTTCGATCGCCGTACATTGTTACGTTCCCCACAACCATGGCAGTAAAACAAAGAAAACATGAAGCACCCTCTTCTTATAGGAAGGATTCTTTTTTTGAAGGTTGTCTCATGAATAAATGAAAAACTCTCGTTTGCGAAATACAAAAATTGTGGGAGAGCTTTTTCGACAGCAGGATTAAGTCGTATCGAGTAGCGTTCGATGTTTTATCGGGCCGAGGAGATAAGCTGGCCTGCGAGGGCATCGAGAGAGAGTGATCGCAGAAGATTGCGACGCATTCCGCTCCAGACCTGATCGAAAGAACGTGAGGCCTGCTCGATCCACTGGAAGGAGACGCTCTGGGCGATGCGATCGAGCTCAGCGCGAAGATCGGTGTTGCGGACCAGCTCCGGCGTTCCCGACTGAATCAGCAAGACATCTTCAAGCAGCAGGGTGAGGGTGCGGAGCAGGTCGGAGGTCTTCTGCTGACCTTCGGCGCCGGCGCGATAGGTCTCGGTCATCTTGAAGAGCGCGGTGTGATCGGGTTCCGTCGTGGCCTGTCGAAGCAGGAGCATCGCATCGGCACGCGCCGCGGTATAACCGGCAAGATCGAAACGAAGTGCACGGCCCGCGGCTCCCTGAGAGAGGCGGGCGATGAGCGTGCGCTGTTTGGGAGGAACGTCGGGACGGCGGTCGCTGAGCAGCATCTCGATCTCTTCGACGGGCAGCGCGCCGAGGCGTACGGTCGCGCAACGGGAGCGGATGGTGGGCAATAACTCGCCGGGATTCTCCGAGAGGATGATGATGTGGACGGTCGCGGGCGGCTCCTCGAGAACTTTGAGGAGGGAGTTGGCCGCTTCCTTCATAAAGCTGGACGCCGTGATGATGAAGATCTTGCGTGGAGCCTCGGCGGGAAGATAGTTGGCGCTCTGGATGAGAGTGCGGACCTGTCCAAGCTTAATGAGCAGCTGCGGCGGATCGGGCGGGATGATGAGGACGTCGGGGTGCGGCTGGACGAGGACGCGGGTCTCTTTCTTGTCGGTCTCGCGTAACTCTTCACGGGCGGCGACCGCCTTGTCGATCTCGTCATCGAGGTTGAAGGCAGTAGCGATACGCGTACAGTTGCGGCAGACTCCGCAGAAGCCGGCGAGAGATTGACCGTTGGACCAGAGGTCGCGGGGCTGGCGCTCGCATTCGACGGCCATGGTGAGCATGAGCGCGAGGGTGTACTTTCCTGCGCCTGCAGGGCCGGAGAGGATGAGCGAGTGAGGTAGGCGACCGTGAGCGATGGCAGTGCGAAGATGCTCGATCGCAGAGGAGTTGCCGAGAAAGGCGGTGAAGTCGGTGGGATGCGCGATCTGGATCTCCTGACTTGCGGCCACCTTATTGTCTTCTCCTCTCGAGCAAACCGATACCTCTATCTTAAGCCACAAAAGAACGCCGTGTCTTTGGAGAGTTCGGAAGGAGATAGAGGATTTGGATGCGATTGGACAGAGATGGCAACGAAGAGAAGAATGAGATATGAACCGAGTCGTAGTGTCAGTGCTTGTGGGGTGCATGACGATCTCGATGGCTGCGCAAAAGGCGCAATCCGCCACTTCTTTACCCGATAGCGACCGGGATGGACTCTCGGACAACCTGGAAAGCGAGCTTTTGAAGCAGTTTGAGCCGCGCTGGATGATCGATACGAAAGACTGTTCGATAGAGCCGGCGGCCTTTGCTGCGAACACTTCGGTGCCGACTGCTGTAGCGGACGATGGGACGGTGTACGGACAGGCGTTTCCGCGCCACGGCGAAAAGAATGAGGTGGAGCTGCACTTCTACCATCTGTGGCGTCAGGACTGTGGCGAAATGGGCCATGCGCTCGATGCCGAGCATGTCTCCGTGCTGGTGCATCGCGAGCTGAAAGGTGAGGAAAAGCCGGAATGGAAGGCTCTGTACTGGTATGCAGCCGCGCACGAGGATACGGTCTGCGACGCCAGTCAGATTACGCGGGCGAGCACCCTTGACGCGGTGGACAAGGGCACCACAGTCTGGATCTCTTCAGGCAAGCACGCGTCGTTTCTTCACGAAGAGCTTTGTCATTCCGGTTGCGGCGGTGATCGCTGCGCGGAGATGAAGAAGATAAAGACTGGCGATGTGGTGAACCTGGGGGAGCTGTCGCATCCGAGCGACGGAGACCTGTGGGTGGCATCGCCCCGCTGGCCGCTGGCGGAGAAGATGCGGCGCACGGACTTTACCGCGAGTCGAATCGCACGGCTTGAAAAGCTGCCCGATACAGATGTGGTCTGGGCGAATCCCGCAAAACGTCCGGCGCAGGCTGCGATCTATGGAGGGAACTCCGCGATCAATGGCATTGCCATCGGAGGACACAACACCGATACCGCTCTTGTGCTCGCCGATAGCAATACGAGCAAAGCGCTGGATAAGGCTCAACGGAAGACGGGCAACGCGTTGACCAAGAGTTATCGGAACGTGGTGAAGGCCCTGGGCAACGCTGCCGACAGCACGGGCAAGGCCTTGGACAAAGCCACCGGTGAAGAGGTTCAGGGCCAGAAGAAGCCTCAATGATCCTGTTGTGATTGTTCTTGGTGGCATTC
>Ga0310811_10012973_pt1 | contig 10839 bp, 7 predicted proteins | sample YCmetagenome_FD_207642 | JGI IMG/M metagenome (GOLD analysis project Ga0310811, IMG submission 207642) | Soil microbial communities from experimental microcosm in Duke University, North Carolina, United States - YC | ecosystem: Engineered > Artificial ecosystem > Soil microcosm > Unclassified ...
TACTTCGGTGATATGTGCGTCGGAGGCGGCGAGCTCTCCTATCGTAGTAGTGGTTGTATATGACATAGTATTATTTTTTGAACAGGTTGACGGTGGAAGTAGTGATCTCATAGTAGAGCGCCCAGGCCACAAACAGAATCAGCAGGACATAGATCCAGTACGGTATGCTCTGGGGCGTTTCGCTACCGGTGATCAGGAAGCTCTTCTGGTCGCCCTTGCCATAGGCGTTGATCATGAGGGGCAGGACGCCGTCGACGACGGCGTCTTCGCGGAGTCCTTCGACGGCGATGGCGGGGCCGTTGCGCACTTCGAACGGGATGATGCGGATGCCTTCCTTGCCGGAAGGGTCCCGGCTGACGATCTTCAGGGTATGTCTGCCGTCCACGAGCCGGGTCGTATCCAGCTGGAAGGTCACCGGAGAAGCGAGTTCCGCGATGGGGCGGGGCTCGTCGTCGATGAATAGGAAGAGTGTGCTTTTATCCTTCATATTGCTCGTCGTTTAGGATGAAGTTTTTGATATGGCCGGCGGATTTCTCCCCGGGACGGATCAGCCATTTTATGGAATAGTAGAGGGTAAGCACGGTGATGATCACGGCGACCCAGACGATAAGATAGTCCCACTGACTCTTCGGGCCCGCGCCGTGGGTAATCCCCCGGAGGATTCGCGGCTGCGCCTTTTCGCAGGCGGGGCAAAAAAGAAAGTCGATCATTTTTTTCCGGTTGAATTTGCTTTAAGAGATAGTATCAGTTTGTCGATATCGGCCAGGTCGACCTTCTTGCCTTCATTGCCCCAGCTGGATCGTTCGTGGTTCATGATGGCGGTGATCTCCTCAGCCGTAAGATTGTTGTTGGTCCCTACTGCGGGCATCGGCCCATAGCCCTCGCTGACGCGGCCGGTGTATCCGTTGAGAATGATATCCAGCTGCTTCTCCGGATTGGGGTCCAGCACGATGGGGCTGCCTTTCAGCGAAGGGAAGGCGCCTTTCAGTCCTTCGCCATTTGCCTGGTGACAGGACTGGCAGTTGGTGGCGTATAGCGCCGCTCCGTCGGGGGCCGGCTTGCTGCTGCTGCCGGCGGCGGTCTCTTTCTTCGCCGGATAGAGGAATACGGGAACGGGCCGTCCGTCGGGTAGTTCCACCTGTTTGAGCGACTGGAGGTAGGCTACCAGCTGCATGGCTTCTTTCGAAGCGACGACGCTGCCTTTTTCGCCGTCAAGAAATTCCCCTGGGACAGAGACTACGACGTCTCCTTTTTCAGCCGTGTCTTTGATATTAAACAGCCAGGGATAGGCCGGCATGATCGATTCCTTTACGACGGCCCGCGGATTGAACAGGTGCACGAGGTGCCAGCTCTCCAGCGGTTGTCTCGCCCCGATGTTGGCAAGGTCGGGTCCTGTACGCTCGGAGCCCATCAGGGTAGCCGTATTCTGCAAAAAACTCGTCCGGTGGATCCGCGCATAGTCGGCGGCGACAGAAGGCCGGGAGCCCCAAGGCTTGTCCATTTCTATATTGCGAACCTGTTGGGTATGGCAGGCCACGCACCCGTTGGCGATAAAGATCTCCTTGCCCTTCCGCGCGTCGTCGCTGAGCGCGGTCGTGCCTGGCAGTGGCGCGACGTTCCTCTGCAGGTCGAAGGCCGGGAAGATCACCACAAAAAGGCTAAGGGTCAAAAAGAAGAGGAAGGCCGTTGTAAAAAGTTTTTTATGGTCGTCAAAGAATTGCATGGTCCAGTTGTTTTATTGTTGTTGTTTCGGCCGCGGTTGTTTGTCGCCGGCTGAGCACTCCGCTGCCTGCGATCATGCGGTACAGATTGTAGCAGAAGACGATATGCGAGAACCACATCAGGCTGCCGCCGATGGCGCGCCAGAGCCAGTAGGGTGCCATGAGGACGACACTGTCGACAAACGGCCGCCCTTCCGACCAGAGCAGGCCTTTGAGCGTTGCACCGTACATCAGCGGGATGGTATAGAACAGAAGACCGATGAGCGCCAGCCAGAAGTGAACGCCGATCGTGGACTGGGGCGCTTCTTTGCCGGTCAGCCGTGGAACGACGGCGTAGATGGAAGCCCAGAGGAAGAAGCTGATGATGCCATACATGGTCAGATGGGAGTGGGCGACGGTAAAATCTGTGAAATGCCAGACGAGATTCGTGGCGCGAAACGCCTCCGCCGTACCCTGCATCGAGCCGGTGAAATAAAAGATGATCCCGGTAATAAAAAACGGCAGTGTATAGCTGGAGCCCACGCTGCTCCACGAGCCCCTGAAGGTCATCAGAAAATTGGTAGTCCCAGCGGTCACCGGGATGATCATGCCCACGCTGCCGACGATGGCGACGGTTTGCAGCCACCAGGGAATCGGGCTAAATACAAAGTGATGGGTACCGATGGTCGTATAGAACAGTATCTGGGTCCAGAAGGCCAGGATCCCGAGACTATAGGAGTAGATGGGTCTGTTCAGCTGCTGCGGCAGGAAGTAGTAGACGATGCCCAGTGTAAAAAGCATAAACCACATGCCTACTCCCTGGTGCATATAATATCCCTGAACGATGGTCTCGCTCAGCCCCTGCTGCCACCAGGGGAGATAGGCGATGGACGTGATGACCAGCACGAATATGACGGCGCTGACGATATACCAGCTGGAGATATAGATCTCTTTTGTGGTCCTCCGCGCGATGGTCTTCAGAAAATTTTGCAACGCCAGGATCAGTCCGAGTCCGAACAGGGCCATCACCGGCCAGACGTATTCGCGGTATTCCCCTCCCCCGTTGTTGATGCCTGCCATAAGACATAAAGAACCGAGTATGACGGCGGCGTTGACGAGGAAGAGTGTGCGCCAGCCGTTGTTGAGACTGAACAGAGGAGTGTTGCTGATCCGGGGAATGATATAGTGACCCAGACCGAGCATAGCAAGCGAGGCCCAGCCCCAGAACACCGCGTTGGTATGTGTGGGTCTAAGCCGGCCAAAGCTGAGCCAGCTGAGGTGGTCGACGTCGGGCGAAACGAATTTGATGCCGATGTATTCTCCGACAGTGGTGCCGAATAGGAGCCAGAAAGCGGAGCAAACGATATAGGCCAGGACTAGTCTGGACAGCGCCGGGTCGATGGGTGGGCGGCGGGTGGCCTTTTTCTTGGTGGAAACGGGGTGTGGTCCCGCCTCGCTGTCGATATCGCTGAGTAATCCGGTATCGTCCCGCGCCGGCACATCGCCGGAGAGTGCGTTTGTTCGGAGCCGGTAGTTGAGTGCGGCCTGGCGGTTTTGGAGAGCGGTCTCCGCGTCTTTGTCGCTGAGTGTGGTGAGGAATTCGTCGAATTCGGCGGCCTCACGACTTGCCTGCCGCCGGCGGGAGCTGGCTACCATCCGGGAAACGCGTACCGCCATGAACAGGACGGCGGTCAGCACGGGAATGAGGATAAGAATGATGAGGATGATGACGCCTGGCTGGGTCAGCATCGACTTTGGCGTGGCGCCCTGGGAAAAACCCTTCAGGGTTCCCAGGAGGAGAAGGAGAAGTAGTATTCCGCCCTTGCGGCGGGCCTGGGTCAGTTGACCCAGCTTCTCACTGTCGAGACCGCTGAGGTATTCGTCCAGGTGAGAGGGGTCGAATTTCTTTGGGTCTTTCTTCGACAGTCGTCTGAGCTGCTGCGTCTGGCCATAGAGGTAAAATACGATGACTAGTATCACCAGCAGGAGGGTGAACAGAATAAAGGCGAGGCCGGCGACTGAATGAAGGGAAAAAAATACGGCGGCTATCATGTCTGGTTGTTTTGGGTCAATTAAATATATTAAGACCTTTTTATCTTTAATTATAGATTAAAAAGGAATTTACCTTTTTAAGAATAGTTTACTTTTTTCGAGTTGCTGATTGAATTCGCCCAGTGTGGCTGTCTGCAGCATATGCGAGATGTCTCCGCGGATCTTTTTGAACTCGTGGTGCAGCGGACAGGGTTTGACTTCGTTGCACTGTTTTAGTCCAAGAGCACACCCGGAGAAGATGCTGTCGCCGTCGACGGTGCGAACGACATCGGCCAGAGTGGCGTTGAGGGACGATTCATCGAGGTAAAAACCGCCCGACGGACCTTTTTGGGACTGGACGAGTCCTTTTCGGCTAAGATCCTGCAGGATCTTGGCGATAAAGTGTTCGGGAGAATCGATGCCTTTTGCTATCTCCCTGATCCCGACTTTCGAGCCGTTGCCGGTCTTTTGCGCGATGAACAACAGGGCGCGGATGGCATATTCACAAGCCTTTGAAAACATATGCTCTCTTTAGAGGACAAAAGTAAGACATTTGCCGAATAAAAGAGTTTTTTGTCTTTTTTTACTGATTTGGCCCGGCGGTGGGCCGGGATCCCGGCCCTCGCCGGCCTTTTGGCGGGAGGGCCCGTTGATGGTGTGGCCCGCGGGCACGCTTTCAACAATACAAAGCTAATTAAGCCAATGTTCTCTGTCAATGTTCAGATAGCGGCATCCGATGTATTTATGACGATCTTTCCGTGCTTTCCTGGCGCGGCCAGCATTTCAAAGGCCTGGCGTGCCTGGGCCAGCGGGAATACTTCGGCAATAACGGTCCTTATAAATCCGCCGTCGATGAGACCGCCGATCTCCATCAGCTGGCGGCGGCTCGGCCGGACGATAAAGAAGATCCCTTTTACGCCGAGGTCGGGCGAGGGCTGTTCGATCGACTCGCCTGCAATGGAGACCAGGACGCCGCCGCGCCGCAATACCTGCCAGCTGCGATCCTGCGTGTCGCCGCCGATGCTGTCCAGGACGACGTCGATCTCCCTGAGTTCCTTTTCAAATGTCTGTGACCGGTAGTCGATCACTCTTTCCGCGCCGAGCCCTTTCAGCATGTCGGCGCTGTCTGCGGCCGCGGTGGCGATGACATGCGCTCCGTGCCAGCGGGCTATCTGGACGGCGAAGATCCCGACGCCGCCTGCGGCGCCGTGAATGAGAATGGTCTGACCCGGCTGGAGTCTGGCGTGGTCAAAGAGGGCCTGCCATGCGGTGAGGGCAGACAGCGGGACGGACGCCGCCTGGACGGCGTTGATGGATTCCGGCTTTGGCGCCAGATCAATTGCGGGCACGGCGACATATTCCGCGGCGGTGCCATCGCGAAAGAACGAAGTGAGGCCGTAGACGGTCTCGCCCGCGATGACGCCGACGACGCCCTGCGCCACGGCCTGCACGACTCCGCATAGTTCGTGACCAGGGATGGATGGGATCCGGCTATTGCCCTGCTCGTCCGTATACGTGGGCTCCCAGTCGAGTTCGCCGCGGGTGAGGCCTGAGGCCAGTACGCGGACAAGTGCGTCGCCGGCTCGTAGTGCCGGCTGGGGGGCGTCTTCGAGGACGGCTTGTTCGGGGCCGCCTTTTGTGTGTAAACGAATTGCTTTCATACGCTTTTTTATGCAAAGCTAAGGCCGGAGGAAATGCGCCGCGTCAGGGAAGGGCAAGCTCATAGAAACCATGGTGACCGGTGACGTACATCATTTTCTGGTCCGGGCTGAGGGTGATCCCGGTAGGACGCTCGGGTGTCCTGATCAGCAGATTTTGCTTGCCCTGGGGATCGTAGCGATACAGCTGGCCGTCGGCGATATAGACGTTGCCGGCCCTGTCCGGGATGGAAACAAATTCTCCCCTTTCCGCGAATTTGGTGAGACCCGACAAATAGCCTTCGGGGCTGACGCTTAGGCGCACGGTGCGTTTGTCATATTCGTCCGTCGCGTAGAAGGGCTGACCGGGGTAGGCCGCGGCAAGTGCGGTGCTTCGGGCAAGGTCATAGACGACCGGAATGACCGTTGCTCCGTCGGGGGCGATAAAACACTCGTCCGGCCTGTTGACGGTGACGGTATTGAAATCGTGAAAGTCCCTCCAGCGGTGTGCGGGGTACAGCACCTTATAGGGATGGGCGACGCTGCCCATCGGCGCGCGGGGCAGCAGGCTGATCGTTTCGTCGGGGTTCTCCGGATCGATGGAATAGACCCATGTGGCGAAGCCGGAATTGCCCCAGCCGCTAAACGAAGTTCCTGCGGCGTCGGGAGGATTGGAAAAGATCTCCTGGCGGCCGTCGACCATCCAGCCTTGTTTTGGAACGTACTTGAAGACGACGAGCAGGTGATCCTTTTGGTCGCAGGCGAGTGACAGCGGCTCCCAGGGATAGTCGGCGATGAGGGTCAGGCTCCGGGTGGACGGCGACCAGCGGTAGATGCGGCGCATCCGGGACTCGCAGAAGTAGACGTTGCCGCGGCTGTCTGTGACGGCGCTCTGCGCGAACTCGAAGCCGGTAGCCAGTTGGGACGAACCGCCCGCCGGGGAAAACGGGGCTGGTGGATTTGTGGGAATTCCCGCTGGTATCATCAGCCGCGCGAACTCCCAGGGCCTCAGTTCTGTATTGGTGTTCACGTCGTAGAGCGGGGAGGTAGTCGTGTATTTGATCTGGCTGAAATTATGAACGTTGAGAAACTCCATTCCCGAACAGCCCCAGAGCCGGACGGAATAAGGATAGGGTTTGATGACGCGGATCACGCGGAACATATAGAGGTTGGCAAAGGTCATGTTGTGACAGTCCTGGATCTCCATTGGCTGACACTCCGAGCTCTCGCGGCTTTCTTCTTCCAGCTGCAGCGCATATACTTTCCAGTTGGATACCCTGTTGAACCGTATCTCATTCCGTACGTGGTGCTCGATGGACATGGCATAGATGCGCCCGGGGGTAGAAGTGTTGGAGATATACGCGCCCGACGTGCAATAAGTGCTGGCGCTCCAGATGTCCTTGAAGGTACCTCCTCCCCTATCGGTGACCCACAGACTCCAGTACTGCGAATCCCAGTCCTTGTCCTGCTGCTGATAAAGGGGTGTACGCGGCGTCCCCGGACGGCTAAGACCGCCGTGGCCTCCGATGAATTTGACGTCGTTGAGATAGGAGCCCTCGCCCGCCATCCATTTGCAGCCGACGGCCCTGGGGTTGCTTGCTCCGGTGCTCAGCCCGATGCCACTGACGATATTGTTCCCTCCGCGTGAGGACTCCAGCAGAGGTACGGGGGAGCCAAAACCGCCAAAGGCCTGCGTATTGTCGGCCAGTTGCAGCTGTGTCGCGACGGGATTGAGACCGATAAGCACGGTGTTGGGTTTGAGCCGCAGTGTATTGCTGATCCGATACCAGCCCTGTGGTACATAAATGACCGGGTATTTGTCGATGGCGTCCTGGATCGCCTTTGTGTCGTCGGTTTCTCCGTCGCCTTTTGCGCCGAGCTGCAGGAGATTGGCCCAGGCGCCCATTGAAGGGAAGGCCGGGATATCGCTGGTGGAAGCCGCGGGTAAGGAGTTTAGGGGCTGGAGGTCTTTTGTTGTTGAATAAGCGGGATCGGCGGACCAGCCGTCGATCTGGAGACCTGCCGTGAGACTGCGGACTTCGTAGATGGAGGCGGGGGCGGTGGTCTGCCGGCCGTTGGCGATGTTTGCGGTCAGGACGGGAACGTTGCGGCAGACGACGTGGCGGAGGTTGATCTGGGTCGACGCGTTCTCTTCGTTGCTGATGCGGATGGCGGGACCGCGGACGCCGTCGAAACGGCAGTCCTCCATAAACAATTTCTCGCAATAGTTGGAGTCGATGTCGATGACGACGGGTATGTTTATCGCCGTCATCCGGACGATCGCCAGGCCCGCCTCGCGGGTACGGATGGCAGCCTTGCGCTGTCCCTCGAACCAGGTATCCACCATCATAAAGGGCCAGCCGGGAGAAGGTTTGGTCGTATAGATGCCGTAGTCGCCTCCAAAGAAGCGGACGTCTTCCATTTCATTTCCGACGTCGTAAAGGCCGGCCTTTCCGTTGCCGATGAAAATATCGACGTGTGAGATATAGCTGTGCTGGGCAAAATGGGTCCGCAGTGCCACCGCCGCGGGATTCCCGTCTTCGATGCGCAGGTCGATATTGGACATGGCGCTGTAAAAGGTGGAAGCGCCCGCGTCGGGAACCTTTTTTCCCTCTTCCGGTAAGGCGCTTGTAAACCAAAACATATACCGCCCATGACCCTTGTCGGAAGAATCGGCCGACAGGAAGCCCGGCGATGACTTGCCAAGAATAAATACCGGCCGGTTTTTGCCGTATCCGATCAGCCTGATGGCTGTTGGGACGTAGATGGTCCTTGTAATTAAATACCTGCCTTCGGGGATGAAGAGGATCCCGAAATTGCGTTTGGACTTTATGTCGCGAATGGCCTGCTGCAGGGCGTCGGAGACGTCGGTTTGGCCGTCGGCTGTGATATGAAATTCTTCGGGAGTAAAATAGGTGGCCGAGGGATCGTCGGGCCTTTGCGTGAAAACAGATCGTGAAGGCTCACGGGCTTCAACGGACAAAAAGAAAACAAGGAAAAGCGCGGAAAGGAGAAAGCTGCCTTTTTTCACGTGATCAGATTTATTATTAAGAAAGATAACAAATCTAATCCGTCGGGGTTACCGGGCGCAATGGGGCGCCCCTTCATTACTACTGCATCAACGATAAAGTTGTGCTGAACGGCCTAGAGCCAGATAGCAAAATAGAGCAGGCCGGAAAAAACACCCAGCAAAAAGGAGAACAGCAGGCCAGCGGGTGTGACATTATCCTGAGTGGACAGGGTGAGGATGAGTTGTTTCATAGTGGTACGTTTGTTCCCTAAAAGACAAGCCACATGCCACCCGCAAAGGATTGATTATCAATAGCAGTTTGCGCCCGCCGAGTCCCGAAAAGGGAATGGGGTGGGGTTTTGGGAAAACCTCCGGGACGGGACGACCGGATCACCGGGGGGTGAGGGGATGACCGGATCGCCCGGGGGTGACTGGATGACCGGATCGCCCGGTGCCGGGGACGACCTTTGGAGAGGACTGGTCCTTTGGAGAGGACCGGTCCTTTGGGGGGGACTGGTCCACGACTACTGCGGCATGGACATGGGACGGTCGGCGGGGGCCTGGCCGAAGACCGGGTTGGGTTTGTCACCCATATAGAGGCGGAGGGTCGACCCGGCCTTTATGTCCTGAAATCCAATATAGGACTTGCGGTAGGGCACGTTGTTGAGGGTGGCCCGCTGAATATAGATATTTTTCGGGCTCCAGTTGACGGCATCCACGGTAAAGACCTTGCCGCCGCCTACTTCGAGGCGGGCGTTTTGGACCAGGGGCGTACCAAACACAAAGATCCCGTTGGCCGGGTTGACAGGGTAGAGACCGACTGCGGTCATCACGTACCAGGCGCTCATCTGGCCTGCATCGTCATTGCCGCAGAGCCCGTCGTTCTTACTGGTATAGAAAGAATCGGTGATCTTTTTGATCTGGACGGCCGTCTTCCAGGGCGCTCCCGCAAAGGCATACAGATACGGGATATGGTGATTGGGCTCGTTGCCCTGGGCGTACATGCCCAAAAGGCCCGAGATATCAGGAGAGGCCTGGCTGCCCATGCTCTTGCTGACCACAAAGAGACTGTCCAGTTTGCTGATAAAGGCTTTGTCGCCACCTATCATCCGGACCAACGACTCTGGGTCCTGCGGAACGAGCCAGGTGTACTGCCAGGCATTGCCTTCGGTATAGTCTCCCCACTCGTGGATCGACTGGAAGGGGTCGAAAGGCTCCCTGAACGATCCGCTCGCCAGTACCGGCCGCATGAAATGGGTAACCGTATCGAAATAGCGCGTATAATAGTGTGCCCGCTTTGCATAGTACTGCTCGTCGTCCTTTTTGCCGAGCCTGGCCGCGACGCGTGAGATGCACCAGTCGTCGATCGCATACTCCAGCGCCTTACTGACCGACTCCCTCTCCTTGTCGGCAGGAATATACCCCTCTTCCTTCAGGTATTTCATCCCATAGTCGTCGCGGGTGGACGAGGCCTTCATCGCGTCCAGCGCAAGTGCGGGGTCAAAACCCCTGAAGCCTTTCAGGTAGGCGTCGGCGATGACGGGCACGGCGCTGTATCCCACCATACAGTCGGTCTCGCGTCCCTGCAGGTGCCAGATGGGCAGCTTGCCCTGCTGCTGATAAATGGAAAGCATCGAATTAACGATGTCGCTCACCCGCTCGGGGTGGATGACGGTCATCAGCGGATTGAGTGTCCGGTAGGTATCCCACAGAGAAAAGATGGTATAGTTGTTAAACGGCGCTTTTTCGACGACGTTGCCGTCGGTGCCGCGATAGCTGCTGTCGTGGTCGTTGTAAAGAGCCGGGGCCTCCATCGTATGATAGAGCGCCGTATAAAAAACGGTGCGTCGCGAAGCATCGGGTATCGTTGCCTGGATCTTACCCAGCGCCTTTGTCCATTTCACGTTGCCCTCACGAACGACGCCGCCAAAATTCCACCTGGGGATCTCGGCCACGATATTCGCCAGGGCTTTTTCTCCGCTGATATTGGATACGCCGACCTTCAGCATGACCACACGCGGCGTGTGTTTGAAGGAGATCAGCCCCTTGACGGTATCTGCTTCCAGTGTAAGGTCCTGGATGGGGTGATCGCCGTCGATCAGCGTAAAGTCCTTCAGTGGAATGCTTGTGCGAATGGCGAAATAGATGCGCCTGTCCTTTGCCCACTGCGAGGAATTGCGCCAGCCGATGAGCGTCGAGTCGTTGAGCTTCAGCAGGTGCGCCTTTACGCGCGGGTGCTGCCAACCGGCGTCAAAATTTCCCTGAAGCAGGTCGATGATAATATGACCCGGACGATCCGACGGAAAGGTATATCGGTGGAACGCTACCCGCTCTGTCGCTGTCAGCTCGACCCTGACGTGGTGATCCTTCAGCCATACTGAATAATAGCTGGGACGTGCGACTTCCTGTGTGTGCGAATAGTGGGAAGAATAGCCCGAGCCCGGATTGGCCTGGCTGCCGG
>Ga0310811_10012974_pt1 | contig 10838 bp, 10 predicted proteins | sample YCmetagenome_FD_207642 | JGI IMG/M metagenome (GOLD analysis project Ga0310811, IMG submission 207642) | Soil microbial communities from experimental microcosm in Duke University, North Carolina, United States - YC | ecosystem: Engineered > Artificial ecosystem > Soil microcosm > Unclassified ...
CCGTAGGCGACGTACGCGACCATGAGCGGAAACGCGTAGCGGCGATGATCGATCACGACCATCACGATGGCGGCGATGAATGCCGCGCCGAGCACGATCGTGCCTGGCTTGCGCAGACTGATGTTCGGCGGCGCCGGGTACAGCACGTGGCTGATCATGAGGAAGCTCAGCACGAGCATCACGACGGGCAGCGCGGTGTGCCACGGCCATCCGCTCACCATGTTGAACAAGCTCGTTTGACTGAACCACCAATACGTGGCGAGCGTCATGCCCGCGGCTGGACTCGGCAAGCCGTGGAACTGCGTCTTCGCGCGACCGCCCTGTTCGATGTTGAAGCGCGCCAGCCGCATCACCGCGCACGCGACGTAGATGAACGAGACGAAGACGCCCAGGTTGTCGTGGTTGAGCACCGCGAAGTACATGATGAACGCGGGTGCAACGCCGAAGGTGACCGCGTCGACGAGCGAATCGAGCTCGACGCCGAAGCGGCTCGACGTCCGCGTCATGCGTGCCACGCGACCATCGAGCGTGTCCATGACGCCGCCCAACACGACGCACCAGCCCGCCCACTCGAAGTCGCCGCGCGACGCCGAGGCGATCGCGAACACGCCGAACAAGAGATTGCCCAACGTGAATCCGTTAGGCAACAACACCACGGCGCGGCGCATGTCGGGGCGGGGGATGGCCGGTCTCACGAGTGCAGCTCCGCGAGCACCGTCACGCCGGCCGTCGGCCGGTCGCCGACGCGCGTGCGGATGGTCGCGTCGGGCGGCACGAATACGTCGACGCGCGAACCGAACCGAATGATGCCCATGCGCTCCCCCTGCACGGCCGTCGCGCCGACCTTCGCGTACGTGGCGATGCGCCGAGCAACCAGTCCCGCAATTTGACGGACCAGCACCTTGTGCGAAGTGTGGTCGATGCCCACCGACATTTGCTCGTTCTCCAGGCTCGCCTTTTCCGCGGCAGCGTTGAGGAACTTGCCGGGGTTGTAGTGCTCGTACGCCACCGTGCCGTTCACCGGGTATCGGTTCACGTGCACATTGAAGATGTTCATGAAAATCGAAATGCGGATGGCCCGGCCGTGCACGAAGTCGGGTTCATCGACCGGCGTGATCATCACCACGCGTCCGTCGGCAGGGGCGATGACGAGACGGTCGCCGCGGGGGCCCATGCGCTCGGGGTCGCGGAAGAAGTAGGCGATCCAGATCGCGATGATGAGCACGACGATGCCGGCCACCCATAATGGCCACGATCGGAACGCCAGGGCGAGCGCGAACACGACCACCACCGCGACCGCGCCGCCGACGATGAACACGATGCCTTCGCGCGCGAAGCTCATTGCCGATCGCTCACGTCCAGGGACTCTCCCGTTAGGCGACGGAAGGCGTCGAGGTAGCGGGCGCTGGTGGCGCGCACGACCTCGTCCGGCAGCGGCGGCGCGGGTGCCTCGCCGTTCCAGCGGCCCGCGCGGCGCTCACTATCGAGATAGTCGCGCAGCGGCTGCTTGTCGAAGCTCGGCTGCGATCCGCCCGGCTTGTACGAATCGGCCGGCCAGAAGCGCGAGCTATCCGGTGTGAGCAGCTCGTCGATCAACACGATCGATTCATCGGGGGCGCGGCCGAACTCGAGCTTGGTGTCGGCCACGATGATCCCGCGATCTTCGGCGATTGCGCTGCCGCGCGCGAAGACCGCGCGTGTGAGCCGCTCGAGCTCCACGCCGAGATCCTCGCCGACGATCTGCCGCATGCGGCGCACGGTGATGTTTTCGTCGTGTCCCGTTTCCGCCTTGGTGGCGGGGCTGAAGATCGGCTCCGCCAGGCGGTCGCTTTCGCGCAGTCCAGCGGGCAAGGGCTCGCCGGCCAGCGTCCCCGACTTCGCGTACTCCTTCCACGCCGACCCCGAAATATATCCGCGAATGACGCACTCGATCGGGAACACGGCCGCGCGGCGGCACAGCATGGAGCGTCCGGCGATCGCCTGGCGAAAGGACGCGAGACCCGGTACGAGGCGAACGATATCCGACGTGCGGGCGGTAATGAGATGCGTGGAGACGATGTCCGCGACCTGCGCAAACCACCACGCGCTCAGCTGCGTGAGCACGGCGCCCTTGAACGGAATCGTCTCGCGCATTACCACGTCGAACGCGCTCACGCGGTCGGTGGCGACGAGGAGGATCCGGGACGCGTCGATCTCGTAAATGTCGCGCACCTTTCCTCGGCCGATGCGTCTCAAGGGCAGGTTGCTCGAAACCATCGGCGTCATACGCGGGGCTCCTCGGCGCCTAACGCTGCAGCGGGGGCAGCGGCAAGAATGGGGGCGATCACGTCGCGCAGGAAGTCATCGACCTGACGCGGCGCGCGACCCAGATACCGGTCGGGATCGCCGGCCTGGCGCAGATCGTTAGGCGAGAGGCCGGCATCGGCGTCGGCGGCGAGGCGCTCGAACAGATCGTTGCGGGCCGCGCCATCCTTCACCGCCTGCGCCGCGGCCAGGCTGTGGCGGCGGATGCGCTCGTGCGCCGTCTGTCGATCACCGCCCGCGCGCACGCTCTGGACAATGAGCGCTTCGGTGGCCATGAACGGCAGCTCGTCCGCCACGCGGCGCCGGATGCGTGCGGGATGCACCTCGAGGCCTAACGCAATGTTCGCCGCGAGCAGCAGGATGGAATCCACGGCGAGGAACGATTCGGGGATCACCAGCCGTCGGTTCGCGCTATCGTCCAGCGTGCGCTCGAAGAATTGGGCACCGTGCGTCAGGTTCGCGTTCTCCTCCAGTGATATCACGAACCGCGCGAGCGACGAGATCCGCTCGGCGCGCATCGGGTTGCGCTTGTACGCCATCGCGGACGAGCCCACCTGTTCGGTTTCGAACGGCTCTTCGATCTCGCCGAACGACTGCAGGACGCGGATGTCACCCGCAAACTTGGCGGCGCTCGAGGCGATGCCGGCCACGACGCCCAGGACCTGCGCGTCGAGCTTGCGGCTGTACGTTTGTCCCGTCACCGGCAGCACGTGATCGAAGCCTAACCGGCGGACCACGAGGCGCTCGAGCTGGCGCACCTTCTCGTGGTCGCCGTCGAAGAGCTCGAGGAAACTCGCCTGCGTCCCGGTGGTCCCTTTCACGCCGCGCAGCGGCAGCGTCGCGACGCGGTGGTCGAGGTCCGCGAGGTCGAGCACCAGATCCTGCATCCACAGCGTTGCGCGCTTGCCCACGGTGGTGAGCTGCGCGGGCTGCAGGTGCGTGTACGCGAGTGTGGGCTCGTCGCGCCACTGCTCGGCGAACGCCGCGAGCGCGCGGAGCACGCCGACGATCTCGGCGCGCAGCAGCTCGAGGCCGCGGCGCATCAGGATCACGTCGGCGTTGTCGGTGACGAACGCGCTCGTCGCGCCGAGGTGGATGAACGCGCGCGCCTTGGGCGCGACGGCGCCGAACGTGTGCACGTGCGCCATCACGTCGTGGCGGAAACGGCGCTCGAACGCGTCGGCGGCATCGAAGTCGATGTCGTCGAGGTGCGCGCGCATCTGCGCGAGGCCCTCGTCGGTGACGGCCGTTATGCCTAACTCGTGCTGCGCTTCGGCGAGCGCCAGCCAGAGGCGCCGCCACAGCGCGTGCCGCTCCTGCGGCGACCACAGGGCCAGCATGGCCCGCGACGCGTAGCGTTGGGCGAGCGGAGACGTGTACCGGGTCGCGTCGCTCATCGGACCATGAAGTCGGTCGAGTAGATCTGGCCTCCACGCTCGAAGTACATGTGGATCACGCTGCGGCCGGCGAGTGCGTTCAACGCCTTCTGCACGTCCTGCGCGTTGTCGATCGGCACCTGGTTGATCTGCACGATCACGTCCCCTTTGGCGATGCCTAAGTCATCGGACACGCGCGAGCTCACCTGATAAATGAGGGCGCCGTGCGAGCTCCGAATGCCGCGCTCGGCGCGAATGGCGGCCGTCACGGTGACCAGCTCGAGCTCCTTGAGCACCTGCACCTTCGGCGCGCTCTCGTCGGGCAGCGAGGCGACGGTGACGGATACCGGGAACTGCCGCTCGCCGCGCTTCACCGTCAACTGCACGCGTTCGCCGACGCGCAGGTCGAGCTTCTCCGCTTCCCAGTCGAAGGGGTTGTGGAGCACGCGGTTGCCCGCCTTGAGCAGCGCGTCGCCGGCCTTTATGCCGGCGCCGTCGGCGGGCGATCCCGGCACCACCGCGCGCACGTTGACGCCGAATCGCAGCGCGCCGAGCGGGCTGTTGGCCTCGGGGAGCTCGAGCTTGATGCCTAACCACGGCTGCCGCACCACCCCGTGGAGCAACAGGTCTTCCATCACGCGCTTGACGCGATTGATGGGAATCGCGAAGCCGAGTCCGACCGATCCACCGGACGGCGAATAGATGGAGCTGTTCATCCCGATGACTTCGCCGACGGCGTCGACCAACGGGCCACCCGAATTGCCGTGGTTGATGGCGGCGTCGGTCTGGATCATGTCGACGTAGGTGGCGCTGCCTTCGTTAGGCGCGGCCAGGTTGCGGCCCGTGCCGCTGATCACCCCCGTCGTCACGCTGGGTTCCGAGTTCCCCAGATAGAACCCGTACGGGTTGCCGATGGCGATGGCCCATTCGCCGATCAACAAGCTGTCGGAGTTGCCGAGCTCCGCGACCGGCAGATTCTTCGCGTCGATCCTGAGGACCGCGATGTCGTTCGTCTCATCCTTGCCGACGAGGCGGGCGCGGTATGGCGTGCCGTCGCGCAGCGCGACCGAAATGGTTTTCGCATCGGCGATCACGTGCGCGTTGGTCACGATCACGCCATCGGCCCGCACGATGAACCCGGTGCCGAGTCCTTGCAGAACGCGCTGGCCCGATCCGGCGCCGCCGAAGAAGGCATCGAACGGATCGACGGGTGCGTTCTGCACGACTTCCGTCTGCACCGTGACCACGGCGGGCGAGACTTTCGCCACCGCGTCGGTGAGGAGCGTGCGGCGGCGCGAGTCGATCGAATCGGACCGCGTGGCGGCGCTGGCGCTCTCCACGCGCAGCGGCGACAGCGCTCCCGGCGAATCCGTGACCGCGACCGCCTTGGCCCGCGGCGCGTCGCCGCGGCAGGCGACGGCGGCCAGCGCGACGATGAGCCAGGCGTGTCTCACGCGTCGCTCCGCGCCACGCCTAACCGCGTGCCCCAGTCGCGCAGAAACCCTTGCAGGCCGAGGTCCGTGAGCGGATGCAGCAACATCGCGCGCAGCACCGAGGGCGGCACGGCCACGGCATTCGCGCCTAACTTGACCGCGTCCACGAGGCGCTTGGGACTCCGTACCGACGATGCGAGGATCTCACACTCGGGCGCGAACCGATCGAACATCGTGCGGATGTCGGCAACCAGCGCGCCGCCATCGCCGCCGGCATCGTCGAGGCGGCCGATGAACGGGCTCACGTAGGCGGCGCCCGCCTTCGCGGCGAGCAACGCCTGCGCAGCGCTGAACACGAGCGTCATGTTCACCACCGCGCCCTCGGGCACGAGCCGTCGCATGGCGACGATGCCGTCTTCGACCATCGGGATCTCGACGACAACGTTGTCAGCAATGCGCGACAGGTCGCGCGCCTCACGGTAGATGCCGTCGGCGTCCGCGGAGATTACTTGAACGGTCACAGGCCCCGGCACCGCGCGGGCGATCGCGGTGACGTGTTCAGTGGGATCATCGCCCGCGAGCTCGCGCGCGATGAGCGTTGGGTTGGTGGTCACGCCGTCGATGACACCCGTGGTAAGTGCCCACCGGATGTCGTCGAGGCTCGCGGTATCGAGAAACAGTCTCATGCCGTGGTCACATAGAGGTCGGGCGGATAGATGACCGCGTCGAGAAACAGCGCGTGCGGCGGCGCGGGCGCGGACGTGCCGCTGTTGTCGTCGACGCCTAACAGAGCGGACACGGATGACGGGTCGCGGCGTCCGCTCGCGGCGTCGGCCATCGTGCCGACGAGGAGGCGCACCATGTGGTGAAGAAACCGGTTCGCCTCGATCTCGAACACGAGGCCGCCGGGACGCTCATGCCATATGGCGCGCGTGACGGTGCACAGATGCGCGTCGCGCTCGGGCGCGGTGCCTTTCACCGCGAAGGCGCGAAAGCAATGCTGGCCGCACAACGCGGCCGCGTTCATCGCGAGGATGCGCGCGTCGAGCGCGCGGTCGAGCGCCCACTCGATCCGCCGCCGGAACGGCGAACGTGCCGCGTCGTCAGTGCCGATGTAATAGCTGTACCGTCTCGATATGGCATCGAAGCGTGCGTGAAAGGCCGGCGCCATGTCGTGCGCCGCGGCCACCCACACGTCCCGCGGCAGCACGCCATTCAGCGCACGTCTGAGCGCCGACGGGGTCCACCGCTCCGGAACCCGGACTCCGACCGCCTGGCCGCGTGCGTGCACTCCCGCATCGGTTCGGCCGGCGCCAAGCGCGGCCACGGGTCGCGCACAAATGTGGCCCAACGCGTCCTCGAGCTCCCCTTGCACGGTGCGCTCGCGCGGCTGTCGCTGCCATCCGGCGAACCCGGCGCCATCGTAGTGCAGCACCAGTTGCACGGTGCGCTCCGGCATGTGTCGGAAACTATCCGCGCGCCCTCTGGTGTCAAGCGAGATGGAATGAGCGAAACGATTGACAGCTCGATACCTACGCCTCTAGTTTGACGAACCCGCTCAAGACTCACAGCGCCGTCTCGCGGCGGCTCACCTGAACACATGCCTCCTCGCACACTTGCGTCCTTGGCGCACGCCCTTGGCGCCGCCTCGGATTTGGACGCTGCCTTCGTAGCGTTGGGCGAGGCATTGGCCGAAGTCGACCGGTCGACGCACCTGGTGCTCCTCTCGTTCGACATGCGTCGCCAGCTCTTCACAAACAAGCTGACGCCGGAAAACGGACGCGTCTCGCGCGCTCGCGTCGACACGACGTTCGACCATCTGCCGCCACGATTGCGCGCGACGATCACCGCCGGCGGACAATTCGCCGACGCGGGCGATGAATCCGATGAGTTCGGGCGGTTCTTTGGTCTCGAGAACGCGCTCAACGAAGAAGGACTGCTCGCTCTGCGGGGTATTCTCGTAGACGGCCATCTCCATTCGGTGGTGGGTCTCTATGAGCCGCGCCGATTCTTCGGGACGCGGGTGATGGAGCGGTTCGCGCCGTACGTCGCACTGTTCGAGCTGGCGTTCGCGCGATTCGCGGAACAGGAGGCGCGAAACGAAGCGGTGCGCACGCTCGAGGACGTCACCCAACGTGTGCACGGCGAATACGTGAAGCACCTCGCGCAGTTGGAGAGCGAGCTCGCCGCGGCGCGCAACACGCCGAGCGCGAACATGGTCGAGCCGGCACGGTTGCTCGCGCTCGAGCAGGAAACCGCCCGCGCCCGCGAAGATGCGCGGCGCGCGACACGGCGCGCGGAAGCAGTGGAAGGGCAGGTGGCCGCAGCCGTTGGGCAGCTCGAGCACGCGCACGTGGAGCTGCACCGACGAAGCGAAACGCTGCGCCAAAAGACGCGTACGCTCTATCTGATCGATCGCGTGTTGTCGCTCGACGCGTCGACGAGCGATCCCCGGCAGCTGGCCGATGGCCTGCTCGCGCTCGTCGGCGATGACATGCAGGCCCAACGCTGCTCGCTCGTGCTGCGCGTGCCCGATGCGCACGAGCTCTACATCGCCGCGGCCAAAGGGCTTTCGCCGGATGTGACCGAAGGCAAACGCATCCCGATTGGGTTCGGCGTGTCGGGGAAAGTGGCGGCGAGCCGGCAGCCGGTGCTGGTCACCGACGTCGCGCAGGCGCGCGCCCATCCACTCATCGGCGACGAGTACTTCACCACCGGGAGCTTCATCAGCTTTCCGTTAGTCTACCACGACGATCTCGTGGGCGTGGTGAATCTCACCAATCGCGTGCAACGCGGCGTGTTCATGGACGAGGATGTGGAGCGCGTTCGGCTGCTGGCGCTCGTGATCTCGCTCATCGCATCGCACGCGGCGCTGCGCGAACGGCTGTTCGAGACGATCGGTGTCCACTGACGCACTGGCGCACGCGCTCAGGCAGCTGGCCGACCATCAATCGCTGACGGAGGATGAGACCGCCGCCGCGTTCGACGTGATCATGCGCGGCGACGCGACGCCGTCACAAGTTGGCGCGATGTTGATGGGGTTGCGCGTGAAGGGCGAAACGTCGGCGGAGATCGCCGGTGCAGCGCGCGCACTCCGCGCCGTCATGGTGCGCCTTCCGGTCGACGACCCGGATGCGTTGGTCGACACGTGCGGCACGGGCGGCGGCAAGGTGACGACGTTCAACATCTCGACCGCCGCGGCGCTGGTGGCCGCCGGCGCCGGCGTGCGCATCGCGAAGCACGGCAACCGGTCGTTCACCACGCGATCCGGCAGCGCCGACGTGCTGGAAGCGTTAGGCGTGGAGATCGGGCAGTCGGTGGATGCGATGCAGCGTACGCTCGATACGGCTGGCATTGTGTTCATGTTCGCGCCGCGCATGCACCCGGCGATGAAGCACGTCGGCCACGTGCGGAGCGAGTTGGCGATCGGCACGCTCATGAACATGGTTGGGCCGCTGGCGAATCCGGCCTCCGCCGGCCGACAGGTGGTGGGTGTGTCGGATCCGGGGCGACTGCCGCTCATCGCGGGGGCGCTGGCAGCGTTAGGCAGCCGGCACGCGCTGGCCGTGCACGGCGAGCCGGGGATGGACGAGATTTCGCCCCTCGGATGCACGCACGTCCATGAGGTGCGCGACGGCCGCGTCGATACGGAATGGAAGATCTACCCGATACGTGGGTCGTCGGCCGTGGACGCGGACGCGACCGCAGCACTGGCAGGCGGATCGCCGGAGGATAACGCCCGGATGATCGAAGAGATCGTGAGCGGCCGTCGTCCAGAGGGCGCGGCCGCCAACGCTGTGATCATGAACGCAGGGGCGGCCATCTACGTGTCGGGCCGCGAACCGACCATCGACAAGGCGACACTCGCAGCAGCCGCCGCGCTCCGCGGCGGAGCAGGATTCGCCGCCCTCGAACGCCTCCGCGCCGCAAGCCGCCGCGCCTAACGCTAGTCAACAGTGTTAGTGAAGTGTTAGTGAACTGCGTCCGAGTCAACGGGTAGCATGAGCGGCCGCCAGCTGCAGCGCATGCTATCCTAAACGCAGACGCGGTCCACTAGTACCGCCGCAGCACGCCCACCACGACGCCCTGGATGGTCACGTCGTTCTCGTGAACGTAAATCGGCGACATGGTTTCGTTGGCCGGCTGCAACCGGATGCGCCCGTCGCGCTCGCGATAGAACTTCTTGACCGTGGCCGCCGTGTTGTCGATGAGCGCGATCACCGTGTCGCCGTTGTCCGCCGCCCGCCGCTCGTTGATCACGACAAAATCGCCGTCTCGAATCTGCTCGTCGATCATCGAGTTTCCACGGACGCGCAGTACGAAGTGATTTCCGGCGCGGCCGATGAACGACTCGGGAACGCTCACCGTCTCGTTCATCTCGATGGCTTCGATCGGCATACCGGCCGCGACGCTTCCCAACAGCGGGAGCTCCACCGCGCGCGGATACGCATCCGATGGTAGAATCTCGATCGCGCGGCTTTCGTTGTACGCGCGCTTGATGTACCCCTTGCGCTCGAGATTCGTGAGGTGCTCGTGGACCGTGGCCAGCGAGTTATAGTTGAATTGTCGCGCAATCTCCTCGAAACTCGGCGCGTATCCGTTCTGCTCCGCGTACGTGCCGAGGTAGGTCAGGATCTCGCGTTGCCGCTTCGTGAGCGCCATGCTGTCCCCGTGTAAGAGACCAGTTGACGAGGCACCGGTGTCCGCTCCGTCGAGCGCACCGACTTTGGTGAGCCATCGGTGGACTCCATTCGAGATCATCATGGCTCACTTCCGATTCCCGAATGGACTCCGAATAACAGAATAGCCGAAGATCGACCGAAGTGCAAGCCTCCCAATCTTCTATTATCTGGCGCCCGCCTACCGGTGTGTTGGGCGGAATCGTCGCTGAGGCGTACGAGCGAGTCGAACGGCTCCGCGCCGACCGCGCGCTCGTCGCCGCGATCGAGCGCGAGGCGGCGAGCGCGCCGGTAGCGCCGTCGTTCCGGTCGGCACTACGCCGGCCGATGGTGTCCGTCATCGCCGAGGTGAAGCGTCGGTCGCCATCGAAAGGATCCATCAATCCCTCGATGTCGGCCGGGGCGCAAGCATCGTCGTACGTCGAAGGCGGCGCCGCCGCGGTGTCCGTCCTAACGGAGCCCGCGCACTTCGCTGGATCGCTCGACGACCTTCGCTCGGCGCGTAGGGCGGTGGCGAGCGCCGCGCCGCTGCTTCGCAAGGATTTTCACGTCGACGAGCTGCAGCTCCTGGAGGCCCGCGCCGCCGGTGCCGCGGCGGCGCTGCTCATCGCGCGCGCGTTGTCTCCCGACGTGCTCCATCGACTCGTCGCGTTCGCGATGTCGATCGAGCTGGAGCCGCTGGTCGAGGTGCGAACCAGCACCGAGCTCGAACGTGCTGTCGCCAGCGGCGCGCGGGTGATCGGCGTGAACAACCGCGATCTCGAAACGCTGAAGATCGAGCCCGAAGTGGGCGCGGCGCTCGTGCGTCTCGTGCCCGCCGACTGTGTGGCCATAGCCGAAAGTGGCGTGCGCGGTGTGGCCGACGTCAAACGCGCGGCCGGGTCGGGCGCCGACGCCGTTCTCGTGGGCTCGAGCATTTCTGCGTCCCCGGATCCAACGGCGGCAGTACGCGCGCTCACGAACGTCCCGCGGAGCGAACGTGGCGGTTGACATCAAGTTCTGCGGACTCACGCGCCCCGCGGACGCCGCGCTCGTTGGACCACAGG
>Ga0310811_10012975_pt1 | contig 10838 bp, 3 predicted proteins | sample YCmetagenome_FD_207642 | JGI IMG/M metagenome (GOLD analysis project Ga0310811, IMG submission 207642) | Soil microbial communities from experimental microcosm in Duke University, North Carolina, United States - YC | ecosystem: Engineered > Artificial ecosystem > Soil microcosm > Unclassified ...
TTAGTATTCAGTTGCTAGAGGTGAAATTCTTGGATTTACTGAAGACTAACTACTGCGAAAGCATTTGCCAAGGATGTTTTCATTAATCAAGAACGAAGGTTAGGGGATCGAAAACGATCAGATACCCTCTTCGGGGAGGGACTCTGCCACCCCGATGGAGAGTGGTGCGAACCATAATCCATTGTGTGCACCTTGTCGTGGTGAAGAGGCTTTTCACTAACGCGCACCAGAGTAGGATATGGGTAGGAGTGACATCCTTAACCATTTCCGCAGAGGCGAGACCAGGAGTGATTTCCTTAAGCTTGCCTCCACAATAAAAAACCTGATGGGAGTCGGACGTCGCTAGACGGCCACTAAGATAATTCGACGCCTACCCTGTACAGATGTGAAGCACTTTAGAACCTGAGAGAACCCGCTAAGGGAGAAAGCAGGGGACTATGCCTCCTGCTGAAGCTATACTAGATGGTGGCAGCACGCTTTGTCTATTTCATGATGGTGCCCCTTAGTAAAGGACTTAATAGACATTAATCTGCCTCATGCAAATACCCGGTTTGCTGCCCAAGAGCGAACCTTAGTAAAAACGACCACAGACATGGATGATAACCACAATGGAGGATGAAGACTGCGAAAGCAGAATTCAAAATCCACAACAAACAAGCCATCCCCTGCTAACGCGAGGGACCTTGTAGCTGCCTACTACGTAAGCGACTATGAGAAATCTAAAAACCAAACCCATTCCTTAATAACATAAGGAACCTCGTAATCATCTAGTAGATGTCCGTGTCTACGAAGTGACTACGAGATTACAAATGTCTAAATCTAACACGGAGCTATCAAGCAAGCCGAAAGGTGAGCGAGATGCTACGAAATGAAACTTGAACCCTTAGTCAAATAAGGTAGAGGAAAAAAGAAAAACACCCTGATCTGTAAAGGATATGGGGTGTATGCGCCAGTCAAAGTACTGACAAGGTACTTTGCTGGTGCATACGCAGCATATGACAACTGCGAAAATAAAGCCTATTAAAATAATAAGTCGTAGGACTACGTCTATACGATGATGTACTAGCCACATTTGAATAAAAAACGGTTAAAACTAGGGGAGTGTGTGTTGCCCCCAGTCAAGAACCCCAAGCCAATACAGTGCGTATTTCATTGACGCCAAATTATAAAACCTAACCTAAAAGGCGATTCGACCAACCAGTCGCGCCTCAAAACAAAACAAAACTTTAAACCAAAACGCCCTGCTATTCCGTTAAGGTTAGTAGAAATGTTCATGTCCGAAGACTAGGTATCTGACGGTGTCTAGAATGAAGACAAAGAAACGCGCTCGCGCTGCCACCGGCAGTTCGGAAGCCTCGACTTCCCGAGCTAAGAAACCAAAGAAGCCAAGAGCCCCGAGCTCTGTCGAAGATGCCATGTCTGGCGTCGACGAAACCGAAACAACTAAGCCTAGCGCCAATGAGTCTGAGGGCTCATCACCTGCTGATTCGTCGGCGGATGATATGGCCCCCCTCACCTCTCTTGTCAACGCCCTCTCAAGGGGCGAGTTAAAAAGGAAGAGAGGTCAGTCACCGCCTCCGTCCCCGGAGATGAAGGTGGACTCAGAACGCGCCCTTGCCTCTGAATCCGACGAGGACGAAAGTCCTAAGAGGATGGAAGAAGCTAAACCGAAAACCCCACCCCCAACCCTGAAGACCAAAAAGTCGAAGGGCAAACTCTCGGCCGCCGCTGAGAAAAAACCCGACCCTGCTCCTGAGGCAACGAAGGATAAGGGTAAAGGAAAAGCAGTCGAAAAGCCGGAGGTCCTTGACCGTTCGATGGCTGGATCGAGACATGCCCCAAAGTAAGAAACCTTAACGAAAAGTGTCCATGATGCTAAAACAAAAAACCAAAGGCCCGGCAAGTCCGAAGCCCCCAAAAAGAACCCAAGACCCTTCGCCTCGTCCTCCGCGCCTGAGAAATCAAGCGCGTCAGGAAGCTCGTCGAAGTAAGTCCCAAATAAAATAACAAAAACATATGATTGTCTGACGAGTAAAACCGCTAGACCGTCGTACGCACAAGCCCTTGTGTCCCCTCCGGGAGATGCAAAGAAATATGCGGCCAAGATCTTGGCTCGCAAAAAGATCCATGTCCCTGCCTCGAGAGAGTTGGAGATATCGGAGGAGCAGCCCTGGCGTAGAGCGAGCTCGGAGTCACACCCGGTGGTCATTTATGATCACATGGGTCCGTACCGCTATATGTCGGAGAGACCCTCCGAAGAGATCTTGGAGACGCCCAATGTGCTTTGGGCGATTCCATACGGCCTATCCGGGTGTACGCCCGATCGATACCAGACGGTCCTAGCCGCCGTCCGCTTCCTACAACCCCAAGATGACTCGGTCGAGTCCATCTTCCAGACTGACTCCGGGTTCTACCTGTTGAAGGTCGAAAAAGAAGAGACTGTGAAGTCCCTTCTCGAAGCCAAGGTGGCGATGAACTTCCGGCACCATCGTGCGGTGTTCTTCTACGAATGCCTTCTCGCCCCTCAGACGAAATCCGTCGTAATCTCAGACCTCGTACCGGAGAGAGAGATCAAGAGGATCCGCGCGACCCTCACAAACTCGATAACGAAAGAGTTGGCGAAGACGATCAAAAGTCTTACCTTCTTCAAGGACTTCGAACCTAAGGTCACGATGTCCTCCTCCAGCCATGGGCGCTGGGGAGAACTGCAGAGGTTCACTGCGATCCTCGACTTTCAACATGGGCTTGACGACGAAGAAACTGCAGACGAGGCCGCAGATAGCATCTGGAAATGGGAATCGATCTGGGCGGCGCCGGGCGCGAACTTCACGTCGCTCTCCTTACCGAGTGACGGCTCTGCCTTCCAATTCAAGTTCCGATTGCACCCTCTGTGCAAGTTCTGTCACTCTGACGAACACTGGTCCTTGGACTGTAGGTGGGGGAAGGAACACCCAGCGCTCAAGGATTGGAAGGACAAAGATGTCGATGAGTGATCGGGTCTCGGGCTTCGGGGCGAAAGTCAAACGGCGGAAAGACCGCTCGTTCATGTATTACCGTAATCATAATCATCTCGCGAAACGCGAGCGTAGAAATGTACCGCGCATATAGGTACATACATTTGTAAATGGCGCATATCATTTGACTCTGAAATTGAAAGTGTGAAAGCTTTGAATCTAAGAAATTTAATCGAAACAATCGAAGTCGCGAAAGCGGCGAAAATTAAGATGTTCACATTCAACAAAATTGAAAGTAAGTATCGTAAGAAAAAATAAGAAAAGTCGTCTTAAGGAAACCTAAGGCGACGACAAAAAGGTTTGTTTAAACCGAACGACTTTAGGGCTGGCTTTTCGAAGTCAAGCTCTGAAAAAGCTAACGCAGCCAAATACTAACCCCATTACAGAACTCCTTATCGAAAGATAAGGTCTACAAAATTGAAAAAATTCAGACCCGCCGCTTTAGGGCAGGTCAATGGGGACTACAAAAACGTCGTAAATGACAATAGGGAAACCTTAACAAAAGAATAAAGGCAAAAAGCCAAAAAACGAACTAGACCGAATGAGTTTAGGGCAGGCCTATGGAAACTTAGAAAGCGCTGTAAAAAGTGCTAAGTAAGCCTAACAAAAGGGTTGGAAACAACAAAAAGACAAAGCCAATTCATTAGACTAAAAACCTAATGAAAGTCGAAAATAAAATCAAACTTTCATTAGCTTAAAACCTAATGAAAAGTCGAAAATAAAACAAAACAACTCATTAGCTTAAAACCTAATGAAAAGTCGAAAATAAAAACAAAACAACTCATTAGCTTAAAACCTAATGAAAAGTCGAAAATAAAATCAAACTCTCATTAGCTTAAAACCTAATGAAAAGTCGAAAAATAAAATCAAACTCTCATTAGCCTAAAAACTAAGGAAAGTCGAAAATCAACAAAAGACACTTCATTAGCTTAAAACCTAATGAAAGGTCGAAAATATAAACAAAAACTTCATTAGCCTAAAAACTAAGGAAAGTCGAAAATCAACAAAAGACACTTCATTAGCTTAAAACCTAATGAAAGGTCGAAAATATAAACAAAAACTTCACTAGCCTAAAAATTAAGGAAAGTCGAAAATCAACAAAAGACACTTCACTAGCTTAAAACCTAATGAAAGGTCGAAATTATAAACAAAAACTTCATTAGCCTAAAAACTAAGGAAAGTCGAAAATCAACAAAAGACACTTCATTAGCCTAAAACCTAATGAAAGGTCGAAAATATAACCAAAACTTCATTAGCCTAAAAACTAAAGAAAGTCGAAAATCAACAAAAGACACTTCATTAGCTTAAAACCTAATGAAAGGTCGAAAATATACCCAAAACTTCATTAGCCTAAAAAACTAAGGAAAGTCGAAAATCAACAAAAGACACTTCATTAGCCTAAAACCTAATGAAAGGCCGAAAATATAACCAAAACTTCATTAGCCTAAAAACTAAAGAAAGTCGAAAATCAACAAAAGACACTTCATTAGCTTAAAACCTAATGAAAGGTCGAAAATATACCCAAAACTTCATTAGCCTAAAAAACTAAGGAAAGTCGAAAATCAACAAAAGACACTTCATTAGCCTAAAACCTAATGAAAGGTCGAAAATATAACCAAAAACTTCATTAGCCTAAAAACTAAAGAAAGTCGAAAATCAACAAAAGACACTTCATTAGCTTAAAACCTAATGAAAGGTCGAAAATATAACCAAAAACTTCATTAGCCTAAAAACTAAGGAAAGTCGAAAATCAACAAAAGACACTTCATTAGCTTAAAACCTAATGAAAGGTCGAAAATATAATCAAACTTTCATTAACCTGAAAACTAAGGAAAGTCGAAAATCAACAAAAGACACTTCACTAGCTTAAAACCTAATGAAAGGTCGAAAATTCAAATAAAAACTTCATTAGCCTGAAAACTAAAGAAAGTCGAAAATCAACAAAAAGCCTGAAAACTAAGGAAAGTCGAAAATCAACAAAAGACACCTCATTAGCTTAAAACCTAATGAAAGGTCAAAAATCAAAATAAGAACAGTTCACTAGTCCAAAAGACTAGCAAAAACCGATCACAAAATAAATTCCAACAGCCTAAAACTGAGGAAAATCGAAACTTAAAAATAGAACCAATGGTTCACAACCAAAGTAAAAACAAAACAATGTTCAATGGTGGAGAACAAAAACCACCCGGATTACTCCGTACAAGTTAAATTGAAATATGACAGCGAAACCATTAGAAACAAATGTTACCTCGGGCCGTCCTGGAGGATCACGGGACGGTAACATTGGGGATTTGGTAACTCCCGCTGTCGCGTGTTCGGAGGCGGACAGTATAAACATTCATGCGAAAGCTCCGAAGCACAGTCTACTTCAGTCGGTTCAAAACTCTGCATCAGTAAGCGAGAACCACCCTAGCCAGCGATATAGTCCCTGTCGCTCCACTAGGTCATACGAAGGGCGGGCGGAATCACAAAAACCAACCGTGCAAAAGAAAAAGAAAGACGGTAAAGAAATAAAACAACATAAAGGCTTTAAAATAGCCTCGATGAATATAAAGGGGAGATACCTGGCCTCAAAAACGTCGAAATACAAAATATTGTCGACGATAATCAGAAAGAACCAAATAGACGTAATAGGTCTACAAGAAACCAAACTAAAAACAAAGGATGAAGAGGAACTTAACCTCGAAAATCCCAAAATGATCCTAATAAGCAATCCAGCTGAAGACGGAAACGCCAAAGCAGGAACAGCCTTTATCTTGAATAAAGATAAAATGAAAAATAAAACATGGACACATACCATATTGATACAAGGCAGATTATCTGTCCTAACATTCAAAAACACCGAAACCCAAACATTCAACATAATAAACCTATATAGTCCAAACGACTTGAGGTTGAAAAAGGAATTCTACAAAAGAGTCCTTCAAATAATATCATCCCAGCAATGGGAAAACCCAATCCTGATAGGAGACTTTAATATGGTTGAACAAGCCATAGATCGACTCCCAGAACATCAGGATGACAACGCTCTCACGAAAAGAGTTAACCAAATCATAAACAAATTGGAAGTAGTAGATGGATGGAGAAAAGATGAGGAAGAAGCGAGAGAATACACCTACTCCCAAAAAACCCCATTTGCCGCAGCGAGAATTGATCGCATCTATGTGGCGAAACAAATAATACAAATGGCCAATGACTGGCACATAAATGAAACATATAATCTAAGTGACCACCGAATGGTAACGGTCACCCTAACACAAACGGGATTACCCGAAATATACAAAGGTCTATGGCGTCTAGGAAGTGCCACAGAACAACTACCTGCATTCAGAAAAAGAATCAAAAAACTATTAGATGAAACAAACGATAACATCGTGCAATATCTAAACAAATATAACTCATCTAATGAGGAAGAAAAACAAGCCTTAAGAATGCGGTCTAACCCGCAAACCATATGGCAAAAAACAAAAGAAAGAATAAACGAAATCAGCATCGAAGAAACCAAACTTCGAAATGCCCAAATAAACAGACCAAAAAACAAAATCACCAAAAAGATCCACAAATTAACCAGACAACAAAGACTGTCGCTGAGAACAGAAACCCAAGAAAAAATAGAGTCCCTTAGAGAAGCTCTAAACGACCTCCTATACAACAACACAGAAAAATTGCAGTGGGCGGCGAAAGCCCGATACAGCGAACAAGGAGAAGCCAATACCAAATACTGGTATCAAATGAACAAAGAAACAAAATCAGCACAATACATAGAAGCGCTGAAAGATAAGTCCGGAGTGACACACAAAAACACGGAGGAAATGTCGGAAATCGCAACCGAATACCACCAAGAACTTCAAACCCCACTACCAATGACGGCCTCGAGAGAAGCCGCCATAACAGAAATACTAAACAACCTAAAAACCAAATTGAATGAAGAGCAACATTCCCTCTTCGAACAACCCATATCAAAAGATGAAATTAAAGAAGCACTGTCAAAAGCAGAGAATGGAAAATCCCCTGGAAAAGACGGATTACCATACGAATTCTACAAAACATGGGCCAAAGAAGAAGTCGAAGGAAAAACAAACATAGTGGACATCCTCTACTATGTATTCCTAGACATATTCGGACATGGAACCCACGACAAAGACTTCACAGTCGGAGTCATGACCCTCTTATACAAAAAGAAGGATAAACAAAAAATTGAGAACTACAGGCCCATAACCCTGCTCAACACCGACTACAAAACAATGACAAGAGCGATAGCGAAGAAACTTGGAAAAGTCGCCCCGTTCTTGATACACCCAGACCAAGCAGGCTTCGTGCCTGGCCGAAGTCTCTTCGATCATACCAGACAAACCACCCTGATGATCGACTACTGTGAAACAGTAGAAATAAATGGATGCATAATAGCACTAGACCAAGAAAAGGCCTACGATAAGATAGCTCACGACTATCTATGGAAAACAATTGAGAAATTCAACTTTCCATCAATATTCATAAACCTAATAAAAACACTATACTCTGATGTGCGAACGCACGTCATGGTAAACGGAATGATACCAGAACCAATACAAATTGGAAGAGGCGTAAGACAAGGAGACCCCATGGCCTGTCTACTATACGACCTCGCCATCGAACCCCTCGCTGCATCGATAAGATGTAACGAAAAAATAAAAGGGATCACGGTCCCCGGTCATAAAGAACCCATCAAAATCTCAGTGTTCGCAGATGATACCCTCATCTACACCACGACAGTGGACGACATTGATGAAATTGACAACACCATAAAACTATTCTGTCTTGCATCAACAGCAAAATTCAACGAAGAAAAAACAGAATTCCTTCCGATAGGAAAGAAAGAATACAGGATAAACCTGATAACAACCAGAAAAATAAATGAATCATATACAATCCCGCCAGAAAGGACTATCATCCAAGAAGGCTCACCAATGAGAACGCTAGGCGCTTGGGTGGGAAACCACATAAACCTAGACACTCAGTGGAAAAACATAATAGACCAACAACAAAAAATAATAAAAGCCTGGAAAACGAACCACCTTTCGTTCAGAGGCAAAGAACTCATACTCAAATCCCTGGTACACTCCAGAGCGCTGTTCCTCGCAACAGTGTGCGGAATGCCCAAAAACATCGAAAATCAAGTAATGGAAATTACCAAAGACTTCCTGTGGGATGGAAGAAAAAGAGGTCTAATAACGATGGACCAAGCATCAAGAAAACATGCTGAAGGAGGACTGGGAATACCGGACATATCCGCCCGCCTCGAAGCCATAGAAATAGTATGGCTCAAAAAATGGCTAGAAAGCCAAAACAGACCAGCATGGGCAGCGCTAACAGATGAAATACTGAGACTAAACGTCACGCCTGCCCCACACATCGAACCAAGAAATAAAATTTCATGGCTATTACAGTCATGGCATGAATCACAAGCAAAATCTGCTAAAATACCAAACACAATAACAAGAATGCTAAAAGTTGCACGAAAGTACAACATAGGCATCGACTTCCTTCACGCAAGGAAATCAACAATAAATAAAATGCCCATATGGCACCACCCAGCAATAAAAAACAACTACCTCTGGAATAAACCAGCAGCAAAATGTCTAAGAAACAAACACAAAATAGAGACGGTAGAAGATCTCGAAACCTTCGCCTTCTCAAACAAACCCACAATAAGTAAATGTGACGCCATGGACCGATGCTATAACATCGCAACCCTCATATTGGCCGAACTACCTCCAAAATTTCAACCTAAAACAGAGGTACCACAAAGAGATAACCTCGAACATACGCCAAACCGTATTGAGAAATACAAAAAAACCAAAATAAACAAAGAACCCATAGCATTCAACCCAACTACCCAAAGCGATGCCACAGAACCAATGGCAATGACTCGCATATTCAAGGAATCATACTCCTACAAAATCCGTCAGGTTAATGACAAGAGGTTGAACCTCCCATTACCTACAAGAGAAACCCCAACATCACCACCGAGAGATCTATTAGTATTGCTATCAGGATCAAAAAAAGATCCATCAATGATAGCAATACTGATAACAACGGTACCAATCAAAAAGATAATAATAAGAACAGAAAACAACGAAAACGCAGACATCCCGACACTAATCGGAATGATCTATGCGCTAATGGAAACACCAAATGACAACATAACGTTCGTGACCAAAAGTCCAACGCTACCCAACAACATACTAAAAAACATAAAAGACTATGAGGAAGTCGACTGGCTAAACATAGACAAACCCAAAGTCTGGAAGACGCTAATTGCCCTCTTAAGACAAAGAGGAGCAAAGACACTCTTCCAAACATACAACAAAAACCACAGCTACCAAAGATCGCTCCTCAAAAAAGCGATCACAACACAAAACCCAATAACATGGGAACTACCTGAATACACGAAACAATACGTACAAGAAGGAGCGGCGCTAAACACGCTGTCCCAATGTACGGCCTACCAAATAATCAGATCCAAAAAATCTGAGAAAATCCCAGAAAGGACTCTAACTAGAAATAGCGTCAAAACGACGATAGAGTACTTCAAAAGAAACTTTGGGATAACCATAACAGAACAAAAGTTATGGAAATCTCAAAGAAAGAAAACCATCCCAAAGAACATAAGTGACTTCCTATGGAAAATCACCCACAACGCAGTAAAGTGCGGAAAGTTCTTCGCTAACATGCCAACATGGGCAGACAAACAATTCTGCCCGTGCAACAAAATTGAATCACCAGAACACATATTATTCGAATGTAAAAAGTTCGGTAACCCAGAACTATGGAAGATAGTGGAAAACACGTGGACCAAAATCAACAAAAAAGGTTTCATCAAACCAAATATCAATGTCCTAAAAGGCATAGGTATGATGAGACTGAATCAAGGTGAAGACGGATCACAACCGGCCACCAACCTATACACACAACTCATACTGGAAACGGTATGGGTCATATGGAAAGCGCGAAACGAGCGCAGAATAACAGAAAAAACAATAACAACAAAAACCCTCATAAAAAGGTGGGCAGCAGCCATCAAAAATAGAATGGTCATAGAATGGACCAAAATAAACCAAAAGCCATTCATCAAACAAAAACTCGCTAAATACAACTTTAGCGAGTGCTGGCTCAAAAACAACATACTAGGAACGATTGTAGACGAAAGTCTGCAAACAAACATCCCCAACAAAAAATAAATAAATCAACAAAAAAGGCCTGGCCTAGCCTTAACAATAGGTGTCTTCTAAAAAGGCCGCCAGTGCAGGCACAAAATGAAAGGGCTTTGCACACTACGTCCTCCTTCAGCCTTTAGAATAACCAGTAACCCACCGGTGGGATAACCAATGCAGGGAGTGCTAGTCCGGCAAACGTCCCCTCCTTACTGTAGAGCTTCGGCTAATAATAGAGGCTGTATGGCGTAAAAACCATGAATGACACATGTGTCAGGATCGAGACTTCATCTCCGCTTAGGCCGTCATGAAGTGATCGAACAGCGGTGCGGAAGATGGAGAAAACCATCTACCTGATTAAATTCACAAGCACAGTGAGGTTTTAGTGGGTCGATGGGCAACCTGACAGGCGCAGGATAAAACAAAATCACCCCCACACGACTAGGATATAAACCCCCTAAAGTCCGTTGAGCGGATTTCCTCATACTCGCCCAAAAAAAAAAAAAAAACGATCAGATACCGTTGTAGTCTTAACAGTAAACTATGCCGACTAGGGATCGGGCGACCTCTTTTTGATGTGTCGCTCGGCACCTTACGAGAAATCAAAGTCTTTGGGTTCTGGGGGGAGTAT
>Ga0310811_10012976_pt1 | contig 10837 bp, 11 predicted proteins | sample YCmetagenome_FD_207642 | JGI IMG/M metagenome (GOLD analysis project Ga0310811, IMG submission 207642) | Soil microbial communities from experimental microcosm in Duke University, North Carolina, United States - YC | ecosystem: Engineered > Artificial ecosystem > Soil microcosm > Unclassified ...
GCGCCATGATCCTGTTCGGCCTGCCGAGCGCGATGCCTGACGACGCGGCACGTGCGCTGAAATGTGCGATCGACCTGCATCGCGGTGTCGAGCGCTGGATCGCGTCACTGCGGCCTGCGATCGGCGGCCGGCTCGGCTTCAAGATCGGCGCGCATTTCGGTCCGATCGTCGCCTCCCGCCTCGGTGAGAGTCATCAGCACATCACGGCCAACGGCGATACCGTCAATCTCGCGAGCCGATTGATGGAGGTCGCAGCGCAGAACAATGCACGGCTCGCACTGACGGACACGCTGCTCGACGCCGCAGACTTCCACGGCGCGCCCGATGGCGTGCTGACAGGCCCTCTCCTCACCCCGGTTCGCGGCCGCTCCGGCGTCGTGACCGTCTGGTTCTGGCGCGATCAGGACAGGCCGGGCCAGGACGCAATCAAGGCCGAGATGATCGACTGAGGACGCTCAAGCGCCTTGCACCTCAGCACGCCACCGAGCAGATCGCGCGACATCAGCTCGCCAAGCCGCGGCCCGGTTCAGGGCTGGAGTTCAGGCGGCGGCGAGCGGTCCAGCACATCGCCCTTGGCGCCCTCAAGCAGATCGATGCCGTAGGTCTCAACCACGAGCGGCCCGCGCTTGCGCTGCAATTCGCCGACGCGCGTCACCTGCGCGAAGAGATTGTTCAGGAATGGATGCCCGTTTCCACGCAGCTCGTCGACATAGAGCAGCTTGCCGGCGAGCAGTTTCGGATCGGGCTCGGGCATGTTGACCCAGCGGATGCGCTGGTTCTGCTGCACCACGCAGGTGCCGCGCGGCAGATAGAAGGCGAGCCAGCCCGTGGTGCCGTAGTCGGGCGTGAGCACACAGGTCGCACCGTTGCGCACGCGTGCCGCTTCGATGCCGGCGGCGAGCTCGCGCCAGCCGACGCCGACGCTGCGCACGGTCGCATCGCGGCGATAGCCTGATAGCCAGCCCGTGTTGGCCTGCAGGATCAGCGCGGCAAACATCGCGATGCCGGTCGGCGCGGCCCAGCGCAGACAAAAATCCACCAGTCGACGCGCACGCGGCTTCCACTGCACGAGGTTGGCCGCGGCCGCGGCGGCGACGACGAAGGGTGGATAAACCGGTGCGAACCAGTTGGCCTCGACGCGGGCGTGCAGCGAATGCCAGATGAAATAGGCGACGATCGTCCAGAACATCGTCTCGATCAGCACGCGCGAGGCCATCGCGCCCGCCCTGCGCCAGGTCAGCGCGTGCAGGCCCATCGCACCGAGAATGAAGACCAGCGGCGTTGCGAACGCGATCTGGGTCGGGACCAGCTCGGCGATGAAGGCCGGGCGAAAGTCCTCGATCCTGGCGCGGCCGAGCTGCTTTGCGAACGAGACCCAGTGATGATCGGCATTCCAGAGGATCACCGGCGAGAACAGCGCCAGCGCGACGAGACCGCCGAGATAGGGCCAGGGCGAGAGGAACCAGCGCCGCAGCTTCGGCACCGCCGCGAGCCAGATCAGGATCGCGGCGCCAAAGAACATCGCGGTGTACTTTGACAGCAGCGCCGCGCCGACGGCGGCGCCGACCGCAAGCCACCAGGCGCCGCGGCCCGTCTCCAGCACCTTTGCGAGGAAGAACAGCACGAAGCTGGAGGCGACCAGCAGCGGCGCATCCGGCGTCACGATCAGCGTGCCGACCGAGGCCATCATGGTCACGTTGAGCAGGATCGCACTCGTCGCGGCGACCCGCGCACCGCCAAACAGGATCGCGGCGGAGCGATAGATCGCATAGCTCATCGGCAGCGCGAGCAGGATCGAGACCAGGCGGACGCCGAGCTCGGTATCCCCGGCGATCATCGTGCCGGCGCGGATCACATAGGCGACCATCGGCGGGTGGTCGTAATAGCCGCCCGCCAGATTCTTCGACCACATCCAGTAATAGGCTTCGTCGAAGGTGATCGGCGTGAAGGCGGCCGCGACCAGCCGCAACACGATCAGCGCAAGGATCACCAGCGCCGTATTGCGGACGATCCGCGCGTCAGCTCCGCCCATACCTGAATCCTTGGCGCGCTATTTCTTGCGCCAGACGAACAGTCCGGACATCGCGTAATTCCACACCACGCCCATCAGCGCGCCGGCCATGCCGGCCAGCCACCAGATCGGTTCCTGGTCGTAGACCGAGAAGGCGACGCCGACATTGGCGAGCAGCCCGACGCTGCACACGATGTAGAACATGATCAGGCCACGCAGGACCCCGAACCCCCTCAGGCGCTGGTCGCGATAGGTGAGGAAGTTGTTCATGACGAAGTTAGTGGTCATGGCGACGATGGCGCCGGCAGCCTGCGCCTCGGCGAACGGCACCTTGATCAGCTCAAGCGCGATGAACAGCGTGGTGAGATGCACCACGAGGCCGATGCCGCCCACCATCGCGAACAGGATGAAGCGCAGCGAGACGACGTCGTTGGTCAGCTTCGCCAGCACGAGGCCGAGGAAGTCGAGCGCGACCATGGAGTCGAGCTTGCTCTCGCCGTGCTGGCGGGCACCGAACGTGTAGGGAATCTCGACCGCGCGCAAATTGCCCTGCGCGGTGGCGACCAGATCGAGCAGGATCTTGAAACCGTGCACCGACAGTTTTGGCGCCAATTGCTCGAAGCGGTCGCGGCGGACCATGAAGAAGCCGCTCATGGGATCGGCGATCTCGACCCGGAGCATCTTCCTGGCGACCTCGGTTGCCAGCGCACTGGCGCCGGCGCGCTGCTTGTTGAAGCCTTCGGTCTTGTAGCCCTCGATGTAGCGGCTGCCGACGACGAGGTCGGCCTGGTCGCTTGCGAGCAGCAGCAGCATCTTCGGCAGCTGGGTCTCGTCATGCTGGAGGTCGGCGTCGATCACGGCGGCATAGGGCGCGCTCGAGGCCAGGATGCCCTCGATGCAGGCGCCCGACAGGCCGCGGCGGCCGATGCGGCGGATGCAGCGCACGCGGCTGTCCTTCAGGGCCAGCTCGCGCACGACGTCCCAGGTGCCATCAGGGGAATTGTCGTCGACGAACACGACCTCCCAGGCGACGTTGACGAGCGTCGCTTCCAGCCTCCGGTACAGCACGGTGACATTGTCGCGCTCGTTGAAGGTCGGGACGATGACCGACAGTTCCGGCCCCTCTTGAGCCTGACTGTGGGCGTCCGGTCTGATCGCTTCATTCATGACGCAGCGTATATCCGCCGCGTCCTGCGATGCCAAGCCGGGGTTTTCTCAGGGAAGCAGGCCAAAAGGGCCCCTAAAATGCCAACGACCCCGGAACGGCGGACCGCGCGTACATCCGGCGCGAGCCCAAGCAATTCCAAGGTCGTCCCAGCGCCGGAGCTTTTGGCTCAACGTCGCCGTTAAAAACTAGATAGGAACGCGAGATCGGCTTCGCAAGAGGGCGAAAGCACCCATTTCCAGGGCTTACTGGTTCGGGACTTCCCGGATCACCGGACCCCGCGGCGCCGGCGCCGCAGGGGCGGCGGGCGCCGTGGCGGCGGGAGCCGGCTCGACCTTCGGCTTGGGGGGCTTGCCGTACTGCCCGATCGGTCCGTAGGCGACGGCGACCGCAAGCACGGTCGCCGCGACGATCACGCCACAAATGCCCCCCACCGACTCAGACGCCATGCCAGCCCGTCCCTGTTCCAGATCCAATCATACCACGGATGAACGCGGGGCCGGAAGGGCTGCCGGACCGCATCGGTGACGGCCGCTATTTCTGCGGCGGCCTGTGCTTGACGAAGGCGGTCACGATATCCTTTTGCGCCGACTCCACCGCCCTGTTCGCGGTCGCCAGATGAGCGCCGGAATCGATGTTCGGGTATTGCGCGGTGAGATAATCGAGCAGCGCCACCCGGTAATACTGCCGCTCCGACGGGCAAGCACCGGCGACCGAACGGCCAAAAGCCTGCTCCGAAAGGCCCTGATTGCTGTCGCGCGAATATTCCCGCGCCAGGCAGTGCCAGTAATCATCGCGGCCCTGCATGGCGAGCTTCTGCGCACCCTTGGTGTCGTCGTCATCCGCCATCGCAGAACAGGTCATGGCAGCAGATGTCATCATGACGAGCGCAGCTCCCAGCATCAGCATCCGCATCTTGTTCTCCTTTTTGCGCAGATCGGGCGGAAGCTTAGACGGGAAGCGACAACTGGCCAATCACTTCTGGTTTGAATAGGATGCAGCCCTTCCCTCCCCGTCGATGCGAGATTCCCGTGGCCAAAGCAAAAACCGCGACCAAAAAATCCGGCAACATCTATATCGGCATCGGCGGCTGGACCTTCGAGCCCTGGCGCGGCGTGTTCTATCCGGAGAAGCTGACGCAGGCAAAGGAGCTGTCCTACGCGGCCTCGAAGCTGACGTCGATCGAGATCAACGGCACCTACTACGGCTCGCAGAAGCCGGAGAGCTTTCGCAAATGGGCGAGCGATGTGCCCGAGGGTTTTGTATTCTCGGTAAAAGGGCCGCGCTTTGCCACCAATCGGCGCGTGCTCGCCGAGGCCGGCGATTCCGTCAAGCGCTTCTATGATTCCGGCGTGCTGGAACTCGGCGACCATCTCGGACCCGTGCTGTGGCAGTTCGCGCCGACCAAGAAATTCGACGGCGCCGATTTCGGCAAGTTCCTGGAGCTGCTGCCGCGCAAGCTCGAAGGCCGCGCGCTGCGTCATGTCGTGGAGGTACGCCACGACAGCTTCTGCGCACCTGATTTCATCGCACTGGTTCGCGAATTCGAGACGCCGGTCGTGTTCGCCGAGCACGGCAAATATCCCGCGATCGCCGACGTCGCCGGCGACTTCGTCTATGCCCGGCTTCAAAAGGGCAATGACGAGATCAAGACCTGCTATCCGCCGAAGCAGCTCGATGCCTGGGCCGGGCGTTTCCAGGCCTGGGCCGAGGGAAGCGAACCCGACGATCTGCCGAAGGTCGACAAGGCGAAGCCGAAGAAGGAACCGCGCGACGTGTTCGCCTATGTCATCCACGAGGGCAAGGTGCGCGCACCGCATGGCGCCATGGAATTGATCGCGCGAGTGAGTTGAGGATCACTCATGGCCCGGGCGAAGAAGCTCTTCACCATCGGCTACGAGCAGACGCCGCACAAGGCTGTGCTCGACGAGCTGGAGCGGGCCGGCGTCAAGCTTCTCGTTGACGTGCGCGCTGTGACGTCGTCGCGTCGGCCGGGCTTTTCCAAGAAGCAGCTCGCCGCAGGCCTGGACGAGCGCGGCATTGCCTATGTTCATCTCGCAGGCCTCGGCACGCCGAAGGAAGGACGGCTAGCGGCCCGCAGCGGGCAGTACGATGTGCTGGAAAAGATCTTCTCAAAGCATCTGAAGACGCCGGAAGCGAGAGAGCAAATGGACGAGCTCTCCGCTTTGGTAATGAAGGCCGGCCCCGTCTGCCTGCTCTGCTACGAGCGCGACCACACCCATTGCCACCGCCAGATGATCGCGGAGATCATCGAGGAGCGCGATGGTGTGGCGGTGACGAATCTGGCGGGGCGGCAGGTTTGAACGACTTCTCCGTCATGGCCGGGAGAGAGCTCAGCCCTCCCCCGCCAGCCTGAACGTCCCCTCCATCATCTGCACACAGCTGCCGCCGACATGCGCTGATACGATCTTGCCGTCCTGCTTGCGCACGCGGGTCCGGAGAATGCTGGGCCGGCCCATGTCAAAGCCCTGGCCGACCGTGAGCTTCAACTCGCCGTCGCTGGCAGAATCGAGGTCGGCGAACAGCGCGGCGGCCGCGACTGTCGCGCTGCCGGTGGCGGGATCCTCGGCGAGGCCGCCTGCGCCGCGCATGAACATGCGCGCCTGCCGCTCACTCGGCGCCTCCGACGCGGGCACATCGCGGGTGTAGAACCACACCGAGCGGGCGTCGTCGCGCGGAAAGATCCTGCCGAACGCGGCAGCATCCGGCCGTGCTCGCTGGAGCGCATCGCGCGAATGCACTTCCGCCACCAGGAACGGCGTCCCGACGCCAACGACTTGCGGCGCATGATGTTCAGTCCTGATATCATCAGCCGTCAACGAGATGCAGGCTGCGACATCAGCGGCGGAAACTTCCGCCAATCGGGACAGCGGCTGCGGCGCGGTGAGTTCGGTGCCGATGACCCTTCCCTGTTCGCGAAAAATGTCGACCGGCACGAGACCCGCCTTCTCCTCGAACAGCAAGCGCGGCTTCGGTTCCTTCGCGAGGCTCGCCAGCACGAAGGAGGTGCCGACATTGGGATGCCCCGCGAACGGCATCTCCCTGACCGGCGTGAAGATGCGGACTTCGGCATCATGGGCCTTGTCGCGCGGCGGCAGCACGAAGGTCGTCTCGGAATAATTGAACTCGGTCGCGATCGCCTGCATCTGTTGCGTGGAGAGCCCGCCGGCATCCAGCACAACGGCAAGCTGGTTACCGCCGAAGGCGCGGTCGGTGAACACGTCGACAGTGACGTAGCGGCGCTGCATGTCTAGCCCTCACGCAAATAGCGGCCGCAGACCGGCCGCCTCGCGCAGCACTCTACAAGCGTGTCACATCGCCCGTCATGCCCCAAAATAGAGAGCAATCGGAGCAATCGCGCTCGCGCGTCAAAGGTGGAGAGGCATGTGAGGCCGAGCCGGCGACCTTCGCCAACCCGGCCTGTCTCATCGTCAGTTCGTTGTCTTCGGCATGCAGGGTGGCTCCTTGTAAGGCGCTGTCGCATACGCGCCGACCGCCGGCGCCCTGACGCAATCCGTCGTCGCGTGCACCGCACCGCGTCGCACAGGCGTGACGTCGCGGGCGAACGCGGCCTCGATTTGATAAGCAGAGGCGGCAATCAGGGCAGCCGAGACAAGGCTCAATCGGATCATGGATTTTCTCCGCGTGGCAAACGGATGTCGAAACAATTTCGACGTCCTGGATGCAGGAGCCGGGAGCCAGCCGGGATATTTCCGCGCGCATCTTCAAAGAAACGCGAGCGGTCCCCTCACCCCAGTTGAAACACCGCGACCGGCTGCTCGTAGCCGCGCACCGTGACATTGCCGAGCGCGACGGCATCGTCGCCGTCATCGCCCAGCGCCTCGCGCACCGACGCCGAGATCAGGAGTTGCGAGCCGAACTCCTTGTTCAGCGCCTCGAGCCGCGAGGCGAAGTTCACGGTGTCGCCGATCACCGTGTATTCCTTGCGCCGGGGCGAGCCGATATTGCCGGCAACGACCTCGCCGAAATGAATGCCGATGCCAATTCGAAGCGGCCAGCTCGTCTGCGCATTGATGCGGTCCATCGCGGTCAGCATCTCGCGGCCTGCAGCGACGGATCGATGGGCCGCGTCGGACGCCTCCAGCGGCGCGCCGAACAAGGCGAGAAAGCCGTCGCCCAGGAACTTGTTCACGATGCCGCCATGCCGGTCGAGAATATCGACCAGCACCGCGAAAGCGCCGTCGAGCCGGTCGACCACCTCCTGCGGCGTGCGCGACTGGGCGCCCGCGGTAAAGCCGCGGAAATCGACGAACATCACGGCGACGCGGCGGAGATCGCCGGCAACGCTCGTCCCCTCCGCCATCAGCCGCTCGACCACTTGCGGCGAGACGTGCTGGCCGAACAGATTGGTCACCCGATCACGGGCGGTGGCGGCCGAGATGCTGGCAGCAAACTGCCGCCGCAGCTGTGCACCGACCGAGCCTGCGAGCACGCCGCAAACCAGGATGACGATGCTACGCACAACGTGGAAATAGATCAGCGGTTCGCCGGTGTCGCTGACCGAATTGTAATACAACGCGACAGCCAGGAGCTCTGCTGCGGCGACAAATCCGGTAAAGGTAGACAGCCAGAAGTCGAGCCGCAGCGTCGAAAGAATGACGAAGATGAAATAGACCAGCGGCAACACGAAACCGAGCGCCTGGCTCGCGCCCATGCTGCGGATCTGAAGGATCAGAATGAACGTCGGCAGCGACGTTTCGATCAACGTCCCAATATAGCGCCTGATCACCGGCAGGTCGCGATCGAGCTTGAGGTTTCGGCTGATCTGGCCATGGACCCAGACTTCGAACAGCAGGAAAACCGCCAGCAGGGCGTATTCGCGGACCATGCCCTCGGTCCCGTGCCAGATCCGGTTCACGATGGCGGGATCGACCAAGAAGGTTGCCGTGATCAAGACCAGCATGACCAGGCCCGTCATGATCAGCGCCTTCACCCGCAGCAGTTCGGTGCGCAGCACCTCGCGCGTCAGCTCGCGCTCGAACTCCTCCGACAAGACGGCCTTCGGCCGGGCTTTCCCGCTTGCAAGGCTAACCATTCCACCCCCTCGATTCCGGGGCAGTCTGCCTCAATCCAGCGTGCGGCGGAAGCGCGTCACGGCGATGGTCATGGCGACCAGCATCAGGACGGCGAGCGCCGCCGCGTCGAAACGCAGATTCGGCATGGACGCACCCTTCAGCATGATGGCGCGAACGATGCGCAGATAATGCGTCAGCGGCAGGCATTCACCGACATATTGCGCCCAATTCGGCATGCCGGCGAACGGGAACATGAAGCCGGACAAGAGGATGCTCGGCAGGAAGAACATCATCGACATCTGCATGGCCTGGAGCTGGTTCTGCACGAGCGTCGAAATCGTGTAGCCGATCGACAAATTGGTGGTGATGAACAGCGTCGAGAGCAGCGCCAGCAGGAACAGGTTTCCGAGCACGGGCACGCCGAACAGGAACACGCCGATGCCGATGATCAGGAATGCCTGGACGAAGCCGACCAGCACGTACGGAATGATCTTGCCGAACATCACCTCGACCGGCTTGATCGGCATCGACAACAGGCTCTCCATCGTGCCGCGTTCGACCTCGCGTGTCACCGACAGCGCGGTGAAGATCAGCATGGTCATGGTGAGGATGGTGCCGACCAGGCCCGGAACGATGTTGAGGCTGGAATTCGCCGCCGGATTGTAGCGGGCATGCGCCCGGATCTCGAACGGCATATCAGGGGGATTTCCGATATAGAGATCGTGCGCAAGCGCGGTCTGCACGATCATGCCGAGCGAGCCGAGCGCGGCGCTCGCCGCGACGGGATCGGTGGCGTCCGCCGCGACCAGCAGCGCCGGCTTGTCGCCCCGTCGCACCGCGCGCTCGAAGCCGCGCGGGATCTCGACACCGAACAGCACCTTGCCGGATTTCAGCAGATTGTCGAAATCGTCGACGTCGTGGACCTCATAGATGAAGCGGAAATACTTGGTATTCTCCAGCGCCTTCAGGACCGAGCGGGCGAGATCGGAATCTTCCTGAAGCAGCACGGCGCTCGGCAAATTGTGCGGCGTGGTGTTGATGGCGTAGCCGAATAGCAACAGCTGCATCACCGGCAGCATCACGATCATCGCAAACGAGACACGATCGCGCTTGAGCTGGATGAACTCCTTGATCAGCATCGCATAGGAGCGCTTCCAGAAGCCGAAGCGCTCCCGGATTTCGTGCGCGGACGTCGGGTGATCGACAGCGCTCATTGACACTATCCTTGAAAATTGTCCTTGGAGCGGCCCATCAGCTCGATGAAGACGTCTTCCAGCGAGGGCGCTGACTTGTGCCAGTGCAGACCGCTTCTGTCGCGCCACGGCGCGATGCTGGCCTCGAGCGCGGCAACGTCGCGCCCCGAAACGTGCAGGGAGGTGCCGAACGGCGCCACCATGTCGACACCGGGCTTGCCCGTCAGCGCGGCCGTGAGATCATTGAGATCCTCGCCGGTCACGGTGTAGGTCGTGAGTTTGGATCCCGCGATCACCTCATCCACCGTGCCATGTGTCAGCAAATGGCCGTAGGCGATGTAAGCAATCTCGTGACAGCGCTCGGCCTCGTCCATGTAATGGGTCGAGACCAGCACGGTGAGCCCTTCGGCGGCGAGCGCATGGATCTCGTTCCAGAAATCGCGCCGCGCCTTGGGATCGACGCCAGCCGTCGGCTCGTCGAGCAGCAACAGTTTTGGACTGGGCAGTGTGCAGGCCCCCAACGCCAGGCGTTGCTTCCAGCCACCCGAGAGCTCGCCGGCTAGCTGTTCCTCGCGACCGGAGAGCCCGAGCCGCTTGATCATGTCGCGCGCGGCACCGCGCGCATCGGTCAGTCCGTATAGCCGCGCGACAAATTCGAGATTCTCACGCACCGACAGGTCCTGATACAGGCTGAAGCGCTGCGTCATGTATCCGACCTGGCGCTTGATCTTGTCGGCGTCCTTCAGGATGTCGTAGCCAAGACAAGTCCCCTCGCCGCTGTCGGGCGTCAGCAGGCCGCAGAGGATGCGGATCGTCGTGGTCTTGCCCGAGCCGTTCGGCCCGAGGAAGCCGTAGATCGAGCCGCGCTTCACCTGCATCGACAGATCATGCACGACCTCGCGGCCGCTGAACGACTTGGTCAGGCCCTTGACGTCGATCGCGATGTCGTTGCCGGCGTTCATCGCTTGTCCGCCACCGGAGTCTTTGGGTTGAGATAGACGTCGATCGGCTGCCCCACCCGCAACGCGTCGGGGCGCGACGGCCGCGCCTGAATGAGATAGACGAGCTTGTTGCGCTCTTCGAGGCTGTAGATGACAGGCGGGGTGTATTCTGCCGAGGTCGCGATGAAATAGATCTTTGCGGTGAGGTCGGCGGCGCAATTGTCGCAGGCAACCCGCACCTCGTCACCGATCGACAATTTCGGCAACTCCGTTTCCGGCACGAAGAAGCGCAGCTTCATGTTGCCGGGCGGCATGATCGAGAGCACCGGCCGCTGCGCCGCCACCATCTCGCCCTCGCGGAAATAGATCTGCTGGATGGTGCCGGCGACTGGCGCAAAGCCCTTGCGCCGCGCCAGCCGCGTCTCCGAGGTCACCACCCGCGCCTGCGCCACCCGCAAATCCGAGACGGC
>Ga0310811_10012977_pt1 | contig 10837 bp, 9 predicted proteins | sample YCmetagenome_FD_207642 | JGI IMG/M metagenome (GOLD analysis project Ga0310811, IMG submission 207642) | Soil microbial communities from experimental microcosm in Duke University, North Carolina, United States - YC | ecosystem: Engineered > Artificial ecosystem > Soil microcosm > Unclassified ...
CGCGCCGGCCGGCTATCCGTCCATCGACGGTACGTACTTGTGTCATACCGTCAGTTTATCTACCTATGATCAGTTGGATAATGTGATGGCCCGTCTACTACTCCGTTCGGGTTGGGCAGCTCGGACCGCTCAGCCGGCCTGTCCGGCCGGCACGTCGGACCGGGCCGGTTCGAGGCGCACCACGATCGATTTGGACGTCGGGGTGTTCGAGGTCTCCGCGGTCGAATCCAGCGGGACCAGCACGTTCGTCTCCGGGAAGTACGCGGCCGCGCAGCCGCGCGCGGTCGCGTAGCTGACGATCCGGAAGCCGGGCGCGCGCCGTGCCACGCCGTCGCTCCACTCCGAGACCAGGTCGACCGGCTGCCCGTCGCCGAGCCCGAGCCGCGCCAGGTCGTCCGGGTTGACGAATACAACCCGCCGGCCCTGCTTGATGCCGCGATACCGATCATCGAGCCCGTAGATCGTCGTGTTGTACTGGTCGTGCGAGCGCACGGTCTGCAACAGCAGCGCGCCCTCCGGCACCCGCAGCACGTCGAGCGCGTTGACGGTGAAGTTCGCCTTGCCGGTGGCCGTCGGGAAGGTCCGCGAATCGCGCGGCCCGTGCGGCAGCTGGAAGCCGTCGGGCCGGCGCACCCGCGCGTTGAAGTCCGCGAACCCCGGCACCACGTGCTCGACGTGGTCGCGGATCCGGTCGTAGTCCGCGGCCAGGCCCGGCCAGTCCACCGAGTCCCGCTCGCCGAACAGCGCCCGGCCGAGGCCGGCGACGATGGCGACCTCGCTGCGCAGCTGCGCCGAGGCGGGCCTGAGCCGGCCGCGCGAGGCGTGCACCATCGACATCGAGTCCTCGACGGAGACGAACTGCTCGTCGCCGCCCTGCCGGTCCCGTTCGGTGCGCCCGAGGCACGGCAGGATCAGCGCGGCTTCGCCGGTGACCGCGTGGGAGCGGTTGAGCTTCGTGGAGACCTGGATCGTGAGCCGGCAGCCGCGCAGCCCCGCCTCGGTCACCGCGGTGTCCGGGGTCGCGGCGACGAAGTTGCCGCCCAGCGCCATGAACACGCGCACCTTCCGGTCCCGCATCGCCCGGATCGCCTCGACCACGTCGTAGCCGTGCCGCCGCGGCGGCTCGAAGCCGAACTCCGCGCCGAGCCGGTCGAGGAACGCCGCGGGCGGCTTCTCGTAGATGCCCATGGTGCGGTCGCCCTGCACGTTCGAGTGCCCGCGCACCGGGCACACCCCGGCGCCCGGCCGCCCCACGTTCCCGCGCAGCAGCAGGAAGTTGACGACTTCGCGGATCGTCGGCACCGAATTCCGGTGCTGGGTCAGGCCCATCGCCCAGCACACGATGATCCGCTCGGAGCGCAGCACCCGGGCGGCGAGGGACTCGATCTGCTCCCGGGCCAGGCCGGTGGCCTCGAGCACGTCCTCCCACGGCGTCTTGCGCACGTCGACGGCGAAGTCCTCGAAACCGTGCGTGTACTGGGTGATGAACGTGCGGTCGAGCACCGTGCCCGGTGCCGCCTCCTCGGCCTCGAGCAGCAGCCGGTTGAGCGCGCGGAACAGCGCGAGATCGCCGTTCACCCGTATCTGCAGGAAGTCGTCGGACAGCGGCGTCCCGTGCCCGAGCACGCCGCCGACCGTCTGCGGGTTCCTGAACCGGATCAGCCCGGCCTCCGGCAGCGGGTTGACGGCGACGATCGACGCGCCGGCCTTCTTCGCCCGCTCCAGCGCGGTCAGCATCCGCGGATGGTTGGTGCCGGGGTTCTGGCCCACCACCAGGATCAGGTCGGCGCGGTGCAGATCCTCCAGCGACACCGAGCCCTTGCCGACGCCGAGCGTTTCGCCCAGCGCGGAACCGCTCGACTCGTGGCACATGTTCGAGCAGTCCGGCAGATTGTTGGTGCCGTGCCGCCGCACCAGCAGCTGGTAGAGGAACGCCGCCTCGTTCGAGGTGCGGCCCGAGGTGTAGAAGACGGCCTCGTCCGGGGTGCCGGCCCGCAGCTCGTCGGCCGCGATCCGGAACGCCTCGTCCCAGGAGACGGGACGGTAGTGCTCCTCGCCGGCCGGCTTGTACACCGGCTCGGTCAGCCGCCCCTGCTGGCCGAGCCAGTAGTCTGACTTCGCGGCGAGCTCGCCCACCGGGTGCGCGGCGAAGAACTCCGGGGTGACCCGGCGCACCGTGGCCTCCTCGGCCACCGCCTTGGCGCCGTTCTCGCAGAACTCGAAGTGACTGCGCTCGGTGCCCTCGGGCCAGGCGCAGCCCGGGCAGTCGAAGCCGTCCTTCTGGTTCACCCGCAACAGCGTCAGCGCACTGCGCCGCGCGCCCATCTGCTGTTGCGCGATCTGCAGCGCGTGCGCGACGGCGGGCACCCCCACCGCCCAGGTCTTGGCATGGCCGACGGCCAGTTCGCGGTCGTCCGGATCTTCGGCGGGAGGCTTCGACATAGCACAGACTCTAACCCGGGGACGGGATTCGACAATGTTCACGCCTTCGGGTGATTTGCGGACGATCGGCCGCCGATCGGTGTGTCGCTCCCGTGCAATGGGGGGCGGGAAGCCTTGCGGTCGTTCGCTTTTCGAGAAGGGCTCGTCCATCATCAGGGAAAGGATATTCCGCTATGGGCTCGCATGCCAGACCCCGCAACCCGGGACGCAAGGCCGCGCTGGGCGCGCTCGCCCTCGGCGCGACGCTGACCGGGGTGGGACTGACCGCCGCCGCGCTCGATCCGGCCACCGCCGTCCTCACCGCGACCGGCCCCGAAGGCGGCGGCGTCACCCAGCTCTCCGGCCTGTCCACCCCGGTGGGCGCGGACCTGAGCCCGGCCTCCGACGAGATCGGCACGCTCGGCTCCGTACCGTCCGGCAACATCAGCTCCCTGACGAACGCGATCGACGGCGGCACGGGCTCCGCGCCGCGGTCCGCCGGCCCGCTCGCCGGGAACGCGACCTCCGGCACCTCCGCGAATGCCGGAACGGACGGGAAAACCGGTATTGACGCGAAAACCGGCACGGGCGCGAAGACCGCCGTGCAGCCGATCAGGGCCGGGGTGCCCGGTTCCGCCGGTACGAGCGGCACGTCGACGTCGACCTCGTCCGGCTCGACGTCGTCGGGTTCGGACTCGTCCGGATCGTCGGGCTCTTCCGTGCCGTCGAACCCGTCGTCCTCGTCTTCGTCCACTTCCTCTTCCGCGTCGTCCGGCGGATACACCGGAAAGCACGCGAGGCCCCGGTCCGCGCCGCCCTCCGACATCACCCCGCCCGCCGCCGAGACCACTTCGGGCGCGGCCTCCACGGCCGCCTCGGTCCTGCCGCTCGCGCAGAACCTGGTCGGCGGACTGCCGCTCGTCGATACCCTGCTGGGCGGTCTGCTCTGACGGCCGCGTGCGCGCCGCCCCCGCCGCGCACGGGCCCGACCGCTCGACGACTCGACCGCTCAAGCGCTCAGCAGTGATCTCACCGCAACGAGTGATCTATGGTCACTCGATGTGATGATGATGTCTGATGTCCTCGTTTGCGGCTGGCAGCATGGACTGTCATGAGCAACGGCATGGAGTCGCTCATCCACCGCGACTACGCGGCGCTGGTCGCCGCCGTCCCGCTGATCGCGGCGGGCGCGGTGGCGACCTTCGCCTGGCGCGACCGCGGCCTGCCGCCGCCCGTCGCGACCGACGAGCCCGCCGCCGAGCCGCTGCCGCAGGACCTGGAGTACGCGCTGATCGGCGTGCTGCTCGCGGTGATGGCGGAACGGCTCGAGCACGACCCGGCCGCGTACCCCTCGCTGGCCGGCGCCGCCTCGCGGCTGGTGCCCGCGGGAGCGCGCGCGGGCGACGGGCCGCTGGGCTGGACCGGCCTGACCGAGCGGGCCCGGCGCGCGGCGGTGCAGGTGCTGCGGCCCACCGCGCTCAGCACCCTGGTGCGCGCCGCGACCTATGAGCTACAGCAGTTGGGGGCCCTGACCACATGAGTGAACGCACGGATCCCATCGCCGCAGGACACTGCGACGGGCACTGCGACGGACGCTACGACGGACACTGCGTCGAACACCCGGCGGACTACGCCGCCGCCGAGCCGGCGCCGGTGCCCGTCCTCGGCCCGTACATCGGCGTCGTCGGCGCGGTGCTGTGCAGCCTCGTCGGCGCCTTTCTGCTCCTCGCGCCGTACGCCTTCGACTACCGCGACGGCGTGGCCACGGTGCCACACAGCAGCGTGGTCGACCTCGTCACCGGCGGCGGCGTGCTGCTGCTCGGCCTGGCGACGGCGGCGCTGTTCGGTGTCGCGCTGGTCCGCCGTCTGCGCGCGCCGGCGCCCGCACCGGACTACTACGCCGAACCGCTGACGCTGATGTCCTCCGAGTCCCCTGAGTCCGCCGAGCCCACTGAGTCCGTCGAGGCCGCCGAGCCCGTCGCGGCCGCGGATGGCGGCGCATACGCAGGCGCCGGCGCAGCAGCCGCGCCCGCCGGCCGGGTGGCGCCGGACCGGCCGGCCGCGCCGGCGTCCGAGCCCGAGGAGCGCCCTCTGGCGCCCGCCGCGTCGATCGCCGACCCCGGCGGGGCGCTGCGTGACCTGCTCACCCCGCTGGTCGCCGCCCTGGCCGCGGACCTGCGCGCCCGTGAGAACGGCCAGAGCGAAGGGAAGTCCCTGTGAGCACCGCCGTCCCCGGTCCAGCGTCGGACCACCCCGCTTCGGCTACCGCTCCGGCCCCCGAGCCGTTTCGAGGCCACCCCGCGCCCGCCCCTCGGCGCCGCCCGCAGGTCCCGGCCGCCGCACTGGCCGGACTCGTCCTGCTCGCGCTGGCGGGGGCCTGGCTGCTGGCCGCGCCCTTCCTGCTCGGCGTGCACGGCCCCGGCGACCAGCGTCGCGGCGCCGCGTGGACCGCGGCCACCCGCGTCGACGTGAGCACCGGCGCCGCCGTCACCGCCATCGCCGTCGCGGCGCTGCTCGGCTACCTCGCCTCGTCGATCGCCTGGTTGGCGCGCTACCGTCAAGACGAGTGACTAAAGCCGTGGGAAAGGGTGCGAGATGGCTGGGACCGGGGACCGGACCGACGCCGGCTGCCAGGCGGGACGGCACTGGATCCACGAGGCGATCGAGAAGGTGGAGGCCGACCGCAACCGCTCGGCCGACACCCACCTGCTGACCGTCCCGCTGCCCCGGGAGTGGGGCATCGACCTGTACCTGAAGGACGAGTCCACCCACCCCACCGGCTCGCTCAAGCACCGCCTGGCCCGCTCGCTGTTCCTCTACGCCCTGTGCAACGGCTGGATCCGCGAGGGCATGCCGGTGATCGAGGCGTCCTCCGGCTCCACGGCCGTCTCAGAGGCCTACTTCGCCCGTATGCTCGACCTGCCGTTCGTCGCGGTGATGCCGGCGAGCACCAGCAAGGAGAAGTGCGCCCTCATCGAGTTCTACGGCGGCCGCTGCCATCTGGTGGCGGACCCGACCCGGGTGGTCGAGGAGTCGCGCAGGCTCGCCGCGGAGACCGGCGGCCACTTCATGGACCAGTTCACCTACGCGGAGCGCGCCACCGACTGGCGCGGCAACAACAACATCGCCGAGTCGATCTACGGCCAGATGGCCCGCGAACGCCACCCCGTCCCGTGCTGGATCGTGGTGGGCGCGGGCACCGGCGGCACCAGCGCCACGATCGGCCGCTACATCCGGTATCAGCAGCATGAGACCCGGCTGTGCGTGGTGGATCCCGAGAACTCGGCCTTCTTCGAGGGCTGGGCCGCCCGCGACCTGCGGCACACCACCGGGCTCGGCTCCCGGATCGAGGGGATCGGACGGCCCCGGGTGGAGCCGTCGTTCATGCCGGACGTCGTCGACCGGATGATCCGGGTGCCGGACGCCGCGTCCATCGCCGCGGCCCGCTGGCTGGCCGGGCACACCGGGCACCGGGCCGGCGGCTCGACCGGCACCAGCCTCTGGGGCGTGTTCCAGATCGTCTCCGAGATGCGCGCGGACGGGCAGCGCGGCTCGGTGGTCAGCCTGCTCTGCGACGGCGGCGAGCGCTATCAGCACTCGTACTACGACGACGGCTGGCTGGCCGCGCAGGGGCTCGACCTCGCCCCGTACCAGGCGGTGCTGCGCGAGTTCATCGCCACCGGCGTATTCCAGGGCTGACTGACAGTGGTCGCACCTGTTTCCGCCGCGCCGTACCGGGCGGCGGAGCGCTACTGTGAACGACGTGGTGGGGTACGAACCGAAACCGGTGGGGGAACATTCGGCGCCGGGTGAGCGGACGGCGGTTAGGCCGCGGCTGACGACGACGATCAGGATACTGATCTGGGCGTCCCTGCTCGTCGCGGGAGTCCTGGCGCTGTGCGCGGTGCCGGCGGCGAACATCGGCGCGCTGCGCGACGGATTCGGCGACATCGCCACCCGCTCCGGACCGGGCGTGGTCGCCGCCGCGCACCTCTACGACGATCTCGCAGACATGGACGGCCGGGTTGCCACCATGCTGGTGGTCGGCGACGGCGCCGGCCAGACCTGGGACGACGCGTACAAGGCGTATCAGAACGATCAGACCGACGCCGCGCAGCGACTGGAGCTCCTCGGCACCCGGATCGACGCGATTCCCGGCGGCCCCGCCGCCTATATCGGGGTCGAGAACGGGCTGAATCTGTACGTGCAGGAAATCGCGCAGGCCATGTACGTCGACGACCAGGCGCACGACCAGGCCGCCGCGGCACCGCCCGCGGACGCACTCTCCCGCTTCCAGGAGGCCGACGAGCTGATGCACCGTGCCGGCACCGGTGTGCTCGCCGAGGCGCAGGCTCTGGTCGACGACGGCCGAAGCACCGTGGACGCCGCCTACTACGGCGCGTTCGGCACCATCGGGCAGTTGCGGATCTGGGGAATCCTGCTCACGGTGTTCCTCGTCCTCGCGCTGCTCGTGGTGCAGCGCGAGCTCGTCTGGACCTTCAAACGCCGGGTGAATCCGCCGCTCGCCCTGGCCACCGTGCTCACCATCATCTTCGGCGTGCTGCTGTTCTCGGCGCTCGACGCGGCGCACGCCGACTACGTGACGCAGAAGGCTGACGCCTTCGACTCGGTCGTCGTGCTCTGGCAGGACCGTGCCGTCGCCGCCGACATGAACGCCTCGGAGAGCCGGTGGCTGCTCGACAACCAGAGCGGCACCCCCGCGAGCCGGGTCGCCGAGACCGGTGAGCAGTCGCTGTTCAACGGAGAGGAACAGTTCACGGCCTCCGAACCGGGCGACACCGAGCACGGCGCGCAATACGCCGCGGACCTCGACCGGTGGACGAAAACTCTGCAGAGTGAACCGAACGGCGCCGCGGCCGCGGGCCCGGCGACCGGATTCACTGACGGATATCTCGCCACCGAACTCGCGAACATCACCTTCCCCGGCGAGCAGACCGCGGCCGTGGCCGCCGTCCGCGCCTACGACGTCTACATCGACGACGACGGGAAGTACCGCTACCTCGTCAACGGCGGTACGCCGGCGGCCGATGCGGCCGACTACCTGAACGGCCAGTTCGCGAAGGACTTCGCGGCTTACACCGCCGCGATCGACAGCACGGCGAAGATCGACCAGCGGCAGTTCGCCGAGGCCGCGGAGCACGGCGGCGACGGCCTCGGGCCCTGGCTCTGGATGCCCGCCGGATGGGCCGTGCTGACAGTCGCTCTGATCGTCTCCGGCTTCCTTCCGCGGCTGCGTGAATATCGCCGATTCTGAGTTTTCTCATACGGCTCTCATCTGCATTGACGCTCTGTCTTCACGGCGTAACAGTTCTCTGAACAATCGCTGAGAGTTCGGTCGGCTTAATGTTTTTTTCAGCCGTCGGCTCAAAACTCCGGGCCATGAAGTCCTTCCGGTCCCCGCGCCGCCGGGTCGTGCTCAATTCAGGACTCGCAGTCCTGCTCGCGGGCGCCGCCTCCGTCGCGTACGTCGAGGTGGGCTCGAGCACGTCGGCCTCGGCCAGCTCCTTCACCCGCGAGGCCACCGTCTCCCGCGGCAGCGTGCTCGCCCAGGTGTCCGCTTCGGGCAACCTCGCCCTCGCCGCCCAGTCCTCCCTCGCCTTCGGCGCCGCCGGCAAGGTCACCGCGGTCAAGGTCTCGGTCGGGCAGACCGTCACCGCCGGGCAGGTGCTCGCCACCGTCGACCCGACCGCCGCGAACCTCGCGCTCTCGGAGGCCAAGGAGCAGCTGACGGTCGCCCAGGACAACCTGGCCAAGGCGCAGGACGGCCCGACCTCGCAGCAACAGGCGGTGAACGACGACCAGCTCTCCTCCGCCGAGAACGCGGTGGACGTCGCGCAGGACAACCTGAACGCCGCCAAGGCGCTGCCGACCTGTACGACCACCAAGGTCACCGGGTGCACCAGCGCCGCCCAGCTGACTCAGGACCAGAACGCGCTGAACACCGCCGAGGACAACCTGAAGTCGGACAAGGACCAGCAGGCGCTGAGCAACTACGTCGCGCCCGCCACGATCGCGCAGGACCAGGAGGCCGTCACCCAGGCGCAGGCCGCGGTGAACACGGCACAGCAGGGGGTTGACGGCACCACCATCAAGGCGCCGTCCGCCGGCACCGTCCTCACCATCGCCGGCCAGGTCGGCACCCAGGTGAGTGCGGGTTCGAGCACCACCGGCGTCGCCTCCTCCAGCGGCTCGGGTTCGGGCTCCGGCAGCGGCTCCGGAACCGCCGGCGCCACCGGAACGGGCTCCGGTTCCGGAGCGACCGGTGCCACCGGCTCGGGATCGTCCAGCGGATCGAGTTCCAGCTCGAGCTCCAGCTCCGGCGCGTTCATCACGATGGCGGACGTCAGCCAGCTGCAGATCACCGCGAACGTGTCGGAGACCGACATCGACTCGATCAAGACCGGCCAGAACGCCACGATCAGTCTCAACGCCGTGCCGGGCAAGCCGCTCGGCGCCACCGTCGCCGCGATCTCGCCGACCTCGACCGTCGTGTCCAACGTCGTCGAGTACGCCGTCACCCTCAACCTGACCAGCGCCGCGCCGGCCGGGGTGCGCCCCGGCCAGTCCGCCTCGATCCTCATCACCACCGGCGAGGCCGACAACGCGCTCTACGTGCCGAGCTCGGCGGTCACCACCGTCGGCGGCAGCTCGTTCGTCACCGTGGTACAGAACGGCAGGGACGTGCCCACCAAGGTCACCACCGGCGTCGTCGGCACCACCGACACGCAGATCGTCAGCGGCCTGACGCAGGGCGAGACGGTGCTCGAGACGATCAACGCGTCGTCCTCGACGGGCACCACCGGCCGCGGCTTCGGCGGCATCGGCGCGGGCGGCCTCGGCGGTGGCGGCGGCTTCGGCGGCGGCGGTGCGTTCGGCGGCCGCGGATGAGCGCGCGCGGCGGCAGGCGCGGCGCCGGGCCCGTCCCCCGTCCCGCCCAGGGAATCCGGACCGCCGAGCCGGCCCGCCCCGCGGACCGGGCCAGCGCCGTCCACATCAGTGCCCTGACGAAGGTGTACGGCACGGCGGAGTCCGCGGTGCACGCACTGCGCGGAGTCGACCTCGACGTCCCGCACGGCGACTACGTGGCCATCATGGGCTCCTCCGGCTCCGGCAAGTCCACCATGATGAACATCATCGGCTGCCTGGACGTGCCCACCTCCGGCCGGTACCGGCTCGACGGCATCGACATCGGCAGCCTGGACGAGGCGCAGCTTTCCCTGGTGCGCAACCGGAAGATCGGTTTCGTCTTCCAGTCCTTCAACCTGCTGCCGCGCACCTCGGCGTTCGAGAACGTCGAACTCCCGCTGGTCTACGGCGGCGTGCGCGGCCCCGAGCGGCGCCGCCGCGCCCTCGCGGCGCTCGAACTCGTCGGCCTGTCCGACCGCGTCGACCACCTGCCCAACCAGCTCTCCGGCGGCCAGCAGCAACGCGTCGCGGTCGCCCGGGCCCTGGTCAACGCACCCTCGCTGATCCTGGCCGACGAGCCGACCGGAAACCTCGACACGCACTCGAGCTACGAGGTGATGGGCCTGTTCGACCGGCTCAACGCGGTCGGCCGGACGATCGTGGTGATCACCCACGAGGAGGACATCGCCGAGCACGCGAAGCGCTTCATACGCCTGGTGGACGGGCAGATCGTCGAGGACCGGCGGCTGAGCCCGGTCGACGGCCTGCCGCCGAAGCTCGGCGCCATGCCGACCGCGTACCAGCCGGGCGCCGGCGCCGCGATGTCGGTCGCAGGCACGGCGATACCGGCGGCCGGTGCGGCCTCCGGCGGTTCAACGGCCGCCGGCGCCGGCTCCCCGACACCCGTGGCAGGGGGCTGATCCCAGATGCGGGTACGCGAGGTCTTCCGCTTCGCCCTGCGCGGGCTGCGGGCCAACAAGCTGCGCTCCGGGCTGACCACGCTCGGCATCCTCATCGGCGTCGGCGCCGTCATCCTGCTGATCGCCGTGGGCCAGGGCTCCGGCGCCGCCGTGCAGGCGCGCATCGACAGCCTCGGCTCCAACCTGCTGCTGGTCACCCACCAGTCCGGCGCGGTCGGGCGCGCCGCCTCCACCCGGGGCGGGACGCAGAGCTCGAGCGCCAGCCTGACCCCGGCCATCGCCCAGCAGCTCGCCACGAGCGATCAGGACCCTGACGTCTCGGTCGTCACACCGGTGGCATCGACCTCGGTCACCGCCACCTTCCAGGGCGCGTCGACCTCCATCTCCCAGGTCGTCGGCACCTATCCGGCCTACCTGCCGATCTCCAACGACGCCATCGCCAAGGGCGCGTCGTTCACCACGGACGACGTCAACCAGGCGCACAAGGTGGTCGTCATCGGGCAGACCGTGGTGACCGACCTGTTCGGCTCGATCAACCCGATCGGCCAGACGATCCAGATGAACAACGT
>Ga0310811_10012978_pt1 | contig 10837 bp, 12 predicted proteins | sample YCmetagenome_FD_207642 | JGI IMG/M metagenome (GOLD analysis project Ga0310811, IMG submission 207642) | Soil microbial communities from experimental microcosm in Duke University, North Carolina, United States - YC | ecosystem: Engineered > Artificial ecosystem > Soil microcosm > Unclassified ...
CGCCGTCGTGAGGAGCTGTCATGTCCACCCTCGTAGCCCGTGACAAGGCCACCGGTACACCGCTCGGCACTGTCCCCACCACCGCGCACCCGGACGTCGACGCCGCGGTCGACCGCGCCGCGGCGGCGCAGCCCGGCTGGGCCGCGCTGACCTATGCCGAGCGGGCGGCCGTGCTGCGCCGCGCCGCCGACCGGCTTGCCACCCGCGCCCCCGAGTTGCGCGAGCTCATCGTCCGCGAGACCGGCTCCATCCCCGGCAAGGCCGACTACGAGATCGGCGCCGCTACGAGCGAGCTGTTCGAGGCCGCCGCCCTCGCCGCACGCCCGGTCGGTGAGGTGCTGCCCTCCAGCCACGCCGGCCGGTTCAGCCTCGCCGAGCGGGTGCCGCTGGGCGTCGTCGCCACGATCACCCCGTGGAACTTCCCGCTGGTGCTCGGGATGCGGGTCGTCGCGCCCGCGCTCGCGCTCGGCAACGCCGTGGTCCTGAAGCCCTCGCCGGAGACCCCGCTGTCCGGCGGCGTCGCCCTGGCGGAGCTGCTCGCGGACGCGGGCCTGCCGGACGGGGTGTTCCAGGTCGTGCAGGGCGGCGCCGAGACGGGTGAACGGCTGGTCGCCCACCCGTCGACCGCGATGATCCACTTCACCGGCTCGACCACGGTGGGCAGGGCCATCGCCGCGACCGCGGGCGGCCTGCTCAAGAAGGTCTCGCTGGAATTGGGCGGCAACAACGCCCTGGTCGTGCTCGACGACGCCGACCTCGACCAGGCGGCGATGATCGGCGCCTGGTCGAGCTTCCACTACCAGGGCCAGACCTGCATCACCGCCGGCCGGCACGTGGTCCACGCCGACATCGCCGAGGCGTACGTTGCCGAACTCGCCCGCCGCGCGGCCGCGATCCAGATCGGCAACCCGCACACCGACCCGGTCGGGCTCGGCCCGATGATCAACGAGCGGCAGCACGCCCGCGCCGCGGCGATGCTGCACGAGGCCGTCGACGCGGGCGCGACGGTCGTCACCGGCGGACCGCAGGCCCCGCCGTTCTTCCGCCCGACCGTCGTCACCGGGCTCGCCGGTGCCATGCGGCTGTGGCGCGAGGAGATCTTCGCGCCGATCGCCCCGGTGCTCGTGGTCGCCGACGAGGACGAGGCGGTGCGGGTCGTCAACGACACGGAGTACGGCCTGGTGAACTCGGTGCTCACCGCGGACCTGCGCCGGGGGCTGGCCCTCGCCCGGCGCCTGCGCGGCGGCATGGTCCACGTCAACGACGCGACGCCGCAGGACGAGGCGCTGGCGCCGTTCGGCGGCATCGGCCAGTCCGGCCTCGGCGGCCGCTCCGGCGGCGACACCAACCTCGAGGAGTTCACCCAGCGCCGCTGGCTGACCACGACGGATCGGCCGGTGCACTACCCGTACTGAGTCCGGCGCGCTGCCCGGCTTTGGCGGCGCCGCGATTGGGCAGGGTACCGATGCCAGTCGTGCAAATGACCACCCGGGAGAAGACGCCGTGGCGGCTCAGGAACGTTTCAGCCTGCGAAACCTGTATCTGTATCTGGTCTGCCTGATCACGTTGGTGATCTCGATCTTCGCGGTGGTGAACGTCGTCCGTGAGGCGGTCGAGTTGTTCTACCCCGACCCCGGGTACTACGCCCAGGTGCCCGTGAAGGAGCCGACGACCGGTGCCGAGGAACAGCAGCGCCTTCAGAGGGCGATGCGGGACTCGCAGCGCCGCCAGACCGTGCTCGGCTTGATCAGCTCCGGCGCGCTGCTGCTGATCGCCGGTCCCGTCTATGCCTACCACTGGCGGCGCATCCAGGCGGAACTGCCGTCGCGGCCGGCACCGCCGGAGGGGTCGCCACCACCGGCGTAAGCGGTTGCGGTCCTCGACGGATGGGCCGCCGAGGACCGCAGCAAAGAACGTCAGCCGATGCGGGCGTTGATGAGGTCGGCCAGTTCCTCCGTGGCGCGGTGGCAGGCCTTCGAGTAGCGGGTGAACTGTGGGAAGCCGTGCGTCAGGTCGGGGTTGTGGACGTACGTGATGTTGTTGCCGGCGGCCGCCAGCTTGCGGGCGTACGCGTGGCCGACGTCGCGCAGCGGGTCGAAGCCGTTCGTCACCAGGATCGTGTCGGGCAGGTCCGCGTGCGACGAGGCGTTCATCGGCGTGACGTAGGGGTCGCGGCCGTCGTCGGTGTTCTTCAGGAGGTTGCGGACCATCTCGTAGATGCCGTTCGTCTCCAGGTACAGGCCAGTGCGGTTCTCGCTGCCCGCCAAGGTGTCGCCGGGGAAGGCGGCCTCCGGGAACAGCGGGACCTGCAGGGCGAGCTCGGGGCCGCCCTTGTCGCGCAGCTTGAGGGCGACCACGCACGTCATGTTGCCGCCGGCGGAGTCGCCGCCCAGCCCGATCTTCGTCGGGTCCACGCCCTGGTCGGCCGCGTTGTCGAAGAGCCAGCGCACGAAGTACTCGATCTCGTCGATCTGGGTCGGGTACTTCGCCTCCGGGGCCAGCTGGTAGTCGACCACGTACGTGGCGATGCCGGCGCGCTCGGAGATGATGCGCATTGCGGTCTCGAACTCGTCCAGGGTGCCGTAGGTGAAGCCGCCGCCGTGGATGTAGACCAGGGCGCCGATCGGGGTGCTCGCGGGGCGGGTCGGGGTGTGGTGGCGGACCGTGAGGGAGCCGTGCGGGCCGGGGAGCACCAGGGTCTCCACGGCGCCGATCTGGGGCCACGGGCCCTCGCCGAGCACGGCGTGGTCGCGGCGGCCCTCCGCGATCGGCGCGTCGGCGCCGAGCGTCGGGCCCTTCGGCAGCCAGGCGGCGAGCTCCGGGTCGAGCTTGCCCCGGCCGACGCTCTGCGGGATGGTGTTGCGGTCGTACACCGGCATGACGCCTCCAAGATCCTCGACGAAATCAGCAGATGCCCTGGCGGGCGCGCGTATCCGCCCGCCGCGAGTGAAAAGGGGGTGACGGGGGCGCGGGTAGCTTCGGGAGGCGTGATGCCGTCCGAGTTTGACCGGCGGTACGCCGCCGAGGTGCTCGAACCGTACCGGCGCACAGGTCGGTACGCCGGGGAGACACCGACGATGCCGATGATCGACCTGGCGCTGAGCAAGGAAGGGGCGCTGCTGCCGCACCTGTGGGGGCTGCTGTACGACGGGTGGCGGCCCGAGCCCGTGCTGGCCGGCGCCACGGTGTTCGCGCAGGGGTACGAGCATCGCGGGCCGGACAACCGGCGCAAGCGCATCCTCATGTCGGCGATGACGCCCGACCTGTACGACCGGTGGTACCGCCCGAAGGTCGAGGCGTATCTCGCCGGCGAGACGGACTACGACGACCTGTTCTGGGACCTGCACCTCGGGGCGAAGGCAACGCCCGAGGTGCGGGAGTTCGGTGCGGCGTTCGACCTGGTGCTCGCACACGCGTCGCCCGACGAGCCCGGGGTGCGCGACGCCTACGCGACCGCACACCAGCGGCTCGGCGAAGTGCAGGCCTGGATCGGCGGGCGACTGCGGGAACTGCTCGACGGCCGGACGCCGACGCCGGAGGCGACGTTCGCGCACTACTGGGCGCGCAACGGCGGGCTCGGCGGCGCGGCCGCGGACTTCGGGCCGGGCGACATCGCCGTCGAGTGCCTCCACGACCGCATCGCGATGGCGCAGTGGCCCGTCGCCGCGCGCCAGATCGAGGCGCGGCTGGACGCCGACGACGTGGTGCGGGGCTGGTTCGAGCGCACGATGGCCGAGGCTCCCGACCGGCGCGACGGCGGGCCGTTCACGCCGCTGGACCGCTTCGTCATGGAGCTGCTGCGGACCGCTCCGCCCAACCCGGGCAGCCTCTCGACGCTGGTCGCCCGGAAGGCGCCGGCCGAAGACCCGGTGGCGTTCGCGGTCACCGACCACCTGGCGGCGAACACCGACCCGCGGCACTGGGCCCGGCCCGAGGCGTTCGACCCCGAGCGGTACAGCACGGCGCCGACCTCGGCCGACGACGGGCGCTCGGCGCGGGCGGGGCTGGCGCGGTGCCCGTTCGAGCCGGAGCCCTACCCGGTGCCGGACGGGCGGCCGGTGACCCTGACCAACAGCGTGTTCGGCGCGGTGTACCCGGTCGGCGCCCCCGTCTGCGACAGCGCCGGTTACGCGCCGTTCGGGTTCGGGTACCGCCGCTGCCCGGCCGAGCACCTCACGGTGGCGTTCCTGAAGGACTTTCTGCGCCGCAAGTGGGCTGCAAAGACTGCATAGACTCGGCTAGGAGAACGCGAAAGTCGGTTTCAGAAGGCCGACAGGCGGGAGATCTCGTCGCAGGCGGCCGCAAACCCACACTCGACGACAATCCCCATAGGCTGCTCAAGACCTGCAGCCGCGCGCCCGGTCGACGAGTAGGTTCGCGGTACGGAGTAGTACCCCAACGTCCCCGGCTTGGGCGCGGCTTGACAGAGGCGCCTCACCGGTATCTAATCCGTGTCATGACATACATGTCACGACACGGATGTCACGACAACAAAAAGTCGCCCGCAGAAGCACGCGGGACGGTACGAGCGTGAGAACAGCCGAGTGGCTTCGTTACCTCATTCTCGCGGCGCAACGCGAAGGCAACCGTCAGCTCACCGCGTCGTTGTCCGAGCTCGGTGTCACGCCGGCGCAGTCAGAGGCGTTGCGCATCATCGCCGATCACGGGCCGCTCGCTCTCGTAGAGCTCGGCGACATGCTCGTGTGCGACACCGGCACGAGCCCGAGCCGAATCGTGGACCGCCTCGTTGCCGCCGGTTTCGTGCAGAAGACCGCCGGCGAGCACGACCGGCGACAGGTCAGGCTCACGCTCACCGCACAAGGTCAGGACATGGCCCACCGCGTCGAGGAGATCGAGAACCGGTTCTACGACCTGCTCGACCGGGCCACCGACGCAACGGACACCGACGCTCTCATCGCGTTCCTCCACGCATTCACGCGACAGTCGCCGGCCGGACTTGCCCTGGCGAACCGACTCGCCGCCGAAGAAAAGAGATCCGCATGACCTTTCAGCTGAACCTCGACGTCGCCGCGCCGCCGGCCAGGGTGTTCGAATTCGTCGCTGACTTCACGACCATGCCGAGGTGGTACTCCGCGGTGCAACGTGTCCAGCGCGTCGAAGGCTCCGGCGGGCTCGGAACGCGGTACGAGGTGTACCGAGACCTGCCCGGCGGGCCCGCTCTCAACGAAGTGGCGATCACCAGCTATTCCGACGGCGAAGAGGTCACCTTCACGTCGCTGAGCGGGCCGACCCCGTTCGTCTATCAGTACCTCGTCCAGCCCCAGCGGGATGCGACGCGACTCATCCTCGACGGCACGATCAGCGGAGCCGGGCTTCGAGGCCCGGCCGCGTTCCTCGGGCCACTGGCCGAGGGACTCTTCAAGCGCGGGATGCGGGACAATCTCGGCACGCTGAAGGACATCCTCGAGCGGTAGCAGCCCAGCGAGCCACCCAACCTACTCGGGGCGAGCGGAGCCAGCCACCGCACCAGCCTTGCGCGCGCGGTACGCCGCCGCGTTCGTGCGGTTGCCGCAGCCGTTCTCGCAGAAGCGGCGGGAGCGGTTCTTCGACAGGTCGATGACGACGTCGTTGCAGTCGTCGGCGGCGCAGAAGCGCAGGCGGTCGAGCTCCTTCATGCGGATCACGTCCAGCATGGCCATCGCGAACTCCACCTGCATGCGCACGTGCAGGTCGGCGTCGGGCGTCGTGGCGTGCATGTGGTAGTCCCAGCCGTCGTGCTTCACCAGCTGCGGTAGTGCCGGGGACTCGCGCAGCATCGCGTTGACGAGTTCCACGGCCTCGTCCTCGCTGGCGCCCCACACCTGGCGCAGCTTCGGGCGCAGGGCGCGCACCGACGCGACCTCTTCCTCGTCGTGCGTGCGCTTGCCGGTCCAGGTCCACGGGGCCAGGAAGGCGTCCAGGGCGGCGGGGTCGGTGAGCTGCTCCTCGCTGCCGCTGGTGTTGATCAAGGCGGCCGCCGCAACCAGGGAGACCTCGGTGTCATGAGCAAAAAGCATCTTGACTCCTTATTCGACGTCGCAGTAGCGTCTCTGTCATGAGCATAACGCGTTTTGGTGATGACGGGCGGCGCGGGCTGCTCGGGATCGGGCTGGCGCTGGTGTCCGCCGCCACGTTCGGCACGGCCGGGACGTTCGCGGGGTCGCTGATGGCGACCGGGTGGTCACCGGGGGCCGTGGTCACGCTGCGGATCGGGATCGCCGCGCTGGTGCTCACCGTTCCGGCCATCGTGACCCTGCGCCGGCACAAAGTCTCGCTGCGGGCGGGGTTGGGCGAGATCCTCGCCTTCGGGCTCGTCGCCGTCGCCGGCGGGCAGCTGACGTTCTTCAACGCCGTCAAGCGGCTGGACGTGGGCGTGGCGCTGTTGCTGGAGTACGGCGGAATCCTGCTCGTCGTGGGCTGGATGTGGCTGCGGCACGGGCACCGGCCCCGGCGGCTCACCGTCATCGGCGGCGTCGCGGCGCTCGCCGGGCTCGCGCTCGTGCTCGACCCGGCCGGCGGCGGTCTCGATCCCGTCGGCGTGCTGTGGGCCGGGCTCGCGGGGGTCGCCCTCGCCGTGTACTTCACGATGGCCGGCTCCGCCGAGAGCAGGGTGCCGCCGCTGGTGCTCGCGTGGGCGGGCATGGCGGTCGGCGCGGTCGCGCTCGGGATCGCCGCCGCCGTCGGCGTGCTGCCGTTCCACACCAGCACGGCGCCGGTCACGCTGCTGGACCGGCAGATGAGCTGGGTCGTGCCGGTCGCGAGCCTCGCCCTCGTCGCCGCCGCCCTCGCCTACGCGGCCGGCATCGCCGCGTCCCGGCTGCTCGGCGCCAAGGTCGCGTCGTTCGCCGGGCTGACCGAGGTGCTGTTCGCCGTGCTCATCGCCTGGGCGCTGCTGGGCCAGGCCCCGGGCGCCTGGCAGCTAGCCGGCGGCCTGGTCGTCCTGGTCGGGATCGCCCTGGTGAGAGCCGACGAAAAGACGAGCGGAGCCGACGAGCAGGAAGGCGACCGTCTCGTCGACGAGAGTGTCGAGCTCCGCGGCGGGCAGGCCGGGGAACATGTGGGTGCCGCCGACGACCTGCCGGACCCGCGCCGGGACGCCGTGCCCGTGTAGCGCGGCGGCGAGCAGCTCGCCACCAAACTCGCATTGCTTGCGGGCCTCCGCCCGACGAGGAGCCCTTCCGCGCGGCCTTGTGTGCACGGGGTGCTAGGAAGCCGCGCGCAACGACGCCAGGAGCTGCAGCCGATCGGCGTCGGGGCTGCCCGGCTCGGCGGTGAAGACCAGCATGAACGGGCCGGGGCTGCCGGGCAGCGGATAGGTGTCCCAGTCCAGGACGATGTCGCCGACCTCGGGGATCCGGAAGGTCTTGGTGCCGCTGACCGACGCGCGTACGTCGTGCCGGGCCCACAGCCTGCGGAACTCGGCGCTGCGGATGCTCAGCTCGCCGACGACGGCGGTGGCGCGCGGATGGGTGGGGTCGGTGGCGACGGCGGCGCGCATCATGCCGATGTAGTCCAGGGCCTGCCGCTCCCAGTCCCGGCAGCTGCGCTGGTTGGTGAGCGTGTCGTCGAACATCAGCAGGAGCATGTTGAGCCGGTCGGGCGGGTACGCGGCCGGGTCGCCGAGCAGCGCCTGCGCCATCGGGTTCCAGGCGAGCAGGTCGAGGTGCCGGCCGAGCACGACCGCCGGGGTGTCCAGCACCCGCAGCAGCCGCCGCGTGCTGTCCGGCACCCGCTCCGGGCCGTGGTCCACCCGGGCGGGCATCGGCCGGCGGGCGGCGCGGGCCAGGGTGAACAGGTGCCGGCGTTCCTCGTCGTCGAGGCCGAGCGCGCCGGCGAGGGCTTCCAGGATGTCGTCGGAGGGGTGTACCTCCCGGCCTTGTTCCATCCGCTGGTAGTAGTCGGTGCTCAGCCCGGCCAGCAGCGCCAGCTCCTCGCGCCGCAGCCCGGTGACCTTGCGCCGGCCGCCCGGCTCCAGCCCGACGTCGTGCGCCCAAGGTAGGTCCCGCGGACCTAGGCAGACGCGTACGACCGAACCGGCTCGCGCCGCGCCTAGCGTCGTCGCTCGACCGCACCGACAACCCCGCAGGAGCAGCAGATGACCGGATGGACCACCGACCGCATCCCGGACCAGCACGGCCGGATCGCCGTCGTGACCGGCGCGAACTCGGGCCTCGGCCTGGTCACCGCGACCGAGCTGGCCCGCCGCGGCGCCCACGTCGTGCTCGCCGTGCGCAACACCGCCGCCGGCGCGCAGGCCGCCCGCCGGATCGGCGGCGGCGCCGAGGTCCGCGAGCTGGACCTGGCCTGCCTCGACTCGGTACGCGCGTTCGCCGCGAAGCTGTCCGCGGACCATCCCGCGATCGACCTGCTGGTCAACAACGCGGGCGTGGTCCTGCTCGGCCCGCGCCGGACCTCCGCGGACGGCTTCGAGCTGCAGCTCGGCACCAACATGCTGGGCCACTTCGCGCTGACCGGCGCGCTGCTCGCCAACCTGACCGCGGCGCGGGCGGCCCGGGTCGTCAGCCTCAGCTCGATCACCCACAAGACGGCGCACCTCGACTTCGCCGACCTGATGTTCGAGCGCGACTACCGGGCCGCCCCCGCCTACGGCCGGTCCAAGCTCGCCACCACGATCTTCGGCGTCGAGCTCGACCGGCGCCTGCGCGCCGCCGGATCGCCGATCGTCAGCGTCCTGGCCCACCCGGGCCTCACCCGCACCAACCTGACTCCCCGCGCCTGGGAGCACCGCGGCCGCGTCGGCCGGCTGATCGCGCGGTTCGGCCTGCTGGCCACCCAGCCGGTGGAGCAGGGCGCGCTGCCGCAGCTGCGCGCCGCGACCGATCCCGGCGTGCGCGGCGGCCAGTTCTTCGGCCCGGCGAGGCTCTGGGAGACCCGGGGCCCGGTCACCGAGGCCCGGCTCAGCCGGGAGGCGGCCGACCCGGCCGTCGGCAGGCGCCTCTGGGCGGCGGCCGAGGCACTGACCGGCATCGCCTACCTCTGACCGCGAGGTTATGGCAGGCCGGCCTTCGTCCCGATCGGTCGATCAGCCGGACGCTTGCGCACCGGCGTTGCGTGCCAGGTCCTGCAGCAGGGAGCGGACCGGGGTGGGGCGGCGGCGCAGGAGCCGCTCCAGCGTCGGGTCCGTGGCGGCGAACTCGCCGCGGCGCGACGCCGTGAACATGCCGAGGAGCATCGACGCCTGCTCCGCCGGGACGCCGTGTGACGTCAGGGACGCCGTCCACTCCTCGTCGGCGACGACGACGCGGCGCACGGTGCGGCCGGTCAGGTCGGTCAGGAGCGCCGCCACGTCGGCCAGGTCGAGGGCCTCCGAGGCGGTCAACGGCGGCGTCGGGCCGTCGGTTTCGAGGGGGTTGGCCAGGATGGCGGCCGTCGCCTCGGCCAGGTCGGCGTGCGCGGTCCATGACACCGGGCCGTCCGCGGGGGCGATCAGCTCGCCGGTCTCCAGGGCGCGGCCGAGCAGGTGGGCGATGGTGCCGGCGTAGAAGCCGTTGCGCAGCGCCGTGTACGCGACGCCGGTGCCCGCCAGGTGGTGCTCGGTCGCGGCGTGGTCGGGCATCGGGGCGAACGCCGAGGACGGTGCGGCGCCCTGGTGGCTCGTGTACAGGATGCGCTTGGCGCCGGCGGCGCGGGCCGCGTCGATCGCGGCGGTGTGGCAGGCGATCGCGGTCGGGCCGGTCTGGTCGACGGACACCACGAGCACCTGCTCGGCGCCCGCGAACGACTCTGCGAGGGTCTCGGGATCGGCGAAGTCGCCGCGACGGACCCGTACACCGCGGGCGGCCAGGTCCGCGGCGCGGCCGGGGTCGCGCACGCTGACGCCGATGCCCTCGGCCGGGACGCGGTCGAGGAGCCGCTCGACGATCTGGCGGCCGAGCTGGCCGGTAGCGCCGGTAACGATGATCATGTCGCACCTCTCGGTTGTGGTTACGACGATAATATCAGCGTTAGCAACGTTGATTACAACTTGGCGTTATCATTGGCAGCATGGTGGAGGTCAGGCGGGAGCGGACGCGGGCGAACATCGTCGAGGTGGCCGCACAGCTGCTGCGTGAACAGGGCGCGGCGGCCGTCACCACCCGGGCGGTCGCGCAGGCGGCCGGGATGCAGGCGCCGACCATCTACCGGTTCTTCGAGGACAAGGACGCCCTGCTCGACGCGGTGGCCGAGCACGTCTTCGCCACCTATGTGTCGGCGAAGGAGGTCGCCGCGCAAGGTGCCGACCCGATCGAGGACCTGCGCGCCGGCTGGGACGCGCACATCGCGTTCGGGCTGGCCAACGCGGCGCTGTTCGGGCTGCTCACCGATCCGGCGCGCGGCGGGCGCTCGCCGGCCGCGGACGCCGGGCTCGAGGTGCTGCGCGCCCGCGTGCACCGCGTGGCCGCGACCGGGCGGCTGCGTGTGCCGGAGCCGCGGGCGGTGGAGCTCATCCACGCGGCCGGCATCGGTACCGTCCTCACGCTGCTCGCCGCGCCCCCGCACGAGCGCGACCCGGGCCTGGCCGACGCCATGTACGACACCGTGATGCGCACGATCCTCACCGACGCGCCGGCGCTGCCCGCCGCCGACCCGGCCTCGGCGGTGAACGCGTTCCTTGCCGTCGCCCCGACGCTGCCCACGATCACCGCGGCGGAGCGTGCCCTGCTCGCCGAGTGGCTGACCCGCCCGACGCCCTGACCCGCCCGACACCCTGCCTCGCGCGTGGCGCGCAAACGCCGCGCGTACCCCGCAAACGCCGCGCGTGGCGCGCAAACGCCGCGCGTGGCGCGCAAACGCCGCGCGTGGCGCGCAAACGCCGCGCGTGGCGCGCAAACGCCGC
>Ga0310811_10012979_pt1 | contig 10836 bp, 9 predicted proteins | sample YCmetagenome_FD_207642 | JGI IMG/M metagenome (GOLD analysis project Ga0310811, IMG submission 207642) | Soil microbial communities from experimental microcosm in Duke University, North Carolina, United States - YC | ecosystem: Engineered > Artificial ecosystem > Soil microcosm > Unclassified ...
CACCAGCGCGACGATGTCGGCGACGTCGGCGGGCTGCCCGACGCGACCGAACGGCGACATCTGCTCGGCGTGGCGGCGGGCCTGCGGGTCGGCGAGCCACTGCGCGTTCACGTCGGTCTCGATGACGCCCGGCGACACCGAGTTGACGGTCGCGCCGAGCCGGGCGATCGCCGGGTCCTGTGCCAGGGTCATCGAGAACGTGTCGAGGGCGCCCTTCGTCATGGAGTACGCGATGATCTGCGGCATCGCGACCCGCGTGGCGCCGGAGGAGATGTTGACGATCCGGCCGCCGGGGCGCAGCCGGGACAGGCCGTGCCGGACGATGAAGAACGGCGCCCGCACGTTCACCGCGAAGACCTCGTCGAACTCCTCCGGGGTGATCGCGTGCAGGTCGGCCGAGCGGGCGATGCCGGCGTTGTTGACGATGACGTCGACGCCCGGCTCGGCGCCGAGCCCGGCCAGCCCGGCGTCGAAGGCGGACCACAGCCGCTCCGCGTCGCCGGGCTCCCCCAGCGGCACCCCGATCGCGAACGCCCGCCCGCCGGCCTCCTCGATCAGCCCGACCGTCTCCTTCGCCGCCGCCTCGTTGCCGTTGTAGTGCACGGCGACGAGGAGGCCCTCGGCGGCCAGCCGACGAGCGACCGCCCGGCCGATGCCCCGGCTCGCCCCGGTGACCAGTGCTGTGCGCATCCCGAACTCCCTTTCGTAGTGCTCACTATGAAATTGGACCGTACCGGAGTTTCGTAGCGCGCGCTATACAATTGCCGGTGTGGCACAGGCGACACGAGGACGACCGCGGGGTTTCGACAGGGACGTCGTGCTGGAGCGCGCGATGCTCGCGTTCTGGGCGCACGGCTACGAGGCGACGTCGGTCGCCGACCTGACCGCGGCGATGGGCATCACGCCGCCGAGCCTCTACGCGGCCTTCGGCGACAAGAAGGGCCTCTTCCGGGAGGCGGTCGGCCACTACCAGCGGACCTACGGCAGCGACCCGGGGCAGGCGCTGGACGCCGCCGCCGAGGTGCGCGAGGGTGTGCGCGGCATGCTGATGGTCCTCGCCCGGGTGTACACCGACCCGGCGCACCCGCGCGGCTGCCTGGTCATCAGCGCGGCGACGAACTGCACGCCCGCCGACGCCGACGTCGAGGCGGAACTGCGGGAGCTGCGCAACGCCAACGTGGCGGCGCTCGCCGGCCGGCTGGCCGACGGCGGCGTGCCCGGCGCGGACGCGTTCGCCCGCTACCTGGGCGCCGTCATCCAGGGCATGTCGCAGCAGGCCCGCGACGGAGCGACGAAGGGCGACCTCGAGCAGATCGCCGAGGCCGCCCTTCGCGCGTGGCCGATGTCCTAGTCGCCGACCGGGTCAGTTGCCGCCGACGTTGAGACCGCCGGACTGGTCGGGGGCCTGGATGTCGAGGACGTCCACGTAGAAGCGCAGGTCCCCGGCGGGGGCGCCCTCCTGCTGCGGCGTGTCGCCGTAGGCCTCCTTGGCCGGGATGTCCAGGATGACCCGGCTGCCGACCTTCACGCCCACGAGGCCGCGGTCCCAGCCCTCGATGACCTGGGGCTGCTGGTTCTGCTCGGCCATGCCGACCTGCACCGGGAACGTCTGCTTGCGGGTCCAGGACGAGTCGAAGACCTTGCCGTCCTTGTAGGTCGCGCCGACGTAGTTGACGACGATCGTGTCGCCCGGCTTGACGGTCTTGCACTTGCCCTGGATGAGCACCTTGACGTTGCGCACGCCGACCCGGTCGGTGCCGCCGGCCTCGACCTTGGGCTCCGTCGCCAGGCGCTTGTCGAAGCCGCCGAGCATCGGCGGGTACGACGACTCGGCCGACGGCTTGCACTCGGTCTTCTTCTGATCGGCGCGGTCGCCGAAGTACCACACGCCGGCGAGCGCGCCGCCGATGGCGAGCAGGACGATGAGCGTGCCGGCGATCGCCGCGCCGACCTTGCGGCGGTTGGCGGCCTTGCGGGCGGCGACGCGGGCCGCGGCACGCAGCTCGGCCTTCGTCAGCGGCGCCGGCTCCTTGCTCTTCTTGCTCTTGGCCGACTTCTCCGACTCGTCCTCGGACTCGGCCGGCTCGTCGTCGGCTGCGTCCGACTCGGCGTCCGCCTCGGCGGCGTCCGCCTCGGTGGCGTCCGCTGAAACTTCCTCGGCGGTCTCGTCCGCTCCGGCCTCTTCCGCGGCGGCGGTCGCGTCGGTGACCTCTTCCTCCGTCGATGCGTCCGGCTCGGCCGGCGTCGCTTTCGGCGGGGTGGCCTTGGTCGACCTTGCCGGGCGGCGGTTCCTGCCCCGATCGCTCACAGTTCGTCGACTCCCCTGGTGGACGGCCCCGCACGGCGACGGACCCGAAATTTGTTCGGCCGAGCTTCCCATACCACACGCCTCGCGGCACGCACCGGGGTACCGGATGATATGGCCTAAGGTCGGTCGTATGGGCAACGCTACGGGCGTCGAGATTACCGGACCGCTCGGCGATCGCTTCGCCGAGATCCTCACCGAAGAGGCTCAGAGTTTCCTGGCAGATCTGCATCGCGCCTTCGACGCGCGGCGGCTGGAACTGCTCGGCCTGCGCACGCAGCGCGAGGCCGCGCTCGCCGCCGGGGGCACCCTGGGCTTCCTGCCCGAGACGCTCGCCGTGCGCGAGGGCGACTGGCGCGTCGCCGAGCCCGCGCCCGGCCTCGTCGACCGCCGGGTGGAAATCACCGGGCCGACCGACGCAAAGATGACCATCAACGCGCTGAACTCGGGCGCGAAGGTCTGGCTCGCCGACCACGAGGACGCCAACACACCGCTATGGGACAACGTCGTGCAGGGGCAGCTCAACCTGCGCGACGCGATCGCCGGGGCGCTGTCCTACACGTCGCCGGAAGGCAAGCAGTACCGGCTCGGCGACGGGCCGCGGCCGACCATCGTGGTGCGCCCGCGCGGCTGGCACCTGCCGGAGAAGCACATCCTCGTCGACGGTGCGCCCACGTCCGGCTCGCTGACCGACTTCGGGCTGTACTTCTTCCACAACCACCTCGCCACCCGGCCGTACTTCTACCTGCCGAAGATGGAGTCGCACCTCGAGGCCCGGCTGTGGAACGACGTGTTCACCTTCGCCGAGGAGCGCTTCGCCCGGCCCACCGGCACCATCCGCGCCACCGTGCTCATCGAGACGTTCCCGGCCGCGTTCGAGATGGAGGAGATCCTCTACGAGCTGCGCGAGCACTCCGCCGGGCTCAACGCCGGCCGCTGGGACTACATGTTCAGCGTCATCAAGAAGTTCCGCACCCGCGGGCGCGACTTCATGCTGCCGGACCGCAACACGGTGACGATGACCGTGCCGTTCATGCGCGCCTACACCGAGCTGCTCGTGCGCACCTGCCACAAGCGCGGCGCGCACGCGATCGGCGGCATGGCGGCGTTCATCCCGAGCCGGCGCGACCCAGCGGTCAACACCGTCGCCCTGGAGCGGGTGCACGCCGACAAGACCCGCGAGGCCGGCGACGGCTTCGACGGCTCCTGGGTCGCGCACCCCGACCTCGTGCCGGTCTGCCGCGCGGTCTTCGACGGGGTGCTCGGCGAGCGGCCCAACCAGCTCGACCGGCTGCGCGAGGACGTGTCGGTGACCGCCGCCGACCTGCTCGCCGTCGGCGCGACCCCCGGGCAGCGCACCGAGGCCGGGCTGCGCAGCGCGGTCAGCGTCGGCGTGCAGTACCTCGCCGCCTGGCTGCAGGGCACCGGCGCGGTCGCCATCAACAACCTCATGGAGGACGCGGCGACCGCCGAGATCTCCCGCTCGCAGGTCTGGCAGTGGCTGCACAACGACGTCACGCTCGACGACACCGGCGAGCAGGTGACGAAGGATCTCGTCGAGCGCATCGCCGACGAGGAGCTCGCCAAGCTCGACGGGGACCTCGCCGCCGCCCGCGCATTGTTCATGGAGGTGGCCGTGGCCGACGATTTCGTGGACTTTTTGACCATTCCCGCGTACGAACGGATGTCATGAGCGGTCCGGAGCGGAGCGGAGGGGCCGCTCATCAAAGGACACAGGTTCAGCTCAATCCGCTGCCGGAGCGAAGCGGAGGTGTCGGATGAGCCTCGATGCACTTGCCGCCGCGGTGCGGGAGGTTCTGGGACCGGATCAGGTCATCACCGACCGGCAGGAGCTGCGCACGTACGAGTGCGACGGGCTGGCGCACTACCGCGTCGTGCCGGGCATCGTGCTGCTGCCCCGCACCGCCGAGCAGTGCGCGGCCGTCGTGCGCGCCTGCGTGCGCCACGGCGTGCCGTTCGTGGCCCGCGGCTCCGGCACCGGCCTGTCCGGCGGCGCGCTGCCGCACGCCGACGGCGCGCTCATCGTCACCTCGCAGCTGCGCGCCATCCGCGAGATCGCGCCGCTGGACGAGCGGGCGGTGCTCGAGCCCGGGGTCGTCAACCTGCAGGTGAGCCGGGCGGCCAACCCGCACGGGTACTACTACGCGCCGGACCCGTCCAGCCAGCAGATCTGCTCCATCGGCGGCAACGTCGCGGAGAACTCGGGCGGGGCGCACTGCCTGAAGTACGGCTTCACGACCAACCACGTCACCGGCGTGCAGATCGTGACGCCGGACGGCGACCTGGTCCGCCTCGGCGGCCGCGCGCCCGACGCGCCCGGCTACGACCTGCTCGGCGCGTTCGTCGGTTCCGAGGGCACCCTGGGCATCGCGACCGAGGTCACGGTCCGCCTGGTGCGCCTGCCCGAGACCGTGCGCACCCTGCTCGCGGCGTTCAACGGCACCGACGAGGCCGGCGCGGCCACCTCGGCGATCATCGCGGCCGGGGTGGTGCCCGCCGCCGTGGAGATGATGGACGCCCTGGCCATCGAGGCCGCCGAGGCCGCGGTGCACTGCGGCTACCCCGGCGGCGCCGGCGCGGTGCTCATCGTCGAGCTCGACGGCCCCGCCGCCGAGGTCGACGCCCAGTTCGACGCCGTCGAGGAGTTCTGCCGCGCGCACGGCGCCTTCGAGATCCGCATCGCCGCCGACGACGCCGAGCGGGCGCTGTTCTGGAAGGGCCGCAAGTCCGCCTTCGCCGCGGTCGGGCGCATCTCCCCCGACTACATCGTGCAGGACGGGGTCATTCCCCGCACCGCGCTGCCGCAGGTGCTCACGCGCATCGGCGAGCTCGCCGCCGAGCACGGCGTGCGGGTGGCCAACGTCTTCCACGCCGGCGACGGCAACCTGCACCCCCTCGTGCTGTTCGACGAGGCGGTCGCGGGCCAGGCCGAACGGGCCGAGACGGTGTCCGGGGCGATCCTCGACATCTGCGTCGAGCACGGCGGCTCGATCACCGGCGAGCACGGCGTCGGGGTCGACAAGGCCAAACACCTGCCGCGGATGTACACCGACGACGACCTCGACACGATGCAACTGCTGCGCTGCGCCTTCGACCCGCGGGGCCTGGCCAACCCGGGCAAGGTGTTCCCGACGCCGCGCCTGTGCGGCGAGGTACCCGGCCGGCGCAAGGGCGTCCATCCGCTGCACTCCCCGGGGGTGGAGATCTTTTGATGCTCGCAGAGATTGCCGGAGTGCCCGCCGCGGCGGTCGCCTCGCCGTCCACGACCGCCGAGGTGGCCGACGTGGTGCGGGGCGCCGCCCAGGACGGGCTGGCCGTCGTCGCCCGCGGCGCCGGCACCCGCCAGGACTGGGCGCTGCCGCCACAGCGCCTCGACCTGATCGTGGAGCTGGGCGGCGTCTGCGGCCTGGTCGAGCACGCCGCCGGCGACCTCGTCGCCGTCGTGCGGGCCGGCACGCCGCTGCGCGAGGTGCAGGAGGCGCTGCGCCCCGCCGGCCAGCAGCTGGCCCTGGACGAGCCGCTGCCCGGCGCGACCGTCGGCGGCACCGTCGCCGTCAACGCCTCCGGGCCGCGCCGGATGCTGTACGGCACGGTCCGTGACCTGCTCATCGGCGTCACCGTGGTGCGCGCCGACGGCGTGGTCGCCCGGGCCGGGGGCAAGGTGGTGAAGAACGTCGCCGGGTACGACCTGGGCAAGCTCGTCGCCGGGTCGTACGGCACCCTCGGCGTCATCACCGAGTGCGCCTTCCGCCTGCACCCGCTGCCCGCCGCGTCCCGCTTCGTCTCGGCCCGCGCCGCCGGTCCCGAGGAGGCCGGCCAGGCCGTCGCCGCGGTGCTCGGCGCGCAGGTGGTGCCCAGCGCCCTCGAGGTCGACATGGGCCTCGACTCCGGCCCGCTCACGGTCACCGCGCTCGTCGAAGGCGTACCGGCCGGTGTCGAGCGCCGCGCCGCCGACCTCGAGAAGCTGCTCGGCGAGGACGCCGCACAGGACGAGACCCCGCCGGCCGGCTGGGGCGAGTACCCGTGGTCGCCCGGCGACGTCGGCATCAAGCTCACCTGCGCGCTGTCGCGGGTGTCCTACCTGCTCACCGCGGCCGGCGTGACCGCACAGCTGCACGACGTCCCGCTGCGGGTCCGCGGCTCGGCCGGCACCGGCGTCCTCTACGCGGGCCTGCCCGGCCGCACCGAGCCCGGCGTCGTGGCGGGCGTCATCAGCGACCTGCGCGCCGCCACCCGCGCCGGCGCCGGCCACTGCGTGGTGCTCACCGCGCCGCCCGCCGTGCGCGCCCGCATCGACGTCTGGGGCCACGTCGACGGCCTGGACCTGATGCGCCGCGTGAAGGACCAGTTCGACCCGGCCGGCACCCTGGCGCCGGGCCGCTTCGTCGGGGGGATCTAGTCATGTCCGCTTCCCACGACTCCCCTTCCCGTGACGACCTCATCAGCGACTGTGTGCATTGCGGCTTCTGCCTGCCGACCTGCCCGACGTACGTCCTGTGGGGCGAGGAGATGGACTCCCCGCGCGGGCGCATCCAGCTGATGCTGCAGCAGTCCCAGGGCGAGCCGCTGTCCCCGTCGATGACCGCCCACTTCGACGCCTGCCTCGGCTGCATGGCGTGCGTCTCCGCGTGCCCGTCGGGTGTGCAGTACGACAAGCTCATCACCGAGACCCGCACGATGGTCGAGCAGGTCCGCCCGCCCGCCGGCCGGGCGCTGCGCGCCGCCGTCTTCGCGCTGTTTCCCTATCCGCGCCGGTTGCGGGCGGCGAAGGCGCCGCTCGTGGGGTACCAATGGATGGGTCTGCCCTTGAAACGGCGGCTGCCGGCAACCTTGCAGACGCTGGTCTCCCTGGCCCCGCCGGTCCGCCGCGCCGTCGCGCTCCCGCCGCTCGTGCACGCCCTCGGCCCTCGCCGCGCGCGGGTCGGCATGCTCACCGGCTGCGTGCAGCACGCCTTCTTCCCGTCCGTGAACGCCGCCACCGCCCGGGTCCTGGCCGCCGAGGGTTGCGACGTCGTCATCCCGCCGTCGCAGGGTTGCTGCGGCGCGTTGAGCCTGCACAGCGGCCGCTCCGCCGAGGCCGCGCGTTTCGCCTCGGCACTGCTCGACTCGTTCGCCGACGTCGACTTCCTGATCGTGAACGCGGCCGGTTGCGGGTCGTCGCTCAAGGAGATCGCCGCGCTGCTGCCCGACGATCCGCGGGCCGCCGCGCTGGCGCCCAAGGTGCGTGACCTGTCGGAGTTCCTCGTCGAGCTGGGCCCGGTCGCGCCGCGCCACCCTGTCCCGGTGGCCGCGGCCTACCACGACGCGTGCCACCTTGCGCACGCCCAGGGGGTGCGCGCCCAGCCGCGCGCGCTGTTGCGGGCCATTCCCGGCCTGGACCTGCGGGAGATCCCGGACCCGGAGATCTGCTGCGGCTCGGCCGGCATCTGGAACATCCTGAATCCCGGGCCGGCGGCGGCTCTGGGCGACCGCAAGGCGCGCGACGTCCTGTCGACGGGCGCGTCACTGCTGGTCACCGCAAACCCCGGCTGCCTGATGCAAATCGCGGCGGCGGCGTCACGGGCGGGCGCGCCGCTGCGTTTGGCGCACACCGCGCAGGTGCTGGACGCCTCGATCCGCGGCGTACGCCCCGAGGCCCTGTCGTAGTTCGCCCGCCGGAGTTCGGCGGCACCGACCCGGCCGACGCTAGGGCATCGCGAACGCCGCGCCGGGGCGTGGGCGGCCGCGCAGCGCAGCGAGCGTCGCAGTGACGCCACCGCCCGGCTGCACGACGACACCGCCATGCGGCCTCGCGACGCGCCGGGCGGCTGCGCCTGCCCGGCTCCCGCGGAACGCGGACGCAGGGCGCAGAGCGCGGAACGCGGAACGCGGACGCAGAGTGCGGAGCGCGCCGGCGGTCCGCTGCAGTGCGATCGCGACGATGGCCAGTCCCGGCGGGCCGAACGCAACGCATGCGCCTACCCGTCGACGGACACGAGCCCCCGCGGCGGACGCATCGAGTCGGCCCGAGCCCGAGCCCAAACCCGAACCCGAGATGACCGAACACGTCCGGCCGGCGAACCGGTGCGATGTGGGTGGCGAACAGAGCGACGTTCGGGGACCCTCAGCGAAACGAGCGCGCGTGTGCGGGCGTGCGGTCCGGCGTTGCTGAGGCGGGTCGGGCGGCCGGCTCGTCGAGCCCCAGGGCGATGCATGTGCACACCGACCCGGGTCGGACGAAGCTCGGCGGCGGCGGCTCCGCTTCATTCAAGACGCTACAGGACGCCACCAAATTCAATCCCGACGAAACTACCCTACGCAGTCAATGAATCACCCTGGGCCGGACCAGAGCCAGGCCGTGGCGCGGTACGTCTTGTTGCGCACCTCGCACGGCGAGAACTCGGCCGCGTGGAGGCCGGGATGGCCCTCGGCCACCACGTCGTGGAACAAGCGGTCGGAGATCACCGTGACGACGTCGGCGTCGGGGCGGGACGCCGCCGCCTCGCGCAGTGGCGGGGAGTCCAGCAGGCGGCCGGCCTCCACGATCGTGCCGCCGCTGAAGCCCATCGGCGCGCGGGCGATCGGGCCCGCCGTTGCCGACAGGCGCATGCGGATGCGGTGGCCGGGGTGGGAGGCGTTGTCGTCGGCGAGGGCCGCGCGCCAGCCGTGCAGCAGGGGCGGCAGCACGCGGTGCAGCTCCAGGGCCGGCGGCAGGACGACCATCATGCCGTCGCCGCTGGGCTGGTGGTCGGCGTCGGCGGGGCGTACGCCCACCCGTTCCAGGACCCGGTCGACCAGGGCCGCCACGCGGGACTGCACGGCGTCCTGCTCCGGGGCGGGGCGCTGGCTGTAGCCGATCACGTCGACGCCGAACACCAGGCAGTGCTGGATCGAAGCGGACGGCAACAAAACAGCGGCGGCGGGCGGCAGGGACGAGGAGGCCAAGGCGCGCAGGCGATCCGAGCGCTCGTGGGCGGCCGCCAGGGGCTCGGCGTCGTCGGACAGCTGGTGCGTGAGCCACTCGGACAGGGCGGCGTCCGTGGGGAGCGGCGGGTCCAGGTACGCGGTCAGGTTCGCGCGGGTGATCTCGACGGCTCGGGTCAGCAGGCGCAGGCGTTCCAGGGTGTCGGTCAGCGTCGCGGCGCCGGCGGTCAACGCCGGCGCGGGGTCGCGCGGAGACGACGGGTCGCGCAGGTGGTCGGCGAGGCGGTCGAGCTGCGCCGCGGTGTCCTCGCGCAGGCGCAGCAGCTGGCTGCCGTCGCCGCGGACGCGGGCGAGGTAGCGCAGCCAGGAGGCGTGCAGGAGGTACCGGCCCAGTGGGGGCAGGGCCGTGTCGCCGCCGCTCCAGGTGAAGCGGCTCAGGTCGGCGTCCTCGTCGGGGCGGGATCGAAACCGCGCGGGGTCGTCTCCCAGAGCGTGAAGCCGTCGGCCTCGACGGGCCGGGCCCACCATGCTCTGGCGTCCGAGGCAGCGGCCGGGAGGTCGGCGCGGACGTCGGCGGCGGGCGGGTCCGCGGACTTGGCCTGGAAGATCGTGACGGCGCCGAGCAGCGGGGCGCGGTCGTCGGCGGTGAGCAGGCGCCAGCGGGAAGCGAGCTGCCGCCAGGTGGGCGGCGCGGACGTGCTGGACGGCAGCGGGGTGGCCATCACCAGGGACAGGTTCAGGGCGTCGCGCTCGCGGCGCAGGATCGCCTGGTGGTCGGCGGCCGGGTCCTGCAGTGCGGCCAGCGGGCCCTCGACGGCATCGTGCACGTCGCCGGGCCAGCGGGCGCCCAGGCCGGTCTCGGCGATGCCGCGGGTCATGCCGAGCTCGTCGCGGCAGGCGGACCAGATCCCGGCGAGGCGCTCGACGGCCGGGGCCGCCTGCGGGCCGCTCAGCGGCGCGAAGACGTGCGCGACGAGCTCGTGCTCAACGAGCACTGCCGTCCTCCGGTGGCTCGTCCGGCGGCGGGGCGGCGACCAGGGCGTGCACGAGGGTCATCTGGCGTTCCAGGACCTGCGGGGGGATGCCGCCGACGTCGTCGCTGCCGATGCGCAGGGCCTTGATGCGGCCGGTGGATTCCAGGCCGGCCACCGCGCGGCGCAGGGAGTACGCATCGGCGTCGGCCAACGCGGCGGCGATGCGGTCGAGGAAGGCCTCGGCGCGTTCCCAGCCCTGCGGCGTCAGTTCCCAGTCGGTGAGATCGCGCAGGACGCGAACGGCGTCCGCGGTCGCGTCGGCGTCGAGGCGGTCCATGCTCGTCACTGTACAAAGCGGCGCGGGCGGTAGGCCTCCACCGAAACCACGACGCGTTCCGGGACGGGCGTCGGGTTGGCGACGTTGGTGAGCCGCGAGCGGGGACCGCCCGTCACCACAGGCATGGAATCGAACCTGGTGGACTGCCCCGAGTGCGGGCTTCCGGCGACCAAACGGTCCGAAGGACTGCTGGCGAGCACCGCCGGCCCGGTCGAGCACGTGCGGCTGCGCTGCGTGCTCGGGCATTGGTTTCTCGGGCCGTCGGACATCCTGCTGCACCGGCGGCGACGGTGAGT
>Ga0310811_10012980_pt1 | contig 10836 bp, 11 predicted proteins | sample YCmetagenome_FD_207642 | JGI IMG/M metagenome (GOLD analysis project Ga0310811, IMG submission 207642) | Soil microbial communities from experimental microcosm in Duke University, North Carolina, United States - YC | ecosystem: Engineered > Artificial ecosystem > Soil microcosm > Unclassified ...
GCCCTCGGTATCGAGCATGTCGATGCCGGCCGCGCTGCCGAGCACGACGGTCGCGTTGTCGAAAGTCTCGCTGTCGTTGAATTCCAGCGTCGCGTAATCACCGTCGACCGTCACCGTGCCCGGGCTGGTGCCGTCCGCGGCCAGCACCGTCAGGCCCTGCTGCACCACGGCCGTATCCGAGCCGCCGATCTCCATCGGGCCCACAATGGTGTCACCCTGGTAGAGCCCGTAGCCCGAGGAGAGCGTGCCGCCGTCCAGCACCAGCGTCGCATCCGCAATCGTGCCGTCATTGGCAAGCGTACCGGCATCAAGCGAGATTGTCTCGGCGTTGAGCAGTCCGTCGATCTCGAGCGTCGCATTCGTATTGTCAAGGAGGATGCCGCTGACCGCGGCCGTCTCACCGCCACCCAGGATCACCGAAATGGTACCCGTGCCGGCGATGGTTGCGTTGTCCCCCGATGCGGGGACCTGGGCGGGCGTCCAATCATCCGCCTCGGTCCAATCACCAGAGGCGCCATTCCACGTGATGTCTGTCATGCTGAATTCCCGCGCGAGATACAAGCGACAGGCCCCGCAGGATTTGAGCCCCGGGATGCCTTCGTTTTCTAGAAGTGACCAATTGTCGCTTCCTTATCAGGCCGTCTGCGCGCGGCGTGCGGCACTTTCGTTAACATTTTGACAGCCGTTGCGGCGCGGGGACAGCGGGGATGCAAAACGCCGATGCGTGTCCGGATTCAGCGTTGCGCAGATGCTGCGGTCATGAAAAGGTTTCGCGCGGTGCGCAACGCCTGAGCCTGATAGGCGGCGTTCAGATCCTTTGAATGCGAGTGATAGTCACCGATCGCGGGAAGCAGCGCACCGCCGGTTTCCGCCAGATAGTTGCGCATGACGAGTGCTGCAGCGGCGATGTTGAAACAAGGTTCTTCGATCATGCGGCGTCGTGTTTCGAGTTCCGTCAGGCCCGCACGCGCGGCGAGAACCGGAATCCAGATCGTGTTCACCTGCATGACGCCGAGATCGGCCGTACCGTTTGCATCCTCCCGCACCATACCCACTTTGCCGCCCTCCATTGCCTGAAGAACGGGCAGCACGCGCGGTGGCAAGCCGACAGTCGAGGCCACAACCAGCATGCACTTTATATAAGGAATCACCATCGTCAGATCAGCACGCTAGGTTCCGCCATCATCGGCGGGATGCTATAGCTCGCCCCCGCGTGCAACCGGGCAAGAAATTATGAGCGACACGAAACTGTCACATAACATCAACAAGATTGCGGAACAGCCCAGGCGCGACGCCGGCTTCACATTGCTTGAACTGCTTGTCGTCATCGTCATCCTCGGCCTGCTCATCGGCTTTGTGGCACCCGCGGTGCTGCGCCAGCTGGGCCATGCCAAGGATTCGGTCGCCAAGCAATCCATCGAACAGCTGGGATCGGTGCTCGATCTGTACAAACTCGACGTCGGTTCCTATCCGAGTTCGCAGGACGGGTTACAGGCGCTGATCAGCAAACCCGACGATGCCGACAGCTGGTCCGGTCCCTATGTCAAGAGCGGATCCACGCCGCTCGACCCTTGGGGACATCCTTACCTGTATATAGAGCCGTCGACGCGAAACGGTCTTGACTACGATCTCTGCTCGCTCGGCAGCACAGGCAAAAGCGGCCAGCCCGGAGACCCCGGCCTGATCTGCAATCACTGAGCGTCGGTCAGCGCCAGGATGCGATAGGGCGTCTTGGCCTGGTCGCCTGGCAGGCTGACCACGGCCTCGCGCCGCACGAGAATCCGACCAGGCCCACGCGCATCAGCCTCGATCGCGACTACCGGGAAGTTGCCGTTAAATTGGCCGGCCTGCGACCCGGTCTGGCCCGCGAGCTTCAACGCCTGGCGCACCATCGGTGGCGCGATATCCGGATCAGGATCACCGGACTGATAGAGGCTGAGCGAGGGCGTGATGGCTGCCAGAAGCGCGGGCGTCATGCCCATCACATGACCTAATTCACTGACATCCCTGAAAGGCCTGCCGGGCGGCGCGAAGGGCAGGCCGGCCCGGCGGTAATCGGCGATGCGCGCCGCTTCCTCCGTGCGGGTGGCGGGCGCGCTGCGCCATGCCGTTACCGCCTGGGCGAGCGTCGTCGATTGTTGCGCGGCCAAGCCTGCCGCCTGGAACAAGCCCGCGAGCAGCGCCGTCGACGCGAGATTGGGGTTGATGCGCGTGGCGAGATTGCGCACCTCGACCGTCACCGCCGAGGCGCCGATGGCGAGCACGTGGGCGGTACCATCGGCGGACCAGCCCCCCTCATGGCCGAGCAGGTGAAACACCGCAGCAGAGATCGCACCATCCGCCGCCGCCTGGCCCATGGCCGTGTCGCGGGCGGTCTGCGCCAGCGCCGTCGCGCTGCGGCCGGAAGCCATCACCTGGCTCAGAATGAGTGAGACCAGAACGAGGCTCCAGAGCACGACGAGCAGCGCGAAACCGCCGTCACGTTGCGGCTTCACTGCGAAAGGCGGGCGCGCAGGCGCGCATTGGGATCGGCGGAGCCGCTGATCGGCGTGCTCTGCAGGCTGCTCTCGACCTGGGCGGCATTAGGCATCTGCTGCTGCATGTCGGCCGTCAGATCGAGCGCCTCCTGCTGCGAGCGGATGACATGCGGCGTGATGAGCACAAGAAGCTCCTCCCGCGTGCGCTTGTTGGTCTGCGAGCCGAAGAGGGCGCCCAGCAGCGGCACGTCCTTCAGGACCGGCAAGCCCTGGTTCTCATGCGAGTCGTTGTCCGAAATGAGACCGGCGAGGCCGATCGTCTGGCCGTCCTGAATGGCGACGCGGGAGGTGACGCTGCGCTCGGTGAAGGTCGGCGAGTTGAGGCCCGTCGTCGTGATGGTCGGCGAAACGCCGCTTACTTCCTGGCGGACATCCATCACCACCAGCCCGCCGCTGCCGACATGCGGTGTGACCCGCAGGATGACGCCCGTTTCGCGATAATCCACCGAATTGATCACCTGGGAGGTCGAAGTCAGCGTGTCCTGCGAGGTCTGCGTGAGGTAGGGCACCACATCGCCCACCTGAAGACTCGCGGCCTGCCCGTCCAGCACCATCAGCTCAGGCGAGGACAGTACTCGTACCTTGGTCACCGCCTGCAAGGCGGAGATGGCGATCGGTGCGGCGTCGCTGCCATTGCCTGACAGCACGAAGCCGGGGAAGCTGGTTGCAAGCGCCGATGTCGAGGCCGTGCTCAACACCGCATTGATGTCACCTGACTTGAAGAAGAATTGCGTGCCGTATTGCAACTGGCCGGTGAGATCGACCTCGGCAATGGTCGCGTCAATCCGCACCTGAAGCGGCTGAATGTCGATCTTCGCCAGCATGCCGGTGATCTGGTCATCCTCGGCAGCCGTCGCATAGACCAGCAGCGCGTTGTTTTGCGCATCGGGAATGATGCGCGGGCCGTTACTGGTGGTGTTGCCGCTGGTGGCCGAGAGTGGCCCGAGCAGCGCGCTCGCACCGGCCGTCGCATTCTGGCCCGAGCCCCCACTGCTCTTGGCGCTCTGGTCCGCGCCGGTCTGCGTGACCGAACTGGTGGTGGTGCCGCTCGTACTGCCGGAATAGGTCGAGCCCGTGCTGCCGCTGCCGTTGCTGCTGCTACTGTTGCTGCTGTTCATCCCGGAATCGTCACTCTGCACGGCGGCGGGCGTCGGTTGCGCCGTGACATTGTCCGGCGTGATCGCCTCCTGCAGCAGATAGGCGGCGTCATTGGCGCGGGAGTTGCGGAGGTAGAAAACATGCCAGCTGCGCAGCGTCTCGATCTGGCTCTGATTGAGCACGTGATAGACGCGGGCGGCATCCGCCAGCAGGCCCGGCGTGCGGGCGATGACGAGCACCGCGCTGATGCGTTGCAGCGGCACGATGGTCACCGCGTCGCGGCCCTTGCTCTGCCCCTGGCGGCTGAGTGCCGCGGCCAGCGCGTCGCCGACATCTTTCGCATTGCCGTTCGGCACCGGATAGAGCGCATAGGACTGGCCCGCCAGCGCATCGGTGTCGAAAGACTGCGCCATGCCGCTCAGGGCATCTCGCGTCGCCGGATCACCCTGAATGACCAGGGCGTTGGAATCGGGGTCGGCGATAATGCGGCCACCCTTGGCGACGAAGGGCTGCAGCACCGCCGCGAGCTGCGGCGCGTTCGCGTACCGAAGCGGCACGAAGACCGAACCGCCGAGGGCAGAGCCGCCCGCCCCGCCCGCTGGCATGACGCGGTATAGACCACCGTTTTGCACGAGCACGGCGTTGTTCTGTGCGAGCAGGGTCTGCAGGGTTGGGAGCACCTGGTCCCGGGACAGCGGCGCCACTGTATGCAGCGTCACCGTGCCGGAGACGGACGGATCGATTGTGTAGTTCACCTTGAGGATCGTGCCGAGGATCTGCGCCACGGCGGTGCGCAAGTCGGTATCGGCAAAGTCGAAGGAAATGTCGCCCGTACCGGTCTCGGCAGTGGCCCCGGCCGCGGCCGGCGGGACCACAGCACGGCCATAGCTGAGGCTCGCGCGCGGGGGCGCCACTGGCGCGATACGGCCGTCGATGCGGTCATTGCCCGGCGTGAGGCTGACAGGACCCGCGGGTAGCGTGGCCGAGGCCGGCAGCGCCGGTTGACTCGCAGTCGGGTGGGAGGAGCAGGCGCCAAGGGTCAGCAGGGCGAGCAGCGACGAGGCACGAAGGCGGCACATCATTATGATTCGTTATCGTAATCTACGGCGGAGGGAGGAGGCGCGGGGCGTGCCGGTGGGCGCGGGGGCGCCACAACGTGGAATATCGGATGCAGGGTCAGGGTTCCGGCGGTGCCACCGAGCTGCACGGAATCGCCGGTGATGTGCAGCAGCTTGTAGCCGCCAATCTCGCCACCTTCCGGCACGATCCTGGGCTTCTGGCCATCGGCTGCAAAGATCGCCCGGCGGGCGCCGTCGGCGATGACGATGGCAGTCAGTCGCGCCAGCCCGGTGGTTGCCTTGTCGTCCCGCTGGGGCCTGCGGTCTGCGCTGAACAGTGGTCGCGCCAGGGCCGTCGTGGCCCAGCGCTCCACCATCGGCTCCTGTGCGGCTGCAGCCCTGCGCGCGGCCGGCAGGCCGCCCAGGCTCTGCGGTTCGGTCGTCTCCGGCCCCGTCAGCAACTCAGCCGCCAGCACAAGACCGAGCACGCCGGCCAAACCCGGCAGAGCATATCTGGTCCAGCGCATCACGGCCGGCCCTCGGCCCGGAAGCCGGTGACGGAAAGAGTGGCCTGCAGAGTGCTGGGCTGGCCGCTGCCCGGGATGCTGGCGGTATTGAGGCTGATGCTATCCACAATCATGCGCGGCTGGGCGGTTTCAACCGCGCGCAGGAAGGCAACGAGCATGGTCCAGCGGGCCGTCAAGGTCACCTGCGCCGTGACGAGGCGCAGAGCATGAAGCGACTTCGCCGGTTGCATGCCGATGCTGTCCAGGCTGGTGCCCGCCTGGGCCGCAAGCGCCTGCAGCGCCGATTGCAGATTGGCGCCTGCGATCGCGTCACTCGCGCCCGCGAGCAGCATCCGCGCCGTGCCGTCATCTGCGCCGAGTTGAGCGACAGCGCGCCGCAACCCGGGCAGTTGCTGTTCCACCGCCTGCATATGCGCGGCCAGCGTCCGCTTTTGAGCGAGCGCCGAGTCCCGCGCCTGATACCAGCCGATTAGCGGTGAAACGACGGCAAGCCAGATCAGCAAGGCAAGACCCGCCGTCACCCCAAGCGCCACCACTTGGCCACGCCGGCCGTCTGGCAGGTGAAGCGTCGCGCTCGTCATTCGCCCACCATGACGTGCAAAGAGAACTGGTCGGTCCGATTGTCGGAGCTGCGTGTCACCGCGGCTGTGAAGCTCGGGCCGTGCAGGTCCGGCACGGCGGCCAGCAGGCTGATCAGCTTGGCCGCGTTGTCGGACTGACCATCCAACGTGAGATCGCCGGCACGGAGCGAGAGATCGTTCAGCCAGGTGCCGTCGGGCAGGGCATCCGTCAGCTCCGCCAGAACCAACAGCGCATCGCCGGAGCGGCGCGCCTGGGCAATTGCCCCGCGGCTGGCATTGGAAATGGCGATCTGCCGCCGCAGGGCCTCGCCGAGCCGCGCCGAGGATGCGTGCGCAGCGATGACGCGGTCAGCCGCGTCCAACGCCGCCTGCTGGCGCAGAAAGGGCAGGATCACGCAGGCGATGGCGAGCAGGCCGCAGGTCCAGCCCCAGAGGTTGCGCGGCAGGCGCTGGCGGCGGCCCCCTGCGGCGGCGAGCGGGATGGTCCCCCCCTCGGTCTCGATGCCTTGCGGCATCAAGGATCGGCGGCCAAGCGCCGCGAGCACTGGATCCACCTGTGACCGCAAAACGATGGACAGCCGCAGGCTGAGCTTCTCCAACCCGCGATTGGGCGTGACACCTGAGACGCCCCAGATCAATTCCTCGGCCGCAAAGGGGGTCAGCCGGTTCATCTCGAACGCGAGGACCGTCTCCAAGTCGCGCGCCGCGGCCAAGGGTAGAACCACATCCCGGGTCAAAACCATGCCCGGGGGCAGCCGCAGCAGGACGGGCAGGCGAGCGGCCGCGGGCGGGCGGCCGCCGGCTTCCGCGATGGGTTGCAGACGGGATTCCACGCCTCCCTTGCGCATCAGCAGCACGCCGTCCGGCTGTGGGCTCGCCAGGTGCGCCACGACGACGATCAGCGCATCCGGCCTTCGGTCCGGGGCAGCCGCCCCGCTGCGCACGAGGGCGCGCATCTGGGCCGCCCACCAGTGGAAGACGTCAGTCAGGATCGGCAAGATTGAGGAGGGGCCGCGCAAGCCCGTGGCGTACATGAGCGCGTGCCTAGTGAGTTTGCCGGGGGTTGAACAATGAAGCTTTCAAGTCATCCTCCCTCATCCACCTTGGGGGTCGACCGCGATGACGAGATCGGGCCAGTCGCGATTGCCAAGGCGCATATGCAGCCGCACCAGGGCGGGCGGTCCCTCCTCCAGCCAGCGATCCGACCACGCCGGCGCCTGTCGGTCACGCGGGCCGAAATAGGAGATCGCGAAAGCGGTAACGCCCTCGGCCAGCGGTTCCGTCTGTGTGGGAGGCGGAGCGCCGAGCGGAATGCCCGGCGGATGCGGCCGGTAGAGGAGCACGAGAACGCCCCCCGGATTCAGGCGGATGGCAGCATCCGCCAGCCCCTGGCCGATGCCCGCCCCCGGAGGTAGATGGCTGGTGAAGGAAAGACCACCCGGCTCGCCATGCAGGCTCTCTGGCAACGCGCTGCCGATCATGCGCGTGAGTGCATGATCAAGGGAGGCGAGGTTCTCCGGCGCAACGCCGCGGCTGCCGCTCGCCGTGAACGCCGCAAGGCCGAAACGCATTGTCTGGGCGACGCCCGCCATGACGAGGCCGAAGACGACGAGTGCCACCAGCATTTCAAGCAGTGTATAGCCCGCCTGCCGCGCGCTCATCGGGCGGGCGGCCCTAGCCGCTCGGTGATCAGCGTCACATGGCGGTTGCCGAAGCTTTCCACCACGCGCAGCGCATAGAGGCCCAGACCATCGCGCGATCCTTCCGGTACGATGGTGATCTGCCAATGAAAGCCGCTGCCATCGTCGCCGCTCAATTGCTCCGCCTGAAGGGTGGTCAGGGTGCCGAGGGAGGCGAGGCGTGACTGCGCCCGCACCACCGCTTCCTGATAGCGGGCGGCGGTGGCGGCGGCCGCCGCACCGCTGAAGCCGGCTTTGTAAAGGACGATGCTGGCGAGTGCCGCAATGACGAACGCAACCATCACTTCGAGCAGCGTGAAACCGGCCTCGCGACCGGAATGGCTAATGTGCGGCATGGATATCCACCCGCCCCGTGAGCCAGTCGGCGCTGACCTCGGTCGCCTGTCCGTCGCCAGCCAGCAGCACGCCTCCGCCGCTCGAACTTCCGTCTGGCGCGAAGACGATGCCGCCCTGCGGCGCCCGCTCGGCGACCGTCAGCCAGCCCGGCAGCGCGGGCAGCGCGAAAGTCACCGGCGTGCCGCCCGAAATGGCTGTGCCGCGGGCCGCCCGCATCGCCCGCGCCACGTCGCGCGCGGCGGCCTCCATCTCCAACCGGTGGCTCTGCGGGCGCGTGAAGCCGGCCAGCACAGCGAGCACGATCCCCATGACGGCGATGGTCACCAGCATCTCGAGAAGCGTGAAGCCGGCCTCGGCCTTATTGTGCGATGTCATTGAGGCTGAGCATCGCGAGCAGCAGCGAGGAGATGATGCCCGCGACGGCCGCACCCATCAGGATGGTAATAGCCGGCACCAGCAGCGCCACGAGCCGCTGCAATCCAAGGCGGGTGCGCTCCTCCAGCATATCGGCGCCGCGCAGCGCCAGGGGCCCGAGCTGCGCCGTCTCCTCACCCAGCCTCAGAAGATGCAGCAAGCGGGGCGGGAACAGTCCGGCGGCGGCAAGGGCCCGCGTCATGCCATGTCCGGTCTTGGCGGTTTCCGCCGCCGCCTTCACGGCCGTCCGCGCAGCGAGGTTGCCCAGCACATCCTCCGTCACGGAGAGCGCGGCCAGCAGTGGCACACCGTTGATCAGCAGCATGCCCAGGGTGCGCGCGAAGCGCGCCGCCACTACCTCACGCGCGAGGCTGCCGATGATCGGCAGCCGTAGAAACATTCGGTCGGCGACAAGCCGTGCCCCGGGGCGCTGCAGCAGCCGGTTGACGAGGATCGCCAACGCCACCAGCGTGATAAGAGCGTAGATGCCGTAGTCCGCGACAGCCTGGCCGAGGCCGAGCAGAAAGGCCGTGGAGGCCGGCAGGGCAACGCCGTTCTCCGCGAAGAGCGGCACGAATTGCGGCAGCACCTGGGTCAGCAGCAGGACAATGGAGCCGCCCGCCGCCACCAGCAGCACGGCGGGATAGATCATCGCCGCTTGCAAGTTGGCGGCGAGGCTGCGCTGCCGTTCCAGCAGGTCGGCCAGCCGCGCGAGCGTGCCTGCCAGATCACCGCCCGCTTCGCCCGCCCGCACGAGACCGATGCACAGGCGCGGAAAGCTTTTCGGCTCGCGCTGCATGGCAATCGCGAGTGCCGAGCCACTCCGCACCGAATCATGCACACGCCGCATGACGGCGGCGACGCGCCGGCTCGGCGCTTCCTCGGCCGCCAGACGCAGGGCTGCATCAAGATCCTGCCCCGCGCCGAGCAGGCTGGTCAGTTCGCGCATCACCTCGGCGAGTTCCGAACGCCGCAGCGCGGGACCACCAGCGCCGATCGACAGCAGTCCGCCGCCGCGGGCCGGCGTGAGGCCCAGCACCATCGCACCGCGCTTCTGCAACTGCAGCACCGCCTCCTGCGGGCTCGCTGCCTCGATCTCGCCACGGGCCAGGGCGCCATCGCTCAGGATGCGGTAGCGGAACAGCGTCACGCGTCCTCCGCCCGCACGGCTCTGAGGATTTCTTCGACCGTGGTTTCGCCCCGCGCCACCGCCTCCATCCCGGCGCGCCGCATCGTCTTCATGCCGCCGGCGACGGCCGCGCGCTCGATCTCCGCCTGGTCCGCGCGGGCGAAAAGAAGGCGCTCGATTTCAGCGTTCGGGGTGAGGAATTCGGCGATGGCCTGGCGCCCGCGATAGCCCGTGTTGCGGCACGCGGCACAGCCGCAGGCGCGAAAAAGAGTGTCGCTCTCGATGCCGAAGCGCTGGCGCAGATCGGACGTCGCGGCCAGGGGCTGCTTGCACGCCTCGCACAGGCGGCGGACGAGGCGCTGTGCCTGCACGCCGCGCAGCACGGCGGCGAGCAGGTAATCCTCCATGCCCATGTCGCGCAGCCGGGTGATGGCGGCGGCGGCGGAATTGGTGTGCAGGGTGGAGAGGACGAGATGTCCTGTCAGCGCCGCGCGCGCCGCGATTTCGGCCGTCTCCAGGTCGCGGATCTCACCCACCATGATGATGTCGGGATCAAGACGGACGATGGAGCGCAGCAGGGACGCGAAGCCCAGTCCGATCTGCGGCTTGACCTGCATCTGTGAAATGCCAGGCAGCTGGTATTCGATCGGATCCTCGACGGTGATCACCTTGCGCTCGACCGCGTTGAGCGAAAGGAGCGCGGTATAGAGTGTGGTCGTCTTGCCGGAGCCTGTGGGGCCCGTCACCAACATGATGCCATTCGGAGCGGCCAGCGCCGCGCCCATCTGCGCGATCACCTGTGCGTCATGCCCCTGTGTCGCGAAGTCGAAAGAAACGGCACTCCGGTCGAGCACGCGCAACACGACGATTTCGCCGTGCAGGCTGGGCGCGGTCGCGACGCGGAACACCACCTCCTGTCCGCGCACGGCGATACGGATGCGACCGTCCTGCGGCAGCCGACGCTCCGCGATGTCGAGCTTCGCGAGGATTTTGAGGCGCGAAATGATCGCCGGCGCGAGGCGGGCCGGATGCGTCTCCGCCTCGTGCAGGTCGCCGTCATAGCGGTAGCGGATGCGCAGCCGATCCTCGAAAGGCTCGACATGAATGTCCGAGGCCATGCTCTCGACCGCCCGGCCGATGACCTGGCTTACCAGGCGGATGACCGGCGCTTCGCTCGCCATGTCCTTCAGCCGCTCGGTATCGTCCTCCAAGGCAGGGGTATCGGTGGTTTCAGCCGGCGCGCCGTCTTCGGGGTAAAGCCGCTCGAGCGCCGCCTCGAGTTCGATGGGCACCGCGACCGTAACGCGCACCCCGAACCCGGTTGCGAGCGCCGTGGCGGCCGCGGCAAACCGGTCGAAGGGATTGGCCATTGCGAGGACAAGAGTTTCCGGGCCGCCTTCTTCGCGCCTGACCAGAAGTGGCAGCGCATGGGCGGCGCGGAGGAAGCGAGGTGACA
>Ga0310811_10012981_pt1 | contig 10836 bp, 10 predicted proteins | sample YCmetagenome_FD_207642 | JGI IMG/M metagenome (GOLD analysis project Ga0310811, IMG submission 207642) | Soil microbial communities from experimental microcosm in Duke University, North Carolina, United States - YC | ecosystem: Engineered > Artificial ecosystem > Soil microcosm > Unclassified ...
GCAGAGGACCGCCCCGTCTGCGCGCAGCGCGCAGGTGTGGGCCGCGCCCGCCGTGATCGCCGTCACCGGGCCGCCGAGCGCGACCGGGCCGGCCGAGCCGGCCGGTTCGTTGTCGCCGATGTTCTCGAGGTTGGCGTAGCCCAGGCGACCGTTGGCGGCGAGGCCCCAGCAGTGCACGGTGCCATCGCTGAGCAGGGCGCAGGTGTGGGCGGTACCCGCCGCGATCGCCGTGACGACCGCGCCGGGCCCGAAGTCCGGCGGCGCGACCGACCCCGGCGTCTCGTCGTCGCCGATCGAGGCGATCGAGCCGTATCCGAGGCGCCCGTTGCCACCGAAACCCCAGCAGCGCGCGGCCCCCGCGACGACGGCGCAGCTGTGCGCCTCGCCGGTCGACAGCTCACCGGCGAGCGGCGACGACGGCTGCGACGACTGGTCTGCTCCGGCCTGGCCGGCGATCGTCAGGACCGCGACGATCGCGAGAAGGACTGTCCGCCTGCGGAACTGCTGCACCACGCGCAGGCTACATGTAGCGCGCACTGAGCTGCTGCGGTCAGGGCGCCCGCGGGAGCCGTCCCGGGACGTGGCCCTCGAGGTCGATCCCGGGCCCCGTCAGGCGGCAGCGGCGGATCGTCTCCAGCAGCTGCGGGCCGACCGGGACGTGCAGGTGCGGCAGCGGATAGCCGAACTCCTCCATCATCGGCCAGGGCTGGGGCACGGTGAACGCCTTCGCGCCGCTGGACTCGAAGCACGTGAGGCTGACCGTCGTGCGCCCCCCGGTCGTGCGGCGGCTGTTCAGCCGCCCCGTGGGCAGCGAGATCAGCAGCTCCGGCCCGGTGGCGGGCGCGTCGCGCTGGGCGAGCGTGATGCTCGAGCGGACGACCGGCAACGGCTTGTCGCTCGCCGGTCGCGTGCCGTTGCCGGACGTCAGCACCACGACGCCGGCGACGAGCAGGCCCAGCACGAGCGCGACTGCCAGCAGGACGCGGGGGTTCCTCACTCCTGGACCGAGCGGGGGAACAGCGCGATGAGCACGTCGGACGTCGTCACCATGAGCGCCGGGCCGCGCGGCGTGTCCTCCCAGTGGCCCTCGCGAAAGCCCGCCGTCGGGATCGCGAACGCCCCGAACGTCAGCTCGTCCATGCCGATGTACCAGACGAAGTCCGTCTCGCCCGGCGGCGCGTCGTCCTTCGGCTCGGCCTTCTGCAGCGCGCCGCTGAACATCGCGATCAGCGGGGCGCCCGCCCGGGCAGACCGGACCGTGACCGTCCAGTGTGCGCCGAGGCGTCCCTGGAGGGCCGCGACGACGCCGTCGTGGTCGAGCTGATCGGTCATTTCCGTCACGACAGGATATGTGAGCCAATCACTTGCCGCACTACACATAGCTGCGGTACGTTGCGCCGCGCACAAGGGTGCGCGTCGAGTTCTTCACATGGGGGGAGCCAGGCATGCCGGATCGAGACGTCCTCGAAGATCTGCTGGCGGCACTGGAGCGCGAGTCGCTGACGAGACGGCAGCTCGTCGGCCGTTTCGGGCTCGGTGTCGGGGCGCTGAGCGCGGCGGGCTTCCTCGCCGCCTGCGGCAGCAGCGACAAGAAGAGCAGCGGCCAGGTCAAGCAGGGCGGAAGCGTCACGATCGGCGCCGAGGAGGACGCCTACGTGCTCAGCGGCGACGGCGCCAACGTCGGCCAGTACCCGCTGAACGCCAACATCTTCGAAGGCCTCGTCCGGATGGACCCCAGCTACGGCATCGTGCCGGTCCTCGCGACGAGCTGGGCCCTCCAGGGCGACGGTGAAACCTGGCGCTTCAACCTGCGCAAGGGCGTCAAGATGCACAACGGCCAGCCGTTCGACGCCAAGTCCGTGAAGTACAGCTTCGACAAGATCGCCGCCCAGGGCGGCGGCACGCCGGGGTTCAAGAAGGGCGGGACGAAGATCGTCGACGACTTCACCGTCGACGTCACGCCGAGCTTCAAGAACCTGCGGCTCGTCGAGCAGATCGTCCACCCCGAGAACTACATCGTCGCCGACGGCACCGACCCGGTGAAGGCGCCGACCGGCACCGGCCCGTTCAGCTTCGGCAGCTACACGCGCCAGCAGCAGCTCGTCGTCAACCGCTACGCGGGCTACTGGGGCCCGAAGGCGCGCCTGGACAAGCTCGTCTTCAAGTTCCTGCCCGACAACAACGCCCGCCGCCTCGCGCTCGAGGCCGGCGACATCGCCCTCATGCTCGGCGTGCCGAGCGACGCCGCCGCGAGCCTGCGCCAGAAGGGCTTCTCGATCTACCGCTCGCCGGCGGGCGCCTACGAGGCGATGTACCAGAACATCGGCGGCAAGAAGGGCCACACGCTGCTGCAGGACAAGGCCGTGCGCCAGGCGGTCGAGTACGGGATCGACCGCAACGCGCTCATCAGCGGCGTCTTCAACGGCCTCGCCGTCGCCGAGCAGACGATGGTGCCCTCGCGCGTGCTGGGCGACAGCGCGAGCAAGGTCACGGGCTATGAGTACGACCCGGCCAAGGCCAAGCAGCTGCTCGACGGCGCCGGCTGGAAGCCGGGCGGCGACGGGATCCGCTCCAAGGACGGCAAGAAGCTCGAGCTCGAGCTCGTCTCGGGGTTCCCGTCGGCCGCCGTGCACACGGCGGTCCCGGAGTTCGTCCAGGATCAGCTCAAGCGGGTCGGCATCGGTGTCAAGATCGTCAAGGCCGCCGACAGCGCGGCCTACACGGCACGGATGAAGTCCCTGGAGGGCGACCTATGGCTCGAGCGCGGCAATCAGAACGACGCCAACCCGTCGTTCTTGCCCGCGCTGCTGTTCTCGAGCAAGGGCCTGTTCGGCCCCGGCGACTACCAGACGATGTTCGCGCCGGGCGGCGAGTTCGACACGACGATCAACAAGGCCCTGGCGGCGCCGAGCGAGGACGAGGTCCAGTCGCTGACCGCCGACGCGATGCACACGCTCATCGACGACGAGGCGATCGTCGTCGCCCTGGCCGGCGTCCCCCAGATCTCGGCCTCCAGTGACAAGGTCAAGGGCTTCGTCCCCCAGCCGTCGACCCTGCAGGTGCGCTACGACCGCCTCGCGCTGTCCACATGACCGGCTGAGCACCCCATGACGTACGTCGCCCGGCGCGTCGCCTACGTGATCCCGCTGTGGCTCGGCATCACGCTTCTGGCGTTCGTCATGGCGCAGTTCGCTCCCGGCGACGCGGCGTCGACGGTCTTTGCCCGCGAGCACGGGCGCCCGGGGTCGGCGGCCGAGATCGAGCGCACCCGTCAGCAGCTCGGCCTCGACGATCCGGCGCCCGAGCGCTACGTGCGCTCGGTGAGCGACGCGCTGCACGGCGACCTCGGGACGTCCTACACGAGCGGGCGCCCGGTCGCCAGCGAGCTGCTGGACCGCTTCCCGGCGACGCTCGAGCTCGCGCTGGCGGCCACGTTCCTCGCGGTCGTGCTGGGGCTGCCGCTCGGGGTGCTGGCCGCGCTGAAGCGCAACACGCCGGCCGATCACGTCACGCGCGGCATCTCGCTCGTCGCGGCCTCGATGCCGAGCTTCTGGGTCGCCTACCTGCTGATCATCCTGTTCTCGATCAAGCTGCACGCGCTGCCGTCGTTCGGCTCGGGCGGCCTGGACCACCTCGTCCTGCCGGCGCTCGCGCTCGCGCTCGGCGAGGCCGGGCTGCTGGCGCGGCTCGCGCGCGCGAGCATGCTCGAGGTCCTCGGCCAGGACTACATGACGACCGCGCGCGCGAAGGGCCTGCCGGAGTGGCGGACGATCGGCGTGCACGCGATGCGCAACGCGATCGCGCCCGTCGTCACGCAGGTCGGCCTCGTCTTCGGCTACCTGCTCGCGTACTCGGCGATCGTCGAGGTCGTCTTCGTGTGGCCGGGGATCAGCCGCTACGCCGTCGAGGCGATCAACCAGCGCGACATCCCCGTCATCCAGGGCTTCGTGATCTTCGCGGGCACGTGCTACATCCTCGTCAACCTCGCCGTCGACCTGCTCTACCAGCGCCTGGACCCGCGCATCGACCTGTCCTCCGCGCCGCGGCCGGTGATGAGCTGATGGCGACGACGTCCGAGCTCATCGCCCAGGTCCCGTGGTCGGAGACCGAGTCCGTCATCACCGACCGGCCGCCGCTGGCGCGCCAGCTGCTCGGCGACCGCACCGCGCTGGCAGGCCTGGCGATCCTCGCGCTCGTCGCGTTCGTGGCGATCGCGGCGCCGCTCGTGGCGCCGCACGACCCCAACCTCCAGGACGTCGCGCACCGGCTGCAGGGCCCGAGCCTCGCGCACCCGCTCGGCACCGACAACCTCGGGCGCGACGAGCTGTCGCGGATCGTCTACGGGGCGCGCGTCTCGGTGCTCACGACGTTCGCCGTCGGCATCATGATCCTCGCGATCGGCATGGTCGTCGGGATCCTGTCGGGGCTGGCGGGCGGCCGCGTGGACGGCCTGCTCATGCGCTTCGTCGACGTCCTGCTCGCGTTCCCGTCGTTTCTGCTCGCGCTCGCCGTCGCGGGCACCCTGGGTCCCGGGCTGCTGCATCTGGCGATCGCCATGACGGCGGTCTGGTGGGTCGAGTACTCGCGGCTCGTGCGCGGGCTCGTCCTCGGCGTCAAGGCGCTGCCGTTCATCGAAGCCGCGCGCTCGATGGGCCTGAGCCGGTCGCGCATCGCGGCGCGCCACGTGTTCCCGAACGTCGCGCCGCCGGTGATCGTGCTCGCGACGCTGCAGACGTCGCGGCTGCTGCTGGCGCTCGCGTCGCTGTCGTTCCTCGGCCTCGGCGTGTCCCCACCCACGGCCGAGTGGGGCTCGATGCTCAACGACGGCAAGGACTTCCTCGCGACCTCCCCCGACCTCATGCTCTGGCCCGGCCTGGCGATCACGATCACCGCGTTCGGCCTGAACCTGCTCGGCGACGGGCTGCGCGACGTGCTGGACCCGAACCTGCGATGAGCGCCTCCGAGCCGATCCTCGAGGTCGACGACCTCACCGTGACGTTCGCGACGGCCGGCGGCGACGTCGAGGCCGTGCGCGGCGTGTCGTTCGCCGTCGCGCCCGGCGAGCGCGTCGGCATCGTCGGCGAGTCGGGCAGCGGCAAGACGGTCTCGGCGCTCGCCGTCACGGGGCTGCTGGCGCCCGCCGCGCGCAGCACCGGCCGCGTGCGCTTCCAGGGTCGCGACGTCGGCGCACCCGACTCGCGCGAGCGCCGCGCGCTGCGAGGCCGGCACGTCGGCACGATCCTCCAGGACCCGCTGACGTCGCTGAACCCCGCGATGACGATCGGCGACCAGATCACCGAGGCGCTGCGGCTGCACCTGCGCCTGGACCGCGGCGCGGCGCGGCGGCGGGCGATCGAGCTGCTCGGCGAGGTCGGGCTCACCGACCCGGCGCGGTCGGTCGACGAGTATCCGCACCGCCTGTCGGGCGGCATGCGCCAGCGGGCGATGGTGGCGATCGCGCTGTCCTGCGAGCCGGAGATCGTCGTCGCCGACGAGCCGACGACCGCGCTCGACGTGACGATCCAGGCGCAGATCCTCGAGCTGCTCGTGCGCCTGTGCGACGAGCGCTCGACCGCGCTGCTGCTCATCACGCACGACCTCGGCGTCCTGGCCGGGGTCGCGCACCGCATCCTCGTGATGTACGGCGGCCGGATCGTCGAGGAGGCGTCCGTCGACGACCTCTTCTACCGCCCGGCGCACCCCTACACCCGCGCGCTGCTGGCGTCGATCCCGCGCTTCGACGAGGGCGCCGAGGCGGTGCCGATCCGCGGCGAGGCGACGTCCGGCGGCGCGCCCGCCGGGGGCTGCTCGTTCGAGCGCCGCTGCCCGCGGGCCAAGGCCCGCTGCCGCACGGAGGACCCGGCGCTCGAGCCGCTCGGCGACGGCACGCACCGCTGCGCCTGCCACTACGCGCTGACCGGCGACGCCGAGCCGGCGCTGCCGCGGAGGCCGCGATGACCGCCGCCCTGCTGGAGGTCGCGGACCTCACGAAGGTCTTTCCGATCGTGCGCGGCGGCGCGATCCGGCGCTCCGTCGGCGCCGTGCACGCGGTCGACGGCGTCTCGCTGCAGATCGCCGCCGGCGAGACGCTCGGCCTCGTCGGCGAGTCGGGCTGCGGCAAGTCGACGCTGGCGCGCTGCATCCTGCGGCTCGTCGAGCCGTCGTCGGGCAGCGTGACGTTCGACGGGCGCGACGTCCTGGCCTGCGAGCGCCGCGCGCTGCGGCGCCTGCGACCGGAGATGCAGATGGTCTTCCAGGACCCCTACGGCTCGCTGGACCCGCGCATGACCGTCGAGCAGCTCATCGCCGAGCCGCTGCAGATCCACGGCCTGGCGAGCGACCGGCGCGCGCGCCGCGCGCGCGTCGCCGAGCTGCTGCGGCTCGTCGGCCTCGTGCCCGAGCACGCCTCGCGCCATCCGCGGGCGTTCAGCGGCGGGCAGCGCCAGCGGATCGCGATCGCCCGCGCGCTGGCCACCGAGCCGAAGCTGCTCGTCCTCGACGAGCCCGTCTCGGCGCTGGACGCCTCGACGCGCGCCCAGATCCTCGCGCTGCTCGCCGAGCTGCAGCAGCGCCTGGGCGTGAGCTACCTGCTCGTCGCCCACGACCTCTCGCTCGTGCGCTCGGTCTCGCATCGCGTCGCGGTCATGTACCTCGGCCGGATCGTCGAGCTCGCGCCGCCCGAGCAGCTCTTCGCGGCGCCGGCGCACCCGTACACGCAGGCGCTGCTGTCGGCGGTCCCGATCCCCGACCCCGAGCTCGAGCGCCGGCGCCGGCGCATCGTGCTGCGCGGCGAGGCCCAGACGACCGCGCCGAGCGGGCAGATGTGTCCCTTCCAGCCGCGCTGCTTTCGCTCCCAGGAGCGCTGCCGCGTGGAGGTCCCCAAGCTCGAACCCGTCGCGCGGCCGGAGCACCGCGCCGCCTGCCTGTTTCCCGACCACGAGGAGGTTCCAGCATGCCCGCCGCCGAGCGACTGAGCATGACGATGTACTGCACCGGCTGCATCCCCGGCTACCAGTTGCCGGCCTTCGCCGGCGAGACCGAGGACATCTTCCGCCGCCACGACCTCAGCATCGAGATCCTCGATCCGCTGCCGCAGGCCGAGAACATCCGGGCGGTCGCCGAGGGCCGCAACGACCTGTGCCTCACGAGCGTCGCGCACTTCCTCACCGCCCGCCGCGAGGATCCCGGCCTCGGCGCGCGCTTCGTCTTCATGATCGCCCGCCAGAGCCACATGGGCGCGTTCGTCGTGCGCGGGCGCAAGGGCCCGCACGGCCACCGCATCAAGAAGCACCGCGACCTCGAGGGCGCGTCGCTGCTGGGCGACCCGAACTCCGCGTTCGGCCGTGAGTACCGGACGCTGCTGAACCGCCTCGGCATCGAGCCGGGCCCGCCGGCCGAGCCCGACATCCCCTACCCGGACATCATGCGCGCGCTGGCCGAGGGCCGCGGCGACGTGGCGGCCGACTTCGTCGACCTGCTGCCGCGCTTCCAGGCGGTCGCCGACCCGCTCGGGGTGCGGATCGACGTCATGCCGTTCCACGAGGCCGGGATCGACGTCTACGGCAGCGGACTGGTCACGAGCACGCGCATGCTGCGCGAGCGGCCGGACACGGTGCGCGCCGCGGTCGCGGCGTTCCACGAGGCGCTGCTGGCCAGCCACGAGAACCCGGCGCTGGGCCTGGAGGCGCTGATCGACCACGTCCCGGACGCCGACCCCGACCTCGTCGTCGCGGGCTGGAAGGCCGGCTCGCCGCTGATCTTCGACGCCGAGACGACCGCGCTGGGGACGATGAACGCCGAGAAGTGGCGGCGCACGCTGGAGTACCACGCCGACGCCCACGGCGGCCCGCGCGACATCGACGTCGAATCGGTCTTCGACGGGTCGGTGCTGGCCGGCGGCGAGCTGCTGCAGGGCGCCTCGTAGCTCGGTTAGACTCGGGCGGTGATCTGCGCCTATAGGTGTTGTGCCCTTAGGTGGCGGGCGTGAGGACCTCGCTGCGCAAGCTGGTCGTGCCGGTCGTGTTCCTCGCGATCACGCTGCCGATCGGCATCTGGGCCGTGATGGCGATGGGTGACCACGAGTCCACGAGCCCGGACGAGTCCGCGTTCACGGCCGTGGCCTCCGACGGGCATGTCCGCGTCGTGCGCCACGCCGAGCCGCGCTGGGAGCGCGTGACGTCGTTCACCGGCGCCGCCGCGGCGACGCGCTCGTTCGCGGTCGCCCGCGAGGCGGTGCAGTGGAAGGCCGACTGGAGCTGCCGCGGGGGCGCGTTCGCGATGACCGTCGACGGGCCGTCCAAGCCGATGGCGGTGCGGACGACGACGTGCCCGGACGTCGGGACGCAGACCTCGACGGGTGCGGGCGGCCAGACGCTGCACGTCAGCGCCTCGGGACCGTGGGCCGTGCAGGTCAGCCAGCAGGTCGACACCGCGCTGGTGCAGCAGCGCCTCCCCGGCATGACGGCGGCCTCGCTGGTCGGACGCGGACGCTTTCACTCGATCCAGAACCACGGGGAGGGGACGGTCGCGGTCCACAAGCTGCCCTCCGGTCGCCTCGCGCTGCGCTTCGAGAACCTCTACGTCTCCGCCAGTCCCGGCCTGCGGATCTGGCTCAGCAGCGCGCGCAACGTCGAATCGACGCTGCAGGCGCGCCAGGCGCATCACATCGACGCCGGTGCGCTGCGTTCGACGCTCGGGAGCTACAACCAGATGCTCCCGGCGAGCGTGCGGGCCGGCGACTTCCACACCGTCGTCATCTGGTGTCCGACGGTCCTGATCGCGTTCGCGGCGGCGCCGCTGGGGGGTTGAACGCCATGGAATCGAGCATCGCCGACCTCGGACGCGTCGCCCCGCCGCCGCGGCGCTGGATCGTCGACCGGCGCCTCATGGGCGTCGCGATCGTCGTCGAGATCGCGACCGTCTTCCTCGCGTACATGGCGGTCTACGTCCCGGTCCTGGGGCCCAAGCTCACCCGCACGGAGGTCACGCAGCACTGGACCGCGGCGCTCGTCGCGGCGGCGATCGTCGTGATCTTCGACACGTTCGTCATCCGGGCGGCGCTCAGCGCGCGCAGCAGCGGGTCGGCCGCGACGATGGCGTCGCGCACGGCCGCGGGTGACGAGCAGCTGCCGCGGATCCCGCGCGCGCTGCGCTTCGAGTGCGTTCCGGCCAAGTGGCTGTACGCGGCGCTCGCCTACTCGCTCGCGACGATCCCGTTCTCGGTCGCCTACGGCGCGCCGCTGTGGCTCGCGTGGCTGCTGATCCTCGCGCCGTGGTGGGTGGTCATCGCGCTCGAGGCGCACCACAAGCACGCGCGCCAGCCGATCTTCGCGCTCTTCGGCGTCATGGTCATCCTCCAGTTGCTGCACATGGTCGAGCACTCGACGCAGCTCGCGCAGCTCATGCTGAGCGGCGGCAAGCTCGCCAAGTCGCACGGCGTCATCGGGCAGCTGGACTTCGAGACCGTCCACTTCGTCGCCGACACGACGCTGTGGCTCGGGCTCGCGGTGCTGGCCGTGAACTTCAAGAGCCGCAACGCCTGGCTGTGGGTGGCCTTCGCAGCGGCGAGCTTCCACGAGGTCGAGCATCTGTACCTCTTCTGGCTCAACGTCACCGAGCACACCTTCTACCTCTCCGGCGGGGCGGCCGGGATCATGGGCCACTACGGGCTGATCGGGTCACCGCTGGACCGGCCCTACCTGCACTACGCGTACAACTTCATCGTCATCGTCCCGATGCTCATCGCGTTCTGGGACGAGGCGCGGCGCGTGGATCGCATCACGCCTTCGCCTGCGAGCTGATCGCACGATCCATCCGCGCCGCACGATCCATTCGCGCCGCACGATTCGTCCGCGCCGGGCGGCCCTGCCAGCCGTCCTGCAAGGCCGTCGCGGCGCGCAGCCGGCCGAGGGGGCGCTTGACAGCGCTAGATGCATCCGTCATATATGTCTGGCCGCCGCTCTCTCTCCTCCCGCGGCGGAACCCGGCGCTTCGAGGGCCATGTGCGCTGGTGTCGACGCTTCGCGGCTCGTGACGGCGTTCGCGCCCGTCACGGGCCGCGCGGCGCGTCGCTCGTCGCGGCGCGGTCGCCCCACGGCCATGCTGACGCGGCGCGCGGCTGTTGCCCAAGAACCATTCGCCGCGCGCCGCGACATGCGTTCTCATATATGCACATCACATATACTGCGTCAAGCGTGGTCACCGTCATCGGCATCGGCGCCGACGGCTGGGACAGCCTCGGCACAGAGGCGCGTGCCGCTGTGCGCACGGCCGACCTGCTCGTCGGCGGCGAGCGCCAGCTCGAGCTCCTGCCCGCCGGCGAGGCGCCCGCGCCGCGCCGTCCCTGGCCGCGGCAGCTGACGACGCTCGTCGACGAGCTGCCCGCGCTCGCGACCGGCCGCTCGGTCGTCGTCGTCGCAAGCGGCGACCCGCTGCTGCACGGCGTCGGCGTCACGATCCTGCGCCGTCTCGGCGGCGAGGACGTGCGGATCATCCCGGCGGTCTCGTCGTTCGCGCTCGCCTGCGCCCGGCTGCGCTGGCCGCAGGACGGCGTCGAGCTCGTGTCGGCGACGGGCCGCGTCGCCGAGGTCGTCGTACCGGCGCTGGCGCCCGCACGCCGGCTCGTCGTCCTCGGCTTCGGGCCGCGCACCGCCGCAGAGGTCGCGCGGGTGCTGCGCGCGCGCGGGTTCGGCCCAAGCCGGCTGATCGTCATGGAGGAGCTCGGCGGGACCGCCGAGCGCATCGAGGAGTCCACCGCCGGCGACTGGGGCGATCGCGACGCGGCGGCGCTGCACCTCGTCGCGCTGGAGGTACGGGGGCCGGGACGCCTGCTCGCGC
>Ga0310811_10012982_pt1 | contig 10835 bp, 9 predicted proteins | sample YCmetagenome_FD_207642 | JGI IMG/M metagenome (GOLD analysis project Ga0310811, IMG submission 207642) | Soil microbial communities from experimental microcosm in Duke University, North Carolina, United States - YC | ecosystem: Engineered > Artificial ecosystem > Soil microcosm > Unclassified ...
TGTGGTCTTTGACGAAGAGGATTATGACTACGCGCACTTTGTTGGCGAGCGCTATCCCGCAATTCCGCTCTACCTCCAACCGGGCAACCATACGCCGCCACATCTCGCAGCCGAGATCGATCTGCACGGTATCATGCAGCGTTTCGATTGGCTGGTGCAGCGTGTGACGCAGGATAAGTGGTACAACGTCACGGTTTTGCCTCAACTGCACACGCTGGTCTGGGGCAATAAACGGGGCGTATAGATAGATCGAAGCATGATGTTGGATGCTGGCACCTGGGACGATCCTGGAGGCAGCAGCCGGGAAAACAGAAGGAAATGACGATGGTTTTGCATATTCATCAGGACCAGGCGCTCACAGACCTGGTAGCGGACACCGAGCAAGAATCTCCTCGCCGTGTAGATTATCAGAAGTTACTGGGGATCGGGCGCGAGCTGTTGCAGGCGCTGGGCGAGGACCCGACGCGCGAGGGGCTGCTCGATACGCCGCGCCGCTGGGCTGATGCGTGGCGGGAGTTTATTGAATACGACCCAGGCGTAACGGATACCTCGTTTGCCTCAGTTTCTACTGATCAGATGGTCTGTGTCTCGGGTATGCGCGTCTCCAGCTTTTGCGAGCACCATCTGCTGCCCTTCTGGTGCGACGTCTCGGTTGGCTATATCGCGTCCGATCGTGTGCTCGGCCTCTCAAAGTTTGCGCGCATCGCGCATCAGTTTGCCCATCGTTTGCAGTTGCAGGAGCGGCTGGGACAGCAGATTGCCGATGAGATCACGCGTATTACGGGGACACGAGATGTTGCGGTCGTATTGCGGGGGGAGCATCTCTGCATGGTTTCGCGTGGTATTCGCACGCCGGGCCTGATGACGTCGTCGGTGATGCGAGGCGTTTTTCGTTCGGAGAGTGAGGCGCGGATGGAGTTCTTGCGCCTGATCGAGGTCCGCTAGTTCTGCAAAACAAAAAGACGGGAATGGCCCGCAAAAGCGGCTTCCGTCTTTTTGCCAGTGTTCCATTGATAAGGTGTGGCTGGCGTCTATTCAGATTCTCCGAGTAGAGGCGGCGAGGACCTCTGGATAGACGTGTGTTTGCCAAATCTGTGCAATTAGATTACCACGGTTGCCTCAGGCGAGATAATTAGTCGTGGTAGTAGCTGTTGCAGTGGCAGCAATAGTGGTGCTGATGGTGATGGCTGTGCTGGCAGTGATGATGATCATGATCATGATGGTGGTGGTGATGGCCGCCATGTGCGCCGCTGACCTGCTCGAGATCCTGTTCGTTCAAATCGGTCATGAGCTCTTCGTTAGGTACCTGCTGTTCGTTATTTTTATTGCGAGATCCAAACATGATGGTTTCCCTTTCTTTCTATGAGCACATGTTGTATGTGCCATCTCGTTTATCGTTTGTTTATTTCCTTGGTACGTGTTAAGTATAGCTTTTTGGTGGGGGTGATACTAGCTAGCGGTTCACATATTTTTTGTGATGGTCTCCACAATTTCTGCGGATCGGCATGAAGCACGATCAATACGCATCAACCTAAAGGCCATGGAGCTCGCAGATAGGCAGGATTTTGGACCCAGTAGTGGCACGGTGGAGTGATAACGGAACTGTGCCTGGGAACTCGCGCGATGCCGCTGGCTCCGCAGGCGATGATGGCAACGGAGGCGATGATGATTTCAGGTACCGGTTTTTTCGACCACGGAGATCAGCGGCGAAGGCCCCTCTGCTCGCGTGTCTCTCCTCCTACGGAGCCAGCTTTGTCGTGCGAGTTCCCAGGCACAGTTCCGTTCCTCTCCACCGTGCCTCTACTGGATCCAGGCGAAATCCCCCTCTCGGCCCCTTAGGTTGATGTGTATTGGATCGGCATGAAATAGATGCCCATTTGTCTTATACCATGAAGGTCTGATCGAGGTCAGGTATACTACGGAATAGGTCTCTGCTGTTTTTTTGAGAAATAGAGAAATTATTTATGTAGTGTTTGAGGGAGGCTGTATCTGTGGCTAGCAGGAAAATACGTGCATCCGAACCCTTGTTTCTTCAGGCTCCAGTCGGTCGGCGCTACGTGCGATCGTTTGTGTTCGCTCGCCGTATAGATGCGCCTTTAGCACAGGTGCATCCGCTGGCGCGCGCCCTGTTTATCTTCTGCCTCTCGGCAGCCCAATTGCGCTCGATTGCGACGGCTCAGAGTGATCTGCTCGGGGCAGTGCTGTTCTGGCTGCTGGCACTGGCGCTCTTCCTGGGCAGTGGGATCAGCGCGCGCATTGCACGGCTCTACTTTTTGTTGACATTGCCAACGCTCTTCAGTCTTTTTATGACCTGGACAGTGCTGAATACAGTCCCGGGCGTCGTGCTCTTTCGCCTGCCGGTCTATGCGGGACAGCTCACGTTCGGGCTCTCGCTCTGGCTGGGACTCTGGCTCCTGATCGTGGTCGGCTATTTCCTCTGGAAACGTCAGGTGCTGGCGGGTGTGCTGCTTGCATCTTTGCTGACGCTGGTGCTGACGCATTTCTGGTCCTCACCCGCCTGGATTTTTGCGCGCGTGCCCTTTTTTCATGCGCTGACAATTACGCTCACGGATCGTGGCCTCTGGCTGGCGATTACCAAGGTCATCGGCTACGCGGGCATGGTCCTCTGCACCATCTCGCTGATGATATCCGGGCGGGATGCGGAGCTGATCGGGGCTCTACGCCAGTTGCACTTTCCACAACCGGTCATCTTTTTCCTGAGTACGGTATTCCGCGCGTTCAATCTCGCGCTTGCCGATTACGAGACCATTCGCCAGGCGCAGCTTGTGCGCGCCATTAACGCCCGCCCACGCAGTTTTGTGCGCCATCTGCGCGATCTGGCGGCAATTGCAGTGCCGATGGTGGCGATGATGATCCGACGTTCCAGCGAGATTGGCGATGCATTGCTTGCACGTGGCTTCCAGCTGGGTCAGCCGAATAACGATTTTTACGAGACGATGCCGTGGCGCGGGATCGATTGGGCCGTGCTGGCGGTCAGTATACTACTCTTGTTTTTCGCGTTGGGGACACATCCCACGCTGACTACGCTTTTGCAGAGGATAGTGTAATGGAGAAGATTGCTGCGCTTGCTGTTGACAATCTCTGGTGGCGTTATCCGACCTTTAGCGATGAGGTCGGGGCCTGGACACTGCGCGATGTCTCACTGAATATCGAGCAAGGTGAATGCTTTGGGATTACGGGACCCAGTGGCGCGGGGAAGACAACGCTTTGCCGTTCGCTGCTCGGCATTTTGCCCTATACGGCCCGGCTCACGGCTGCGCAACTGCCACATCATTTTCGTGGAGCAATCACGTTGCTCGGTCAACCTGTGACGCACAAAACGGCAACTTCGCATCAGATTGGCATGGTGCTGCAAGATCCAGAAAACCAGTTCTTGCGCATGAGTGTTCTGCATGAGCTGGCCTTTGGCTTGCAGATACAGGGATTGCCCAATGCGGAGATCGTGCAACGTGCGCATGAGGCGCTGACGTGGGTTGGACTCGATCACCTCTGGCCGGGAGCAGCCTATCTCCATCCCTCCGATCTCTCCGGCGGACAGAAGCAGCGCGTGGCGATCGCGGCATTTCTTGCGCTTCGCCCGCAGGTGCTCATTCTCGATGAGCCGACAAGCGATCTGGACCCGGTGGGCAAGCGCGAGGTGATCGAAACGATTGCGCGTCTGCGCCGCGATTATCGTATGACCGTAGTTCTGGTGGAGCAGGACCCGGAGATCCTGGCCGCTTTTTGTGATCGTATTGCCCTGTTGCACGAGGGGCGTATCAAACTGGTCGCCTCCCCGCGCGAATTTTACGCACAGCGTCCTCTCCTGGAGCAGGCAGGGGCCGCAGCCAGCGAATTAGTGCGCATCTCCTGGGAGACCGAGCAGGTGTATCAGGGCCGTCCACCGCTGACTCTTGCTGAGGGCGAGATTGCCTTTGCCTCGGTGCGCATGAACGATCGAGTGGTCTCGTCACCTCCTTTCAAGGGAAGCGCCAGCGAAAATTTCAAAGCAAGCTCTCTACGAAACAATGCAGGTGAACTGGTTGTGCAGGCTGAACAGGTGATGTATCACTATGAAGATGGTTCGCCCGCGCTCAAAGGGATCGATTTTCAATTGTATCGTGGCGAGATGCTGGCGTTGCTTGGTCCGAACGGCAGCGGGAAAACGACCTTTGCCAAGATCCTGACCGGCCTCTTTCGCGCCAGTGGTGGACAGATGCAGATCCTTGGGCAGGACCTTGCGCAGCGTAAAGTACGTCGTCGCCTTGCCTCCTCGGTTGGCTATGTCTTTCAAAATCCCGACCACCAGCTCTTCTGCCGCAGTGTCGCGGATGAGATCGAATATGGCCTGAAAAATCTGGATGTACCAGCCGTGCAGCGCCGTGAGACAATCAAAAATGTGCTGGAAGCGGTCGGTTTAAGCAAGCAGGCAAGCGAAGATCCCGTCTTTTTGAGCAAGGGGGAGCGCCAGCGGCTCGCAGTCGCAGCGATTCTGGCGATGGGACCCGAGATCCTCGTCGTCGATGAGCCGACGACCGGCCAGGATTATCGTTCGATCTCCAATATTATGAGCCTGCTCTGTGAGCTTCAGCGCAGAGGGAAAACCATATTGATTATCACGCATGATATGACCCTGGTGGCCGAATATTGTCAGCGCGTCGTCTCCTTCCGCAACGGTCTGGTTGCCTTCAACGGTACTCCAGCCGAGCTTTTCAGCGATGCGGACCTGCTGGCGCAAACCGGACTGCGTGCGCCCGTCTGTGCGACCCTGGCAAACCAGTTCCGTGCGCTTCAGCCGTCGCTCCCTCCGTTGCTCACCGTCTCGCAATGGGTAGATGCGCTTGTGTGCCAGCCACAGCCGCAAACGAGAATCTTGTGAACTTTTTTAGCTCTTTTCTTATGTCTCTGAACGCATGTTGATAGAAAATGATTTATGCTAAGAAGCAAAGAAGCTGGCAAAAATCGGTTCGAGGAGAAAGGCAGCACTATTTATGGTGTCTGCCCGTTGCCTGATATGGAGTTCTAGCATGCGTTTACTCTTGCCTTTTACTCATACTGTCGAGGTTGAAGCTATTGATGATGCCATGCGTGTGGCCGTAGCCCAGAGTGCGACGCTGGTTCCTCTTTCGCTATCTGTGTCTCCTGATGGGCAGACGCAGCGTTGTGGGGGGCCGGAAACGCTAGCGCAAACGCGCCATTTTCACGCTGTAACGCAGACATTGGCCCGACACTACCACGTGTCGCTGGAACGTCTGGAGATCAGTTCGCACGATCCCCTGCGCAGCATTATAGCGTTGGCCGGAGAATATCGTTGTGATGCTATTCTGATATTCCTGCGTGCTGGTCAGGGCGTGATGCTGGAAACATCTCTGTTGCGCCAACTGATGGAACAGAGCACCTGCAATCTCTATTTCGTGCGACTCTCTTCGCCACCAGCGGGTCAGACGAGCGACCATAGCAAAATTGGCCTCTTCAGACGTTTTCGTCGACAAACCTGTCGTAGTATGACATTGCGCTTTTCAGCGCTCTCAAAACGCTTATAAAAGGATTGCATCACATACGCACCTGTCATATGATTATACATGTAAGACACGAAAAATTCTAGCGATTATGTACCAGGACTTGATGCCGGGTTTTTTGCGGAAATTTCGGCAATCTTTTCCCCCCTTTTTTGAGCATCCAGGCTGTGATTGGAGCTCAAATCCCCTTTTTTCGACCCTGCCTGTTGCATTGACTTCTCATTTTTGCTTGCCATTATTTGCTATTATGAAATAGTTTAAATAAGTATGAAGAAGTGCAAACTATTTCAATTCATAAGGCTAACAAGAAGAGAGAAGGGCGAAAACTTTCCATCATGAATACTGAGCAACCATTTGCCTGGCAGTTTCTTGGCGAGCAACCTACCCATGACCAGCTTTTGCAGGCGATGGTGGATAATACCTGTCAATGGGTTATTCGTTGTACAAATAGTGATACTCTGGGAGAAGTGCAGCAGGAGGGGGGCGTGACCTGGGTGTATGCTCCCGGTCCTGAGGGTGATGCTGCGATTCTCTTTCCTCGTCTGACGCTACAGGAGGCTTCCCGGCAGCTCGATGTGGTGATGCACTATTTTCGCCAGCATCGGCCTGAGCGTGACATGTTGTGCTGGTCGTTGGACCCGACCGAGCCCGCTGATCTGGAGGTGCGTTTACTGGCGCGTGGCTTCGAGTGGAACTGGCAGCCGCATTGGATGTGGTGTGCGCTCCAGAATATTGACGCCGCGATTGAGCGTGCGCCCGGTTTGCACATTGAGATTGTCGAGCAGGTCCCCCTCTGGGACGTAGAGGATCTTCCCTATTATAGTCCCTCCACAGCCGCGCAATTGCATCGTACAACGCAGCAGGAGCCACGTCTGGTCTGGCATTTCGCAGCCTGGTTGAATGGCCACGTCGTTGGTCAATCCCGTTTGAATCTGACGACGGGCGAGCTGGGCGTGGCCGGTATTTTCGACGTCTCCGTAGTCCCCGAGGCGCGGAATAAGGGTATCGGGAAAGCGCTGACATTGGCGGCCTGCCAGCTGGCGCGGAGTCTTGGTTGCCGTCACGCGCTTTTGAATGCCTCGTCGATGGGAGAGCCAGTCTATCGTAAGCTTGGTTTTACATCGCTTGGTCATGGGAAAACCTGGCTCCTGCGGCGTTCAGTGCTGGCCTCGCCGCCTGAGCCACAGCAGATCGCGCTGGTTGAGGCGCTGGGACGGGGTGATATTGCCAGATTAGATGAGCTGGCTCCTGAGCTTGAGCCGACGCTCTTCTCAACGCCACTGCCGAGCGGCCTGACGCCGTTGCAGATCGTGGTGGGCCTGCATCAGCCGCATTCCGCCGAATGGCTGGTTGCGCGCGGCGTCGAACTGGATGTGCTCACCGCCTGGGATCTTGGCTGGCACGAGCGCGCGCAACACATTCTGACGGGCGATCCGCAACAGGTGAACCAGCGTCAGGGCCGCCGTCAGGGCACGCCGTTGCACTCGGCCGTTGAGCGCAATGACTTTGAGCTGGTCGCTTTACTCTTGAGCGCCAATCCTGATATCTCGCTCAAAGACGGCGATTTTCAGGCGACCGCGCTCGAATGGGCACGTTTTCTCAATCGAACCGAGATGATCATGGTGCTGGAACACTACCAGTTCCAGCATATGAGCGGCTGAGTTCGCGCAAGTAAACCGACTACTACTTCTTATAGTCGTATTTATTGCTATCGGTCAGTGCCAGAGAAAGCTTGACCGGCCCATGCATCCTTCCTGGCTATGGCGATTGGAAGCCAGTTGGCGTATTGCGAAAGATGATCTGCGTGCCGCCAAATTGTACGTACATATCGGGTCGATGATTATGATGTGTGTCGATAAACTGGAGTTTTACGGGAATGCGCTCGGCATTGGCATCATAGAGTTGAGGGCCAGGATAGATCTTTGCTTTTGTAGCATCTCCTCCTGGAAGTTCAATAATTTGAATACGTCCATGTAGATTCAAGGCAATGAAATGGCTTGGCGTCTTGCCGGTCTCATGGCCAACAAACGCGTCGATCTGGAACGTGCGTGGATTTCCATAGCGAATATCATCTACGGTATTGGAAAGCCAGTTGCCGGTGAGCTGGGTTGCAACGACCAGAAAGAGCGCAATAAGCATGCCAATCCCGATAAAAGTGAGCGAATGGCGTAAGAACGTATGTGGAGGCTGATCCTTCTGCGAGGGCGGCTTGGCCGGAGGAGTATCCCTCTTAATCTGGAAGTCCTGAGTCGTATTATAATCGCGTGCCATCTCGGGATATTTGCGTGTGCGTGAGGCGCGTTGTGTGGGTGGTAAAGGAACATCATCATAGGCGAGCCAGGTTTTTGGCAGAAAAAAGGACATGAAAGGATGACAGCAGAACGTATCCTGCGGTAAGAGATGATCTCGTGTGATAGTCAACATCGTATCGATCCTCCTGGCGTTAGTTTGACATAAACGATTGGTATAGAGAGCATAAGGCCGCTAAGAAAATAAAGAGAGAAGCTACGATTTTGTACACACGCGCAATCGAGACGGTCAGGCCCCATCGGTCATCTCGAATACCTCATCCTTTCTTCGGTTGATGCGGATTGGACGCAGGCAAGCAGCGCCTCTACAAGATGAACGTACCAGACGAAAAATAAACCCTTTCTTCTATTACATATATTACGCTGAATCGGTTACTTTTGGTACTTATTCTGCACTGGTAAGTCACAAAAGTGTGATATCGTAAGCAGGACGCAAAAAAGATATACCAGGGAAGGAGATCGTTATGTCTCAACGGTCACGCACTACTATCCCAGAACGCTATCTTGCCGCATATCAGAGCATTGAGCGGCTTGAGCTGCATGATCGCTATCTTGCAGCATTTATTTTTGGTTCGTTCGCACGAGGAGAGATCACACAACATAGTGATCTCGACGTGCATGTGATTGTCGATGAAGACAATCTCTGTACGAATATTAATCATCCCGTCATTGGCGGGGTGAAGCTTGATCTCACCTTTTTCTCTCTCAGGCAATTAAAAGAGCGTACTGCGAGAGAGATGGAGCAACGCCAGCGAGTCCCTATGGTTGCCGAGTCGCTTATCGTTTTCGATAAGACGCACGAATTGGAACAGATACAGATGCAGGCCCGGCAGGTGAGACCGGTAGGTGTGCCCCCCGCAGAATATCAGAATCTCCAGTTTATGTTTTTTCATGGCAATGATAAAGTACAGAGAAACCTGGAAGCAGATCCTGTTACCGCTCTGCTGGTGATGCACGTTGGCTTGAACGAATGGCTCAAGTATCACTATCAATTGCAACAGCGATGGTGGGTGAGCAGTAAGAGGCTCCTTACCGATCTGCGTACCTGGGATCTGCCCCTTGCGCAACTGCTGGAACAGTTCGTGACAACATCCGATGTACGCACAAAATTTACACATTGGTCAGCGATCATCGATCATATCCTGGAGCCGCTCGGAGGTCGACAGCCCATCGCTGAGAACAATTGCGATTGCGTTGTATGTCAACGAGATCTTGCGCTGATCTATTGAGAGCGAGAAGAGTGAAAAAACTGGCGGCCAGATTGTCGTAAAATGACTATTCTGGCCGCTTTTCAACATTTTGCTTAATGGTTACATTGCCGTTCCCGATTTGTTTGCGGGAGATAAAAGCTAGTTAAACAGATTGCGGATCGTGAGTCCGAAGCGCTCGATGACCGGACCGATTCCGCGTAACAGCGCCGAACCGATAATGGCGGTGATGATCATATTCGAGATCGCCCAGGTTGCGGCACTGCCAAGATAGAGTTCGGGCTTGAGCAGACCGCCCGCGACCAGAATGCCATTGCCGTAGAGCGCCCCCAGGATATTGTTCGGGATGACGGCACAGAGCAGAAAGAACAGGAAGCCCTTCACCGTATAGACATCTTTGCCGATGGGGCTGAGGCCGAAACGCGGGGCCAGCAGACGATAGAGCAGCATCGGCAGGCCAAGCTGGATAATATCGGCAGCCCCAAAGGGGATAGAGGTCAGGAGCGGCGTCCCGGTGAGCAGGCCCGCGCCAATAAAATTGCCAATGTAGCCAATGACAAAGGCCCAGCCGCCAAACCAGATGCCGAAGGGAATACCAAAACCTATCGCCAGGAAAATACTGCTGACACCAAAGAATGGCGAAGGTAGACCCACGATTGCGAGCCAGGAAATAACAGTGTAAACTGCCGCGGCAACGGCAACTGCGACGAGTTGCTGTAGCGTTGGCGCTCCCGTAAAACGCAGGCTATAGTGGATACGCGTAGAGGCACTGCCCTCGATTTCAGGTGGCTCATTGGCGAATTCTTGCATTGGTTCGTCCATTGTATGGACTCCTTTCGTCATTCATAAATGCACATATAAAAAGTAAACGCGATAAATCAGTCGATGCGTGCAATGACCGTTCAATATTTCTCTCGCAAGAGAGAAACTGTCAGTGCTCATCTTGTATTAAAATACCATGGAAGCAGTGTAAAGTGCAATTTTGTCTTTTCTTGCTTTTCTTCGCATAGTATATATACATCTCAGGCGAGCGTGGAGCCTAGCGCGACACCGGGTCTGGTTGCAGCAAGACCTGGCGCAGGGTTTCCAGGGTATTGAGAACCTCCTGTGTATTCTCCGTAAGCTGTGCAGGAAAATCGGGCCAGAGGCTGGCATAGTGCTTGCGGATCTCGGCGCGCAATGCCTGTTCATCCACCGTCTGCACCTTACCGTGCTCGACGACAACGCGCCCATTGACAATCACTGTGTCGACGGATGAGCCGTTTTCGCAGTAGACGAGATGCAGGTAGGGATCGCGCAAGGGGAAAAATGCCGAGTTCTCGAGATTGAGCAGGATGATATCGGCCAGATAGCCGGGTGCCAGCTTGCCAAGCTGATCTTCCATGCCCAGGGCCGTCGCGCCTCCCCGCGTGGTTGCCTCCAGAAGCTCATGGGGTTGCGGCCACTTCCTATAGTCTTCACCGGGCTGATTGTGCAGCAGCCCGCTAAACTTGAGGACGCCGAACATATTCTGCGTGTCGTTGCTGGCTGAGCCATCGCTGCCCAGCGCGACCGTGACGCCCTTTTCGAGCGCCTGGACCAGATGGAAGCGCCCGCTGCCCAGACGCAGATTGCTGATCGGGTTGTGTACAATGCTGCTCCCACTCTCCGCGAGCAGTTCGAGATCGCCGTCGTCGAGCCAGATGGCGTGGGCGAGCGAGGTACCTGGCCTGAGAACCTCTTGCTGGCGCAGGTATTTTATCCCTCCCATGCCGAGCCGGTCGCGAATAACTTTTGCCTGAATCTCCGTCTCGACGGCG
>Ga0310811_10012983_pt1 | contig 10835 bp, 6 predicted proteins | sample YCmetagenome_FD_207642 | JGI IMG/M metagenome (GOLD analysis project Ga0310811, IMG submission 207642) | Soil microbial communities from experimental microcosm in Duke University, North Carolina, United States - YC | ecosystem: Engineered > Artificial ecosystem > Soil microcosm > Unclassified ...
GTCCGCCCGACTTCGGCGGGTAGCGTTGACGTCAGAATCTTGAATTCTCCGAGTGCTTCCACAGAGGGCGCCGTTTCGTCGAACGAGGAACCGTTCTCGGATCGGGTAGTAGCCGCACCGTCGAGCAATACCTCGGTCGCGTAGTTCTGGCCACCAGAGATTTTGGACTCAAACGTTCCGCCGTTACCTGAGTCGGAGCCGGGTCCGACGACGCCAGGGGTCAGAAATGCGAAGGCCTCGGGTGAGCGCATGTTCTGCACGGTAGTGCCCAGGGGTAGCGGCAAATCCAAAATCTGCTTTGTGCTTACGACGGTGCCAATGTCCGAGCTCTCAGTCTGAATCGTCGGAACATCGGCAACGACAGTAACGTTCTCTGTGATCGTGCCAGTCTGAAGTTTGACATCCAACGCGGCGGTCGTCGCAGTTTGCACGACCACGCCCGTGAGTGTCGCCGTCTTGAACCCCTGCGAACTCACAGTCAAGTCGTAGGTGCCGATGTTGACGTTCGGCAGACGGTAGCCGCCGGAACTGGTGGATACCGTTTCATACGTCGCGCCGGTGTTCACATTTTTAGCTGTTATTTTTGCGCCGGACACAAGCGCTCCGGAGGGGTCAGTGACGTTGCCGGCAATAGATCCCTGGTTCGTCTGGGCCGTAGCGGTTGACATCAGAAAGGCTACGAACAGGGGGAAGAAAGCGAACACAGATAATTTGCGCACATGCATGGGAGTCCGTCCTCCGAAGTGACGTAGTAAACGCTTACTCACAGATCCGTTCAAAAATGGCTTGCGCCCTACACCAGAAAATTCAACCCTTCATTGCCACGAAAAAACGCTTAATCCACGAAATACCAAACTGCCTATCCGTATCGGCCTAACGCGCCGTTTCCTGCAATTGCGCCGAACGGCGCATCTTGTCCTGCAAATTCTGCGCTTGCTGCGCATCCGCTTTTTGCTTCAACTGCATGAACGAGTTCAACGCTGCCTTCGATTCCTCGGGCTTCTGCTGACGCCGGTAGAGCTGCGCGAGCTGGTAATACGACTGTCGCAATGTCTCGGTGTCTGAACCCTTCGAATCCTCAACTGCAGCTTTGAAGTTCTCGACCGCAGGATCGACCTCGCCGATTTGCGCCTGCGCCCGCCCCAATTGGTATTCGGCATCCGCCGAGCGCGGAGTGCGCCGCAGAACTTCTTTCAGCAGTCCTTCGGCAACCTCGGTCTTCGACCGCTCGATGCTGATCACGGCCAATTTGTACATAGCTTCGGTATTGGACGGATCAGCTTTCAACTCGTTTTGAAATTCTGCTTCCGCTTCCGGAAGCTGATTCTTTTGCCAGTAGAGATCGGCAAGTTGCTGGTGTAATTGCGGGCCATCCGGCTTGGCTTCAATTGCGAGCTTGCATTCGGCGATGGCATCGTCGAACCGGTCAGCCTCTGCAAACGATTGTGCTAAGACCTGATGCACTCGCCACGAATTCGGATCAGCTTTGTACATTTCTTCGTAGCTGGCCTTTGAAACCAGCATGTGGGCGCGTCCGCGGTGGTACAGAATGTCAACGTCGTTGGGCTTCAGCTGCGCGGCCTTATCCAGGACGGTACTGGCGGCAGCAGCGTCGCCCTCCGCCAGTTGTGCAACTCCAAGCCACATGAAGGCTTTGGCATTGGAAGGATCGATAACCGTCTCGTGCTTAAGGGCCGTGATCGCATTCGCGTAGTCGTTTTTGCGATAGTAGGCGATTCCTAAAAACAGATTTGCTCCGTGAAGTCTCGGCTTGAGCGTGACAGCCCTGGTGAGGGAGTTGATTGCCTCGTCAAAGCGTCCCTGTTCGACCCGGACCAACCCAAGGTTGAAATGCGCTTCGGCGAAGGCGGGATTCAGTTTGATTGCCTGAGAAAAATCCTGTGCCGCGGCCTCGAGATTCCCTGTGCGCATAGCATCAGTTCCGCCACGAAATGAAGCCTCAAACGGCGTGGTTTGAGCTGGGGCAGAAAGGCAAAGCGAGGCTGTGGCAAGCAGACAAAGTACCCGCAAACCACTGGCGGCAGATCTCAACATGGAGAGAATAAAATTAAAGACCGGCCAAAAATTTAGTCTGGGTTTGTAAAGCTTGTCAAGCAAATTCGGTAAACGATTACCGAGATATTACCGGTTGGCGCTTTTCAAAATCCGAAATCTACAAAAAGCCCATATAAAATCGTTCAGGTGCACCTACCGGCCGTCTGGCGCCGCGGCCTTGCCTTCCTCAATGGTATAAAAGCGGTCAACTCCCGCGGAAACCGTGGTCTTCTGAACCGTTCCATCAGGCCAGTGAATTTCCAGTTTGTCCACTGAGGCTGCCTCTCCCAGGCCAAAGTGCGGGCGTTGATCATTGGAAGAAGCGAAGCTGCCGCCGCTGAGTACGTCTCGACGCTGTCGGATTCCACCCGCGATCAGGTAAACGGTTGCGCCAATTGCATCTCGCGGAGACTTCGGACCGCCGACCAGCCTCACCCCCAACCAGTGATGATGATCCGGGCTGACATTCCGCAGCAGGAGTGGCGGACCATCCAAGGGATTGATTACTACGTCGATTTTGCCGTCATTGAAAAGATCGCCAAAGGCAGCGCCGCGCCCAACCGTGGTTGATGCGAGCCCGGTCCCTTTGACCGGAGGAACTACTTCGAACTTTCCCGCTTTGAGGTTATGAAAAAGCAAAGGACGCTGGGCGAAGCTTGTTCCCCAGTCGCTTTTGTCCACTCCTGGATACACGTGGCCATTAACCGTCAGCAGGTCGAGCCACCCATCGTTGTCATAATCCAGGAAGCCGTCACCCCATCCGAGAAAGGGAATCGTCACCTCTGCTATTCCGGCGGGGTAACTGACATCCGTAAAATTCGCGTCCCCCTCGTTTCGATAGAGCGGGTTGTAATCGTCGGAAAAAACAGTGTTGTACAAATCGAGATGACCGTTATTGAGATAGTCGCCGATCGCGATCCCCATCGATGCCGTTTCTTTTCCGTTTTCGTTCAGCGCATAGCCAGAGGCGTAGCTGGCGTCCTCAAACGTGCCGTTGCCCTTGTTGATGTAGAGATAATTCGGCGTTGAATCATTCGCCACTACCAGATCCACTTTGCCGTCATCATTCAGGTCAGCGAAAACCGCAGTGAGTCCGTAGTACGCATTCTTGTCCCCCACCCCGGCTTTTTCGCTCACATCTGTGAATGTGCCGTCGCCGTTATTGTGAAACAGATGATCGGGCTCGCCCAGAAGTCCCCGCGGGCCGCACATCACCTTGAGGCCGCGAAACTCGCACTGCGGAAACGCAACTGCAGATGTTCCCGGAATTGGCGGGTGCTGAAAATCGTAGTGCACGTATCCAGGCACAAAAATATCTAAACGCCCATCACCGTCATAATCGCCGAATGTTGCGCCCGTGGACCAGTTGCCCAGGACCACACCGGCTTTCTCAGCGACGTCTGTAAACGTGCCGTCATGATTGTTGTGGTAGAGGCGGTTCTTTCCGAAATTAGTGACGTAGATATCCGGCCATCCGTCGTTGTCGTAATCGCCAATTGCGACTCCGAATCCCCAGCGATCGTTGTTCACGCCCGCCTTTGCAGCCATATCGGTGAACGTACCGTCATGATTGTTGTGAAACAGCGCCGCATGTGGAGGCGTAACCTTGCCGTTGTCCGCGTCGTAAGCGGACCCGTTCACCACATAGATATCGAGCCAGCCATCGTTGTCATAATCAAGCAAGCCAACTCCCGATCCAACGGTTTCTATAATGAACTGCTTCTCCGCAGTTCCCATTACATGCTGCCACGAAGCCAGGCCGGCTTTATCGGCGATGTTTTGAAATACAACCGGGCCATGCTCGACAAATCCGCCGGCGGTTATCGGGCGGTGCTCAGAATCAAGCACAGCTGGATGCGCTCCTCCGGTCGAAACCGCACCTTGGGTACTCGGAGTTTGCACTGCCTGTGCTGAGTCGGCTTCTTGTGCCTTCACCCGAAAGTTGACAGACAGCAGAACGAAGCACAAGACAAGCGGCAGGTTTTCACATCGCATGAGAAAGGTCAGTATAAACTCCGCCGTTCCTTACGCTGAACCTCACGGCTGAATTTGGGGCCAGCCATTCGGCCATGTGAGCGAGTTTACGAAGACATACGCGGCGCCGTCCGGCAGATGTAGCGCATGAAATGTGATCAAATCTCCGTCCTGCGGATCCAGGAAAACTGTTTCGCCGCCAGGAGCGTTCCACGTGTTTCCGTTTCCGGCTATCAGTTGTGCCCCGCCGCCCTGCATCATCGGGATGCCATTCATATCAGTAAACGGTCCATGCGGGCTTGTGCCGCGTCCAACCATGATTCTGTAGGTGTCCAGGTACGGATTCGGATTGCAGCAATCGTCGAACGAGGCGAACAGATAGTAGTAGTTGTCTTTGTGTACCAGAGAAGTTCCTTCAATGGGATCAAACAAAACGCCTGGCCGCGTGGCGAGCGAATAAACCGTCTGATTTCCCACCATCAGTTCGCCGGTGCTGGGATCAACTTGCTGCTGCTTGATTCCAGTCCAGTAACTGCCGTAGGTCATCCACACGCTGCCGTCGGTATCCACGAGAATACTAGGATCGATGGCATTGAAGTCATCTTTGGTTGACGAACTCAGCACCAACCCCCGATCAATCCATTGGTAAGCCGGGTCCGTTGGGTCGAGGGTGGTATTCGTCGCGAGACCGATCACTGACGTGTTGGTCGCAAAAATCGAGCCAGCGTAGTACACATGATAGAGCCCGTTAAAAAACGAAATATCCGGCGCCCACAAATCTGTGATTCCTTGCTCGTTGGCCTGCACCCAGGCGGGAATCTGGTTGAAAACGGTACCGCAAAGCTGCCAACTTACCTTGTCGGTGGAGCAACGAATAGGCAGATGTCCGGAAATTGCGCCTCCGGCATCAGTCGAGAATAGATAATATGTTCCCGCCTGACGCATAATGCTCGGATCGCGAATCGGAGTGTTGGCCCCGGTAAGATGATAATTGCTAAGAACCGAAGATGAGCCGTTGGAGCTTGAACCGGAACTGGAGTTGCTGCCCCCGCATGCCGTCTGTGTCAGCAAGATGCAAATGGTAAAGACAATTGCCGGAACCGGCGGGCTTGCGGTGGAAAGTTTCATACTCTGAACGAATCATGGTAAACGTTTACCAAGGCAGCGCGCTACAATCTTTTTTCAGGCCATTGATCGCGACTTTGCTGCTTTTGTCGGCACGGATCTTCGGATCTGCAAAAACCGCCCTGCTGATTTCTATTCTGACTCCTCTGTCGGGGCTATGGCTCCTTGCGCAGGACGCTGCCCCCACCGTCTCACTACAAATCATTGTCGTCGGCTCCCAGACTCAAGCCCAGAATGTTCTTGACCGGCTGCGGCGCGGCGAAGATTTTGCCGCGATCGCTAAGCAGGTCTCTACGGACAACACCGCCGCAGACGGCGGAAATATGGGCCAACTCAATCCTATGAACTTGCGTCCCGACATTCGTGACGCACTTCAAGGCTTGGCTCCGGGAGAACTGAGCTCCATCGTACATTTGCCTTCCGGATACGCCATTCTTAAGCTTCTATCGATTCAGGCTGGCTCCGCGCCAAGTTCTTCTGGAACCGACAATAGCCGAATCCTGCCTCACACTGCTTCATCGGTGATCCGCTATCAGCAGCCGGTTGGCGGCAAAGGCGAAGCCGACCTGGGGTTCCGCAGCTTTCCTAAGCCCGCGGGCTGGAGCCAGGACCTGCAACTGATGTGCAAGATCCGCCAGCAATCGCTCGACGCCGTCATCGGCATCGCCCGCGAAAATCTTGACCCAAATAATCTTCAGGGCTCCGCGTCCCATCCTCCTCTTGATCGCATTCAAATGCATTACGCGCTCGCCAACCTTCACGCCTACAAGGGCGACATGGATCCGGCAATCGATCAATGGCTCCAGGCCTATCAGATCGCGCAAAAGGAATTGCCGTCGGCGTTGCCCGATCTCGAAGAAGCACTGGGTATTGCATACCTGCACAAATCGGAAATGGACAACGATGTTTATCGTCATCCAGCAGATCGGTGCATCTTCCCACCACGAAAATCCGTGGCTTATGAAAAAACTGCTGCTTCGGAAAAGGCAATTGAGTTTCTATCCAAGTATTTGCAGCGGCATCCCGATGCCTCGGATGCGAAGTGGGAGATTGATCTCGCGTACATGACGCTGGGCAAATATCCAGACGGGGTGCCCAAGAAATATTTGATACCTCCCTCCGTTTTCGATTCCCCAGAAGACGTTCCCCGATTCCGCGACGTCGCGCCGGAAGCGGGAGTTAATATCTTCTCTATGTCCGGCGGATTGATCGTGGACGATTTTGAAAATAACGGCCGACTCGACATCGTGACTTCTGATTTTGGTGAGTGCATGCCCATGCACTACTTCCACAACAATGGCGACGGAACTTTCAGCGATCACACTGCGAAAGCTGGACTCGGTGGGCAACTGGGCGGTCTGAACATGATTCAGGCCGATTACAACAATGACGGTTGCACCGATATTCTGCTGCTGCGTGGAGCCTGGGAGTTTCCCCAGCGAAAATCACTGCTGCGGAATAACTGCGATGGCACTTTCACCGACGTCACTGCGGACGCCGGACTCGCCGAACCTGCCGCCGACACCCAAACTGCTGTCTGGGCCGATATTGATAATGACGGACTGCTCGATCTGTTCGTTGCCAACGAAGACCGTCCCGCGCAATTATTCCGCAACCGCGGCGACGGGACGTTCGAAGACATTTCACACAAGGCCGGCATCGATCACGTGGCATACAGTAAAGCAGTCGTTGCCGCCGATTATGACAATGATGGTTATGTCGATTTTTATGTTTCCAACCTAAACGGCAATAATTTTCTATATCACAACGATCACGATGACACGTTTACCGAGATTGCCGCTCAGGCTGGCGTCCAAAAACCCTGGCAAAGTTTTCCTGCCTGGTTCTTTGACTACGATAACGACGGCTATCCGGACCTTTTCGTTTCCAGTTACTACGTTTCGGTTGACGAAAATATCCGCAGCTATCTTGGTTTGAATCCTAACGCTGAAACTCTGAAACTGTACAAGAACATGGGTAACGGCTCTTTTCGCGACGTGACCCAGGACGTCGGTCTTGACCGCGTCTTCATGCCCATGGGCTCAAACTTCGGCGACATAGATAACGATGGCTTCCTTGACATATATCTTGGGACGGGTAATCCCTCGTACGGATCATTGCTGCCAAATGTTCTGCTGCACAACAAAGACGGAAAGTTTTTTACCGACGTAACCGCTGCCTCGGGAACTGGCGAATTACACAAAGGCCACGGCGTAGCCTTTGCCGATCTGGCCCGTAACGGATATGAAGACTTATTGGAAGAAGTGGGCGGCGCGGTGCCCGGCGATGCGCATGCTTTCCGTTTGTTTGAGAATCCAGGAAATGGCAACGATTGGATTAATCTCAAGCTGATTGGCGTCAAGAGCAACCGCTCCGCTATCGGTGCGCGCATTAAGGTGACGGTCGAGAATGAAGGCAAGGCAACACGTTTCATTAATCGAACTGTGGGCAGTGGAGGCTCGTTCGGCGCCTCGCCTCTCGAGCAACATATCGGTTTGGGGAAGTCGGCGCGAATTCTCAACATTGAAATCCGATGGCCTGCGAGCAACACTCGACAGAATTTTGCCAATGTCGAAAAAGATCAATTTCTTGAAATCAAAGAACTTGCGACCAACTACACCAAGCTCGAACGAAAATCAGTTCGACTGGCACGCCAGGCAACAGGAGCGGACCCGGCTCCAGCCGCGGCCGAGAAACCCAAATGAGGATGAATCACGTTCGATCTACGATCCTCTTGGTAACGGTGCTTGCCACTCTGGCCTCTGCCGGCCAGAAATACGCAGCCAACGGTCTTGTCTTGAAAGTTGACCCATCCCACAACTCCATTGTGGTTTCTTGTAACGCAATTCCGGGGTTCATGGAAGCAATGACCATGGCCTTTGGGGTTGCCGACGCGAAAGAGCTGAACAACCTTCGTCCCGGCACCATGATCGAGTTCACTCTGGTGGTTGACGCCAACTCTTCGCGTGCAGAATCCATTCGCGTTCACAGCTACCAGGGTTTGGAACCGGATCCGCTGGCGGCACGGCGTCTCAAACTCCTTGATGCCGCAAGTCGGGGCCGAGCATCAAAAGCCGTTTCGATCGGAGAAGTTGTTCCCGATTTCACTCTTACCGGCGAGGACGGGCGCCCGGTTACGCTCTCCAAGTTCCGAGGAAAAGTCGTTACTCTGGATTTTGTATACACCCGTTGCGCGCTGCCAAATTTTTGTTTCCGCAGCTCGAATAATTTCGGCAATTTGCAGCGGCGTTTCGGCCATCATCTCGCAAAAGACCTCGTCCTCCTGACGGTCACATTCGATCCCGTTCATGATTCGCCGGACGTCCTGCAGAAATATGCCCGCACCTGGAAGGCTGATCCGAACGGTTGGCACTTTCTCACTGGATCGGCAGCAGACGTTCGAAGGGTATGCGACTTGTTTGGCGAAGACTATTTTCCCGATGAAGCATTGATGGACCATTCGCTCCACACCGCGATTATCGACCGTCATGGGCGTCTGGCAGCGAATCTTGAAGGCAACGAATTCACGTCAACGCAACTCGGCGATCTGGTCCAAAACCTGCTGGCCTCAGCCAAGATGCGCCGCTGACGCCTCATCTGCCACACGACGCTAGCTTACCCACTGTAGTAGCACGTACGATCTTGCCGGCACTTCAAGCTTTGTTTTCCCTCCAGAAGTCGAAGGTTTATCGAACGCTTGTGGTTGCACTTTCTGCGGCATATCAAAACTGTTTACGGCTTTGAGATCATCGCCCGTGAGCACCGACGAATTGACTACACGACCGGGGACACTATCTTCCCAAACGATCTCAACTTGTCGCGCTTTCGCGAGATCGCGATTCAGAATAAACACGGACGTCTGTCCGTTGTTCTTATCGAGCGTCGCAGCCACGTCCAGATACGGAACTGGGTCCATGTGCGCTGGCTCATAGGTTGGCGACTGCACCATCACGTTCAGCGACTCGCCCTTCGCGTACTGCAGCGCCCAGGCATACGGATAATAGATCGTTTGCCGGAACATTCCGTTCGCGTTGGTCATTATCGGCGCGATAACGTTCACTAATTGGGCAAGGCACGAAATCCTTACTCGATCGGCGTTGCGGAGGAGCGTGTTCACAATCCCACCAACCAGGAGAGCATCCTCAAGGTTGTAGATTTCTTCGAGAGAATGCGGCGCTTCTTGCCGTTTGCCATCCATCGCTGCGCGATCGCGCGCTCGATACCACACGTTCCACTCATCAAACGAAAGCCAGAGTTTCTTCGGCGAACGTTTATGCCCGCGCACCAGGTCGCAAACCGCCAGCGACTCCGCAATCTGCTTATCCATGGTCAGATTCAGGGCGACAAATTTCTCGCTGTCTCCCCCGGTTTCCTCGGGCGTGTTACCGAAGTAGCGGTGCAATGAAAGCCCGTCTACGTACTCGTAACACTGCTCGAGTACTTCGCGGTCCCACTCCAAATAGGTCGGCATCATTGGTCCGCTCGATCCGCAAGCGATCAACTGCAAAGAAGGATCGACTGCCCGCATCTGGCGCGCCGCGTCTTGCGCCTTCAGGCCATATTCGGTTGCGGTCATGTGGCCAATCTGCCACGGCCCGTCCATTTCATTTCCCAGGCACCAGTTGCGAACTCTGTAGGCGTCGGCAAAACCATGTTTGCGGCGAAGGTCACTCCATTCCGTGCCTTTATCACTATTGCAATATTCCACCAGCGCAGCCGCCTGCTCCGGAGTTCCCGTGCCCAGGTTCAATCCCATGAGCGGCTCGGTACCAGCGAGCTTGCACCATTGCATAAATTCATTGGTGCCGAACTGATTCGATTCAATTGCGTTCCAAGCCCTGTCGAGCACCACCGGCCGATCTTTCTTTGGCCCAACTCCGTCCAGCCAGTTGTAGCCGGAGACAAAATTTCCACCGGGATAACGAATAATCGGCACGCCCATTTTCTTGATTTCGTCGAGCACATCTTTGCGAAATCCGTTTGCATCCGAGAGTTTCGACCCAGGATCATAGATTCCCTCGTAGATGGCGCGGCCCAAATGCTCGAGGAATGAGCCAAAAAGATTCTTGTCAATCGGCGCGATTGTGCGGCGCGAGTCTATGAACGCGCGCGATGGATCATTGGAACTAGGTGACGACGTCTGCCCGAACATGAAACGTCCCAATCCAAGATTTGTAGAGCACGCTATGCCCGCGCCTGCGGCCTTGCGCAAGAAACTACGCCGATTGCTGGACATGATTCCGGCCTCCTAGGAGAATCCTGGATCGAGATTGGAAAACAGAAACGATCTTGCAGCGCGAAGCCGAAAGATATCAGAAGCAAAAGCTTCTGCCAAGAGTAAACGTTTACACAAGAGCTATATGCTGATATTGGAATGGTCATGGTGAACTGGAAATAGCGCAGGGCGGGTGATCTCTACGCGGGTGATGCTGACATCCCTGTTTTATAGAAATCATTAAACCCAAAATGAGCGTAACGATTGTTTGATAGTTTTCGGAAACAGAAATCGTGTGAACCGGGTCCCCGATGCTGTAGCCGATTCTGGGCTCCACGGTCTATTTTGTTAAAAACTGGACCATGGGAATACTCGATTCTTTAGGCGATGTCCTTAAGAACTACATCGGCGGACAAACGCAAAACACCAAAACAGCCACCGAAGACTTCAATCAAGTAGCACAAAC
>Ga0310811_10012984_pt1 | contig 10835 bp, 9 predicted proteins | sample YCmetagenome_FD_207642 | JGI IMG/M metagenome (GOLD analysis project Ga0310811, IMG submission 207642) | Soil microbial communities from experimental microcosm in Duke University, North Carolina, United States - YC | ecosystem: Engineered > Artificial ecosystem > Soil microcosm > Unclassified ...
GCCGATCGACTCGGCGTCGGCATCGGCGCCCGCGTTGCCGTGGGCGACGCAACGCTCGTGGTGCGCGCAATCGTGCAACAGGACCCGGAGATCGCGGGACTCACGCTGGCCGCCGGATCGAAGCTGCTGCTCAACGTCGCCGATTTGCCCGCGACGCATCTGCTCCAGCCGGGAAACCGTGCGACGTACCGGCTCATGGTGTCGGCCCCCGACGCCGCGACGCTCGATGCCTACCGTGCATGGCTGACCCCCGAGCTCAAGCCCGGCCAGCGCATGGAGAGCGTGCGCGACCTGCGGCCGGAGGTGCGTCAGACGCTCGAGCGTTCCGAGAGCTATCTCGGGCTCACCGCGCTCGTCGCGGTGCTGCTCGCCGCCGTCGCCGTCGCGCTGGCGGCATCGCGCTACTTGCGGCGCCATCTGGACGCGGCCGCGATGATGCGATGCTTCGGTGCACCGGTGCGGCAGACGCTCACGCTGTTCGTGCTGCAGTTCGCGCTGCTGGGCGTGCTCGCGAGCCTCGCCGGTGTTGCGGTCGCGTTCGCGGGACAGGCGCTGCTCGCGCGACTGCTCGGCGCGCTCTTCACCGGCGATCTGCCGGCGCCGCAGATCGTGCCGGCGCTGGAAGCGTTCGTCACGGGCATGCTGCTGCTCTTCGGCTTCGCGCTGCCGCCGCTCGTGGCGCTCGCCAACGTCGCGCCGCTGCGCGTGCTGCGACGCGACCTGCCGCGCCCGCGGGCGCGCGGTGTCCTCGCGTACGCCGCGGGCGCGCTGACGATCGCACTGCTGATCGCGTGGCAGGCGGGCGACGCGCAGGCGGCCGCGATCATGCTGGGCGGCGTGGCCGGCCTGGTCGTGGCGTCCGCGGCCGTGGCATGGGCGCTGCTGGCCGCGCTGAAGCGGCTGCCGCAGCGCGGCGTATCGTGGCGCTTCGGCCTTGCGAACCTGCGGCGTCGTGCGCTCGCGTCGAGCCTGCAGATTGGCGCGCTGTCGCTCGGATTGATGGCGCTTCTGCTGCTGACCGTGGTGCGCGGCGACCTCATGCGCAACTGGCGCGCGAGCCTTCCGCCCGACGCGCCCAATCAGTTCCTGATCAACGTGCTCCCCGACCAGGTGGAGGCGGCGCGCGAGCAGCTTCGCGCGACCGCGCATGTCGACCCGGTGTTCAAGCCGATGGTGCGCGGACGCCTGGTGGCGCAGAACGGCAAGCCGTTCGACGCGAGCAAGTTCGGCGACTCGCGTGCGCGCCGACTCGCCGAGCGCGAATTCAACCTGTCGTGGAGCGACGCGTTGCCGGACGGCAACCGCGTCGTGAAAGGCACGTTCTGGCCGCGCGATGCGCGCGGTGCACAAGCCGGCATCTCGCTGGAGGACGGCATCGCCGCCACACTGGGGGTGAACGTGGGTGACACGCTGACGTTCGACGTCGCGGGCGCGACCATGACCGCGAAGGTCACCAACCTGCGCAAGGTCGATTGGGACAGCTTTCGCGTGAACTTCTTCGCGCTGTTCGCGCCCGGCGCGCTCGATGATCTCCCGGCGACGTACATCGCGGCGTTCCGCGTCGAGCCGCAGAGCGCCGGATGGCTTTCGGCGCTCGTGCAGCGATTTCCCAACATCCTCGCGATCGACGTGGCGGAGATCCTGCATCAGGTCCAGACCATCGTGGAACAGGTGGCGCGCGCGGTGGAATTCGTATTCCTCTTCACGCTCGCCGGCGGATTGCTGGTGCTCCAGGCGGCGATCGCATCCACGCAGGACGAGCGCAAGCGCGACGCTGCGGTGCTGCGCACGCTCGGCGCATCGCAGCGGCAGCTGCGGGCGGCACAGATCGCCGAATTCCTCCTGCTCGGCGCGCTGGCCGGCTTCGTCGCCGCCGTGGGCGCAACGGCGACCGGCTGGGCGCTCGCAGATCGTGTCTTCAATATCCGCTACGAGTCCGATCCGCTGATCTGGCTCTACGGCATCGCGGGCGGCGCGATCGCGGTTACGCTGGCGGGATGGCTTGGCACGCGTGCGACGGTGCGGCAGCCGCCGCTCGCCATCCTGCGGCAGCTCACTTAGCGTTCCGCCTCGCCCGCGCACGGGGCTGGGTTGCCGGCGTCGACGTCGAGCCGTCGAAGCCGCCCATCATCGCATTCACGCGCTCGACCGCGCCCGGATCGTCGAGCGCATAGCCCGGCACGGGCTCGATCATCGCGCGGTACTCGGGCCCGCGCAGCAGCGCGATCAGCTCGCGCATGGGCTCGCGACGCAGGCTGCCCTTCCGGCACGCCAGCATGTAACGCTCCTTGATCATCGGCACGAATCCGAGCTTGAACTGGCGTGCCGCCGGCTCCACGCCGAAACCCGCGTCCGCCATGCCGCTCGCCACGAACGCGGCGACCGCGGCGTGCGTGAATTCGCCCGTGTCGTAGCCGTGGATGCGCCGCGCATCGATGCCGCGCTGGGCGAGGAGCGCATCGAACAGGATGCGCGTGCCGGAGCCCGCCTGGCGGTTGACGAAGCGCACGCCAGGTCGCACGAGGTCGTCGATGCTCTCGATGCGCAGCGGATTGCCCTTGGCCACGATGATGCCTTGCGTGCGAGTCACGAGGCGAACGATGGCGTGGCGCCGCGCGGAGAGCCAGCGCGCGTATTGCGCCCACATCACCGGCGCGAGATCGCCTTCGGGCACGTGGAAGCCGGCGAGATCGCACGCCGAACGCGCGAGCGATGCGAGCGCAGCGCTGCTGCCCATGTATTGCAGGTCGATGGTCGCGTGACCGTGCCGGTGCATCAGCGCGGGCAGCTTCTCCACCGCGTAGCCGTGGCTCGCATGGAGCTGGAGCACCGTTTGCGTCTCGCGGAGCGCCTGCCCGATCTCGAGATTGAGCTCGGAGGCGATGTTCTCGAGTTGCGTGAACAGGCTCGCGTCGCTGCGCTGCTCGGCCCATAAGAGCTTTGCGCCGAGCACGCTCAGCGTGGCGCCGCGGCCGCGCTGCTTGCGCACCAGCGGGGCGCCGAAGAAGCGCTCCCAGCGCTCGAGGAGCTCCCATGCGTAGCGATACGAGAGCTTCACGTGCTGCGCCGCGAGCGTGAGCTTGCCGGCGTCGTGGATCGCGGCAAGCAGCTCGAACAGCAGCGGATCGACCTTCTCGCCGGTCTCGCTCACGAACGTCCAGGCCGGCCGGATCGTGATTCGGGTCATATGAGCTGTGGTGCATATGGCCGCAGGAGGGCCCTTATGCTAGGTTACATGATAGGGGGCGAAGGGCCGCGGCGGCGGACCTTTATGACCCGCGGAGCCTATGATGGTTGCCGGGGCCCGCGGCGGTCTAATCGACGCCGTAGGGATCGAACGACACGGCCTTCACCAGCGCAAGGACTTCGAGACCGGGATGGAGGTCGAGATCACGCAGCGAGCGACGTGTCACGGCGGCGGTGAATCGCGCGCCGCCGACGGCGAGCTGGACCTCGACGACCGGGTCACGCTCCGCGTGCACGGCGACGATGCGTGCCGGAAGCATGTTGAGGATGCTGATGCCGGCCGGGCGCTGCAACGCAAGCGACACGTCGCGCGAACGGATTCGCGCGCGCAGCGATTGCCCCACGCGCGCGTCGATCGCGGGAACGTGCAGCACGCCGCCATCGAACGCGAGCGTCGTGACCTGCGTCTCGGCGTCGTGCGACACCACGCGCGTGTCGACGAGCGAGCCTGCCTCGTGGCGGTCGACCGGCGACACGATGTCGAGCCTGCCGATCACGTCGTGCGCGGGGCCGACGGCGACACAGCGCCCCCCCGACACGACGACCACCGTGTCGGCGAGACGCGCGATCTCGGCGACCGAATGCGTGACGTACACGATGGGAATGCGGACCTCGTCGCGCAGGCGCTCGACGTAGTCGAGGATTTCCACCCGGCGTGCGACGTCCAGCGACGCGAGCGGCTCGTCCATCAGCAGCACGCGCGGCTGCGCCAGCAGTGCGCGTCCGATCGCGACGCGCTGCTGCTCGCCGCCCGACAGCGTGCGGACCCGGCGATGCAGGAGCGCGCCGAGGCCGAGCAGCTCGACGACGCGGTCCTCGGCGATGAAACGCTCGTCGGCGCTGCGCAGGCGCTGCCCGTACAGCAGATTCGCGTGTACATCGAGATGCGGAAACAGCAGCGCATCCTGGAACACGTACCCGATGCGCCGGCGCTCGGGGGGCACATCGATGCCGGCCGCGGCATCGAACATGACGTCGCCGCCGACGCGTATCGATCCGCGTGACGGCTTCGCGATGCCCGCGATCGCATCGATGATCGTCGTCTTGCCCGAACCGGAGCGCCCGAAGAGGGCGACGACCCGCGCATCGGCGGCGAACGTCGCGACGAGGTGGAATGCACCGCGCGACAAGGCGATGTCAACGTCGATCATCGCTTTGCGCGCGCGCCGTGCGCCGCGTGAGCCACTCGGAGACCGCCAGCGAGACGAGCGAGAGCACGACGGCGATCACGCTGAGGCGCAGCGCCTGCGGGTCGCCGCCGGGGACCTGGGTGTACGTGTAAATGGCAAGGGGGAGGGTCTGCGTCTCGCCGGGAATGTTGGAGACGAAGGTGATGGTCGCGCCGAACTCGCCGAGCCCGCGCGCGAACGAGAGCAGCGTGCCGGTGATGATGCCGGGCAGCGCGAGCGGCAGGGTGACCGAGGCGAAGACCCATGCGCGCGACGCGCCCAGCGTGCGCGCGGCCACCTCGAGACGCCGGTCGACCGCCTCGATCGAAAGGCGGATCGCGCGCACCATGAGGGGGAAACCCATCAATGCCGACGCGAGCGCCGCGCCGGTCCAGCGAAATGCGAGCACGACGCCGAACCATTGGTCGAGCACGCGGCCGATGGGGCCGTTGCGTCCGAACAGCAGCAACAGCGCGAAGCCGACCACGACCGGCGGCAGAACGAGCGGCAGGTGAACGACCGCATCGATGAGCAGCTTTCCCGGAAAGCGCGAGCGCGCGAGCAGGTAAGCGACACCCACCGCAACCGGAAGGCTGAAGGCCACGCTCACCAGCGCGACGCGCAGGCTGAGCTCGACGATCCCGATCTCGTCGGCGCTCAGCGCGTGCATGGACTAGGGCGCGACGCCAAAGCCATATTTCTCCCACACGGACCGCGCGGCCGCCGAGCGCAGGTAGTCGAGCAACGGCTTCGCCGCAGCCGATCGGCTCGCTGCGGTCAGCGCCGCCGGATACACGATCGGCGGATGACTGCTCGTGGGGAACGTATCGACGATGCGCACGCCGTGGTCTGCCATCGCATCGGTCGCGTACACGATGCCGAAGGGCGCCTCGCCGCGCGAAACCAGTGCCAGCGCCGCGCGCACGTTCTCGGCGCGGGCGACGTCTTGCCGTACGCGTTGCCATACGCCGAGATGTTCGAGCGCGCGCTGGCCGTATCTGCCCGCCGGCACGCTGTCGGGGTTCGCCATGGCGAGCTTCCCGCCCGCGAGCGCGCCGGCGAGGTCGAACGCCGGCGCGATCTTCAGCACCGCCTTGCTCGATGCGGGCGCGATCAGCACGAGCGCGTTGTGCAGCAGATCGACGCGGGTCTGGGGCCTGATGAGATGCCTCTCCTCGAGATAATCCATCCAGTCGAGGTCCGCGGAGATGAATACGTCGGCGGGCGCTCCGGCCTCGATCTGGCGGGCGAGCGTGCTGCTCGCGCCGTACGACACCACGACCCGGTTACCGGTGTCCTTCTCGAACTGGCGCGCCTGCGCGTCGAGCGCCTCCTTGAGGCTCGCCGCGCCGAACACCGTGACGTCCGCGGCAAACGCCGTGCAACATCCGAACGTCAGCGTCGTCACGACGACGACGAGCCGGGCGACAAGCAGCGTCCTGCATTTCATGGCGGTCTTCGAACGCGGCCGGATGCGTAATATACCGAAAAATACAGCGGTGGTCGCCGCGAGCTGGTCCGCATGACGACGCTTGCCGAAAGCGTCCGCCTCGCGCTCGGCCTCATGGCGGGCTTCGATGCCCATCTCTTCGGCATCGTCGCGTTGTCGCTCCGCGTGAGCATCGCCTCGACGCTGTGCGCCACCGTGATCGGGTTGCCCATCGGCGCCGCGCTCGCCGTGAGGACGTTCCGTGGTCGCGGCGCCATCGTCGCGACGCTCAACGCGCTGATGGGCATGCCGCCGGTGGTGATGGGCCTGCTCGTGTATCTCATGCTGTCGCGCGCCGGACCGCTCGGCAGCCTCGGATTGCTGTTCACGCCGGGCGCGATGGTCATCGCGCAGACGCTCCTGATCGCTCCGATCGTCGCCGCGCTGTCGCGGCAGGTGATCGAGGACGCGTGGCTCGAATACCGCGATCAGCTGACGAGCCTGCGGGCGGGCGCATGGCGCAGCGCGCTCACGCTGTTGTGGGACACGCGGTATTCGCTGCTGACCACCGTCCTGGCGGGGTTCGGCCGTGCGGTGGCCGAAGTCGGCGCCGTGATCATCGTGGGCGGCAACATCGACGGCGTCACGCGGGTGATGACCACGACCATCGCGCTCGAGACGAGCAAGGGCGACCTGCCGCTCGCGCTGGCGCTCGGCCTGATCCTGATCCTGATCGTCGTGCTCCTGAATTTCGGTGCGTATGCGACGCGCGAATGGGCACGTGCGCGCTCGGGCTGACGCGACCGGCCCGCGCGGACTCCCGATATCGCTCGACGGTGTCGGCGTTCGCCGCGGTGCGGCGACGCTCCTGCGCGGCGTCGACCTCGTCGTCGCCGCGCGCACGCGCACGCTCGTGATCGGGCCGAACGGGTCCGGCAAGAGCACGCTCATGCGCGTGCTCCACGGCCTCGTCGCACCCACCGAAGGTCGCATCGACTGGGGCGGCCTCGCCGCGCCGCCCCGCGGGCAGGCGATGGTGTTCCAGCGGCCGATCCTGCTGCGCCGCTCGGCGGCGCGCAACATCGACTATGCGCTGCGCATCGCGGAGTTGCCGCGCGCCGAGCGGCTGCGGCGGATCGACGGTGCCCTGGCCGCGACGGGCCTCGCCGCGATTGCAGCACAGTCCGCGCGCACGCTCTCCGGCGGCGAGCAGCAGCGTCTCGCCATCGCGCGCGCGTGGGCGCTCGCTCCGGAAGTGTTGTTCCTCGACGAGCCGACTGCGAGCCTCGACCCCGCCGCGAGCCGCGCCATCGAAGCGCTCGTGCGCGACATCCACGCGGGCGGCACCACGATCGTGATGTCGACGCACAACCTCGCGCAGGCGCGCCGCCTAGGCGAGCGCATCGTGTTTCTTCACGAAGGCCGCATGACCGAGTGCACCGATGCGGCCGAGTTCTTTCGCGCGCCGCGCTCACCGGAGGCGGCCGCTTTCCTCGAAGGAGAACGCCTGTGAATCGACGCTCGTGGCTCGTGCTGGTTGGCTGGTGCGCGCTCGCGCTGCGGCCTGCGCTCGCGCAGGACCGCTTCATCGTGGTCGCGTCGACGACGTCGACCGAGCAGTCGGGACTGTTCGATCACCTCCTGCCCGCATTCGAGGCCGACACGGGCATCAAGGTGCGCGTCGTCGCGGTGGGGACCGGACAGGCGCTGGACATCGGGCGCCGCGGCGACGCGGACGTCGTGTTCGTCCATGCGCGCTCGGCAGAGGAAAAATTCCTGGCCGAAGGGCAGGGCGTCAAGCGCTATCCCGTCATGTACAACGATTTCGTGCTGATCGGTCCGAAGTCCGATCCGGCGCACATCGCGGGCGGTCACGACATCGTCGCCGCGCTGCGCGCGATCGAGACGGCGAAAGCGGCCTTCGTGTCGCGCGGCGATCGCAGCGGCACGCACATCGCGGAGCTCGCGCTGTGGAAGGTGGCCGGCATCGACATCGACAAGGCGAAGGGGCCCTGGTATCGAGACACCGGCCAGGGGATGGGACCGGCGCTCAACTCCGCGGCGGCGATGAACGCGTACATCCTGTCCGATCGCGGCACGTGGCTGTCGTTCAAGAACCGCGGCGATCTCGAGATCGTGGTCGAGGGTGACAAGCGCCTCTTCAACCAGTACGGCGTCATGCTCGTGAATCCTCAGAAGCATCCCAACGTCAAGGCGGACCTCGGCCAGAAGTTCATCGACTGGCTCGTGTCGCCGCGCGGGCAGTCGGTCATCGCGAGCTACAAGATCGACGGCCGGCAGCTGTTCTTCCCCAATGCCGGGAGCAACGCGTAGCGCGCTGGATGGCAACGGTGCCGGCCGCGATGCCCCTCGCCTCGGCCGCACCATCAGCGTGACGGCGCTGATCGACAAGGCGTCGAGCGCGCGCGGCGCGCACGCTGCGCCGGGCTTGGCGTACAGTGGCTGGCGAAGCTGCCCTATCCCGACCTCTTCGTCGAGCCTCTGGCACCGCGCGTGAAGGACCTCCACCGACGCTTCTGTCATCGCGAGCCGACCGGCGAGCAGGTCGCCGCGCTGCTGGCGCGAGCCCGCGCAGCGCGATGAGCGCGGCGGTCGTGCAATCGCCGCCGCGGCGCTGGCGGCGTATCGCGCCGTTCTCGATCGCACTCGCGGCGCTTGTCGTGATTGCCTTCGTGTCGATCGGCGTCGGGCGCTATCCGCTATCGCCCGGCGAGGTGCTGGGCGTCCTGTGGAGCGGGCTGCATGACGCGACGGAAGGAACCGCGGGCGCGATCGTATGGCAAATCCGCCTGCCGCGGATCGGTGTGGCCGCGCTCGTGGGCGCCGCCCTGTCGGTCGCAGGCGCGGCTTTCCAGCACCTCTTTCGCAATCCGCTCGTCGCGCCGGACACGCTCGGCGTATCGGCGGGCGCCGCGCTCGGCGCGGTCCTCGCCATCGTGTTCGGCGCGCGCCTCGTGGCGATCGAGGCCGCCGCGTTCGCCGGCGGCCTTGGTGCGGTCGGAATCGTGATGCTGGTTGCGCATCGCCTGCCGGCGCGCGACCCGCTCGTCACGCTCATCCTGACGGGGGTCGTGGTCGCGAGCCTGCTGGGGGCCGGCATCTCGCTTGCGAAGACGATCGCCGATCCCTACAACGAGCTTCCGGCGATCACTTTCTGGCTCATGGGCAGCTTCGCGTCGTCGACGTACCTCGCGCTCGCGTGGCGAATCGACCTCCTGGCGCTCGCCGAAGACGAGGCGCGCGCGCTCGGCGTGCGCACGACGGCGTTGCGGCTCGTGGTCATCGCGAGTGCGACGCTCGCGACCGCCGCCGCGGTCGCGGTGAGCGGCATCATCGGCTGGGTCGGACTGATCGTGCCGCACATGGCGCGCCTCATCGTCGGGCCCGCGTTCGCGCGATTGCTGCCGTTGGCTGCGGTGCTGGGCGCGGGGCTCATGCTCGCCATCGATTCGGTCGCGCGCGCCTCCCTGGCGATCGAGGTTCCCCCTGGCATCCTGACGGCAGTCATCGGGACGCCCGCGTTCATCGCGCTGCTGGCCCGCGCGCGGCGGGATCTTTTCTGATGCTGGCCGCGTGCGATCTGGCGTTCGGCTTCGCGACGCGGCGCGTGGGCGCCGGTGTATCGCTCGAGCTCGCCCGTGGCGAGACGCTCGCGGTGCTGGGGGGCAACGGCGCCGGCAAGACCACGCTCCTTCGCACGCTGCTCGGGCTGCTGCCTGCCCTCGACGGCTACGTGGAGGTCGACGGTCACGACCTCCGCTCGCTCCACGCGCAAGCGCGCGCGCAAAAGATCGCGTACGTCCCGCAGCAGCAGGCGAGCGGTTTCGCTTTCACGGTGCTCGACATGGTGCTCATGAGCCGTGCAGCGCATCTTCCGCTGCTCGCGCGTCCGGGCGTGCGCGATCGTGGCATCGGGCTGGACGCGCTGTCGCGCCTCGGTGTGGCACACCTTGCGACGCGCGTCTTTGCCGAGCTGTCCGGCGGCGAGCGGCAGCTGGTGCTGATCGCACGCGCGCTCGCGCAGGAGGCGCCGCTGCTGGTGCTCGACGAGCCGACGGCAAGCCTCGACTTCGGCAATCGCGCACGCGTGCTGGCCGAGCTCGACCGCCTGCGCGGCGGCGGCCTTGCCATCGTGTTCTCGACGCACGAGCCCGAGCACGCGCTCGCGCACGCGGACTATGCGCTGCTGCTGGCGAGCGGCCGGCCGCTCGCGTTCGATGCGGCGTCGACCGCGCTCACGGCGGACAACGTCGAGCGTCTCTACGGCGTGGCGGTCGATCTCGTGGAGGTTGGCCCGCGCAAGCTGTTCGTGCCGGCCGCGCGCGGCGCAAGGGCCGTCCCGCGCTAGCGGCCGCTCAGAACCGACTCGCGTGACAGCAATCGCGTCACGCCCGCGAGCGCGAGCACCGTGATCACGACGGGCGCGAGATACGATGCGGCCACCTGCAGCGCCGGCAGCGCTTCCCCGCGCAACGCGAGCTTCATCAGCGTGAACTGGCCCGCGATCGGCACGGCCGCGATCCATGCCGGCTCGCGCCATTGCAGGAAAACGCTCGCGGCGGGAACGAACGCGATGACGAACATGATGGCCGACACGTTCGCCTGCGCTTCCTTCACCGTGCGTCCGCGCGCGGCGAGGTACAGCAGCAGCGCGGGAAACAGCAATACCAAGGGCAGCAGGACCACCGCGAGCCGGCCGACCTCGTGGCCGCCGAACAGGAACGGGAGACCCACGGGCGGCAGGGGCGCGAACGACAGCGTCAGATAGAACAGCAGCAGCGTGCAGCCGACGACCAGCGCCGCGAAGATGGACACGGCCAGCCATTTGCCGAGCGCGATCTCGAGCGGCCGCGCCGGCGTCATCAGCAGCGGCTCGAGCGACTGCCGCTCGCGCTCCCCGGCGGACGTGTCGAGCGCGGGCGCCATGCTGCCGATCATGCCGGCGAACATCGCGTAGAAGCCGACGAGGA
>Ga0310811_10012986_pt1 | contig 10834 bp, 6 predicted proteins | sample YCmetagenome_FD_207642 | JGI IMG/M metagenome (GOLD analysis project Ga0310811, IMG submission 207642) | Soil microbial communities from experimental microcosm in Duke University, North Carolina, United States - YC | ecosystem: Engineered > Artificial ecosystem > Soil microcosm > Unclassified ...
GGAAAGTGATCACCGCGCCCTTCGGCCCGGCATCGACTTTCTCGACATTGGCCCTGCGGCAGTAGGCCTTGATCGCGGCGACCTTGAACAGATAGCGCACTTCGTCCGGCAGCACGCCGAACCGGTCGCGCATCTCGGCGCCGAAATTGTCGATCTCCTCGTCGGTCTCGAGATCGGCGAGCCGCCGGTACAGCGACAGCCGCACCGCGAGGTCGTTGACGTATTCCTCCGGGATCAGCACCGGCATGCCGATGGTGATCTGCGGCGACCAGCGGTCGGCGGCGGGCTCGACCACGCCGGCCTTGAGGTTGAGGATCGCTTCTTCCAGCATCGATTGATAAAGCTCGAAGCCGACTTCCTTGATATGGCCGGACTGCTCCTCGCCCAGCAAATTGCCGGCGCCGCGGATGTCGAGGTCGTGGGAAGCGAGCTGGAAGCCGGCGCCCAGCGTTTCCAGCGACTGCAGCACTTTCAGCCGCCGTTCCGCCTGCGCGGTGATCTTCTGCTGCGCCGGTAGCGTGAACAGCGCGTAGGCCCGCAGCTTCGAGCGTCCGACCCGACCGCGCAGCTGATAGAGCTGGGCAAGACCGAACATGTCGGCGCGATGCACGATCAGCGTGTTGGCGGTCGGAATATCGAGCCCGGACTCGATGATCGTGGTCGAGAGCAGGATGTCGTATTTGCCGTCATAGAACGCCGACATGATGTCCTCGATCACGGTCGGCGGCATCTGGCCATGCGCCACCGCGACCTTCATTTCCGGCACGTTCTTGTCGAGGAAATCCTTCACCCCGGCGAGGTCCTCGATCCGCGGCACCACATAGAATGCCTGGCCCCCTCTATAACGCTCGCGCAGCAGCGCCTCGCGGATCATCAGCGGGTCGTGCGGCGCCACGAAGGTGCGCACCGCCAACCGATCGACCGGGGGCGAGGCGATGATCGACAGATCGCGCACGCCGGTCAGCGCCAGCTGCAGCGTGCGCGGGATCGGGGTTGCGCTCAGCGTCAGCACATGCACCTGCGCCCGCAACTGCTTCAGCCGCTCCTTGTGGCTGACGCCGAAATGCTGCTCCTCGTCGACGATCAGGAGACCGAGGTCTCGAAACTTGATCGCCTTGCCGAGCAGCGCATGAGTGCCGACCACGATGTCGACGGCGCCTTCCGCGAGCCCCTTCTTGACCTGGTTCAGTTGCTTGGTCGCAACCAGGCGGGAGGCCTGCGCGACATTGACCGGAAAGCCTCTAAACCGTTCGGCAAACGTCTTGCTGTGCTGGCGCGCCAGCAGCGTGGTCGGCACCACCACGGCGACTTGTTTGCCGTCGAGCGCCACCGCAAACGCCGCGCGTAGCGCCACCTCGGTCTTGCCAAAACCGACGTCGCCGCAGATCAGCCGGTCCATCGGGCGGCCGCTCTCGAGATCCTTCAGCGTCGAGGTAATGGCGCCCAGCTGGTCCTCGGTCTCTTCGTAAGGAAAGCGCGCGCAAAATTCGTCATAGACATGCAGCTGCACCGGCATTTTCGGCGCTTCGTGCAGATGGCGCTCGGCGGCGATCTTGATCAGCTCGCCCGCGATCTCGCGGATGCGGTTTTTCAGTTTTGCTTTTCGGGCCTGCCAGCCGCCGCCGCCGAGCCGATCCAGTTCGACATTGGCGTGGTCGGAGCCGTAGCGCGACAGCAGTTCGATGTTCTCTACCGGCAGAAACAGCTTTGTCTCCGCGGCATAATGCAGTTCGAGGCAGTCATGCGGCGCGCCGGAGACTTCCAGCGTCTGCAGGCCGACGAAGCGGCCGATGCCGTGCTCGACATGCACCACGAGATCGCCGGCGGCGAGGCTAGTGACTTCCGAGATGAAGTTATCGAGCTTGCGGCTCGATTTGCGCGGCCGCACCAGGCGGTCGCCCAGAATGTCCTGTTCGCTGATGACGGCGAATTCGTCGGTCTCGAACCCGGATTCCATGCCGACCACGGCCAGCATGGCCTCGTTGCGCGGGGTTGCCTGCACCGTGCGCCAGCTGTTGACGCTGGTGAGGTTGTTGAGCTTGTGGTCGCGCAGCATGCTGCCCATGCGGTCGCGCGAGCCCTCGCTCCACAGCGCGATCACGACCTTCTTGCGCTGTGCCTGCAACGCCAGCACATGGGCTACGACCGCTTCGAACACGTTGATCGCGGTATCGGCGCGTTCGGGTGCAAAACTGCGGCCCTGCCGCGCGCCGGCGTCGAACACGTCTTTGCCATCGTCCGGCACCGCGAACGGCGTCAACCGCGCCAGCGCGGCCTCGTCCAGCCGCGTCGCCCATTCCTGCTCCGTCAGATAGAGCCGGTCGGGCGGCAGCGGCTTGTAGATCGCGCCGCCGCCGGGATGCTCCAGCGCCTCGCGCCTGGCTTCATAATAATCCGTGATCTGCTTGAAGCGCTCGCGGGCAGCGTCCTCGGCCTGCGGCTCGATCGCGACCGGCGCGCCGTTGAGGTAATCGAACAGCGTGTCCATCCGCTCCTGGAACAGCGGCAGCCAATGTTCCATGCCGGGATGACGGCGGCCTTCGCTGACCGCCTCGTACAGCAAATCGTCGCGCTGCGGCGCGCCGAAGGTCGCGACATAGCCCATGCGAAAGCGGCGGATGGTCTCGGTGACCAACTGGAATTCCGAGATCGGCACCAGGTCGAGCGCGCGCATATCCAGCAGCGTGCGCTGGGTTTCGGCGTCGAAGGTGCGGATCGATTCCAGGCTGTCGCCGAAGAAGTCGAACCGCACCGGCTGCTCTAGTCCGGCCGGAAACAGATCGAGGATGCCGCCGCGCACCGCGTATTCGCCGGGCTCGCGCACGGTCGAGGAGCGGTTGTAGCCGTTGTGTTCGAGCCATGCGATGATCGAGTCCATCGGCACCACGTGGCCGGGCGCGACCGACAGCGCCTGCGCCGCCACGATTTCGCGCGCGGGCACGCGCTGGACGATGGCGTTCACCGTGGTCAGCACGATCAGCGGCTTGTCGCTGCCTTGCAGGCGCGACAGCCGGGCCAGCGTAGTCAGGCGCTGCGCCAGGACACCGCCATGCGGCGATACGCGGTCGTAGGGCTGGCAGTCCCAGGCCGGGAACTGCATGACCGGCAAATCCGGGGCGAAGAACTCCAGCGCCCGCGCCAGTTGCTGCATGCGGGGGCCGTCGCGGCAGACCACCGCAAGGCTCACGGCCGGCGGCTTCGACCTCGCCGCGACCGCGCGCGCCAGATCGGCAACCACCAGCCCCTCGGCGCCCTCGGCGACGTTGGCAAAGGTCAGGGCGCGGCCGGGAGCAAGCAGCGCCGCCGGCGATTTGACGGATACCTTCATACGTCGTGGTCCACGGCGCGAAACGCCTTGATGCGGTCGAATAGCGTGCTGGCGTATTCGGGGGCGAGCGGCGCGTCGCCGGTCAACGCGGCGTAGAGATCGGGATCGGGCACTTCGAGCAGGCGCTCGAATTCGGCCAGATCCGCGTCCGACAGGCCGGATATCTCGATATCGGCAAAGCGCCCGAGGATGAGGTCCATCTCGCGGGTGCCGCGATGCCAGCAGCGAAACAAAAGCCGCTTGCGGCGGTCGTCGAGGCCGTCGCTCGATCGTGTCGAACCCGTCATTTTCTTGTTTCCATTCGAACGCCAAAAGCCCGGACGTGCCGGGCGGGGTTGATATAGCGACCGGATCGGTGAATGTCAGCACCCGATCTCGGCTTGGCGGTTGAACAGATCGTCATGGCTCCAAAAAAGACGTGGATGCCCGGCATAAAGCCGGGCATGACGGGCCGAAACGGTCTTAGGTTTTCTGGATGCGCCCTGCTCTGCTCAATCCGCTATTTGCGCTGGTCACGAGCCTTGGCGGCGTCGGCCCCAGGCAGGACAAGCTGCTGCGCTATCTGCTCGACCGCAGCGAGACGCCGCGGCTGGTCGATTTGCTGCTGCACCTGCCGGCGAGCGTAATCGACCGCCGGGCGCGGCCGAAAATCCGCGAGGCCGTCACGGGGACCATGGTGACGCTGGAGGTCACCGTCGACCGCCACCGGCCGCCGCCACCGCGCAATTCGCGCGCGCCGTACCTGGTCTATGCCAGCGACGACACCGGTGACGTGGTGCTGACCTTCTTCCGCGCCAAGCCGGGCTATGTCGAGAAGCTGTTGCCGGTCGGCGAGAAGCGTTATGTCTCCGGCACGCTGCAGATGTACGACGGTATCCCGCAGATCGTGCATCCCGACCGCGTCGTCGACGAAGCGGGTTTTGCAAAGCTCAGCGGTATCGATCCGGTCTATCCCCTGACAGAGGGCCTCGCGCTGGGTTCGCTGCGTCGGGCGATCGCGCAGGCGCTGCAAAAGCTTCCCGAGTTGCCCGAATGGATCAGCCCGGAGGTAATCCGCCGCTGCAAGTTTCCGCCGATCAGGGAAGCGCTCACCCGGGTCCATATCCCCCTCGAACTCACGGACATCCTCCCCGACGGTGCGTTCTGGTCGCGACTTGCGTTCGACGAGTTGCTGGCCGGTCAATTGGCGCTGGCGCTGGTGCGCGCGCAACTTCGGCGCCCGGCCGGGGATCGCCACGCCGGCGACGGGCATCTGCGCAGCCGTATCATCGATGCGCTGCCTTACGCGCTGACCACGTCGCAACGCAATGCGGTCGCCGCCATCACCCAGGATCTGCGCCAGCCGGTGCGGATGCTGCGGCTGCTGCAGGGCGACGTCGGCTCCGGCAAGACGGTGGTGGCGCTGTTGGCCGCAGCCGCCGTGACCGAGGCCGGCAAGCAGGCCGCATTGATGGCGCCGACCGAAATTCTGGCGCGCCAGCACATCAAGACCATCACGCCGCTGGCCGAGCGCGCCGGGCTTCGGGTCGCCATCCTCACCGGCCGCGAAAAAGGCAAGGAGCGCCGCGAGATTTTGGCCCGGCTTGCGGCCGGCGAGATCGATTTTCTGGTCGGCACCCACGCGCTGATCCAGGACGACGTCGTGTTCAAGGCGTTGGCGCTGGCCGTCGTCGACGAACAACACCGCTTCGGCGTCCGCGAGCGGCTGGCGCTGACCAACAAGGGCGAAGCCGTCGACGTGCTGGTGCTCAGCGCAACCCCAATCCCGCGCACGCTGGTGCTGACTTACTTCGGCGACATGGACGTCTCCGAATTGCGCGAAAAACCGGCCGGCCGGCAACCGATCGACACCCGTACAATTCCGAACAGCCGCCTCGATGAAGTGGTCGACGCGGTCGGCCGCGCCCTTCATGCCGGAAAACTGGTCTACTGGATCTGTCCGCTGGTGGAGGAATCCGAGGCCGAGGGCATCGAGCACCTCACCAACGCCACCGAACGGTTCGAACGGCTGCAGCAACGTTTCGGTGACCGCGTAGGCCTCGTCCACGGCCAGATGAAGGGCACCGAGAAGGACCGCGTGATGGCGCAGTTCGCCGCGCACGAGATCGGTCTTCTCGTGGCCACCACCGTAGTCGAGGTCGGCGTCGACGTCCCCGCCGCAACCATCATGGTGATCGAGAACGCGGAACGCTTCGGGCTCGCGCAACTGCATCAACTCCGCGGCCGCATCGGCCGTGGTTCGGAAGCCTCGACCTGCCTGTTGCTCTACAAGGAGCCGCTCAACGAAATGTCGACGGCGCGGCTGAAGGTGATCCGCGAAACCACCGATGGCTTCCGCATCGCGGAAGAAGATCTGAAACTGCGCGGCGAAGGCGACGTGCTCGGTATCCGCCAAAGCGGCCTGCCCGGCTACCGCATCGCGCGCTCCGACGTCCACGGCCAGTTGATCACGCAGGCTAGAGACGAGGCGCTGCGGATCATGAAGGACAATCCGAAGCTGAAAGGCGAGCGCGGCGAAGCGCTACGGTGTTTGCTCTATCTGTACGAACGCGATGAAGCAATACCGCTGATCGGCGCGGGGTAGTTGACGCCCCCTCAGCGTCATTGCGAGCGCAGCGAAGCAATCCATGTCGCCAAGGAAAGACAGTAAGAATGGATTGCTTCAATTCGCTCGCAATGACGGTGTATCTTGAGCGAGCGGAGTAAGGCATGAAACAACCCTGCGTCTACATCGTCGCAAGCAAGCGTCGCGGGACACTCTATACCGGCGTCACCTCCGGCCTGCCAAAACGCGCCTTCGAGCATCGCGAGGGGCTGGTAAGAGGCTTCTCCGCCAAATACGGCTGCAAGATTCTCGTCTGGTACGAGTTGCACGAAACCATGATCGAGGCGATCACCCGGGAAAAGCAGATCAAAGCCGGCAGCCGTGCGAAGAAATTGGCCTTGATCGACACCCTGAACCCGGATTGGAAAGACCTCTACGAGACCCTCATTTGAGTCACCGCCCTCTCCCCGTCATTGCGAGCGCAGCGAAGCAATCCATTTTCGCCAAGGAAATGGATTGCTTCGTCGCAAGGGCTCCTCGCAATGACGCGGAGAGAGACGAGGCCTCCCTCACTCAACCTTCGCCGGCGACGGCTGCAGCGTTGCTGCATTGGCCGCCCGCGCGGCGCTTGCCGTGGCGGCCAATGCGGCGATCTTCTTCGCCGGGTCGGAGCCGGGCTGCACCACGCCGGCCGACATGATCAGGGTGGCCGCGTCTTCGGCTGTCATCTCGATTTCGATGATCTCGCTCTTGCGCACGTAGAAGAAGAAACCCGTGGTCGGGTTCGGTGCGCAGGGCAGGAACACCGAGATGTGCTCGTCCTCGCCCGGCAGCTTGTTGGCGATCTCAACGCTCGGCGCCTGCGAGATCAGCACGATCGACCACATGCCGGGCGAGGGAAACTCGACCAGACCGACGCGGCGAAAGCTCGACCCCTGCCCCGAAAACAGCGTCTCGAACACCTGCTTCAGGCCGCGATAGATCGCCCGCACCACGGGCATCCGGCCGAGCAGCCGCTCGCCGAGATCGACCAGCGTCCGGCCGATCAAATTGGCCGTGAGGAAGCCGAGCAGCGTCAACGCGATCACGGCGACGATCAGCCCGGAACCTGGCAATCCGAACGGCAGATAGGTTTCCGGCCGGTAGGCGATGGGCACGAACGGGCGGACCAGACTGTCGACCCAGTTCACGAACCACCAGGTCAGGTAGAAGGTGATGGCGATCGGCCCTGCGACGATCAGCCCGGTGAGAAAATAGTTCCGGAAACGGGCCATCAGTCCGCGCGGGGCGTCCGGATGGACCTCACTCGGGGGCACGGACGGCGGCAGTTCTTCGCGATTCATCTGGGTTCCAGGTGGACAAACGGCCCCGGTCGGGGCGGCCGGTTAGCTCCAGCTAAGCCATCCTAGCAGGTTTTTGAAGAGCCAAAGTGACAGCCGACCGGGCTTGCCGGACTATTCGACCGTGACCGATTTCGCGAGATTTCGCGGCTGATCGACGTCGGTGCCCATCACCACGGCGGTATGATACGCCAGAAGCTGCACCGGGACGGCATAGACCATGGGCGTAAAGGTCGCAGCCATGTCGGGCAGCACGATCGTGACCAGGGAGTCGATGGTCGCTTCCGCCGCCCCCCTGGCGTCGGTCATCAGGATAATGTTGCCGCCGCGAGCGGCCACCTCCTGCATGTTGGAGACGGTCTTTTCGAACACCCGGTCGTAGGGCGCGATCACCACCACGGGCATGTGCTCGTCGATCAGCGCGATCGGGCCGTGCTTGAGTTCGCCGGCGGCATAACCCTCGGCGTGGATGTAGGAGATTTCCTTCAGCTTCAGCGCGCCCTCCAGCGCCAGCGGATAGCTGGTGCCGCGGCCGAGATAGAGCACGTCCTTCGATTTCGCGATCTCGCGCGCCAACTTTTCGATCTGCGGCTCCGCGGTCAGCGCCACCGCCATCAGGCGGGGAATTTCGACCAGCCCGTGGACCAGTCTGGTCTCGTCCTCGCCGGACAATTCGCCGCGCGCCTTGCCGGCGGCAACGGCGAGAGCCGCCAGCACCATCAGCTGGCAGGTGAAGGCCTTGGTCGAGGCGACGCCGATTTCGGGCCCCGCAAGCGTCTGCAGCACGGTCTCGCTCTCGCGCGCGATGGTCGAGGTCGCCACGTTGACCACGGAGAGCGTGTGCGCACCTTGCGACTTCGCATAGCGCAACGCCGCCAGCGTGTCGGCGGTCTCGCCCGACTGCGAAATGAAGATCGCCAGATCGCCCTTGCGCAGCGGCGCCTCGCGGTAGCGGAATTCGGAGGCGACATCGACTTCGACGGGCACGCGGCCGAGATGCTCGAACCAGTACTTGGCGACATAGCCCGCATAGCTCGCGGTGCCGCAGGCGACGATCGAAATCCGCTGGATATCCTTGAAGTCGAACGGCAGTTTGACCGGCAGCATCACGCGATCGGTGGCCATGTCGACATAGCGCGCCAGGGTATGGCCGACCACTTCCGGCTGCTCGTGGATTTCCTTGGCCATGAAGTGGCGGTAGTTCGCCTTGTCGACCAGCGAACTCGACGCGGTGTGCTTGATCGCGTCGCGATGAACGAGTGCGTTGTCCTTGTCGAAGATGGTGGCGCCCTTGCGCGTCAGGACCACCCAGTCGCCGTCCTCGAGATAGCTGACGGTATCGGTAAACGGCCCGAGCGCAATCGCGTCCGACCCCAGATACATCTCGCCGTCGCCGTATCCGATGGCGAGCGGCGGGCCGTTGCGGGCGCCGATCATCAGATCATTGTCGCCGGCGAAGATGAAGCCGAGCGCGAACGCGCCGCGAAGCTGCGACAGCGCCGCCTTGACAGCTTCAACGGGTTTGACACCCTGACCGAGCAGATTGTCGACCAGATGCAGTACGATCTCGGTATCGGTTTCGGTCTTGAAGACCGCGCCTTTTTTCTCCAGCGCCTCGCGCAATTCGCGAAAGTTCTCGATGATGCCGTTATGCACCACGGCGACGCGTTCGGTGGCGTGCGGGTGCGCGTTGTTTTCGGTCGGCCGGCCGTGGGTCGCCCAGCGGGTATGCCCGATCCCGGTATGGCCGTTGAGCGGCTCGGCCTCCAGCCGCTTTTCCAGATTCTTCAGTTTGCCTTCGGCGCGGCGGCGCGCCAGATGGTCGCCTTCCAGGGTTGCAACGCCCGCGGAATCGTAGCCGCGATATTCCAGGCGTTTGAGCGAATCCACCAACTGCTCCGCGACCGGAGCGCGTCCGAGAATGCCGACAATGCCGCACATACGGAAAAATATCCCCCAAATCGTCGAAATTTGCCGAAGCAGCGCCACGTTCCCTTAACGGGAAACGCGGCCGTTTACCTACTCAATAAATGTTGCGGATTGAGACAGTCTTAAACCGAAAGCTTAACGCCGGCGCAACGGCCCGTGCCTTGGCCCGCGACGGCGCGGAAGACAATCGTCCGGCCCTGCCCGCGTCACCCCACGTAACGCACCAGGTCTTCCTTGACGCGGAGCCCGCATTGCTCACGCAATCATTGCTGCGAGCAGCAATGGAGATAAGCCGCATCACCCCACAGGAGAGAGTTCGACCAGCGTCGGTTCCATGAACCGTATTGATCCTCGTGCGACCAAAGACAAATCATAACCTATGGCCCGCACTCGCACTTTCCAACGAAGCACATGATCAGAACAATAATATTGATACTGCTGTTTTTGACCGTGCCGGCGAAGGCATCCGAGGCGCCGGACTCGCGACTTTCCGATGATGTCGCGCTCATGAAGTCCACCATCGCCTTGCTGGCAGCGAAGGATTTTACGGCGGTCCGGGATCGCCTCGATACCGCGATGGGCCCAGCCTCCGACGAGACGCTGGACCGGATGTCGAACCTGTTCGGCGCGGCCGATCCTGCATCGATCGAGACGATCTCGGGGACCGAGACCCGCAATCTTCAAACCGGGGCCGGCAACAGCCGCATCCTGCTGGAATACGCCGTGACCGGCAAATGGCTGGTCGTGGACGCGGTGATCAATACGCAGGCTGCCTCAAAGCGGTTTACCCGGCTGTTCATCACCCCCAATAAACAGTCCCTTCGCGAGTTGAACGCGTTTCACTTCTTCGGCAAGGGGCCGGTGCAATACCTGTTTCTCGTCGGTTGGCTGACCATAATCGCACTCACCGCTTTCGCCATGGCCATCGCTTTCAGGCGACATACCGGCTGGCGCAGATGGGCGCTCATCCTGTCGATGCCATTGGGTCTCACGCCGACGGTCGCGGTCAACTGGAATACCGCCCAGATCTGGGTCATTGAAGCCGTCAGCAATTCGGCAGGCGAGGTCATTCCAATATTTGCCTTTCGCTATCCCATGGCCATGTTCGGCCATACCGAGATTCACGCCGTGTATCTCTACGTTTCGGCGCCGCTCATCGCCCTCGGCTACCTGTGCTGGCACTGGTCGCAAAGGCGACGGCTGCTGGCACCGCGCGTGTCCGGTCAGCTGACGGCGGGGTGAGGAACTCGATTGTCCCCGGCTGCCGCCGTCGTCAGACTTCCTTCGCCGCCTTCGCCTTCTTGCGCATCTTCACCTCGCGGTAGCGCTTCGCGCCGCCCTCGCGGTTGCTCTGCGGGCTGCGCTCGATCGCCATCGCATCATCTGGCACGTCCTTGGTGATGACCGAGCCGGAACCGATATAGGCGCCGTTACCGATGGTGACCGGCGCCACCAGCGAGGAATTGGTGCCGATGAAGGCGCCCTCGCCGATAACTGTCTTGTGCTTGAAGAAGCCGTCGTAGTTGCAGGTGATAGTGCCGGCGCCGATGTTGGAATTGGCGCCGACGGTGGCGTCGCCGATGTAGGAGAGATGGTTGACCTTGACGCCGGCCTCCAGGTGAGCGGCTTTGGTCTCGACGAAATTGCCGATTTTGGCGCCGTCGCCGAGCGACGTTCCCGGCCGCAGTCGCG
>Ga0310811_10012987_pt1 | contig 10834 bp, 9 predicted proteins | sample YCmetagenome_FD_207642 | JGI IMG/M metagenome (GOLD analysis project Ga0310811, IMG submission 207642) | Soil microbial communities from experimental microcosm in Duke University, North Carolina, United States - YC | ecosystem: Engineered > Artificial ecosystem > Soil microcosm > Unclassified ...
GGCCGGGACAGGTCCGGCAAGGACTTCCACGCAGGAAACGAGCCAAGCGCGTTAAGCGTTAACCGCGCCTCCCGCGCGGGCAGGTTGCAAGCCGCGCTGTCTCACGGGATGATCATGCCATGCATAAATTCATCCAGCTTGCGCTGCCGATCCTTTTGTGGGGCTGGCCGGCCCAGGCGCAGACAACAAGCCCGCCGCAGTCAGGCAATGTCCTGACGGTGGGTCCGGGCATGGCCTTCGCGCTTCCCAGCGAAGCGGCCCGCGCCGCCAGGTCCGGCGACACCATCAGGATCGCGTCCGGCACCTATTCCGATTGCGCCCGCTGGGATGCGGATGACCTGATCATCGAAGGGCTGGGCGACGGCGCCACCATCACGGACAAGGTCTGTGACGATAAGGGATTGTTCATCACCCGGGGGCGCAACATCACCGTCCGCAATATCACCTTCCACGCTGCCCATGCGACCAGCCATAACGGGTCCGGCATCCGCGCAGAGGGTGCAGTCCTGCTGGTGGAGAACAGCCGCTTCATCGACAACGAAGACGGCATCCTGGCCGGTGACAATCCGCTCAGCAGCATCACCGTCAGGAACAGCCTCTTCAGGGGCAACGGCAACTGCATCGCCGCCTGCGCCCACGGGATCTATGCCAACCACATCGCGCTTCTGCGGGTGGAGAATTCGCAGTTCGAAGAACAGCATGTTGGGCACCACATCAAGTCCCGCGCCGCCAGGACGGAAGTGGTCAATAACAGCGTCCATGACGGTCCGGGCGGCACGGCCAGTTATCTGGTGGACCTGCCCAATGGCGGCTCCGCCCTGATTTCCGGCAACAAGTTCGAGAAGGGCCCGCGCTCGGACAACAAGAATGTGGCGATCTCGATCGGCGCAGAAGGACCGCGGGTGGAAAATCCCCCGGGCGACATCACCGTCTCGGACAATGACTTCGCCAATGACACCGGCGGCCCGACCGCCTTCGTCAAGAACTATACCGCCGGCCCCATAACGCTAGAGGCCAACCGCCTGACAGGCGACGTCATTGCCTTGAGCGGGCCCGGAAGGCCCGCGGACAAACCCGCGGCAGCCCAACAATGATCTGCCGCAATCTGGATTGCCGCGCATGCGGCTGATACATAGCTTGAGAAACATGCTTTCGAAATTTCCGGAACGTGGGGTGCGCATGGAGACTGATGATCTTGTCGGCAAGCTGAACCGCACCGGGCCGACGGTGCTGGACCTCTTGCTGAGCCGCCGCTCCTGCAAAGCCCGGGAGCTCACAAGCCCTGGGCCGTCGAAGGAACAGCTCGCCCAAATCCTCAAGGCCGGCGCGCGCGTTCCCGATCACGGCAAGCTGGTCCCCTGGCGTTTCATCCTGTTCGAAGGCGAAGGGCGCGAGCGGTTTGCGGACATATTAGTGAATGTGCTGGCCCAGGAAGGCCTGCCCCCCAGCCAGGTCGACGAATGGCGCACCCGGGTGACATCGGCGCCGGTGGTGATCGGGGTGGTCTCCAGCGCCCGGGAGCTGATCAAGATTCCGGTCTGGGAGCAGGAATTATCCGCAGGCGCGGTGTGCCAGAATCTTTTGATCGCCGCGCATTCTCTCGGATTCGTCGCCAGTTGGCTGACGGAGTGGTACGCCTATCATCCGGTGGTGAAACAGAAGATCGGGCTGAAACCCGGCGAGCGCATGGCGGGCTTTGTCTATATCGGAACCCCGGCGATAGAAGTTGAAGATCGCCCGCGGCCCGATATGCATGCGATCGTCACGCGGTTTTAACCACAAGACCCGGTGTTAACTCTACCGTCCCGTCCTTAAGCAAGGCAGGATATAGGGATAGCCTTGGGGCCTTACACCCTTTTATCCTGACCCGTACCCCGCGGTGGCATGGATGCGGATGGCGGAATCGTGGGAAGTTAGGGCAATGCGACAACCGAAGGCACCAGAGTTGCGGCTTCTTTTGGCCTGCGCGCGCGCCCATACCTCCACTAAAGATGAAGTCGCGATCCGCAGGATGCTGGAGCAAGGTATCGACTGGACCACGTTCGTGCAAAAGACCCTGTCCCATAGCCTTGCGGGACTTGCGGGCCACACCCTTTCACGTCTGGCGCCCGACATGGTGCCGGACGATGTCCTCGCCGCTTTCCAAGCCTTCATCGAACAGACCCGCGAAAGCAACCTGACGCGCCTGGACGAACTTGCACGGCTCATCAAGCGCTTGGCCGAGGGGGGCGTTGAGGCCATTCCTTTCAAAGGACCTGTTCTCACGCAGCAAGCCTTTGGCGATCTAGGACTGCGTAGATTTCGCGACCTGGATTTGCTCATTCGCGACTCCGACCAGGACGAAGCCATCAGGATCCTGCGCGGCATGGGTTATGAACGCCAAGGCCATCTCACGGAAGCGCAATTCCGCCTCGTCCATCGCCTGCAGGGCCAGGAAATCCTGTTCAAGCCGAACAGTGCGGCGGTCGAGCCCCACACCAGACTAACGTCTCTCAAAATGGCGCTGGATATCGATTATGCCGGCTTGTGGCAAAGAGCCCGGCGTCAAAGCATATTTGGCCATGACATGCTGATCTTCGCGCCGGAAGACACGCTGCTGGTCCTGGCGACCCATGGCGGCAAAGAGCTGTGGTGGGACATTAAATGGGCTTGCGATATTGCGGACTTTATCGTCTCCCACCCCGACCTTGACTGGCACACCGTCGCCGCGCGAGCGAGATCTCAAGGCTGTTTTCGCATGCTGCTGCTCGCGACGTCGCTGGCGCGCAACTATCTGGGTGCAGCAATTCCGGACCTTCTTAAGCCCGCCGAAATCCGTGACACTACCGTGGACGAAATCGCCGGACGCGTCCTGGCGCGATGGGAGGCCGATGATCCGGGCGGCCCACCCAGCAACAAGACGCTATCCAAGGATCGCCTGCTGCTCCATGACGGCATTTTCCGTCGCACAAGTTACGTGATGCGGACCCTATTTCTGCCTGGGCCGCAACATGTTCCTCTGGCCGCTCTGCCAGCGTTTCTAAATTTCGCCTACATCCCCATGGGCCTGGCGCACGATCTGGTCGCGCTCCCGCCATACCGCGCCTACCGGCAAGTACTCGCTTGGTCAAAAAAAAAAGAACTCGACTCTCACATCTTGACCACGAGTGAATGGGCGCATCGCGCGCTAACGCTCCTGCATGAAAACCAGCTGGAAGAAGCGCTTGAGTGCAGCAGTCGCGCCCTCGAACTCGATCCGGCAAATCAAACCGCCATAGCCGTTGGCATTACAGCCAGAATACGCAGGTGCGACTGGCATAGCCGGGAAAATGACACACGGAACATAACCCAGAAATCGGCGATGGGTTTAGGCCTTGTCAATCCGATATTTCACCGTGCCATTTGCGACTCTGAAGCAGAACTTTTCGCAGCCAAACCTAAGGCACATCTATCGACCTCACCCGTTGTTTGGAATGGCGGGCGTTACCGTCATGACAAAATTCGCTTGGCATATATATCAACCGACCTTCGGGATCACGTTATATCGAATGTGATGGCGGGGTGCTTTGAGCATCATGACAAGACGCGCTTCGAAACCATCGCCATTTCGCTGGGCCCTGATGACAAAGGCGAAATGCGTCCGCGAATCCAAGCATCACTTGACCAGTTCATTGACGCGCGGGACATGAGCGATTCTTCGGTCGCCGAGATGTTGCGAGAGCTCGAGGCTGACATCGCGATTGACCTGAACGGCTATTCGGGCTGGAACCGCACCGGGATCTTAGCACGGCGCCCAGCGCCCGTGCAGGTCAACTATCTTGGTTTCCCCGGCACAATGAACGCCCCGTTTATGGATTACATTGTCGCCGATCAAACTGTGATCCCTGAAGAAAATCAGATCTATTACCGCGAGAAAGTTGTCTATCTCCCATATACTTATTTTCCGACAGACAGATCGCGCCCAATAGCCCGAAAAATACCGAGCCGCTCTGAAGCCGGATTGCCCGAGAATGGCTTTGTTTTTGCGTGTCATAATGCCCCGCACAAGATCAGTCCTGAGATCTTCGACATTTGGATGCGGCTTTTGCGGGCGATCGATGGCAGCGTGCTATGGCTTCAAATTCACGACGCCGGGGCAATGATGAACTTACGGCAGGAAGCGAAGGTCCGAGGCGTGGCGCCAGAACGGCTTACATTTGCGCCCAAAGTTGCGCAGAACGCGGATCATCTCGCACGATTGGGTAAAGCAGATCTCTTCCTGGACACGCTGCCATACAATGCTCATGCGACCGCGAATGATGCGCTGTGGGCAGGGCTGCCGGTGCTGACCTGTCTCGGTAACACCTTCTCAGGCCGGGTTGCAGCAAGCCAGCTTTATGCAATCGGCTTGCCTGAATTGGTGACGACGTCTCTGGCTGAGTATGAAGCGTTCGCACTCGCGCTGGCCAGCAATCCAGATAAGTTAGCAGCGGTTAAGGCAAAGCTGATCAACAATCGCAATACGGAAGCTCTATTTGATACACCCGGGTTTACCCGCTATCTCGAGGCTGCATTTAGAACCATGTGGCAACGACAACAGGCCGGATTGACGCCTTCCAGCTTTATCGTCCCCAGATAAAACTTGTGTTGACCAAAGGCTGCGCCTTAGAACGTTTCACACACAGTCCCTAGGTGCGAACGACCACTGCTTCCTGCATCAACCGCTCGACGAAGACAAGTTTCTCTTCGTCCTCAAGGTCACCAGGAAGGTCTCGCACCGCAAAGCTGGGCGCTTCCAGCGCAAAGCTGAGCGCTTGGCCGAAGAAATCGGGAAAAGTGATCGCCCGGGTTCCGACTTTGAGAGTCACGGCCTGTTCATGCGATCGCAGCGTATAACACAGGCCGGCTCGGACACCGACCTGGTCGTCAAGGGTCAACGCTTTGGGCTCGAAGAACGAAACGATCTGCCCCGAAATATCAAGTGGCGCTTTCTGAACGAGCTCATCGGTAAATTGCTCCAGAACCTGGGCCAGGAATTCTGGATCGGCGGCTTTTTGCAGCTCTTGCCCGAGCCGGTTAATTACTCCGGTCCGGTCGCCCTTGAGATGAGTAAATGGTACTGCCAGGCGCAGCTTGTCGTCTCGCAGGATGGCCGCCCTGATCGCTGCCCGAAGAAGATCATCCCAAGCAGTGGGATAAACTCCAAGGGTGACGTGCAGAGAATTTTCCGAGCCGCATTCCGCCGCATGCACAAAGCCGCGCGGGATGTAGACCACGTCGCCCTGTTCCAGGGTGAAGTCATAGATCTCGCCACGCAGTTCACGCCCATCTTCCTCGATGACCGCGTCCCGCTCGGGCAGAACGCGACGATTCTTTTCCACCTTCCAATGCTTGCGCCCAAGGACCTGCATCACAAAAACATCGTGATTGTCCCAGTGAGGTGAAAAACCCTTCCCATTCGGCGGCGTCAAATAAATATTTGTTTGAAATCGAGACCCGGTTTCCTGCCCCAACATCCGGCACATCTGGCCAAGCTTGATGTCATACTTTTGTACGGCATCTAAAATGAGGGTGTGGCCATCGCGCATGTCCGTCAGTACGCGCTCGAGCACCGCCGGTTCGGTGCCGGTATGCTTGGCATGTTTCTTGGCCGTGGCTTCAGCGGTTTTGACGTAGTTACTTGCGGACCGTAGTGAATGATCAAAATCATAAAGCGTGAACAAGTCGCCATAGTAACTGGGGCTTTTCCGATGAACGATCAGGGGTTTTCGCTCCCAGTAACGGGAGAGAAATTCGTCTTCCGCGACCGGCGACACTAACCTCTGCAACGACGCATACTCATAAAAACGAGATGCCGTTGAAGAAGCCTTCTCGCTCTCCGCTTGTCTGGTTGCCAAGGTCAGATTGGCGTTAGCTGATTGCATGTGCGTCATCCTTCGGAAGAATTCCTGGACCCAGTCTGTGATGCTGACGAAGATGCTTTCATCGAAACCATGGCCTTATTGGATGGCTAACCTTAGCGCTCGCATCAAGCGTCCTCATAATGTTTTAGGTACCCTACTGTCAGGCGTACGACGTTGATCTTAATCAAGACAGATAGAAAGCCTGCGTTTCCTATGCTGACTTAAGTGTCAGCCTAAAAGCTTACGATTAAGAAATGCCTTGAGGCACGCGGCAGCACAGACTTGGGCTTAAGACAGGTTATTGGGCCATTCCCGAGAATACCGCTCCTGGTTGAGGCAACATGAGCCCCCGTTGACAATCTTATTCTAAAGTGCCCGGCCAAGGCCGCCCCGGATGGCCGATGATCCCTGCTTTTGGACCGTCCCACAAACGAAAACGGCGGCACAATGGCCGCCGTTTCCAAATCTGGTTAATGCCGTCAGTAGCCGATCTGCAACCGACCGCTTAACCGTGGGCTAACTTAGCCAATCGCGTCGTCGAGCGTGCCATAATCGTCGCCATCGCCGTCACTCGGTTCGATCCCAAGCCCGGAAGTACCTTGGTCATAAGAGCTCGCCGCAGCCGCTGTCTTGGTAGAAGCGGAAAGCAGCATCGCCACCGCGGGGGCCGTCACGGCCACCTGAGCAGCCGTCTTGATCGCCGACCGGCGGGTCTTTTCTTCGGAAACAATGCTTTCAATCTTGGTTTCTTCAGCCATGTCATTACCCCACTTAAAATGGTGCCGTGTAATTCCCAACGAACACACGATGAGAAGCAGGGAAGCAATTACTGTGCCAACAACGATACCCCGTTACTTTCAATGGCTTACAAAATCCGAGGCTAACAATAGTTGCTAAAATGTAAAAAAATGTTCCAACAGTTTCCATTAACCAAAATCGAAAAAACCCTGTCTGCGAGGCAATGTTCGAAATATCCCATTCAATTTGAACGATGATTCTCGTCCGCCCCCTAGAAGGACATTTTGACAGTCCATCGCGCCTAATGATGTTTAGCCGCTACGCCGACCCAATCCATTGATAAGTATTGGTTATTCTGGAAATGCAATGCGCCGGACACAGGCGACCGCATCGTCCAGAGATGAGAAAGTCAGCGCATAGCAATCGATCCCGGCGATCCAATCGACCAGCTTTTTCACATTGTCCCGGTCCAGCCGCAGCCGAAGCGCGAGGCACTGGTCCATCAAACGCGCCAGCGCATCCGAGCGTGAGACAGCGACCAGCCGCGTCGGCGAATCTTTGCAATAGAGGGGGAAAAAAATGTGGCTTACCTGTGCTGGTTCTTTTTGGACGGCTCGGGGAGGGACATAACGCACCCGTTTGCCGTCGTTGCGCCGGTGGATGGGCAAAGTCGGAAGTTCAGAAAAGTAGCGCGACATCAGCTCCCAGCCCGTGCTTTTGACGCAGACCGCCAAAGGCACCGGAACGACACGAAAAGTGCTGCGCTCGACGAGTGCCACCTCATCGGAATAGTAACCCAATCCGGCATGGGCCAGCGCGGCGGTCAGCGAGGATTTGCCGCTGCCCGCGGCCGCTGGCAGCAGGACACATCTGCCGCCCTCCCCGATCACGCCCGCATGAATATCCAGGATAAAATCGAAAGCATTGACAGCCGACGTCCACAGAGCGGCTTTGATCAATGGTCCGAGAGCGGACAGTTTCGTGGCCCGGCGCTCCGGATTCCCATTGCAATAGATGCCGCTGCCCAGATGGCCGGTCTCCAACATCTCTGCGGTGACATCGATGGTAAGCGTGGGTGATCGCGCCGCGTCCAATGAGGCGAGATGACCGATCACCGTGTCCACCATGCGCTTCTGAGCGAGGTGCCCATAGCGGATCACCGCATGGGTTCCCAGCAGGCTATACCGTCCCTCCGCTTGCGGCGTGAAAGGCGCGAGCGGCGGCATTGTTGCCCTGTCTTGCGCCGCTCGATCGTACACCTCAACCGCGGCTGCCGTCGCAAAATGGCTGTCCATCAACAGGCCTTGGCTCTCAAAGGCCGTGAGCGTTGTCTTCACCCATGACTCCGCTTCACTGCCAGTAGCAAAGCCTTCAGCGATAAGGGCAGCAGCGAGATCCCCTGGCGCCCCGTCCCGCAGCTTGGAGAAGATAAAGGCGGCGGACCTGTTAAGCCCTATGAGAGATTGCGACACCTCTGAGAAAACAACCAATCCATCGTCCAAAGGGAACGCAGCCAGATCGGAGCGCAACGTCGTGCCTTTGGCGTCTGCGTCGCGCTGCTCATCGCGCTCGGTGTTCATGGATTGCAACATTTCATGCCGGCGAAAACATTTCGTTAATCGCCCAAGCTCCCGGCATGACCAAGCCTACCAGCGTCAGAAGGAGCGGTCCTTGGCGATTCGCGTTTGAACCTTGGAAATGAGACTTTGGACGCGGGGATCTTGTATATCCTTCACCGGCGAGAGCAGCTGCATGGCGGACTGTGGCCTGTTCTGCTCCATTCGTACAGCAGCAAGCCGCAATCGCACCTCGAGCAGATCCGGCGCGGCGCCTAGAGCTATCCCCAAAGCCGAGGAAGCAGCTTCGGTATGACCAGTGTCCAGCATGATTTGCGCCATTTGGATGGCATATTGCGGGTAGGATCTGATGAAATCAGGGGGCAGAACCATGACGATTTCCGACGCACGCGTCTTGTCATGCGCCCGCGATTTTAAGACAGCCGTGAAATAGGCCATCAACGGCGATTTTGGTCTAAGGGCCAAGTAAGACTTTATCTCGGCAGCAGCCTTGGCATCCTGGTTATGACTCAGGAAGACGCGAATTTTGCTCTCGCTTGGCGTGCTGTAGATCGGGTAAAGTTTTTGCATCCGTTCGGCAAGGGCTACCGTGGCGGCCATGTCGTCAGACTCCACTAGCTGTCGTAGCTTCGCAGTCATGACCACATCATCATTTGGAGCGAGCCCATAAGCCTCATCCACCAGTTTTCTGGCGAGCGCGGTGTCCTTCTGCGCGGTTGCTATGCCAGCTCGAACCAACAATCCTCTGACAGAACGGTTCAAGGAAAGCGAGCGATCCATCGCCGCTGCTGCCGCCGCGAATTGGTCTGTGGACCGCAAAGCCATGGCCCTACCTTGCAGAACAATGGCCGCGACAGCTCCTTTGGCGCCGGGGGCCGGCTCTGGAAATTCATTGAGAAGCGTTATTTCCTTGTGCCCCCGGACCATGGCGAGAAACAACAAGGGCAGGATATCCTGATCGCGCACGCCCTCGAGGCGCGCCTGCCTCAATTCGCGCTCGGCTAGGGCCTCAGCACGCATCTGAAGCATGACGCGAGCGATCTCTGCCCGAAGAATGCTTTCCTTCGGCGATGTATTGAGAGCCTGCTTCATCATGCGCAGCGATAGTGTGTATTTTCCCTTGTAGAATTCCGATCGTGCCGCCACGCAGGTATTATGGGCCGATGGGTTTTTCACCTGGGCGCAGAAGCCAACCTGTTCAGGGTTGGGTTGCGGCGCCCCCGCCTGCTGCGCGAAGGCGGCTGACGCGCCAAAGGTGACTATGGCTGCCGCAAGCAAGACAGGACGGACTCTCAAAGGATGTCTGTTCACAAAAATTCCCCCACTGAAAGAACCGTGCCTGCAGCCCAGGCGCCCAAGGGGGATGCCTGCGACCGGTCGGGTCTTTGCTACGCTGGCCCAATCCCTCCTTATCATAATCGGGGGTGCTTTTCCCCTTCGATCGGGGGATGTGATTAAAATGCATAATAATCAATATGTTACAAGAATTTCTCATGGTTAACAATCACGCCGCCGGCCCGGAGGCAAAGGACCGTGCCGCCCGGCGCAGCGCCGGACCGGCAGGGCGGTTTGCAAGCTATTCGTGAGTTAAATTAACGCTCTAGGACAGTTCGGCTTTCGCGTGCCCAGGCAAGCGACTATGGTCCGGCTGCTTTTCATGTATGCGCCGGCCACTGCCGGGCGTGAACCGGCCGAACGGCCGCCACACGGGTGCATTCGGCGCCAAGGAGAATTCTGATGGGTTCCTTCAGCATCTGGCATCTTCTGATCCTGGGCGCGATCGTCCTGGTCATGTTCGGGGGCCGCGGCAAGGTGTCGGACTTGATGGGCGACTTCGGCAAAGGCATCAACAGCTTCAAGAAGGGCCTGGCCGAGGGTAAGGAAGAACAGCGCACGATCAGCGCGGAGGCTTCCGGCGCGGCCGCAAACAAGGACAAGGTCAGCGCCTGAACCAAAGGCGCGAGGCGCGCGGGATGTTCAATATCTTCAGCTGGCAGCACATTCTCATTCTGGTCGTCATCGCGCTGGTCGTGGTGGGCCCGAAGGATTTGCCGCGCCTGATGCAGATGGCCGCACAATGGGTTCGCAAGGGCCGCGGCATGGCTGCGAGCGTGCGCCGGAATTTCGAAGACATGACCGGTACGGCGGAACTGAACGGATTGCGTGCGGAAATGACCGCGCTCAAGCGCAAGCATCCGCTGTCCAGCCTGGAAGCCGGCATCTCCGGTGATCGGCCGCCCCGTGGTTAAGCCCTCCGCCGAAGACGAAGCAGCTCTCGACGCCACCAAAGCGCCGTTGCTCGAGCATCTTTTGGAGCTGCGTACCCGGCTGATCTGGTCGGTGATTTCCTTCGGAATCTGCTTTGTTATCTGCTTTATTTTCGCCAAGCCGATCTTCACATTTCTCACCGAACCGCTGCATCGGGAAATGGCCGGCAAGGTCAATGACCATCTGATCTATACCGACCTGACCGAAGTATTCTTCACCAATGTGAAGATCGGCATGTTCGGCGGACTCTGCCTGGGCTTTCCCGCCATCGCCGCGCAGATCTGGATTTTTGTGGCGCCCGGCCTCTATCGCCATGAGAAGCGCGCCTTCCTGCCCTTCCTGCTGGGCACGCCGGTGATGTTCATCATCGGCGCCGCCTTCGTCTATTAT
>Ga0310811_10012989_pt1 | contig 10832 bp, 8 predicted proteins | sample YCmetagenome_FD_207642 | JGI IMG/M metagenome (GOLD analysis project Ga0310811, IMG submission 207642) | Soil microbial communities from experimental microcosm in Duke University, North Carolina, United States - YC | ecosystem: Engineered > Artificial ecosystem > Soil microcosm > Unclassified ...
GTCGCGGCAAAAGGGCACCTGCCGGGCTGGCAATCCGTAAAGGACGTTCAGATCGTTGCTGCGACCGATGCTGTTGCAGCGCAGGGCAGGGCCTTTCTGGAAGCCTGCCCAGTCGGGCAATGGCATAAGACCGTCGACGAGCTGCTGTCCGACAGGACGCTTGATTTCGTCGATATCTGCACGCCGCCAAGCAGCCATGCGGCCCTTATCAAGCGCGCACTGAATGCGCGTCTCCACGTCCTTTGCGAAAAGCCGTTGGCTACGCGGATAGAGGATGCGCAATCCATTGCAACGGTCGCGGAAGGGAGCGGCCGCGTTGTTCATACTGTGCACAACTGGCTCAAGGCACCGATTTGCGAGCGGATTTCGGCGCTCATCGATGAAGGCGCAGTCGGCACCGTGCGGACGGTTCGCTGGCAGACCTTGCGCACGGAGCCGGCGGTCACCGTCACGTCCGATGGGACCAACTGGCGCGCCGATCCGGCTGTCGCCGGCGGCGGAATATTGTTCGATCATGGATGGCACGCGCTTTATTGTGTCGTGCGCTGGCTTGGTGCTCCCCGCGCTGTCAGCGCTCTGCTTGAGAAGCGTCGCTTTCGCGAGTGGCCGATCGAAGATACTGCGACCGTCACGCTAGACCGAGACAACGGCAGCGCGCAGGTCTATTTGACCTGGTCAGCGGAGGAGCGCGCCAACAATATCGAAATCGAGGGCGATCGTGGCCGTATCGAAGCGGTGAACGACGTCGTTGTCCTCAAATCAGACAAGGACGAGCGGCGGTGGTCATGCCCGCCGCCACTGTCGCAGGGATCGCACCACCGCGATTGGTTCGTCGGTGTAGCCGAGGACTTTCAGCGCGCCGCGATGGGCGGTGGCAGGGGTAATCTGGATGAAGCGCTGATGTGCGCACGGCTGATCGATCTTGCCCAGAGGTCGAGTGCGGCGGGCGGCACCCGGATTCCGCTCGACGGATGGTAGTTGACTACGCCGTTTGGAAGCGTTCGCGCAGCGCAAGGAACAGCAGGAGCAAAAAGAATATCGGCGCGCCTGCCGCGGCCAGCACCAGAAACCAGTTCGATTTTCCGAGCAGTGCAAGAAAAAACACGAGGTAGATAAAATCCCGGCGCGAAGCGGCATCAAGCATTCGAGCGAGGGTCTGCCCTGGGACAGTCGTGACCGATGTAAAAAGCGGGCCGCTGTCTTTTTTTGCGTGCATCACGCGCCAGTAAACGAACCAGGCTGAACCTAGGTTGCCGAGCGCTGCTGCGGCGCCGAGCAACAATGGCCATGGTGCTCCGATCGAGAGGCTCCAGCCGATGGCCATGCAGGCGAAGACCACAATATGAACGACGTTGTCGCCCCAGTAGTCGATGATTCCGCCAAAGCGCGATTCCTGGAATCTCAATCTGGCCAACTCTCCGTCGCATCCGTCGAGGATCGAGTGTGCAAGGAAAAGAAGCGCTCCGATCGTCTGCCAGAGCCAATGCGCGGACAGAAAAAATAGCGCGCCGCCCAGACCGATGCCGACCGAGAGCAAGGTGATCTGATTTGGTGTGATTCCGGTGGAGGCCAGGCGGCGGGCAATTCGCAGGGAAATCGGTCGTTCGACGTTCCGCGCCATGAATCCATCGGTATCCTTGACAAGCCCGTGCAGCAAACGCCATTCGGCGTCGTCAACATCGGTCGTTGTCGTCACCACCAGCGGATCGATCGTCGTGGGAATTGCGGACGGCGCCCCAAAGTGCCGCGTGAGCCGCTCTTGCGCCGCGCTCAGGTCATAGGCCCCTGTGTCCGCCTCCAGCACCGTAAGGGCATCCGCGACTGCAGGGGCTGCAAGTAGAATCACCTTATGCGGCATTGCCGCCCAAAGAGCCGGTCTGATCTGCGTTTCGGCAAGCCGCGCGAGCCAATCGGGCTCCGCGAGAATGGCCGCATGCGCAATGATCAGCGGCCCAGGTTGCTGGGCACGCATATCGGTGAGGGTACTCCAGCTGGAGATGGCGGTGACGCCGGCCGGCGCGGCCCGATCACGCGCCAGGAAATAGACTCGGCTGTAGCCGGCGCGGCCGGCCGCCACAACCGTCCGCCGCGCGAGACCAAGCCCAAGAACCCGTGGTTCGCCGCCGTCCGAAGATATCGGCGACGCGCCTTCATCAGGCAAAAGAACCATTATTGGCTGGCTCGGGGCCACGATGTGCGAACCCTGCTGCATTGGATTTGCGATATACCTCGGCCGGCACGGCGTTGATACTACACGTGGCGCGTCTATTGTTGCCGCGTTCGGTGCCGAAAAAAGGGGGAGCCGGGTCATTTCCGTTTCGTTCATCATCGCGGGTTTGTTTGGCCTTGCGCTTGTCGTCTACCTGATTGTGTACAGCGGCGCAGGCGAGGTGGCCAACGCCATGCTGGTCGTCGGCTGGTGGCTCGTGCCGATAACAGCTTACCACATCGTCCCAATGCTCTTCTCCGCCCTTTCGTGGCGACAGCTGTTGCCGTCTGCGACCCGTCCCGACGTTGTCAGCATCACCTGGATTCGGTGGATCCGCGAATCGATCAATTCTCTGTTGCCGGTCGCCAATATCGGCGGTGACATCGCCAGCGCGCGGCTGGCGCACCTGCGTGGCGTTTCCGGCCCGCAGGCCGCGGCCAGCATGATTGTCGACACCACGGTAGGCGTGGTCACCCAGATGGCCTTTGTCATCGCCGGGGTTGCGCTGCTTGTGTTGCGGCCCACTGGCGATGCCGCATTTGAAGTGGTGGCCGGAGTGTTGATCGGCGTCGGCGCGCTTGTCGCCGCCGTCACGGCATTTGTCCTGCTTCAACACAAGAACATGTTTGCGCGATTTGCCAAACTGGCACGCAACATGCTGCCGGAGAAATGGCTGACACACTTCGCCGGGAGTGCGTCTGACGTCGACGACGCCGTTGTGTCGGCATATCGCACGGGCCCCGCCTTCTGGCGGGCGAACGTGTTGCGCCTGATCGGCTGGGCCGCAGGTGCGGGTGAAGTCTGGCTGGTGACCTGGTGTCTCGGACAGTCTCTTTCAGCGGCTGACGCATTTATCCTCGAAAGCTTGTCTTCCGGCGTCCGCGCGGCAGCTTTCATGGTGCCGGCGGCACTGGGCGTTCAGGAGGGTGGCCTTGTCCTGTTCGGCGCGCTGTTTGGCCTGCCGGCGGAGATCGGGCTGGTTATTTCTCTGTCGAAGCGAGTACGTGAGTTGCTTCTTGGTTTGCCCGGACTGTTTTTTTGGTATTGGATCGAGGGGCACTATTTGCTGCGGCGGAACGGGCGGGGCGGGGCGTAGGCACGCTCGCCATTGCATTCACTGGTGTATCAGGTTTCGTGGTCTCGTCGACGGCGGTCGCCGGCGAGTCAATGACGTTTGGCTGGCCGATCGCCTCACGCAGTTCCGCGCGTCGCGTCTGGTAGTAGCTCGAGCGCAAGAACGAATAGAAATCGATGGAAGCATCCTCGGCCATCTTCAGCTGACCAAGTCTGACCACCGTGTCCAAACTTGCGGTGGTGATTGCGATCCCGATCTGCGTTCCGGTCAGCAAGCCAACCGGATCGCCAAAGCGATCGACCACATCGCCGACCGCATCACGTGTCGTGGTGGGGCCAAAATAGGGCCGCACCATATACGGACCTTCGCCCACGCCCCAGACAAATAATGTCTGCCCAAAATCGCCGCTCTGCTGCGGAAGGCCCTCCAGACTCGCGAGATCGACAAGGCCGCCGATTCCAAATGTTGTATTCACGGCAAAACGTCCCGCCGTTTTGACGGCGGCGTCGAGACGGCCTTGCAGCACATTGTTCAAGAAGATTCGCGGCTCTTTCAAATTCGAATTGAAATCGTGCAGGCGATCATGCACGGGGCGCGGCACAACTTTTTGGACCGTCTCCGCAACCGGGCGCAGCATTTCCTGATTCATCGCTAGAACCTGGCGATTGGCTTGCTCGTTGGGATCCTGGAGCGGCAGCGACGCGTCCCTCGGGGTCGCGGCGCAGGCACCGACAATGACAGGCAATGCGATCGTGATCGCCCATCTGGCCCAGACTTGACCGCGACGCATCTACTTTCCCGCCCCTTTCAATTCCCCTGCAGGCCCGAGGCTTTGTCGAACGCCATCACGAGCGCGCCACGATGGTGTAGCGCGCCGATCGGGTCTAGTCCGACAAAATTAGCAGAGGCGGTACGGCATAAGTGTTACTTTTTTGTCACAGACCCCAGTTTTAGGCCATTTATTTGCTGCCGTCGGTCTTGTTCTGAGTCGCCAAAAGCGCCGGTTGGAAGAGCACGGCCGCTGCGAGCGTTGTCACGAGGCAAAGCGCCATGAGCTTGCCCATGCTCGAGGTACCCGGGTGATGCGAGAACCACAGGCTCCCGAAAGCGGTTGCGGTGGTACAGGCGCTGTAGATGACGGCCCGCGTCAGACTCGATTGCAAAAAGTTTCGCTCACCGGAACGCCAGGCCATGATGTAGTAGATCTTGAACGCGACGCCGACCCCGAGAAGCAGCGGCAGTGCGATGATGTTCGCGAAGTTCAGCTGCAGCCCGATCAGGACGCAGATCTCCAGCGTGACGACGATTGCGACCAGCAAGGGCACCAGCGTCAAGGCGACGTGACTCCAGCGGCGCAACACAATGAAAAGGATGAGCGCGATCGACGCCACGGACAAGATTGCCGCCTGGATAAAAGCTTTGACGATGGTTGCCGCAGCTTCGATGACGAAGACCGGCTTGCCGGCGGCGTCAGGCGCAACACCGCGAACGGTTGCCACGAAACGCTCCAGGGTGGCGTTGTCATTGCCATCGCCGCTCGGCGCGACCTCGAGCCGGTTCAGCCCGTCGGAGGAAACCCAGCGCTGTGTCAACGACTGGGGCAACGTCTCGATCGTTACATGCTCGGCCATGAGCAAGCTTCTGACCTGCCGCAACGTTGTGACCAACGGTGCGACCAGCACCCGCTCAGCGTCGTCCCGAGTCGTCTGAGATCGCTTTGCCAACGCTGCCAGGACGTCTGCGAGACGGCGTGCCTGAACGGCGGCCGGGTTGGTATCGGACTCGGTTGCGGCACTGCGCAGGTCGCTGGCTGTTGTGTTGATTGCTGCCAGCGTGTCGGCCGGCGTCGGTCTTGGTTCGACTTGGTCAGGATTGAGTGTGTTCCGGAGGAAAAAACTCGCATCGTCGATGATAGCGAGCTTCTCGTCCTGATCCTTGGGAATGAAACTCTGCAGTGTCACGACGTGGGCGACTTCCGGCAGCTGGCGCAAGCGCTCGGCAAGCGCGGAGGCATGCGCGGCATTCCTTTCAAGAATGTCCAGCGTGTTCGGACTGGTGTCGGGATCGGCCATCAGATCGAGTAGGGTTGCCACTGATTCAGTGTCCTGGGATCGTAGGTCGAGCGGGTTGAAGTTGAAGTGCAAGCCCGCAAGCAAAGGCAGGCCGAGGATCGTGACCGCCAACGTCATGCCCACAACCCATCTGCGTTGCTTTTCGAGGAAGCGATCGACCGGCGCAAGCGCGGCATAGCCAATCGGCGCAGGCTCGCCCGGTGGCTTGAGGACGGCGAGTAGCGCCGGTAGCAAAGTTACGGTCGTTCCGAAGGCAACAATCATGCCCGTTCCCGCGATCAACCCCAGTTCGGACAGGCCGACATAAGCCGTCGGCAGGAATGAATAGAAGCCCGCAGCGATCGATGCTGCCGCAAGCAAGAGTGGCCCCGCCAATCCCTTGGCCGTCCCGAGCAAAGCGTCCTCGAGGTCGTGCGACTCAAATCGTTCGGCGCGGTAACGCACGCTGAACTGGATGCCGAAATCGACGCCGAGTCCGACAAAGAGCACGGCGAAGGCAACGGATATCAGGTTCAGGGCTCCCACCATCCAGAGCCCGATAGCGGCGGTGAAGATGAGACCGGCCGCCAGGTTGATAAAGACGGCCAGGATGATCCGGGCCTTCTTCAGTGCGAGCCACAGCACAAGCACAACAAGCAGAAGTGTGATGACGCCGTTCAACGCGGCGCCGTCGGCAATCGTGGCGAATTCCTCGTCCGACAGGGCGACGGACCCTGTGAGACGCACCCTCACGCCTCGCTCAGGTGTCAGTCCGAGCCGCGACGCCGCCTCGCGGATGGCAGCGGTTGCCTTGCGCCCGGGGCGCAGGTCGTCGAAGTCCAGGACCGGCTGAATGTTGATGAAGCGACGAAGGTCGGAAGGCTCCGGCGTCCGTCCTGTTATCAATTTTCGCCAGGAAAAGACGGGATACTTTCCGTCCGACAGAGTCTCCAACGCATCAGCAATTGCCGTGAGCGCCGGTCTCAGATCCTCGAGCTTTGTCTTCCCGAGGCGCAAACCTTCGATCGACTGAGACAGTGTGCGAAGGACACCCCGCAATGTCGGATCTGCCGAAAGCGTTCCGAGGAACGGCTGCGCGCCGATGAGATCATTGGCATCGCGGCGCACTTCATCGACAGATTGGAAAAGAATGCCGTTTCGCGCGAAGAATTCACCGCCGTCAGAGCGGGAAACCGTCCGGATCACGTCCGTATGGCGCGCGAGGTCGTTTGCGAGTGTATCCGCTGCTTCCTCGGCAGCTTCCGGCGTGGCGGCGTCGACGACGGCAATGATCTGATCGACTCGCCAGGGAAAGGCGCGGTCGAGAGCGCGCTCCTGCTGGCGCCATGGCAATGAGCTCGACAAAAGCTTGTTGCTGTCGGTCGTGATCGCAAAATGCGACGTGAAATAAACAGCGGACAGGAGCGCAACAAGCAAAAATGCAAGAATCACGGACCATGCATGTCGTGTCGACACACGTACGGCCTGCGTGGTTGCGGTGATTGCCAGCTGATTGACGGTCTTGCTCATTGAATTTGCAAAAAAAGCATATTCATTTCAGGCTGTCGCATGCGTCTTGACGGGGCCTCAATCCAATTCCAAAACGTTCCCGCGGATACGGCAAACCGCACATGACGAAGGGTCGCCGCCGCCCAAGCAGGTCGTGCCCTCCGGGAGAGTGGAAGTCACAATGAAAGAGTCCAAATTCAACTTGCATCATTTGATCGCAATCGGCGCCATAGCTGCCGCCGTCTTGGTCGTCCCGATCCAATTGCTAGCGCAGTCGTCAGCCGTTACGCACATTCAAAGTTATTACCAGCAGTTGATGCCAACGATCCAGCAAGCGGGTCGCCTAAGTGTCCGTGAGCGCGACAAACGGTTCACGCCCGCCATTTCATCGGCTTTCGATCTTCCGACAATGACACGACTGGCAGTGGGGCCGACTTGGCAGAGCTTCTCGCCGGCCCAGCAGGCGGCCGTACGGGATGCATTCGCCAAGTTCATCATTGCCGACTACGCAAGCCAAGTTAAGGACTATTCCGGAGAAAGCTTTGTTGTAGACCCAAATTCGGTGCCGGAGCCTCGCGGTGGTGGCGAAATCGTGAAAACCAGGCTGTTGCAGCCCGGCGGTCGCACTGTGAGTATCAACTACCTGGTTCGGGGCGGGCGGGTGATCGACGTGTATCTCAACGGGACTATCAGCGACCTCGCGACGCGGCGTGACGAATTTGCATCGATTATCGCCTCGGGCGGTGCCGACGGTTTGATCAAGAGGTTGCATGATCGAACGCAGAAGCTGCTTGGGGGATAAATCTCGATCGTTCGATCCCGGTTCGCCGATGGGTCGGCACGGTTCGAATCCTCGGCATATCGGAACCCGCGACGGATGAACAATCAGGGCAAGGTTCTCGTCACTGGTGCAAGCGGGTTTGTCGGCTCGGCTATCGCGCACAAGCTTGTCGAAGCCGGTTTTTCCGTGCGTGCGCTCGTCCGAGAGAAGGGGCCTTACTCCAACCTCGCCGACCTCGACATCGAATTCATCGAAGGCGACCTGCGTGACCGACCTTCAATCGATCGAGCAGTCGCAGGTGTGCGCTACGTTTTTCATGTGGCGGCAGACTACCGTCTGTGGGCCCCAGACCCGGGCGAAATTTATGCCACCAACCTCGAGGGCACCCGCAACGTCATGCAGGCGGCATTGCGTGCGGGCGTCGAGCGGATCGTTCATACCAGCAGCGTGGCGACCATTGCCTTGCGGTCGGGTGAGATCGCGGACGAGTCCACCCCGCTGCCCGAAAACGAGGCAATCGGCGCATACAAGCGCAGCAAGATCGCCGCCGAACGCCTGGTCGATTCCATGGTGGCTGAGCAGGGTCTTCCCGCGGTCATCGTCAATCCCTCAACGCCGATTGGACCGCGCGACGCGCGCCCAACCCCGACTGGCCGTATCATTGTGGAAGCCGCCAAGGGCCGGATCCCGGCGTTTGTCGACACGGGACTCAACCTCGTCCATGTGGACGATGTGGCGGACGGTCATCTCGCGGCAATGCGTTCCGGAAAGCTTGGGGAGCGTTACATTCTCGGCGGTGAAAACGTCCTGTTCTCGCAGATGCTCAAAGACATTGCGGAAATCGTGGGCCGCCGCGCACCCTGGGTACGGCTTCCCTGGCGCGCTTTGGTACCGGTCGCTTTTGCTGCGGAAGCTGTGGCACGAATCACAGGACGCGAGCCCTTTGCGACCGTGGACGGGGTCTATCTGGCGCGATATCGCATGTTCTTTGCCTCGACCAAAGCCGAGCGGGAGTTATCCTACCGTCCAAGGCCATATATTGAGGGAATTCAAGACGCTCTGCAGTGGTTTCGTGCCGCTGGATACTTGAATTTCCCCTAGGGTCGGATACGAATGGTCTTAGCAGGGACCGTCAGGGGGGCGGGATGCCAAGACCGACCACGATTGTTGCCGTGACCTCGCTTGCGCGAGAAGCCTTGGTTGCGCGCGGTAGCGGGGTATCGGTGGTCTGCAGCCAGGGTGAGCGCCTTGGGCCCGCTTTGCACGCGGCAATTCATGCCGGCGTTTCGGGCATTATCAGTTTTGGAATCTCTGGCGGGCTCCATCCGGAGCTTGTCGCGGGCAATTGGATCGTTGCGTCCGCAGTCAGGTATCGCGATCGCATCATCGAGACGGATTCGAAATGGCGACATGAACTCTCCAAGCGGCTTCCCGGCGCCGTGCTTGCGGATATTTTCGGCTCCGACACCATGGTGCCGACGCCTTCGGAGAAATCGCACCTCCATCGGACGACAGGCGCGGTCGCCGTCGATATGGAATCTCATCTCGCGGCGGAAATCGCCGCTGAGCATCAGATTCCATTTGCTGCCTGCCGGGTCATTATCGACGCGGCCCACAGAGCGCTTCCGTCCGCGGCAGGGCTGGCACTGGACTCGAACGGTTCGGTGGATGTTTTTGCCGTCATGCGGTCCGTACTGCAGTCACCGAGTCAGCTGCCCGATCTCTTTCGCGCGGCGTTTGACGCCTGCATCGCCGAGCGCGCCCTGAGAAAAGGCCGGAAGCAGCTGGGACCGGGATTTGGGTCGCCGTTTGTCGATGAACGCGCCGCTGAACGTGATGTTGCGGGGCAGTCAGACGTATCAAACGATTTTCTCCGGCCTCCGATTTGCGAAACCACGTGATAGGCTGACGGTGGCAGCGCGGTTGTTGCGCGGCCAATAGCGACCGTGCACGGCATCGTCGGGGAAGTCATCTGTGGCACGCGATCACAAAAAACAGCCTGGCGGTGAGCAGATCACGGCCTCGTTTATTGAAACGGCCATCCGGCTGGCCGTTCTTGCTCTTCTGCTCTATTGGTCGTTTGTTCTCGTTCAGCCATTTATTTCAATTTTCATCTGGAGCGCGGTGCTGGCCGTCGCGCTCTATCCTGTCTTCGAATGGATTTCGCAAGGGCTCGGAGGACGGCGTCGGTTGGCCGCTGCACTCACGACTGTTCTGAGCCTGCTGGTCATTATCGGCCCGGCGACGTGGCTCGCCATGGGCCTGGTCGACAGTGTCCGGATGATTTCCGACCGGCTCGATCCTTCGATTCTGGCAGTACCGTCGCCGCCTGTTTCGGTGAAAGACTGGCCGCTGATCGGCGAACCGATCTATCAATTCTGGGATCTGGCATCGACCAACCTGAGCGCTGCCTTTGCCAAGATCGTTCCGGAACTAAAGCCGTTGGGTGGCAGATTGCTGCGTGTCGGTGCTGATACCGGCCTGGGAATTTTGAAGTTTCTCATCGCCGTTATCGTCGCCGGATTTCTGTTTTCGCCGGCGCCCGCTCTTGCTGCCGCCGTCAAAAAGTTTTCACGGCGACTCAATCCAGAGCGCGGCGAAGAGCTTGTCGGCCAGGCAGCGGCGACCATCCGTGCGGTTTCGCGCGGCGTGATCGGCATTTCCGTGCTGCAGGCGCTGCTGGCCGGCATTGGCTTGATGGCCGCCGGCATTCCTCAGGCCAGCCTGATTACATTCGCTGTCTTGATTCTCGGAATAATCCAGGTCGGGCCGACGATTGTCATCGTGCCGGTCATCATATGGAGCTGGATGACAATGGAGACCACGTCGGCGCTCCTGTTCACGGCTTACATGGTGCCGGTGAACCTGTTGGACAATCTATTGAGGCCCATCGTGATGGGCCGCGGCCTGAAGACTCCAATTCTCGTGATTTTGATCGGGGTCATCGGCGGCACGCTCGCGTACGGCATAACCGGACTGTTCCTGGGCCCGATCGTGCTGGCGGTCATATGGGAGCTTATGGTCGCGTGGATCAAAGAACAGGACACTGAATAGACCGGCGTCGCCGGCGCGCCGGTTAACCACCCAGAAACAGGCGCCCGACATCCGGATCGGTCAGCAGTTCGCTGGCCTTGCCCGCCAGCGCAAGCTTGCCCGAGACCAGCACGTAGCCGATATCGGAGAACTCCAGTCCTTTCTTCGCGTTCT
>Ga0310811_10012991_pt1 | contig 10831 bp, 12 predicted proteins | sample YCmetagenome_FD_207642 | JGI IMG/M metagenome (GOLD analysis project Ga0310811, IMG submission 207642) | Soil microbial communities from experimental microcosm in Duke University, North Carolina, United States - YC | ecosystem: Engineered > Artificial ecosystem > Soil microcosm > Unclassified ...
GCAGGCTCTTCTGCACCCGCGCCGCCGTCTCATGGGCGACGATCGCCCGGTAATGCTCGGCGACGCCGCGCAGGATCATGAGGCCTGCGATGCCGATGATCGGCCAGGTGAGATCGACAAGGCCGCGTCCGGCAAAGACTTCACCGATCAGCCAGCCCAACAATGCGAGGCGCGCGACACCGACCGCCACGGAGACCAAGCCCACGCCGACCGCAGCGGCTATACGCCCGCGCATCCCATGGGTGAAACTGAACAGGCGTTTCTCAATATGCATGATGCCGTTTCCGTTCTTGTTGCTATCTCAGCAGAGTCGTGACGTCTTTGTCTTGCTCTCGGTTCGCCCGGCCTATCGCTGCAGGCTGTTCCCGCGATCTCCAAGATCGCCTCACCTGGCGTTCGCAACCCCTCACCCCGCCCCTCTCCCCACTTCCGCGGGGCGAGGGAGAAGTTCATCTGGCGCCTTCGACTGCAGATCACTCCCCCTTCTCCCTCGCCCCTTTGGGGAGAGGGTTGGGGTGAGGGGCAGTGCAGGCTCGGTTTCGACTATTGTCCCTCGAATCCGTTGCAAACCGTTCTCACCCGCCATCCTACGCCGAACGAATTTGTCCGCCATTCGACAAATAGGAAAAGCTGCCGTACATTTTTGTTCAGGTCGTAAAGCCCAGATTTTCGCTAAAACAGCATCGCGACGTGGGCTCGCCGAGGCCACCGCCCGGAATGAGGAACGAAACAACATGAACGCTGACTGGGATGATCTCCGGGTGTTTCTGACCCTGGCGCGGGAGGGCAGCCTGACGGCGGCGGCGAAAAAACTCGATGTCAGCCATCCCACCATCGCGCGGCGGGTGAAGTCGCTGGAGGAAGCGATCGGCGCCCGGTTGTTCGACCGCCTGCCCGACCGCTTCGTCATCACCCCGGCCGGCGAGGAATTGCTGGCCGATGCCCAGGTGATGGAGCGCGCCGCCGAATCCATCCATCGCCGCAGCGCCAATCTCGGCGATACCGCCCATGGCGTCGTGCGCATCTCCGCCGGCGAGGCGATGAGCGGCTATCTCGCCAATAACCTGCCGCGCTTGCGCGACAACCTGAACTGCATCGAATTCGAACTCACTTCCAGTCATCTCCTCGCCAATCTCTCGCGCCGCGAGGCCGATCTGATGATCCGCGAAGCGGTGCCGGATCTCGCCAGCATTGTCACGCGCAAGCTCGGTGCCGCCGCCTATGCCATCTATGGCCGCGCCGGCGCCGTGCCGGAGAAGATGACCGCGAAGCAGCTGCGGGAGATGACCTGGATCGGCTTCGACGACGACCATGCCTATATGCCGGGCCAGGCCTGGATCCGCGATCTGCTGGCGGAAAACGGCGCCACGACTGGTACTGGCAATGGGAGCGCGAACGGCACCGGCAGCCGGCGGCCGATGATCCGCATGAACAACTGGCTGGTGGTGCAGCAGGCCTTGCGCGCCGGGGCCGGCGTCAGCCTCCTCCCCTGCTATCTTGGCGATGCCGACCGGGAACTCGCCCGCATCGGTTTCGAGCGCAAGAACGCGCTGGTGCCAGAGGTGACCGCCGAGCAATATTTGCTGGTGCATAACGATCTCCGCAACCTGCCCCGGGTGCGCGCGGTGATGGACGCCGTCATCCGCCTGTTCCAGCAGGACAAGCTGCTGCTGGCCGGGGAGAGTCGTTAACGGTCTGCGCGTACCGCCTGCGAAAGGGAACGAGCGGCGGGTTGACGCGTTGTGTTTCCATGCGCAAGGAAGCACCTCTCGGCAAATGGATGAACCTGCCGCATCGGGCAGGCGCCTTGGCCGTCCTCATCGCCGGAACCAGCGCAGCGATACCGTCACGCGCGGACGGGGTGCCACCAGCGGGCCTGCCGCCGGTCGTGCAACAATATATCTCCCGTCTCGCCCAGATCTGCCGCAATGCGGGCGGTACCCCGAGTGATCCAGCCGCTGCGGTGAAGCCGATCGACCTCACCCAGGACGGGGTCAGCGATTACCTGGTCAATGGGGCCGCCTATAAATGCCGCGGCGCGGATAGTGCCCTGGCCGACGACCGGCAGCGCACCCCCGTCGCCATCTTCGTCACCATGCCGCAGGCAAGCGGTGGGAACACTATCAGCAAGACGGTTGAAAAACCCGTCAGCAAGGCGGCGACTAAAACCAAGGAGCCGGCATCCGGCAGGTCGGTCGTCAAGGCCTTCGAGACCATGGCCTACGGCGTCACCCTGCGGACGGATGGCACCTATCCCCGCCTCCTCATCCAGCAGGCGGCAGCCGATTGCGCCGCCACCGGGCCCGTGCTGCAGCCACTGGACGAGATCAAGTTCTGCGCCCGGCCACTCGACTGGGATGCGGAGACGCAGCGCTTCACTCTTGCCCCACCCGACAAGGTGGCGCCGGCGCAGTAAGGCTGATGCTTATTCGACGCTGAGCGTCTCCACCAACCGCGCATGACTGCCATCGGAGAGCTGGAAGCGCGTGAAGCGGAAGCGGCCGGGACGGATGCGCAGGCGCTGCGAGCGATTGGCGCCGGTATGGCCCTCGATCGCCGGCGGTGCCGGCTGATACCAGCCATGGTCACCGAGACTTTCCTCCGCCACCCGCAATTCATCCGAGGCGAAGCGCCAGAGCGATTGCCCCATCAATTCGCGGCGCCCGCCCTGCCAGTCGCGCGACCGCGTCGATGACAGCGCCAGCAGCCGATGGGTAAGATCGCAGATGAGATGCACCGGCCGGTCCGAGCTGGTGACGAGCCGCGCCAGCTCATGATCGGCGGCGCTGTCGAGCCGGGCCGCCAACAAGTGCCGGATGGCCGCCTGCTCAGCTTGCGTCGGCGCCAGCAGCCCGTTCTCCCAGCGCGAGATGGTCGCCTGGGACACCCGCAGCAATTCCGCCGCCTGCATCTGCTTCACCCGTCGCAAGGCACGCCAAACCCGCAGCGAGCGGCCCAGCTCGGCGCCGTCACCCGTCACCGGCAGCAATGTCGTTTCGGTTATCTGCATCATCTCATCCTCACCGGCTGCCTTATGGCTGCAGCCGGCCAAATGCCGTGAATAATTTATTCCGTGCCGGGGGCGGCTTGCCATGGCAAAAAGAGCGCGATCTAATCAATTCCGACCTTTCCACTATCTGGACCACGATTATGCGTATCACCCGCCCTTTCCGTCCCGTTCTGGCTGCGCCTGACTTGGCAGCCTCAGCCGCGCCGCATGCCGTGAAAGCCGCCCGCCGCTTCGTGGTGGCGATCGATGGCGATGACACGCTGTGGCATAACGAGACATTGTTCCAGGACACGCATGAAGAGTTCCGCCGCCTGCTGGCGCGGCATGTCGACAAATCCGACACCGAGATCGATGAGCTGCTGCTGTCGATCCAGCGTCGCAACCTCGCCATCTATGGCTATGGCATCAAATGCTTCGTGCTCTCGATGATCGAGGCGGCGATCGAGATCACCGATGAACGCATTCCGGCCAGCGATATCAAGATCCTGCTCGATTTCGGCCGCAAGATGCTGACCCATCCGGTGGCACTCATTGACGGCGTGCTCGACGTGATCAACGCCTTGAAGGCTGACGGCCATACGGTCTGGCTGGTGACCAAGGGCGACCTCTTCGACCAGGAAGCCAAGATCGCGCGGTCCGGCATCGCCGATCTCTTCCAGCATATCGAGATCGTCTCAGAGAAGGACGAGGCCAGCTATCGCCGCTTGCTGTTCCGCCAGGGCGTCAAGCCCGAGGACTTCATCATGGCCGGCAATTCCGTGCGATCGGATGTGCTGCCGGTACTCGGCATTGGCGGCCATGCCTTCCATGTGCCCTATCACGTCACCTGGGCGCATGAGCTCATCCACGCCGACCCGAGCGGTGAGATCGTCATGCTCGAGGATCTCCGCGAACTGCCGGGGAAGGTGCGGGAGATGGCGGCAGGCTCAGCATGAAATCAGAATTTGAACTCCCAATATCCGCTGCCTTTGGGCGGCAAGATCAAGATCGATGCGCTCAGGATATCCATCCCTAACACTCCGACGTATCTCGGGGCTGCCCATAGCTGGCTCGAAACCTCAGCAACATCCAGTGTTCGCGTCACCGAGCCGATTTCAACTGTATAGGGGCCAGCTATCAGCGGAATATGGGAGGCACCTGAGATATCGCGATATGTCCATTCCGGAGACGGGCTTGGGATACCTTTGGCCCCAACTCCATTCGACAACTGAGTCAAAATTGCCCCGGTATCAAGGGCGACACGACCCCGGGCTGTTTCGTTGACAATGGCATCTGTGGCCAGGGTGGCATGTCTCTCCTCGAAGTCTGAAATGATGGAGCGCATGCCATAGCCATAGCAGTCCCGAACCGCCGCTTCATTCCGAAAGCCGATAAGTCGGTGATGACTTATGTCAACAACCGTAAATCCATCCTCGTTGATGAGCATCGGATTGATCACGACAGGGTTCACATTATTGGCAATAATATAATCATACTCGGATTTCGGAACAGACGCCGCGCGAAAGGTGATCGGCGCCTCGAACTCCTTGATCTTCACGGGATGTGGTTCGCTGATACGGGGCGTTTTCGGATCATAGTTATCGTCCACGCCGAGAATCGCATTGGATTCCGCTCCAGTGTCTAAAATGAACGGCCCGGCAGCACTATTCTCAAAACTCAGATCGACGAGAAGAATATGATGTCCGTTGACCTCGCGATCGATCAACGGAAGATCGAAACTAGTGCCGCCGCAGTGATCGGCAGCTTGCGCGAGCGGCTTATGTGCCTCGGAACTACATCCCATGACCAAGCCAGCCAAAGCCAACAAGATCAACGACAACGATCTCATGCGCGTACCTGTGCCTGTATTGCCGTTTTCTTTGCCAGTTAAGGAATGGAGACTGTCGATCGAGCCTGCATCACGGCCCGAATGACGATATCAGTAATAGAGAAATTCACTTACCATAAAGTGCTTCCCCTGCTGGACATAGGGTACGAGCGCATCAACCGTACCAGGGGAATAAGCGTGGACGTCCTGTTGCAGATCACTCGCTCCGGCCCGTGCGGCCATCTCTTCATGAAATGCGCCGAGCTCCGCCGTGGTGAGTGACCGGTGTCCCCATGCAAAGGCGTCGAACGTTGCCAACTCAGCCTTGGTGAAATGGGACAACGAATAGCCGGCGATAGAATCGTGCCACTGCACTTCCAGCGCATGTGGAATGTTCGGCCATTTGAAATAGAGTGAGTGATTGTCAAAAACAAGACGCGCGATAGCATACATGGATATTCGCAAACGTACTTCGCGGCCGCTTTGACGGTCGGAGAGAAAGCGACTTAAAGTGATGCTTCAACCGAAGCAGGGATCGGTCGGGCGTGGGCGCATATCTATCGGGACCAACCGGAGCCGGGCTTGGCGAGGCCTATAAGCCGGCTGCCGTCGTCAACATGACGGCAGCGGACTATCTCGCCTGGCTGCCGCTGACATTTGGCCTGCGAATGCGGACCATAACCCTGACTGTTATGGGACTTGTCATCAGCCTGGCGATGCTTGCCGGCTTTGGCATATTTTTGCCGTGGTTCATCACGGATGTCCTATCCCATGCGAAACATGACAAAGCTGCCTACTTTCTGTTTGTTCATCCGGGCGAGATCTTCTGGTTCTTCCTATACATTGCCTTTGCCATGTTGGCTTCGACAATGGCGCGGATCGGCGATGTCCTGCAAGACGGCCCGCTCCTGACGATCGAGGCCGAAGGGCTCAGGGACCGCAGGTTCGCCGAGGCGCTTATACCCTGGTCAAACATCGCAACTTATGACCTCGTTACAGGCAAGAATCGCTCTGTCGCAAATATCACGCTCTATCTGCGAATGGCACCAGCTGGGCCGATCAGGCGTTTGCGTCTCTTCCTGCGGGCGGTCGCTGCCCTTAAACGTCCACGCCGGACGACCTTGCGCCTCGATATCGTCGAGTTGACCCGATCATCCGGAGACATCTGCCGGCTAATTGTTGCCATGGTGGAACATCATGGCGGCAAGCGTCGCTCGCGATGGTACGAGCCGCAGGTTTGAGATTTAGCGCTGCCTCACTCCCATCGCCACGGCGGTACCGAATCATGAGCACGGCAGCGGGCAGGATCTACCACCCCCCGGCGTGGCCAGCGGCAGTGAATAAATTGCCCGGCCGGGATATCTACCTCTGCGCCATTTCGTCGCTTTGCGCTCGCTTCGGCAATTCGCCAGGGTGCGGCAAGAGAGGGAATCTTGATGGGGTTTGGGGACCTGAAGCAGCTGCGGCAGCATCGGTTCGCGATCGGGGCGATCGCAGCCTATCTGATGCTGCTCAATCTGCTGGTCGCCGCCCTCGCCGAGATCGCGCCGCCGGCAGAAGGCCCGCTCCAGGGCACCAGTTACGCCTTCATCTGCTCGGAACACGGCATCCGGGCCAATTCCGGCACACCTACCAAATCCGGCCAGCACAATCAGGAATGCCCGCTTTGCGGTTCCGCCTGCCCGATGGGTGGCTGCGCCCCGGTACCACCTGTCGTGGCTCTGGTCCCCGCCAAACTGCCGCTGCTGCTGCCCGTGGCCCTTGCCTTCGCACCGCACCCGGATGCCGCACGCATCTTATCGCGCTATCCCTCCGATCGCGCCGCCCAGGCGCCGCCTCCCGTAGCCTAGGTCTCTCCTTCCCGCGATCACACTGAACCGATCCGCCGCGACAAGATCTGCGGCGGTGGCACCTTCTATTGGGATATTCCTATGGTCCAAGTTCTCACCCGGCCAGGCGAAGGCCTGGCTTCAGATCGGCCGTCAGCGATGACTGGCCTCTATCGTGCCGTCTGGCGCTGGCATTTCTATGCCGGGCTCGTCGTCGCGCCGTTTCTGCTGGTGCTGGCCGTCACCGGCCTCATCATGGTCTATGGCAATTCGATCGAGACCTTCCTTGGCAAGAAATATCATGTGTCCCCCGGGGGCGAGCGCCTGAGCGTCGTGCAGCAGGCTTTGGCCGCCGAGGCAGTCTTCCCCGACAGCATGGTGACCATGTTCGTCAGTCCGGCCCCGGACCAAGGAACCGGCGATGATCGCGCCAGCGTCTTCCTGGTCAATGCCGACAATGTCGATTACGTGGTTTCAGTCGATCCGCATGACGGCAAAGTGCTCGGCACCATCGCCAAGAACGCGACCTGGTTCTACTGGGCCGACAAGATCCACGGCACCTTGCTGATCGGCGATCTCGGCGACCGGCTGCAGGAGGTCGCCGCCGGTCTTGGCATCGTCCTCATTTTGAGCGGCCTCTATCTCTGGTGGCCGCGAAGCGGCAAGAGCTTTGCCCGGGTGCTGGTCCCGAATCTCGCCCTCAAGGGCCGGCGCCTGATCAAGGAACTGCACGTCACGGCCGGCTTCTACATCTCCGTCGTGCTGCTGTTCTTTCTCGTGTCCGGGCTCGCCTGGACCGGCATCTGGGGTGCCAAGCTCGTGCAGGCCTGGAGCACCTTGCCGCCGGCAAAGATGGCGGACGTGCCGCTCTCCGACAAGACCCATGCCAGCCTCAATCATGGCCCGCTGAAGGAAGTGCCCTGGGCCCTGGAGGAGACGCCGCTGCCCGCTTCCGGCTCATCCGCCGGCGCGCCCGGCATCCCGGAAGGCGAACCGGTCAATCTCAATACCGTGGCCGCCTTCGCCAAGACCATCGGCTTCACCCAGCAGTTCCGCATCAACCTGCCGAGCGGCGATGACGGGGTCTATACCATCTCGGCTGATTCCATGGATGCCGATACCAACAATCCGATGGGCGACCACACCGTGCATCTCGATCAGTATACCGGCAAGATCCTGGCCGATATCCGCTTTGCCGATTACAGCCTCGCCGGCAAGGCCATGGCCGTCGGCATCGCTTTGCATGAAGGCACGATGGGCCTGTGGAACACATTGCTCAACACCGCCTACTGCCTGACGGTGATCTTCCTGGTCCTCTCCGGCATCGTCATGTGGTGGCTGCGGTGGCCGGCCGGTGTGCTCGGTGCACCGCGTTATCCCCGCGACTACCATATCCCGCGGGCGATCCTCTGCATCGCCGTCGCGGTATCGCTGGCCTTCCCACTCACGGGTATCGCCATTGTCACCTTCGCCCTGATCGACTTCCTGCTGCCCAAGCGTTTCAAGGAAGCCGGGTTCCAGCACGGTTGACGCCATATTACGCTAAAGCGACGGGGATCACGCCTTCCGCCTGATCCCCGTCGCCACGGTGGCGCCGAGAATGATGAGCACGGCGGCGAGCAGGATCTGCCAGCTGGCCTCGGCCCGCCCCGTGCTGATCAGCAGCAGGGTCGAGAGCAAGGGCGAGAGATAGGAGAGCGAGCCCAGGAGCGAGAGTTTGCCATGCTTGGTGGCATGGTCCCAGGCGAGGAAGGCCAGACCGGTCGGGCCAACGCCGAGGCCGATGATCGCCATCCATTGGGTTAGATTGGGCGCCACGGTGGTCTCGACGCCGGCCTTCGCCAGCAGCAGATGGCAGGCGCCACCGGCAAGGGTGATGGCGCCGCAGACGCCGATGACCATTTCGCTCGGCGTCTGGCCGAAGCGACGGTTGAAGACCGAATAGCCGGACCAGGTGAAGGCGCAGCCGAAAGCGGCAAGATAGCCCCAGACGCTGCCGTCAATGGCGACACCATTGCGGGCCGCCAGCAGTTTCTTCGCCAGCAGCAGCGCCGTGCCGCCGAGGCCGAGTGCCGCACCACCGAGATGGCGCCAGCGCAGATGCTCGCCCGGCAGGCAGGCGGCGAAGAGCACGATCAGCAGTGGCCAGAGATAGGCGATCAGGCTCGCTTCCGCCGGCGGCGCCGCTGAGAGCGCGAAGAAATAGAGCGCGTGATAGAGGAAGATGCCGATGAAGGCGGTGAACCAGGCCGATGGCGCCTGGACCAGCAGACGAAAGCCGCCGCGCCAGGCCAGCACGGCCAAGCCGCCGATACAAGCAACACCGAAGCTGAGGGCCAGCAATTCGAAGGGCGGAATGGCCGTCCCGGCATCTTGCGTCATCGCCGTCAGCAGCGCCAAAGCCGCCCAGAGCAGGATTGCAATGACGCCGATCAACGTCGCCCGTCCGCCGGCCTTATGCTGCAGGGTGGTCTCCGCCGGTATCGTCGAAATCTGTTCGCTCGCCATCTTCAATCCAGTGCATCCCGGCGGCATAGCATGGTCGAGACGACCCGCTTGCGCCAGGACCTTGTGCCATAAGCCGCCAGCCATAGCGCAGCCATGCCGGGCCGTCTTGGCAAAAAGTCCCGCAGCTTTGGCAAAAGGCGTCGGATGCGCCGCCTCTGACACCCCCCACCCCAACCCTCCCCCGCAAGGGGGAGGGAGTTCACCGAGCCTGCTGATCGATCATATCTAACCGACTGTCCAAAGCCCTCGACAGAAAGTTGCGAAGCTCGACATTGGCGCCTGCCCGCCCTCGCCCTTGTAGCGGAGAGGCGAACCTGCCCGCAGTGAACAACCGTGTGACGGACTGACCAATCAAGCATCAACGATGACGCCATGCGGCACCAAGCGCTGCGTTCCCTCCCCTCCCCCCTTGAGGGGGAGGGTTAGGGTGGGAAGGTGCTTGGCACTCCGAGCGCGTTCATTGTCTGTCTTCATCGGCAGATTCCGCCGATGCAACTCGCAGCGTACGAAGTCTGAGGACCGAGGCCACTCTAGCGGCGGTGGCGTCGGCGGAAGGCGGCGGGCGTGATGCCGTGGCGGCGCTGCATCAGGCGCGTGAGCGCGGCCTGGTCGCTCTGGCCGCAGCGCAAGGCGATCTCGGCGACCGGCAGATTGCCGCCGGCCAGCAGGCGCTCGGCCGTCCTCAAGCGGAGATCGTTGAGCCAGGCATGCGGCGTCATGCCGAGATGCTGGCGGAACAGGATGAAGAAGCGTGTCTCGCTGAGGCCTGCTGATCTGGCAATAGTGGCAATCGATAGTCTCTCGTGGTAGCGAGACTGCATGAGGTCGAGCGCACGGCGCAGGGCCACCGGCAGGCTGCCTTCAGGTATTGTGGGAAAGCGCGCCTGCGCCAGGCTGTCCAGCAGCAGGAAGCCCCAGCTCGCGCCGAGCTTCTGCCAGCGCGCCGCAGCCGGACCTTCTGCCGCCAGCGCAGTGGAGCCTGCGACCCGGTCAAGATAGGTGAGCAGGTCATGCTGGATTGGGCTCAAGGCAAAGAACGTGACCGTTGAGAGCGCGTCCGCCTCGATGGCATCCGCCGCGCCGTCACTGTCAATCAGATCGAGGACGAAGAACTCGTCTGTCGCGCCGGCCTGGTATTCATGATCGATACCAGCGCTGACAAAGGCGCCATGCTGCGTGCTGACTGCCCCACCCTTGCCGGCGATATCCATCGCCAGGCGGCCGCGGCGCGGCAGCACGATCTGGTTGAAGTTATGCGCATGACAGGCGATCTCAGTCCCGTAGCTGCGCAAGGAAAGCTGTGGCATGGCGTCAAACCCGACCGATCCTCATTGGGCCGCCCTGTTATATCAGGGTCGATATCAGGCGGGCAAATGGACGGTCGGCCTCGTTATCGCTGCCAGAACTTCGCCAAAGCCTTCAGCGGACCCTCCTTGGCTGGCGCCTTGGCCGGCTTTGCTGCATCTGGCTTGGCCGGCGCCTGCTTCAACTGGCTCGCTTCCATGACGAAGGTCAGGACGTGATGCATGGCGCCATAGGCGGTCTTGTCTGGCTCGACGGGGAGATCGACCACCCGGGCCCGGTTGGTGGCGAGGCGCACCGCCAGCGGCAGGCCGTCCAGCGACAGCAGCAGGCGCTGCGGGTCGTTCGGCGTTACCGGCGAGACGATGCTGTCGA
>Ga0310811_10012993_pt1 | contig 10831 bp, 7 predicted proteins | sample YCmetagenome_FD_207642 | JGI IMG/M metagenome (GOLD analysis project Ga0310811, IMG submission 207642) | Soil microbial communities from experimental microcosm in Duke University, North Carolina, United States - YC | ecosystem: Engineered > Artificial ecosystem > Soil microcosm > Unclassified ...
GGACGATAGGTCTTGCCATTACGGGTTGTAAATCCTTTCGGGGTCCAGCGGAATTCATTGTCCATATTTTTTTTGCGGAGCCGTTCTAGGACCTCCGAGGAAGTGGTCATGGTGTCCGGGGTATTCAACTTTTCCATGATGGGTCATCTTTTGCGGGTATGTTGGCAAATTATGTACCATGAAAAAGGATCACGAGAATGCGCCGGCTCCGGCGGCTACAGGGAAAAATAGACGAGGGCAACCGCGGAAACGGTCATGAGGATCAGGGTCAGGAAGCCGAGAATATTTGAAAAGCGGGTATTGGTATGCTCGCCCATGATCTTTTTGTTATTGCCGATATGAAGGATCACGGCGATGAGGACGGGGGAGGTAAGGCCATAAAGGATCGCCGTATAGAGCAGAGCCTTTACCGGAGAAAGGCCGGAGAACTGCATGGCCAGGCCGGCGATGAGGCTGAGAATGATCACGGCATAAAAGCGGCGGGCCTCGTTGAATTTCTTGTCGAGTCCCATGGAGAACTGGAGGGTTTCGGCCAGCATATAGGAAATGCTGCCTGCCAGCACGGGGATGGCCAGCAGACCGGTGCCGATGACCCCAACGGCAAAGAGCGTATAGCTGAGCTCGCCGGCCAGGGGTCGAAGCGCCTGTGCTGCTTGTTCGACGGTGTCGACGTTCTTTATGCCTGCGGCGAATAATACGATGCCGGCCGTAAGGATGACGAAGAACATCACCAGATTGGAGAAGAACATGCCGACATTGACATCGCTGCGCATGTTATCGAGCGTCTTTTTGTCCACGATGATCCGTTTTTGCCGGGTGCTGTGTTGCTCCTCTTCCGCTTCCATTGTTGCCTGCCAGAAGAAGAGGTAGGGAGAGATGGTCGTACCGAGGATGGCGACGAGGATGCCGAGAAAATCCTTATCGAGATGGAGGGTGGGAATAAAGGTGCTCCGGAAGATCTGGGGCCAATGAGGGTGAACCAGGAAGGGGACGATGAGATAGAGCAACAGGCCGATGCAGAGCCATTTGAGGATGCCGGCCACCTTTTGATAGGGATAGCGGATGATGACGAACAGGAGCAGGGCGGCGAAGATTATGCTTGCCAGGAAGGTAGGGATAGCGGGGATGAGCAGGTGGGTGACGGCGCCCATGCTTTGGATGTCGGCGCCGATGTTCAGGACGACCGCGGGGAAAGAAAAAAGCAGGACGAAAAAGAGCAGCCATTTCGGGTAGTGGGTCCGGAGGGTGCCGGTGAGACCCTGGCTGGTGACCAGTCCGATGCGGGCGGCCATCCCCTGCATGGCTGCCATCAGGGGAAAGGTAAGCAGGGCTGTCCAGAGGGTCGCCAGGCCGAACTGGGAGCCGGCCTGGGTATAGGTGATGATGCCGGATGGGTCGTCATCGCTGGCCCCGGTGACGAGGCCGGGTCCGAGATTAGATAGAAAAGCTTTCAGGCGCGAGCGAGGCTTTGCTTTTTGGACGCGGGCCTTGCCGGCGGGTTTGGTGGTGGATGCCATTAGATTTCGTAGAGGTTGATGTTCTTATTACGACTGTCATTAAACTGCTGGTCGAGGTTCAGCGCTGCGCTTATCAGGGCCAGGTGCGTGAATGCCTGTGGGAAGTTCCCGAGGTGCTCGCCTTCGAAGCCCAGCTGCTCGGAATACAGGCCCAGGTGATTAGCATAGCCCAGCATCTTCTCGAAATAGAATCGGGCCTTTTCCAACTGTCCCGACCGGGACAGGCACTCGACATACCAGAACGTGCACATCGAAAAGGTCCCTTCCTTGCTGGTAAAGCCATCCGGGGCGGCGATCTCGGGGCGATAGCGATAGACCAGCGAGTCGGTGACCAGCTCCTCCTCTACCCGCTTGAGGGTAGACAGGAATCGCGGGTCTTTGGGGCTGATGAAGCGGAACAGCGGCATCAGCAGGCAGCTTGCGTCAACGGTCTCCGCGCCGGGATACTGCATGAAGGCCTGCTTTTTCTCGTCCCAGAAGTCCGTGAAAATACTGTTGTATATTTTATCGCGTTGCTCTTTCCAGATGCCATTGCGGGGGAAGGATCGGGCCTGGGCGATCTTCATTGCCCTGTCGAGGGCCACCCAGCAGGCGAGCCGGGAGAAAAGAAAGTTCTGCTTGCCGCCTCTTACCTCCCAGATGCCGTCGTCGGGTTGGTCCCAGTTGCGGCTCAGCCATTCGATCTGCCGTTCCAGGTCCTTCCAGAAATCATAGGAGATGGGTTCCCCATACTTGTTATACAAATATACGGAATCCATGAGCTCGCCGTAGATATCCAGCTGCAGCTGGCTGTAGGCATCGTTGCCGATGCGAACGGGAGAGCTGCCTTTATAGCCCTCGAGGTTGTCGAGGGTGGTTTCCGTGAGCTGGCGGGATCCGTCGATGGAATACATGATGCCCATGCGTTCATCACCCTTGATATCGCTGCAGATCTTTTCGATCCAGTCCATGAATGCGCCGGCCTCTTTTGCATAGCCGAGGCGGATGAAGGAATAGACGGTGAAGGACGCGTCGCGGATCCAACTGTAGCGATAGTCCCAGTTGCGTCTCCCACCAATGGTCTCGGGGAGTCCAAAGGTGGGTGCGGCGATGATGGACCCATATTGTGCGGAGGTGAGCAGCTTGAGGACGAGGGCAGACCGGTTGACCGTTTCGCGCCAGCGACCCTGGTAGGTACTGCGGCCGACCCAGTCCTTCCAATAATTGATGGTCGATACCAGGAGCTGGGTGATGTTTTCTTTGATCTCTTCTGCCGGGATATTCTCGTTGCCGGCATTCTCAATAATAAATTCGGCGGTATTTCCTGCCGAGAGGGTGAATTCGGCAGCCGCGTCATTTTCTTTCAGCGTCAATTCGATGTTGGCTTTTAGCCGGACATTCTCGCCGATCGAGCTGCCGGCGTGGAAGAGGACCTCGTTTGGCCCGTTCTGTGTCGCCTTGTGCCGGTCCCTGCCGTAGTTGAAGCGGGGGGCGCAGGTGAGCCGATACCTTACCTCACCCCGGATGGTAGTGATCCGGCGGATGAGCTTTTTTTCTTCTTTTGTTCCGGCGGGCATAAAGTCGGTGATCTCCCCTACCCCGTCGGGCGAAAGGAAACGGGTGAGCAGAACATTGGTGTCGGGGAGATAGAGCTGTTTTTGTTTCATCTCTTTGAACTCCGGAGCGATACAGAAGAAGCCGCCTTTCTTGTCGTCCAGGAGCCTGGCGAAGACCGAGGGGGAATCGAAGTGGGGGAAGCACATGAAGTCGATGGAGCCGGTGAGACCCACGAGTGCGACGGTATGAGGGTTGCCGATGATGCCATAGTTTTCGATGGGTTGGTAGCTCATCGGTGGTTTTACTGAGGTGTTTTGCAAACATCAGGCCAGCGACTGGCCTTGCGGCGGCGGGCTTATGCCAGCGCCTGGCTGAATTGCAAGCCGGAGAGAAAGACGCGCGGGAGACCTTTGCGTTGGATCAGGACTTTGAACCGTTCGCTCATGGTGATCAGCGCCCGGAGCTGGGGGGTCGAGGCGCCGGGACGGTGGAGGCGGGCGGTGAGGCCGAGGCCCTGCAGGAAGCGGGTCTGGCTGGTGTAGCCGCAATATTCGAGGCCATAGCGCCGGCCCCAGTGGTCGAGGGCGGAGAAGTTGACGTCGGTAGTAATATCCTGTTCCCCGATATGTTCGTAGGGGCAATGGGCCACGCGGTGCCGGTGATAGCAAGTGAGCGTACCGCTTTGACGGCTGTAGAGATCGGCGGCGCAGTGGCCGTAGTCGATGGTCAGGACGAAGCCGGAAGCGAGGGCGGCCGCGGCATCGCGGATCCATTCGGTGGCTTCGAGGTTGATCTCGGCGCGGAATCCTTTTGGGAGGTCGATCCGGAACTCCCGGAGATAGTCTTTTAACGGCTGGGATGCGGGGCGAAGCACTTCCTTGAAACCGTCGTCATAGGTTACGAACACCTCCATGAGCTGTTCGCCCATGACGACGGGGTGGACTGCGAAGTTGTCCAGCAGCTCGTTGGAAAGGATACAGCCATGGATGTGGGGGAGCTCGCGGAGCGAGGAGGTCCAGCGCAGCTTTGGCAAAAAGCCTTCGGCAGCCAGCAGGGTTTGCTCCTTTTTGCGCATCCAGTCGCTTTTTTCGATAATGACATATTGAAGATGGTCGAACATATCGGGGTTATTCTTCAGCCGGTGGAGGATATCGCGACAGAGGAGGCCGGCGCCTGCGCCGCATTCGACGACGGTAAAGGGGCGGCGATCGAGCCACATCCACATTTCCTCGAGCTGGCCGGCGATGATCTCGCCAAAGAGATCGCTTAGATAGGGGCTGGTATAGAAGTCGCCCGCTTCGCCGATGGTGTCGCGGGGTGCGGCGTAATACCCCTGTCCGGGATGGTAAAGCGCCATTTCCATGAAATCGTGAAAGGAGATCGGGCCATGGGTACGGATGGCGTCGATGATGAAATCCTGAAGCGGCATAGAAATTGAGTTTTCTCGCCTGTACCAAATCAATAGTTATGCCTACCACTATCTTAGCCAAAGAGCCGGCAGCTGCTACTGCCAATGACGAACAGCTGTGTATCGATACGGTGAGGGTCTTGTCCGCCGATGCGGTGCAAAAAGCCAATTCCGGTCATCCGGGAACCCCGATGGCCACGGCGCCGATGGGGCATCTATTGTGGGGAAAGCACATGCGATACAATCCCCGGGATCCCGCCTGGCCCAACCGCGACCGGTTCGTCCTTTCGGCGGGTCATGCGTGCATGTTGCAATACAGCTTTCTATATCTCACCGGTTATGATCTTTCCCTCGAGGATATCAAGAACTTCCGGCAGTTGCACAGCAAGACGCCCGGCCACCCGGAATATGGATTGACGCCCGGTATCGAGATCACGACGGGCCCGCTCGGGCAGGGTTTTGCCAACGGTATCGGGATGGCCATCGCACAGAAACATCTTGCAGCGAGATTCAATCAGCCCGGTTTTGAGCTATTCAATTATATGATATATGCCATTTGCAGTGACGGGGACCTGATGGAAGGGGTCAGCGGGGAAGCGGCCTCTTTTGCCGGGCACCTGGAGCTTGGGAACATCGTTTACCTGTACGACGACAATCATATCACCATCGAAGGAAATACGAACATCACGTTTAATGAGGATGTTGGCAAGCGGTTCGAGGCCTATGGCTGGCATGTCCAGGCGGTAGAGGATGGGAACGACCTGGCGGCGCTGGACAAGGCGATCCAGGCCGCGCGTGCAGAGACCACGCGTCCATCGCTGATCCGGGTACGGACCCATATTGCCTATGGCAGTCCGAACAAGGTGGATACCGCGGGCGCACATGGTTCCCCGCTTGGGGTGGATGAGTTGAAGCTGGTGAAGAAATTCTTTGGCTTCGATCCGGAGGAGTCGTTTGTGGTCCCGGGCAAGGTGCTGGAGTATTATCGTGCCGCGGGAGAACGAGGGATCGGACTGGAGGAGGAATGGGACCAGTTGTTCGACCGGTATAAGAAGGAATACCCCGAATTGGCGGGTGCCTATGAGCTGGCTTTGCAAGACCGGCTGCCGACGGGATGGGAAAAGAAGATCCCGGGGTTCCAGGTTGCGGATGGGAAAGAGGGGAAACTATCGACGCGGGTCGCCCTGGGGAAGACGTTGAACAGCATCGCGGCATCCCTGCCCGGGATGATCGGCGGCGCGGCCGACCTGTCGCCCAGCACGGAAACTCATTTAAAGGACTTCGGAGACTTCGAACCAGGTGACTTCGGCGGGAGGAATTTTCATTTCGGCATCCGCGAGCATGCGATGGGAGCCGTATTGAACGGGATGGCTGTCACCAAGGGGCTCATTCCCTATGGCGCCACCTTCCTCATCTTTTCGGACTATATGCGGCCGCCGATCCGGCTGGCTGCCATCATGAAACTACGCCCGATCTATATCTATACCCATGACAGCATCGGCCTGGGCGAGGATGGAACGACCCACCAGCCGGTCGAACAGCTGGCTTCCCTACGGGCCATCCCGAACATGACCGTGCTGCGACCGGCGGATGCCAATGAGACGGCGCAGGCCGTGAAGGTGGCCCTGCTCCACAAGGGCGGCCCGGTGGCGCTCGTGCTGACGAGGCAGAATGTGGCCATTATCGAAACGGGCGTCTATAAGACGGCGGGCGATGTCAGCAGGGGCGCGTATATCCTGTCGGAGCCGGAGCGGGCGCCCGAGCTCATCCTGATCGCCACGGGATCGGAGGTGGAGCTGGTGTTGAAAGCGCAGAAGAAATTGAGAGAGAACGGCATTGCCGCCCGGGTGGTGAGCATGCCGAGCATGGAGATCTTCGAAAAGCAGGATGACGCCTATAAGCAGCGGATCTTCCCCAAGGGGATCAGGAAGCGGCTGGCGGTGGAAGCCGCCTCGCCGGTGGGTTGGCATAAATATACCACCGATGAAGGAGACATGATCGGGATGACACGTTTTGGCGAATCCGCCCCGGCAGCCGATCTTTTCAAAGAATTCGGGTTCACGGTGGAAAACGTCGTGGCCCGAGCCAAGTCCATGCTGCGGGGATAATTATTTGGCCCCCAGGTTCTCCTTTATGATATCCCAATATTCCTTGCCGTAGCCGACGAAGAGCTCGCTACCCGCGGGGATATTCTTCATCGAATAGATAAATACGCGCCGGCCTTCGATGCGATAGGTGCAGTTGTTGTTCAATCCTTCCGTGCGGACGATCCCTTTTGCGTCGTTGGCATAGCGGGCCAGGGCCTCCTTTGCGGGCCAGGCGTCGATGACATGGTTACGATCGACATAATAGATGTAACCGTTGAGGCCGTCGCGGCTATCCACGTCCTTCCATTTTACGATCTTCCCCTTGTATTCCACTATTTTTTTACCTTTAGGAATATCCTTGGTTGTGAAGAGGCCCTTTCCGGCACCTTTGAGGGTACTGCGTTTGATGAGCAGCTGATTTTCCAGTAACGGCATTGAAGAGTAATCTTTTTGAGCGTCGCAAATATAGGAACTAATTATGCAAAAAACCGCCCATCCCGAAGAGTCTGAATCGCAGGATTTGGAGAATAAGCAGGCCATGCTGGCGGCTATCATCGACTTTTCGGACGACGCCATCATCAGCAAGACCCTCGATGGGATCATCCTCAGCTGGAACTGCAGTGCTGAACGGATGTTCGGCTACGCCGAAGCGGAAGCGATCGGCAAACATATCTCGTTGCTGATCCCCGGGGATAAGCTGCAGGAGGAGGATATGATCATCAACCGGATCAGGCATGGGCAGCGGGTGCCGCCGTTCCAGACCGAGCGGCTGACCAAGGATGGGCGCCGGATTCCCGTTTCTATTACGGTGTCGCCCATTCGCAGTAAGGATGGGACTATCATCGGCGCCTCCAAGATCGCCAGGGATATCTCCAGCGAGCTTCGGGTGATGCAGGAGCTGAATGATCGCAAGGATGAGTTCATTGGGGTGGCGGGGCACGAGCTGAGGACGCCGATCTCCACGATCAAGGCCTATCTGCAGCTGATGGAAGAGCATTCTATGGAGCCTGAGGGCAAATCCTTTATCGAGAAGGCGCTGCGGCAGGTAAACAAGCTGAACCGGTTGGTCACCGATCTGCTGGACGTATCGAAGATACAGGCGGGACGGTTGGAGTATAATATGATGTCGTGCTTCCTGCTACCCCTCGTGCGGGAGAGCGTGGACGTCCTCCGGCAGATGCATCCCAGCCATCGGATCGAGACCGAATTGCCGGGAGAAGATATCGTTGTCACGGCGGATGGGCCGAAGATCGAACAGGTGATGATCAATTTCCTGACCAATGCGGTCAAGTATTCGCCGAATGCAGACCGGGTTGCGCTACGCGTGAAGAAAGAGGAGGGTCGGGTCGTCGTAGCTATCCAGGACTGGGGCATCGGTATTCCTGCTGAACACCTGGAGCAAATTTTCGACCGGTATTATCGCGTCAATGCGTCGGAGCATGTTATCGGCGGGCTTGGTCTGGGTTTGTATATCTCGCATGAGATGATCCGGCGGCATGGCGGCGCCGTCTGGGTCACGAGCGAGGAGGGGAAGGGGACGGTGTTCTATTTCTCGTTGCCTTTGCCGGAGTGATGTTTTTTGGGGCGTTGTTTTTCGAGCTCGTCGAAGGCCTCTTCGTCGGAGTTGTCACGCTGGGCGAGTTCGCCCTCGTCGAGGTCGTCGGTAGGATCGCTGTCGCTGAGCTCGGGGTCACCGAGGATGTCTTTTTCCGCCTGCTCTTCCGCTTCGCGGATGGGGTCCTTTCCTGTCTTTTTACCCTTATTTGTTGCCATAAGACTTTATTTTTAATAGATGGTCTGTGATTTGAGACGATAAAGTTATGGCACTAAAAGAATACAAACAAAAGCGCAAATTTGCGGCCACTCCGGAGCCGCAGGGTGGGAAGCCTTCGGGTAAAACGTTGCAGTTCGTAGTACAGAAGCATGCTGCTTCGCGTTTGCATTATGATTTCCGGCTGGAGATGGATGGCGTGCTGAAGAGCTGGGCGATCCCCAAGGGGCCGTCGCTCAACCCGGCCGACAAGCGGCTGGCGATGATGGTAGAGGATCATCCGTGGGACTACAAGGACTTTGAGGGGATCATCCCGGAAGGGAATTATGGCGCGGGGACGGTGATGGTTTGGGATGAGGGGACTTACGAGTCGCTGGAGGAGACGGATGGGACCAAGAAGGCGCAGGAGAAGGCCCTTCTGAAGGGGTTGCGGGAGGGGTCGCTGAAGTTCCGGCTCAACGGGAAGAAGCTGAAGGGGGAGTTTGCGCTGGTGCGGACGAAGGGGCGCGGGGAGAACAGCTGGTTGCTGATCAAGCACCGGGACCGGTATGCATCGGAAGAGCCGGTGACGGATAAGGATAAGTCGGTGTTGTCCAAGAAGACATTGGAGCAGATCGCGGGGAATCCGAAGGCCAGGGAGTGGGTGAGCGATAAGCCGGCGCGGGGGGCGGAGAAGGCCCGGGCGGGGGGTGCGGTGAAAGCGGCGGCGGTGGTTCAGAAGCGGTCCGGAGGTGACGGTGTGAAGGGGGGTGCGCCGCCGGCGGAGGGCCGGAAGGCCGCCATGCCAAAAGATGTTTCGCCGATGCTGGCGACGCTGGTGGACAAACCTTTTGATGAGGAGGGCTGGGAGTATGAGATCAAGTGGGACGGATACCGGGCATTGGCCTATCTGAAGAAAGGAAAGGTGGAATTGCGGAGCCGCAACAACAAGTCCTTTGAGAAATATTACCCCGTATACGAAGCCTTGAAGCAGTGGGCCGTCAGCGCGGTGCTGGATGGCGAGGTCGTCGTGCTGAATGAAAAGGGACAGTCCAATTTCAACGCCCTGCAGAACTGGCGCAGCGAGGCCGACGGCGAGCTGATCTATTATGTGTTCGACCTTTTGTGGCTGGAGGGAAAGGACCTGACGGGGTTGCCGCTGACCGAACGCCGGAAGCTGCTCGAGGGCATCGTCCCGGCGGATGGGCTTGTGCGTTACAGCGAGAGTTTTGCCGCCAGCGGAACGGAATTCTATGCAGCGGCGCAGAAGATGGGATTGGAGGGGATCATGGCCAAGAAGATGGAGAGTCTTTACGCCCCGGGGATACGAACGAGGGAGTGGCTGAAGATCAAGACGGTGATGCGGCAGGAGGTGGTTATCGGCGGCTATACGCGAAACGAAGGGACCTCGAAGCTGTTCAGCAGCCTGCTGGTGGGCGTATTTGAAAAGGGGAAGCTGGTGTATACCGGGAAGATCGGCACCGGTTTTACAGAAAAGATGCAGAAGGAGATGATGAAGCAGATGAAGCCGTTGGTGCAAAAAGAGTCGCCGTTTGCGATCGAGCCGGATGTGAATAAGCCTTCGCGGTTCCGGCCGGAGCCGCCCGATGCAAGGGCGACCTGGCTGAAGCCGAAGCTGGTATGCGAGGTTGCCTTCCGGGAGATGACGGAGGACGGGGTGATGCGGCATCCTTCTTTTGAGGGGATGCGCGAGGACAAGGATGCGAAGGACGTGGTGAGGGAGAAGGCGGTGGAGACAAAAAAAGTAATTAAGAATGCTATGTTACAACCTGTGCAAAAGGGTGAGCGGAAGACGCTGTTGAACCCGGGCGACGAGTCGCAGACGAGAACCATCAATGGCCATGACCTGGCCTTCACCCACCTCAGCAAGATATTCTGGCCGAAAGAAAAATACACGAAGCGCGATCTGCTGAACTACTACTACCAGGTGGCGCCTTATATCCTGCCCTATATGAAGGACAGGCCACAATCCCTGAACCGGCATCCGAATGGGATCAACGGTCCCAGCTTCTATCAAAAGAATGTGAGCGGGAAGGTGCCGGACTGGATCGAGACCTTTCCCTATCATGCAGAGGGGGATAGCGAGGACAAGGAATTCCTTGTCTGTACGGATGAGGCGAGCCTGCTCTATATCATCTCGCTGGGTTGTATCGAAGTGAATCCCTGGAGCAGCCGGGTGAAGACGCCGGACAACCCCGACTGGTGTATCATCGACCTGGACCCTGACAAGAAGACGCCTTTCGACAAGGTGATCGAGGCCGCACAGGTGACCAAACAGGTGCTCGATGCGGCGGGGATCGACTCGTATTGCAAGACGTCCGGCTCGACGGGTATCCATGTCTATTTCCCGCTGGGAGCGAAATATACTTACGAGGAATCGAAAGAGTTTGCGCGGGTGGTTGTGCAGCGGGTGAATAGGGAAATTCCGGCATTTACTTCGATCGAGAGGACTGTGTCCGCGCGAAAGGGGAAGATGTACCTCGACTTCCTGCAGAACCGGCCGCAAGCGACG
>Ga0310811_10012994_pt1 | contig 10830 bp, 9 predicted proteins | sample YCmetagenome_FD_207642 | JGI IMG/M metagenome (GOLD analysis project Ga0310811, IMG submission 207642) | Soil microbial communities from experimental microcosm in Duke University, North Carolina, United States - YC | ecosystem: Engineered > Artificial ecosystem > Soil microcosm > Unclassified ...
CGCGACCCCGGGCTGGCCTGCCTCTACGGCATCGGGTTCGCGCTGATGGGCGCCTTCGTCACGCTGTACAACTACCTGGGTTTCCGGCTCATCGCACCGCCGTTCAGCCTGCCGGCCACGGTGACCGGTCTGATCTTCCTGGCCTACCTGGCCGGCGGTTACGCCTCCACCGCCGCCGGCCGCCTCGGCGACCGGGTGGGCCGGCGACGGACGCTGTGGGTGGCGGTGGGGATCGCGCTCGTCGGGGTATGGGTGACGGTCCCGGGGCACCTGTGGACGGTGGCGGTCGGGACGCTGCTGGTCACCGTCGGGTTCTTCGGCGCCCACACGCTGGCCAGCGGCTGGGTGGGCCGCCGCGCCGCCTTGCTGGCCGGAGGCAACCCGGCGCTGGCCTCCGCCCTCTACCTCTGCGCCTACTACCTGGGCAGCAGCGTCGCCGGGTGGGGCGGAGGCGTCGTCTACGACCACACCGGCTGGGCGGGCGTGGCCTGCTACATCAGCGCTCTGCTATTCGGCGCGATCGCCCTGGCCTTCGCGCTCCGCCGAATCCCGGTCGCATCGGGGACACCCCGGTCGCGAACGAGCCCGGCCTCCGGGGATCGGAGGCCGGGCTCGGCCGAGTCGCTGGATGGTGCCGGTCAGGGGGCCAGGCCCTCGCCGGTGTCGCGGGGGGTCGTAGACGGCGGCTGACCGTCGGCGGTGCGAGCGGTGCCCTCGGCGGTGCGGGGGGTGCCCTCGGTGGTGCGGGGGTCGGCCGACGGCGGCACGATCGGCGTCGTCTCGGGGGTCTCGCGGTGCGGCGCGCCGGTGAGCGCCGGGTCGCGGGGCTGCGAGGCCGGGCCCGCGGCACCGGCGGAGGTCACGCCGTCGCCGGCGTTGGCGTTGGCACGGTATGCGCGGACCCGGGCGCCCTCCTGCTCGGCGTGATCGAGCCAGCGCTCCCAGCGCGTGCGCATCGGGATGATGAGCCCGCCGCCGACACCGACGATGGCGATGCCGCCGATGGTCGCCAGCACGGTGATCAGCACCGGCAGCGTGACGGTGACGGCGATACCCATCTGGTTCAGCGCGGCGATGACCGACAGGCCGATGATGAACACCTGCGCCGCGGTGGCCATGATCCGGGCGCTGGCGAGACCGCCCATGGCGCTGCGGATGATGTCGGCGACCGCGCCGGCGATGGCCGAGCCGATGATGACGATGAGCAGCGCGATGAACAGCGCCGGCAGGAACGCGATGATCGAGGTGATCAGGGCCGAGACCGGGTTCGGTCCGAACACGCCGAACGCGAGTTGCAGCGCGAACAGGATGACGGCGTAGAAGACGACCTTCGCCAGGATGTCGCTGGCGTCGTGGCCGTTGTCGCGCATCGCCCGGCCGGCCGCTCCGCGAGCGACGACCCGATCGAAGCCGACCTTCTCGAGGATCTTGTCGACGAGCTTCTCGAGCGCCTTGGCGATCAGGAAACCGACCAGGAGAATGACCAGGAACAGCACCAGTCTCGGTACGAAGTCGACGACCGTGTTCAAGCCGTCCTGCAGCCACTTGGGCATGGGTGGAACCTCCGGATTCGCCGCCCAGGGTCTGGGCGTGATGGACGCGTATACCCAGTCGCATCCCTGCTAACCGTACTCGCCGAAACGCCGCCTGAGCGTGATCATCTGGCCACCGCGGGTTCACCGGATGCGCCTCGCGGAGGGCGGCGGAGCCGCCACCCTGAAGTCAACATTGACGTCGATGTCAAGTGTGGCTAGCGTCGGCCGACCGGCCGACTGTGAAGGGCGTCACCCATGACCACTGCTCGCGTCGATTTCGACTTCGACACCTCGGCCGTCGACTTCCACGCGCTCATGGAGGACTACCACCGCGACGGGTGGTGCATAGTCCCCGACGTCCTGGCGCCCGAGCTGGTGGCGACGCTGAAGGCCGAGGTGGAGGGCCTGATGCAGCGCGAGCGTGAGGCCGGCACCGCCTACGTGTACTTCGAGGAGGCCAACCAGCGGATCTGGGAGCTGTGCAACAAGGGCGAGATCTTCCGCCGGCTCGCCCAGCACCCGCTGGCGATGCAGCTGGTCGGTCGCATCCTGGCGCCGCAGCGGCCGCTGCCGATCAACCAGCAGATGGAGGTGGAGGGCCGCGCGGCGCAGGACGACGTCGCGGTCCCGCCGGAGTTCATCCTGTCCAGCTTCAGCGCGAACATGCCCGGCCGCGGCAGTGGCCGCCCGGGCCCGCTGCACGCCGACCAGCTGCCGATCCCCTCACCCTGGCAGTACGACTGCACCGCCAACTGCGTGTGGTTGATCGACGACTTCACCGCCGAGAACGGTGCCACCCAGTACGTGCCCGGCAGCCACAAGCTGGGCCGCCACCTCACCGAGCAGGAGTTCGCCGCCGCCGAGACCGCGCCGATGACCGGCAAGGCCGGAAGCATGATCTGCTGGGGTGGCCAGCTGTGGCATCAGACCGGCGTGAACAGCAACGGCGCCTCGCGGATCGGGATCCTGTCGTATTACGTGCGCGGGTTCATGCGGCAGTCGGAGAACTTCGTCGTCTCCGCCGACCGTGACACCCTCGACGGCGCGTCGGACCTGCTCAAGAACCTGATGGGGTTCACCCCGTACTGCGGCATGAACTACTACCCGCACATGGCCGACCTGCAGCTCTGGCCCGTCGAACACCGGGTCTAGGCGCCGTGATGGACCGTTGGGTCACCGACACCGAGCCCAGCCGCACGTACCCGATCTACAGCCGCGCCAACGCCGGCGAGGTGATGCCCGACCCGATGTCCCCGCTGACCGTCGACCTGTGCTGGCACGAGACCGGCGAGCCCGGATGGCGGGATGCGCTGGTCGGGATCGGGGTGCTCGACGCCCACGAGTGCGAGCCCGACGGACCCACGATCACCGGCTACTTCGGCGGCTACCTCTACATCAACATGTCGGTGACCAGGCTGTTCGGGGTGCGCACTCCTGGGCTGACGCCGGAGATGGTCGACCTGCAGTACTTCGGCGAGATGCCGGGCATCCCCAGCTACGCCTCGGAGGCGCGCCCGGGCGACGAGAGCCCGGAGCACACCGAGAAGCTCGGCCGCTGGCTCGCCGGCATCTTCGCGGTGGACGAGCAGCCGCAGCTGCGCGACGAGCGTGACGAGGTGCTCGCGGTGGTCGAGGCCCGCCCGGATCTGGGCGCCGTCGACGACTCCGCACTGGTCGAGCGCGCGCTGAGCCTGCTGCCGCTGTGGCGCACCCTGTTCAGCCACCACATCCTGCAGGGCACCTCGGCCGGTGTGCCGATGGGTGTGGTGCACCAGGTCTGCGCCTCGGTCGGCCGGTCGGACCTGGTGACGAGCCTGTTCGGCGGGATCGGTGATGTCGACTCCGCGCTGCCGTCGTGGGAGATGTGGAGGCTGGGCCGGATCGTGGCGGCGTCGCCCCGGCTGATGACCGCGTTCGACGGGGGCTTCCGGGGTCTCATGCGCCGGCTGGAGATGTCCGAGGACTCCGACGCCGTGTCGTTCCTGGAGCGGTTCGGGAACTTCCTGCGCCGTTACGGTTTCCGCGGCCCCAACGAGTGGGAGCTGCGCTCGCACACCTGGCGGACCAACCCGGAGCTGGCGCTCGCGGCGATCGACCGGCTGCGGCTCGCCCCGGAGAGCGCGGCCCCGGCGGTCAACCACAAGCGGGTCGTCGCGGAGCGGGAGAACGCCGAGCGGACCGTGGTCGACGCGCTGGGCGCGGACTCCGGGAGCAAGGCGACCTTCACCGCCGCCGTACGCGCCGCCGGGCTCTACGACGCAGGCCGGGAACGCACCAAGACCAGCTGCGTGATGCTGGTGCACGAGGCACGGCTGGCGTTGCGTGAGCTCGGTTCCCGAGCCGTGCACCGGGGCCACCTGGCGGCCCCCGAGCAGGTGTTCATGCTGCGGAAGTCCGAGCTCGAGGAGTTCGTCGCCGACCCGGCGGCGTGGACGGAGACGCTGGCCGAGCGGGAGTGCGGGTACCTGGAGCTGCGGCACCTGGAACCGCCGTTCGTGGTGCACAAGCAGCCACCGCCGATCTCGCGGTGGCAGCTGCGGACCCGCACCGCGACCCAGGTCGGCCCCGGTGCGCAGCTCAGCGGGATCGCCGGGTCGGCGGGCCGCGCGACCGGGCGGGCGCGCATCGTGCTGGACCCGTCCGACCCCGAGGGCCTGGAACCCGGCGACGTGTTGATCGCCCCGCTGACCGACCCGGCATGGACCCCGCTGTTCATGCCCGCGGCCGCGGTGGTGGTCGACGTGGGCGCGCAGATCACCCACGCGATCATCGTGTCCCGCGAGCTCGGCATCCCGTGCGTGGTGTCGGTGACCGACGCGACCCGCAAGATCCCCGGCGGCGCGATCGTCACCGTGGACGGCTCGCTCGGGACCGTCACGATCGAATCGTTAGGCGAGGCACCGGCATGACCCAGACTCTTCAGTCGCAGAACCTGCAGGCACTCCATCTCTCCGAGCTGGACTTCTGGCGGGAGACCGGTCACCGCGACGAGGTGTTCGCCCGGCTGCGGGCGCAGGCCCCGGTGTCCTGGCAGCCGGGCAACGACTGGGTCGGCCAGGGGTTCTGGGCGCTGACCCGCCACCGCGACATCGTCACCGTCACCCGGGACACGGCCACGTTCAGCTCGGTGAACAGCATCCTGATGCTGGACAAGCCGGACGTGCCGCCGGAGCGCAAGGTGTTCGAGTCGATGATCAACGCCGACGACCCGAAACACGTCCGGCTGCGGCGGCTCGTCGCGCAGGGGTTCACCCCGCGACGGGTCCGGGAGCTCGACGACTCGGTCCGCCGCCGCAGCCGGGAGATCGTCGACCGCATCGCCGCGCGGGGGGAGTGCGAGTTCGTCGAGGAGGTCGCCGCCGCGCTCCCGCTGGCGGTCATCTGCGACATGATGGGTCTGCCCGGGACGGTGTACAAGCGGGTCTTCGACCTGACGAACATCGTGCTCGGAGTCGGCGACCCGGAGTACGGCGTCGACCTCACGGGCCCCTATGACGCCGGCTGGGAGCTGCACCACCTGGCGTTGGATCACTGCCGGGCACGCCTCGCCGATGCGGGAGACGACCTGACCAGCGTGCTCGTGCACGGTGAGATCGAGGGCGAGAGGCTGACCATCGACGAGGTGGCCACGTTCTTCACCCTGCTGGTGATCGCCGGCAACGAGACCACCCGCAACGCGATCAGCCACGGCCTGCTGGCGCTCACCGCGTTCCCCGACCAGCGGCGGCTGTGGATGGACCGCTGGGACGAGGTGACCCCGACGGCGGTCGACGAGATCGTCCGCTGGGCCACTCCGGTGATCCACATGCGGCGCCGGGCGCTGGCCGACGCCGTGGTCGGTGGGGTGGAGATCGCGGCCGGGGACAAGGTGGTGATGTTCTACAGCTCGGCCAACCGGGACGAGGACGTCTTCGACGAGCCGCACCGCTTCGACCTGACCCGCACTCCCAACCACCACCTCGCCTTCGGCGCCCAGGGTCCGCACTACTGCTTGGGCGCTCACCTGGCCCGTCGGGAGATCTCGCTGATGTTCGAGGAGCTGTTCCGCCGGGTCCCGGACATCGAGCTCGACGGCGAGCCGACGATGCTGTGGTCGCCGTTCCTGCACGGGGTCAAGCGCCTCCCGGCGAGGTTCACGCCGTCGTGAGCGGTTGCCGAGCTGACCGGCGATCCGTGACGAGCCCGGCGTGACCCGCACCTTCAGCCTGGCCGACGCCGGCGCGGTGGCCCTGATCGTCGAGCGCTCCTTCGGCGACGCAGCGGTTCAGGAGTCCCGATGGGCCTGAACCCCACCGTGCCGAACCCGGGCCGGCGCAACCCGGGCGGGCCGAATCCGTCCAACCCGGGCAAGGGCGCGACGCTGCGGCAGCGGGACCGGCGCGCGGTCGGCCCCGCCACGGCCCGGGGTGAGGAGACGCGCGCCAAGATCCTTCGGGAGGCGCGCACCGTCTTCGAACGCGATGGCTACCTGGAGGCCCGCGTCGCCGACATCGCCGCCGAGGCCGGTGTCTCGCACGGCAGCTTCTACTCCTACTTCGACTCGAAGGAGGCGGTGTTCTGCGCGGTGGCCACCCAGGCGATCGAGGAGCTGATGGCCAGGCTGACGGTCGGCGACGGGCCGCAGCCGACCGACCCGGTGTTCCGGATCCGGGAGGCCAACCGCCGCTACATCGACGCCTACCGCGAGCAGGCCGCGATCTTCGGGCTGGTCGAGCAGGCCGTGTTGATCAACGACGACATCCGGGCGTTGCGGCTGCACGCGAAGACGACGTTCGTGACCCGGCTGGTGCGCGGCATCGAGCACATGACCGCCGAGGGGGAGATCCCGGCGATGGCCCGGCCCGACCTGGTGGCCGAGGCGCTCGCGCTGATGGTCGACCGGACCTGTTACATGTGGTTCGTGCTGAACCAGCGATACGACTACGACGACATGGTGGAGAGCCTCACGACGCTGTGGGCGGCCGGGATCGGGCTCCCGGTGGCCCGGTCCGCCTCGGAGGTGGCCGACCGTGGCTGACTACCCGCTCGGCCCGGTCGGGCTGTGGACCGGCTTGTTCGAGGGCCTGCGCCACGGTGAGCTCACCGAGACCGCCGCCCGGATCGAGGAGCAGGGCGGACGTGCAGCGGCTGGCCGAGGCGCTGGTGACGGCCTGACCACCGCTACTTGACGATCAGGTCCTCGCCGAAGTACGGCTTGAGCCCGGCCCGTTCGGAGATGTCCTCGCGCGGGCCGGTGGGGCTGCGCAGCCAGCTCCACATCCAGCCGCCATCGATCGGGCAGTTGGCGGCCGAGCGGCCGAACTCGTTGGTGTAGTAGTTGTCCGCGCGCGGGTCCTTGTAGGTCTTGCCGGCCTCCCAGCGGTCGAGCTCCTGGTTGTAGCGGTTGTACGCGTCGGCGGTGACGTCCACGGTGGACGCCTCACCCTCGATCAGGCCCCGGATGCACTCGAGCGCGAACCTGGTGACGATCTCCTCGACGTCGACCACGTTCAGGCCACCGGTCGGGTTGGTGTTCGGCCCGTAGACCATGAAGAAGTTCGGGAAGCCCGGCAGCATCGTGCCCAGGTACGCCCGCGCGCCGTCGCGCTGCCACAGCTGCTCGATGCGCTGCCCGTCCCGGCCGCGGATCTCCATCGGCCACAGGAAGTCGTTGGCCTTGAACCCGGTGGCGTAGACGATCACGTCCACCGGGTGCGTGCGGCCGTCGCTGGTCACGATGCCGGTCGGCGCGATCCGCTCGATGCCGTCGGTGACCAGCGTGACGTCGTCGAGCAGCAGGGCGTCGTAGATGCTGTAGTCGGTGTCGATGACGACCGGGCGCGCGGCCATCGGCCGCACCGTCGGGGTCATGGCCTCCAGCAGGTCGGGCCGGCCGACGAACTTGGCCTTCATGAACTCGATCCGCTGGTCACGAAGCCGCGCGTGCAGCTCGCTGCCGACCTCCTGGTCGGGGTAGTCGGGGTCGACGTCCCAGGCCACCCGAATCCCCTGCGGGCCGAACAGCCAGCTGGTGCGGAACCGGGCGAAGTTGGTGTGGAACGGCAGGTTGCGGTCCAGCCAGGTGACCTGCGGCGGGAACGGGGAGAGGTAACCCGGCACGTCGTAGCACCAGTTCGGGGTGCGCTGGAAGACGGTGGTGTGCCCCGCGACCTTCACGATCTCCGGGATCATCTGGTAGCCGGTGCACCCGGTTCCGACGACCGCGACCCGCTTGCCGGTGAGGCTGAGATCCTGGGGCCAGCGGGCGGTGTGGAAGGACTCGCCCTCGAACTCGTCCATCCCCGGCAGCGCGGGCAGGTTGGGCCGGGACAGGAACCCGACGCTGGTGATCACCGCGTTGGCCCGTACGACCTCGGTGCCGTCGACCCCGTCGGCGGTGATCTCCCAGACGCCGGCGTCCTCGTCCCAGACGACCGAGCGGACGTCGGTGTCGAACCGGATGAGCTCGCGGACGCCGAACTCGTCGGCGACCCAGTTGAAGTACTTCTCGTTGATGCTCTGCTCGGAGAACGGGTTGGGGAACGGGAAGTCGACGCCGTAGATGTGGTTGTAGCAGCGGCTCGGCGAGTCGACGCGGGCACCGGGGTAGCGGTTCTCGTGCCAGGTGCCGCCGACGCCCGAGTTCTTCTCCAGCACCACACACGGCACCCCGGCCCGCTTGAGCTGCACGGCCGCGTTGAGCCCGCCCATGCCGGCACCGATGACCGCGACCTGGAACTGCCCGACGCGCGCCGGCGGCGGCTGATCGGGCTGCTGCTGCCAGTGCAGGCCGCGCGACCACGGGTCGAGCGCGAGCTGCTCGAGCCACATCTCCAGCTCCTCGGCCGGGATGTCCGTCCCGGCGGCCAGGCCCAGGCTCTGCGACAGCCGCTCGGTCGGCCCGACGTCGAGGTCCCCGGCGCCCCGGTCGCGGTAGGCCTTCAGCCACTCGGCGGCCTTCGACCACAGCAGCTCCAGGTCGTGCTCGTCGGTCACGCTGAACGTGTCCATGAACGCGAAGAGCACGGTGTCGACCTTGATGGCCGCGACCGCCTCGTCTCCGGTGAGCTGGTAGAGCAGCCCGCGCAGCACCATCGGATCGGCGTAGCGCACCGCGTCCTCGATCATCTCGTCGGTCGCCTCGAGCAACTCCGGACGGGCGATTCGCTGGCTCATGCTGTGACCCCCCACTTGCGTGCACCGTCACACCAGTCTGCGTGATCCACACCACGCCCGCATCCCCTATGTCAGATAGCTAAGCGACATAACTATGTAAGATAGGGATATGGACGATGATGCGGTCAGCCTCTTCCGGCTGCAGGTGAAGGCGCTGCAGCGCCGGTTGCGCCAGGAGGTGCCGCCGCTGCGGGGGCTGTCGCGATCGGCGTTGCAGGTGCTGGCGGCGGTCTCCCGTAAGCCGGGGACCTCACCGCGTGAGGTGGCGGCCGAGCTGCAGATGACCAGCTCCAACGTCGCCGCCGCGCTGCGTGAGGGCGAGGGTGGCGGGTTCCTGGAGCGGCGTAGGGACCCGGACGACGCACGGCGGGCCCGCCTCTCGCTCACCGTGGCCGGGGCCGAAGCGGTGGCCCGGATGCGCAACGAGCGCGACACCTGGCTCGGCCGCGCGGTCGACGCGGTGCTCACCGCAGACGAGCAGCGGACGCTGGTCGAGGCCGGCCGGCTGATGGAGCGGCTGGCGCACTTCGAGCCCGCCGCGATGTCCGGTTCGCCCGGGTCGGTCGCCGCCGCGGGATCGACTGTCAGCGCCGGATCGGTGGCAGCCCCGGGATCCGGGGTCTCGTGACGGCGGGGACCGGAGCTCTGGGCCGGCGCGGCCGCTTGACCCCACCCCGGCTGGTGGTGACGTCGCTGCGGGTACGTAACTACCGGCTCTACTTCGTCGGCCAGACAGTCTCCATCGCCGGCACCTGGATGCAGACCATGGCGCTGGCCTTCCTGGTGTTGCAGCTGACCGGCAGCGGCGCGGACCTCGGGATCACCACCGCGGCGCGGCTGCTCCCGCTGGTGCTGCTCGGCCCGGTCGGCGGGGTGATCGCCGACCGGGCCGACAAGCGGCGGCTGCTGTACTTCACCCAGACCGCGCAGGGCCTGATGGCGATCGCCTTCGCGGTGCTCTGCGCGACCGGCTCGGCCACGGTGCCGCTGGTGATCGCGTTGTCGTTGCTGGTCGGGTGCCTGACGGCGTTCGACAACCCCGCGCGGCAGGCCCTCATCGGTGAGCTCGTACCCCGCGACCAGCTCTCCAACGCCGTCGCGCTCAACTCGGTGTCGGCCAACCTCGCGCGGGTGCTCGGGGCGGCCGTCGGCGGCGGGCTGGTCGCGGCGGCGGGGCTGACGGCGGCGTTTGTGGTGAACGCGGCGTCGTTCGCGGCGGTGCTGGTCAGCCTGGCCGTGATGCGGTCGAGCCAGCTCTACCCGGCCGACCGGATCCCCCGGGCCAAGGGCCAGCTGGTGGCCGGGCTGCGCTACGCCCGCCGCACGCCGGCGCTGTTCCTGCCGCTGATCATGCTGACGATCACCGGCACGCTGGCCTACGAGTTCCCGGTCAGCCTGCCGCTGGTGGCCGGTGGGGCCTTCCACGGCGGCGCGGGCACCTACGGCGTGATGGCGGCGGTGATGGCCGTCGGGGCGATCGCCGGCGGATTGGCCACCGCCGCGCGGGACGGCAACCGGGCGTCCACGCTGGGGGTCACCGCGGTCGGCTGGGGCACCGCGATCCTGGCCGCCGGGCTGGCGCCGAACCTGCCGCTGGAGCTGCTGGCGCTGATCTTCGTCGGCTACGGCAGCATCACGTTCAACTCCTCGGCCAAGACCACGTTGCAGCTGGCCGCCGAGCCCTCCATGCGGGGGCGGGTGATGGCGTTGTGGGCGCTCGCCTGGATCGGCACGACGGTCGTCGGCGGCCCGCTGATCGGCTGGATCGCGCAGGAGTTCGGCAGCCGCTGGGGACTGGTCGCCGGCGGGGTCCCGACGATCCTGCTGGGTGTGGTGATGATGCCCGGCCTGCGCCGCATCGACCGCGACGCGGCGGAGGCCAGTGACGCGGCGGAGGCCAGTGCAGCGGTGGGGTCCGGCGAGCCGGCGCTCCCGCCCGCGGCCACCGACGACGCCGCCTGACGCCGATTTCAGCCGCGGAGGGAACGGACGGCGCGTTCGAGCCCGCGACGGTGCAGCTCGTCGAGGTGGCCGGTGCGCTCGGCCTCGCCGGTGGCCCGCCGCACGGACACCACGCAGGCGTCGGGCGACGGATCGGTCGAGGCGGGCGATGGTCCTCCAAGGTGATCAACAGGGCATG
>Ga0310811_10012995_pt1 | contig 10830 bp, 5 predicted proteins | sample YCmetagenome_FD_207642 | JGI IMG/M metagenome (GOLD analysis project Ga0310811, IMG submission 207642) | Soil microbial communities from experimental microcosm in Duke University, North Carolina, United States - YC | ecosystem: Engineered > Artificial ecosystem > Soil microcosm > Unclassified ...
GTCGAGGATCCGCGAGTAGTTCTCGATGCCGTTGCAGAAGCCCATCTCGCGCAGCATCTCCATGTCGTACTGCGTGCGCTGGCGCAGGCGGTGGGACTCCAACAGCTTGCCCGACTCCTCGAGCTCCCTGCAGCGCTCGTTGAGCTCGCGGCCGATCTCCGCCACGGCGCGCTCGATCGAGCCCTCCTTGACGTTGTAGTGCGTCGCCGGCCAGACGGCGACGTGCTCGAGGTCGTCGGCGATGAGCTCGCCGGTGAGCGGATCGAAGTGCTGCAGGCGCTCGATCTCCTCGCCGAAGAGCGTCGCGCGGAAGGCGGTCTCCTCGTAGGCGGGGAAGACCTCGAGCGTCTCGCCGCGCACGCGGAACGTCCCGCGCCCGAGCGCCGTGTCGTTGCGTGTGTACTGGATCGAGACGAGCTTGCGCAGCAGGGCGTCGCGGTCGATGACGTCGCCCTTGCGCAGGACCTGCATGTTCATCTCGTAGGTCTCGGGCGAGCCGAGTCCGAAGATCGCCGACACGCTGGCGACGATGATCACGTCGCGGCGGGCGAACAGCGCGGCCGTCGCGGCGTGGCGCAGGCGATCGACCTCCTCGTTGATCGCCGAGTCCTTCTCGATGTAGAGGTCGCGGCTCGGGACGTACGCCTCGGGCTGGTAGTAGTCGTAGTAGGAGACGAAGTACTCGACAGCGTTGTCGGGGAAGAACGTCCGGAACTCGTTGCAGAGCTGGGCGGCGAGCGTCTTGTTGTGGGCGAGGACGAGCGTCGGGCGCTGCAGCTGCTCGACGACGCCGGCCATCGTCATCGTCTTGCCGGTGCCGGTCGCGCCCAGCAGCGTCGTGAAGCGGTCGCCGGCGCGGACCGCCTCGGCGATCTCGGCGATCGCCTTGGGCTGGTCGGCGGCGGGCGTGAAGACGTCGTCGAGCTTGAACTTCGGCACGACGCAGGACGATAGCGCCGGTTCAGGCCAGTCTCTGGCCTAGACCGGCTTCGGCGTCCGCCCTCGGTTCAAGCGCCGCGCTGAAGCACTCGCGGGTGCAAGAGGCGGGACGTGGGTGGCCTGGCCGGGCGCCCGCGGCCCACCGCGCGCAGCAAGGCGACGCGCGGCGCCAGCGCCCGCGGCGGGCCGTCGACGACGACGCGACAGCGCCTACTTGCGGTGGAACACGCGCCCGTGACGGACGACCTTGAGCGTCAGCCGCTGGGTGCTCGTGATCGGGCCGGGGCGCAGCGCGCGGAAGTCGTACTCGATCGTCCGCGTGTCGACGTTGATCGGCAGGATCAGCGTCAGCTTGCCGCCGGCGCGCGACTTCAGGCCGGTCTTCAGCAGCTTCCGCTTGCCGTTGCGGATGTGGTAGACGTCGATCCGCGCGCCCTGGATGCCCTTGCCGTTGCGGGCGCGCAGGACGCCGCGCGTCACGACGCGCGTGCCGTAGCGGCTCGTGTAGTGGCGCCCGCGCCCGGGCGCCTTGACGAACCACATCCGCAGTCGCCCGTGGATGATCTGCGACTGCGTCACGCCGCTGGAGCCGGTGTTGTTGTCGACGCCGCCGTTGAGCTTCGGGAACTCGACCGGGCCGAAGACCGTCTTCTCGTTGCCGGCCGCGTCCTCGATCGCGACCTCGACGCCGTGCGGGCCGGCGGGCAGCGACTTGACGTCGACCGCGACGACCGCGCCGGGCACCGCGGCCGGGCACGGCACCGGGACGTTGAACTGGTACGGGTCGGTGTCGGTCGGGAAGATGTCGGCGCACGGCGCGGGCGCGAGGGGGATGGTCGAGGCGACCTTGCCGTCGACCTTGATGAGCGCCCGGTAGACGCCGCCGCCGAGGTCGGCGGCGTCGAAGCTCATCCGCATGACGCCCGACGCGTCGCCGTCGTCGAGCAGCTTGAAGTTCGCAACCGACGGCGCCACCGGGTCCTCGAGCGTCACCCACATGTGCGACGCGGCGACGCCGACCGGGCGCGTGCAGGCGCCGCCGGCGTTCGTGCACAGCACGCGGAACTCGACGAACGAGCCCTTCAGCCCCTGCTTGTCGACCGGCGCCGTCAGGTCGGCGACGCAGGGCGAGTTCGGCGCGGGGGCGCAGACCTCGAGCGTCTGGCCGCCGCTGGCGGACATGACGTAGGAGACGTCCTGCTGCTGCGTGCTCGGGCTGAAGCCGAACGTCGCGCGCCGGGCGCTGACGCGGACGATCGTCGTGCCGGCGGGCGCGTCGAAGCGCCAGTTCGCCGTCGCGTTGCCGGGCGGCTGGGCCGCGGGCAGCGCCGCGTTCAGCGCGCCGTCGGCCGCGCACGTGTTGCTCGTGACGCCGCCGGGCGTCGAGAACGGCACCCAGCCGATGGCCGGGTTGGCCTGGCCGCCGGGGTCGTGACAGGAGGTCACGAGGTACGTGTCCGCGTGGGCCAGCGCGGGCGCCAAGGCCAGCACTCCCGCGCTGACGGCGATCGCCTTCCAGACTGAGCGCAGCATGAGTTCCCCTTAACCGACACGGACAGTGCCATCACCCGCCGATCCCCTACCGGCGGCGTACCGCGGGGGATTATGCGCGCCGGTCGAGGTTTGCGCGAACGTGCAAGACGCCGCCCACGCGCTGTGCGCGGACGGCGTCGTTGCGCCATATGCAGGTGTTTCGTCGGGCGGCTTTAGTGCTTCTTGGCCGCCCGCGCGCTGATCCTCGGGCCGACGAGCTTGATCGACGCCGACAGCGGCGCGCCGAGATGGTTGCGGTCGCGCCCGACGCGCACCTTCAGCACGTCGGTGCCGGCGAGCAGCCTGGAGACGGCCTTGCGGCCGGGCTTCCAGGTGAGCACGAGCGTGCCGCTCGTCGGGATCCTCCTGGCCGCGACGCTGCCCGCGAGCACGGTCCTGACCCGCCCGTGGCTGCGGCGCACGAGCTTGAGGCCCAGGACCTTCGTGTTGCTCGGCACGTCGATCGTGATCCTCATGCCCTTCGTGCCGAACGTCCGCAGCTTCAGGCTCCTGGCGATCCGCAGGCGGCGCGCCGTCGTGATCTTGCCCGAAGCCGTGGCGTTGTTCGGCGTCGTGTTGGACCCCGTCAGGGAGACGGCCCCGGCATCGACTCCGGTCCCGGGGAAGCCCCCGGCCGGCTCACCCGGACGCGGAAGGTCCGCGGGCGGGTTGAAGATGATCGAGTCCTGACCCGCGCACGTCAGCCCGTCGAGCGGCAGGATCGGGCAATCCGTCGCCGACGTGCCCATGACGCGCATGAGGCCCCACATGCCGGCCTGCGTGAACGGCCGGCGCACGTCGCCGTAGAAGAAGTCACCACGGCTGCGGGCCAGTCCGCCGGCACCGCCGACGAGCTCGGCGTCGAAGGACTCCCACGGCGCGACGCCCTGGCTCTCGATCGACTGGGAGACCGGGATCTCCGGGTCGAAGGCCCAGTACTGGCCGCCCAGCCCGAACACGTGCAGCTGCTCGTTGCCGGGAGCGCCGAGGAAATGGACCTTCGTCGGGTCACCCGCGTAGGCGCGCAGCAGCGGCGTCGGCGGGTCGCCGTGGGCCGCGGAGCTGAACGTGTCGGAGTCGTCGCCGCGACCGCTGGCCGCCTTGTAGTTGATCAGCGATCCGGCGTCCACGTTGACGGGGTAGGGCATGAAGCTCCCGCCGATGATCGGGTCCTGGTCGGCCAGCGCGAGCGTGAAGTCGCGGTAGCCCGGGGTCCCGGGCACGTGCACGTCGACGCGGGCGCCGACCGTGAGCGGCGCGCCGCTCACCGGATCGGTGAACGTCGCGCCCGACGGAGCGACCTCGATCGCGCCGTAGAGCCCGAGCTTGCCGCTGTCGGTGTCGCCCTGGTCGTCGACCAGCACGCTGCCGAGCTTGCGGTCGTCCGCGTAGTAGCGGTACGTCTTCGTGCCGCCGGGCGCGACCGCCTGCTCGGAGTTGTAGCCGACGTCCACACCGGACGAATCGGGCGTGTGATCGAGCTTGGACACGTGGAACGACGACCAGGCGGTGGCCCGCTGGTTGGTGAACATCACCGTGAGACAGTCACCGGCTGCGACGTGGGCGACGAACGGCTCCGGGGTGCCGTTCTTCTTCGCGCCGGCGGCGGCCGCGGTCGGCACGAAGGCCGCCTTGACGCCCTTGGCGCCGCTGCTGATGTCCACGGAGCTCACCGCGATCGTCTTGTTCGGCGCGTCGGCCGGGCACGGGTCGCCCGCGGTCGCGGGGTCCGGCGGCGTCGAGCCGACCGGAACGCTCGCGTCGTTGGCGGGCGCCGGGTGGCCGGGCAGCGGCTGCAGGTCGGGCACCTTGCCGTCCTGCACCCGCAGGATGCTCCAAGCGCCCTGCTGGAAGCGCCGCGAGATCCCGTTGAAGAACAGGTAGTCGCCGGGACGCTGCTTCACGCCGCCGGCGCCACCGTCGAGGATCGCGGTGTAGCGCTCGGAGATGCCGTAGTGGATCGTGTCGGTCGGGCGCTGGATGATGTGGCCCGCCGCGTCGGTGAAGCGGTTCTCCGTGAAGAACCGGTGGCCGTCGAGGTGCAGGCTGTCGACGCTCGGCCCGACGTTGACCGTGCGCAGCACGAACGGGTCGCCGGCGTAGGCGCGCGGCAGCGTCAGCGTCGAGTCGGAGTTGTCGCCCGTCGCGAACTTCGTGTGCGGGTCACCGTGCACATAGGAGCTGAACAGATGCGCCCTGTCGGCGGCGGTCGGGGTGGCGCCCAGGCGTGCAGCCCAGGGTTCCGCCCGCAGGTTGAGCGTCGAGTCCGTCACCGGGCTCTCGTCGAGGGTCCACAGCGCGAGCTCGCGGAACGAGCCGTCGAGCAGGCCCTGCGCCACCGACTGGTTGGTGTGGATGTCGACGAGGGCGCCGGAGTCGACCTCCTCGCCCGTGGTCGGGTCGTGGTAGGTGGAGCCCTTGGGCTCGATGATCAGCTGGCCGACGAGGCCGTGGCCCCAGCTGTGGATGCCGTCCACATGGTCGTGCCAGAAGATGTTGTCGAGCTGGACGTCGGGGTACCAGCGGTACTGCTCGAACTCGGTGCCGGCCCAGGCGTCGGCGTCGTGCGCCTTGTCCAGCGGACGGTCGAGCGTGATCGTCGTCCCGTTGACGGCGGTCACCCTGCGGATCTCGATGTTCTCGGTCCCCTGGTCGATCGCGAGCGCGACGCCGGGACGGACCTTGTCCAGGCGGATCGGCCGGGTCGGGTCGGGGTTGGCCACGTCGATCGTCGTGTCGCCGGCGGCCGTCGCCGAGCTGAGCTGCAGGTCCTCGGCCTTGAACGGCCGGATCGACTGCTCGTAGCTCATGCCGGAGATGACGCCGTCGGACGCCTGCGTGTCGAACTGGACGTGGTGGATGTGCAGGTTGACCTTCGAGAAGCCTCCGAACGCGTGCGCGTCGGACAGCTCGCTGGTCAGCGTCACCGCGATGCAGTCGCCGATGTTGCCGCGGATCGCCAGCGGCGTGATCGGCTTCGTGCCGTTCAGGATGCCCGGCACGTCACGCGCCAGCGCGTAGACCTTGCCGTCGGGGTCGCTCTGCGCCGAGGTGACCGGGGCGTTGACGTCGATCGCCACGATGTTGAAGTGGCGCACCGGCGAGCCTGCCGGGCAGATCCCGTCGGGGCGGTTGGCCCACGGGTCCGGGACGCCGGGCGGCGTCGTCTTCGCCTGGCCGCCGTTCTCCCCGAGCCAGGGAGCGCCGGAATGGCCGTTGGGCGAGAACGGCGGGCGCTTGCCCACGTGCGTGCGCAGCAGCGGGAACGCCGGGCGCCCGTTGACCGGGTTGAAGAGGATCTTCGGGCGGTCCTCGGGACCGACGGGCTGATCGCCCACCATCAGGCCGGGATGCCCGGAGACCTTCTCGCGGTCCTGGTCGTTGGTGAGGTCGGGATAGGCCGTCTTGTCCTCGGGCTCGCCGAGGTACGTGTCGCCGTCCTTCGACCAATCCCAGACCGCCGCGTCCTGGCTGTCGAGGCGCTTGCCCTGCGGGGGCAACTGCGGGTCGATCCAGTCGTGGAGGTTGGCCGCCGTCAGCGTCGTGCCGTCGGGCATCGTCTTGCCGATCAGCTGGTCGGACGTGACGGGGGCCGGCGGGGCCGCGCGGTCGGGCAGCGGCTTGAGGTCGGGCTGCAACGTGTCGAACACGCGCCAGAAGCTCCACATGCCCGAGACGTAGTGCTCGGCGATGTGGCAGTGGAAGAGGAACTCGCCGGCGCCCTGCTGGACGCCGCCGGCACCGCCCTCGATCTCGAGGTCGTAGGACTCGCCCGGGCCGAAGGCCTGCGAGTCCAGGCGCGAGGACGCCGAGTCGACCGCCTTCGGGTACTTGTTGAGCCCGGTGTCCTGGTAGTCGTAGGTCTTGTCCGCGTGCGGGTTCAGCCGCCAGCGGATGCCACCGCCGTGCAGGTGGAAGACGTGGAACATCTCCGTGCCCGCGTGCAGGATGCGGATCTTCGTCGGGTCGCCCTGGTAACCGCGCGGCATCGGCGTCGCCGGGTCGCCGAAGGTGTACGACGAGTAGCCGTGCGCCTCCTCGCCGGGGGCGTAGTCCAGGCGGTTCATGAAGGGCTCGGACCGATAGTTCATCGCGCGGGCACCGGGGCGGTAGCTCTCGGTGTGCGGATCGACGCGCGGCAGCGCCGGCGCCTCGTTGGGGTTCGTCGTCGGGATGTCGTAGATCTCGTTGCCGACCTCGTGGTAGAGCTCGACGTACTCGCGGAAGGCCTTCAGGCCGTTGCCGGGCATGACGTCGGCCTGCCAGCCGGAGTCGATCGACTGGCCGGTGACCATGTCGCGGTACGTCGAGCCGGCGGGCTCGACGGCCAGCGAGCCGAACAGGCCGTGCGAGACCGGCTCGCGGAAGCCCGGGCCGGGACGCAGGTAGTGCGCGCCCTCGAGGTCCGGGTCGCGCGGGACCCAGAAGCGGTAGGTGCGCGACTGGCCCTGGCCGACGGCCGACGGCGCGTTGGTGCCGACGTTGTCGCCGGAGGAGTCGACGTTGAACGCGAGGCCGTCGATGTGGGCGCCGTAGTCGCCGCCGGTCGCGTTGTTCGTGAAGTGGATCTCGACGCAGTCGCCGAGGTTCGCGCGGATGACCAGCGGCTGGATCGGGTCGTTGTCCTTCAGGCCGCTGGACACGTGGCGCGACTGCTCCTCGGCGCGGATCGCCGGGATGTCCTTCGTGAGGGCGTACATCTTGCCCAGCGGGTCGTGGTCGCCGAAGCGGTTGAGCGGGATGTCGACGTCGATCGCCTGCACGTCGAAGGACTTGACCGGCGCCTGCGACGGGCACGGCAGGCCCGCGCCCGCGCCCGCGGCGGCAACCTCCGCGCGGTTCTGGCCCATGATCGCCAGCGGCGCGATGAAGACGAGCGCGAGCGCGCCGTGCAGGGCCCAGCGCGGCCAGCGCTCGCGCGGGACGATCCAGCGCTCGACGTCGGGCAGCGCCCAGGGCTTGGTGCGCAGCAGCGCAGCGCTCGTCGCGGCCGCGAGGAGCATGTTCGCGAACAGCGCCAGCCCGCCGTCGCGCAGCATGTGCACGAGCAGCGACGGCTCGTGGCCGCCGTGGTGCGCGCCGAAGAGGCTCGCGTGTGCGGGGTTCGTGAGCCCCTGGGCGACGCTCGCCGCCAGCGCCACGGAGACGGCGACGATGCCGGCGGCCAGGAAGCGCGAGTCTTCGGCGCCCCAGCGCGCGATCAGGCGCCGCGCCAGCAGGATGCCGCCCCAGACGGCGACGCACAGCAGCGGCAGCGCCACCGTGCCGTCACGCAGCGCGTGCAGCAGCAGCGGCGGCTCGTTGCGCTCGTGGCCGCCCTCGACGGCGTGCAGCCAGATGAGCCACAGGCCGCAGAGGTAGGCGAACGGCAGCGCGAAGGCGAGCACCGACGAGGGGCGCGCCAGGCGCTGCAGCGGGAGACGGGAGACGGTGCGGAGGATGAGCTCGGTCATGTGATCAGTGGTGGCCGGCGTGGAACCCATCGAACGCGCCGGCCGGCGTCTTGCCCGTGCGGCCGAGGTCGATGAGGATGGGCTTGGCGCGACCTGGGTCGCTGAACTCGATCCACAGCTTCGAGCCGTTGCGCGGGGCGACGAACTTCAGCTGGGAGTCGATGCTGGCGTCAGGCTGCAGAATGCCCGGCCGCAGGTTGGACTGGACCTCGTCCAGTGGCTTCTTGTTCTTGCCGACCAGCAGCCGGAACTGGCGCGGGTCGTAGTTGATCGGATGATCGAGAAGGTTGGTGAGCGTGACCGACGCCTGGACCTGGACCTTGTCGGGCGCCACGAAGCCCGAGATGCCGTGCGTCACGCCGGCGAGGTCCTTCGCGGTGAGGCCGTTGAGCTTGTCGACGTGCTCGACGGCGACGACGCCGAAGCTCGCCGGGATGTCCTGGGCGGTGCCGAAGGGCCCGGAGGGGAGCTTGATCGCGGGATCGCCGGGCGCGCCGCGCGAGATCACGCCGGCGGTGAGGTAGGCGCCGACGAGCACCAGCACGGCCGCGACCGCGAGATATCCGATGATCGGCGCAGTCCGTCGCGCGGGAGGACCGGAGACGCGGCGGTTGCCGCCATAGGGTGTTGCGATCTGTGAATCCATGACGTTCACCGGCGGCGAGGCGTCCAGCCCACCGTCCGTGGTGCTCCCTTGTCGTGGTTGTGAGGCCTCGCCCGTGGCCATGGGTGCTCGTACAGAATCGGTCTTAAGGCCCGATTCGGCATCGGGACAGCGCGCAGGCCGCCACGCGCGACTACGTGCAAGAACCTGCGTGATCGTGCGTGTGGGTACGACTGAACGTAGGACAAGAACGCGTCGTTGGACCACAACCCGGTGTGTCAGCATCGGCCGTCGAACGGGATACTTCGACGGTGGGAGAGCGGCGTACGAGCCCGGTGGAGCTGCTCTGGGACCTCGTCTTCGTGTTCGCGGTCACGCAGGTCAGCACCCTGCTGTCGGACGACCTCACCTGGACGGGTCTCGCGCACGCCGCGCTCGTGCTCGCGCTCGTGTGGTGGGCGTGGTCGGCGTTCGTCTGGGCGGCCAACGCCGAGCAGGAGACCTCGCGCATGCTGCGCGGCGTGCTGCTGTTCGCGATGGTGCTGATCTTCGTCGCGGGGCTCGCCCTGCCGGAGTCCTTCGGCGACCACGCGGTCCTGTTCGCCTGCACGTACGCGGGCGTGCGACTGCTGCACCTCGCCCTCTACGCCCATGCCTCGAGGCGAGGTCGAGCGTCGTGGTCGGCGATCAGCGGCTTTGCGGCGACGGTCGTCATCGGCATGGCGCTGCTCGTCGCCGGCGCGTTCCTCGACGAGGGCCCGCGCGCGCTGCTGTGGGCGGCGGCCGTCGCGATCGACTACGCGGGACCGGCCTGGCTGACGCGCGAGCGCCTGCGCGGGCTCCAGCAGGTCGCCGTCGCGCATTTCGCCGAGCGCTACAGCCTGTTCGTCATCATCTGCCTCGGCGAGTCGATCGTCGCCACCGGTCTTAGCGCGGACCGGCGGCCGCTGGACGCTGAGCTGGTCCTCGCCGTCGTCCTCGGCCTGCTGGCGACGATCGGCATGTGGTGGACGTACTTCGACCGCTTCGCCGTCACCGCCGAGGAGCGCCTGCGCGAGCACGAGGACCCGGTGCTCGCGGCCGCCGACGGCTACAGCTACCTGCACCTCGTGATCGTCGCCGGGATCATCGTCTTCGCGGTCGGCATGAAGGAGACGGTCGCCGCCCTCGGCGCGCCGCTGCCCGACGCCGCGCGGTTGGCGCTGTGCGGCGGCGTCGCGCTGTACCTCGTGGGCAACGTCGCCTTTCGCCGGCGGATGACGGCCGACGTCGACTGGGCCGAGCTCGGCGGCGCCGCCGCGCTGCTGGCGGTCTTCGCCGTCGGCGACACGCTGTCGGGGCTCTGGCTGGCGGGCGCGGCGACGCTCGTGCTGGCGCTGCTGTGCGCGGTCGAGGCGCTGCGCCCCGGCGTCGCGCTCGAGCCGGAGCCGTGAAGCCGGGCTACAGCCCGAGCTCGGAGCGGTACTTCTCCCGGTAGCGGATGCGCGCATCGAGCACGCTGCGCACGTACTGGCGTGTCTCGGCGAAGGGAATCTCGTCGGTGCTCAGCGCACGCGCGGAGGTCTGCGCCTCCGCCACCCAGCGGTCGACGTTGCCCTCTCCCCCGTTGTACGCCGCCAGCGCGAGGACCTCGTTGCCGTCGTAGCGGTCGAGGAGGTAGCGCAGGTAGTAGGTGCCGTAGGAGATGTTGATCTGCGGCGTCGCGAGGTCGCCCTGCTCAAAGCGCGTGCCGCCTGACAGGTGAGCGATGTAGCGCGCCGTCGCCGGGGTGATCTGCATGAGCCCGCGGGCGCCGGCGTGCGAGGTCTGGTCGCGGAAGCGCGACTCGGTGTAGATCACGGCGGCCACGAGCGACGGGTCCAGCTGCTTGGCGCGCGCCTGCTGGCGGATGATGTCCTCGTGGCGCAGCGGCAGCGTCAGCTCGCGCACGGCGTCGGGCAGCCGCGGCAGCACGACCGTCGCGAGCAGCGCGGCGAGCATGCCGACGCCGGCGATGATCGTCAGGCGCTTGCGCCGGCGCCGCCGCCGTTGCGCGGCCGCGCGCCTGCGCCCGCGTGAGACCTGCGTTCCGGACATCGTCCGCGTGCTCACGATCGCCTCAGTCTGCCGAGGATCTCAGACAGCTGCCGGCGCAGGTCGGCCTCGCTGCCGTTGTTGTCGACGACGAACGTCGCGCGGCCGGCCTTCTCCTCCTGCGAGAGCTGGCGCGCGGAGCGCTCGGCGGTCGCGACGTGCCCGCGCCCAGCCGCGCGCTGCTCACGCACCTCGTCGCCCGCGACGACGGCGATCGTCGCGTCGTAG
>Ga0310811_10012996_pt1 | contig 10829 bp, 9 predicted proteins | sample YCmetagenome_FD_207642 | JGI IMG/M metagenome (GOLD analysis project Ga0310811, IMG submission 207642) | Soil microbial communities from experimental microcosm in Duke University, North Carolina, United States - YC | ecosystem: Engineered > Artificial ecosystem > Soil microcosm > Unclassified ...
GCATCGAGGGTAAGGCGGCCGAAGATAAGCTTGATAAGGTCAGCGTTCATCGTTTCAGCGTCACGAATTGGAGGGGCGCTTATCCGGTGCGGGAACCGGCGCGAAGATGTCGAGGAGATTGAGATGCCCAGCGGGGTCGGCGGTACGATCGAGCCCGGCGCCCCGGAGCGGCGTCATAGGTGCTGTGGCCGGTAGGATTGCCTCCGCCGCGATCGCCGCATCTGTCTTCAGGCCATCGGAAGGCTTGTCGCAGATGCTGGCGACGGCGGTCGACATGGGGCCGAAGGCGGTGCCGCGGCGGGCATATTTGTCATATTGCAGCGGCAACACATTATTGATGCCGGCGAGCCCCAGGCCACCTTTGGCATCGATCGCCGACATCTGGTTCCGGCACATCTTGCCCGGCTGTACACAGAGATTGAGGATCAGGTCATAGAGCGCCGGATCCACCTTGCCGAAGGTTGCGACCGGGACATTCTCGCTCGGCTTCTCCAGCTCGAGATAACGCATGCGGTCGAGCGTCTCGCCGGCATTCTTGGCGTTGCTGACCCAGCTGTCGAAATCGGCCACGGCGAGGCTGCGGAAGGCGAAGTGCATGCCGGAGAAACCGGCGCCGCTATAGTTTGCCGAGAAGCCCTGGTAGGTGCCGGCCTCATTCATCACCGCATGTAGCTTAGTTTCCATGCCGGGCATGGCATAGATCTGGCCGGCCAAAGCGGGGATGTAGAACGAGTTCATCACCGAGGAGGCCGTGATGCGGAAGGTGATCGGGCGATCCGCCGGTGCTGCCATTTCGTTGACGGTGGCGATGCCATATTGCGGATAGATGAACAGCCATTTCCAGTCGAGCGCCACCACTTGGACCTCAAGCGGCGGCGCGCTGCTCGCGGCCGCCGCCTCATTAGGGGCATTGCGGTTCAAGGGACGATAGGGATCAAGGAGATGCGTCCCCATCCAGGTCAGCGCACCGAGGCAGATGATGATCAACAGCGGCGCGCCCCAGATCACCAGCTCAAGCTGGGTCGAATGGTCCCAGTCCGGCTCATAGGTCGCGGCCTTGTTGCTCGCGCGATAGCGCCAGGCGAAGAAGATGGTGAGGGCCATCACCGGCACGATGATCAACAGCATCAATGCGGTGGATTGTACAAGCAGATCACGCTGTTCTGCGGCAATGCTGCCGGGCGGGCTGAGCACGATGGCCTGGCAGCCGCCGAGGGAGAGCGCCAAAAGTGCACAAAATGCGAGACGGAAGTGTCGCACGGGGAAACCTGCCTGTTTAATGATCTATGTGGTTCTCCCCGTACCACGCGGCTATCTACACACTTGCAGGGCAATTTGTCCCGTGACAAATTGCCCCGAGTAGATCGACTGCGACGCTTTGTCCGGGGATTGATTCAGTACTCCCATTGGCAGTCATTCTGAGCGATGTAGTGAGACGATAGTGAGGCGATCAGTCGGTCGCCGTCAATATAGCCCTTGATACATCGCCCTCGGCGCGCTGCCCTGAGTAAGAATTGCCCCTGAGTGGAAAACAGCCTGAGTGAAAACTGCCTGACTGAAATTTGCCGGCGCAAAGTCGTTGCGGTGAAATCTCTGCAGTGCAGGCACGGCCCGCATACGGATTGTCGGCAACAAAGCAATGAGCACAAATACCTTGGCATCAGGATCATCCAGTCCGCTGGGCGGCACACACAAAGCCCATGAATCCCGGGTCCAGGACCATGGCAGCATCGGTCCGGGCGAGACCGCGATCGGCGTCATTATTGGACGAACGTCCGAGTTCTTCGACTTCTTCGTCTATGCCATCGCTTCCGTGCTGGTCTTTCCGAAGCTGGTCTTCCCCTTTGTCGATCCGCTGACCGGCACGCTCTATTCCTTCGCGCTCTTTGCCCTCGCCTTCATCGCGCGTCCCTTCGGCACCTTCATCTTCATGGCGGTCGACCGCGCCCATGGCCGTGGCATCAAGCTCACCGTCGCGTTGTTCCTGCTCGGTGCCTCGACTGTCGCCATCGCCTTCCTGCCTGGTTATGACTCCATTGGCTCCCTGTCCGCGATTCTGCTGGCGGCGTTCCGCATTGGCCAGGGCGTGGCACTGGGCGGCGTCTGGGACGGCCTTGCCTCCTTGCTGTCGCTCAATGCGCCAGAGCAGCGGCGCGGCTGGTATGCCATGGTGCCGCAACTCGGTGCGCCATTAGGCCTGGTGGTGGCCAGCGCGCTCTTCGCCTTCTTCATCTCCAAGCTCTCGGCCGAGGATTTCTTCGACTGGGGCTGGCGCTATCCCTTCTTCGTCGCCTTCGCGATCAATGTCGTGGCTTTGTTCGCGCGGCTGCGCATCGTGGTGACGCCGGAATACCAGAAGCAGTTCGAGAACCGCGACCTGGAACCGACCCCGATCCTGGAAACCCTGGATGCTGAGGGGCGCAACATCATCACCGGTGCCTTCGCGCCGCTAGCGAGTTTCGCGCTGTTCCATATGGTGACAGTGTTTCCGCTCTCCTGGATCTTCCTCTATACCCAGCAGCCACCGACCCGCTTCCTGGTGATCGAGATGATCGGCGCCGCCTGGGGTATCGTGGCGATGATCGCCTCCGGCATCATCGCCGATCGTATCGGTCGCCGGCAGCTGCTGATGGTGACCGCAGCGGTGATCGCGGCCTTCAGCGGTTTCGCGCCGCAGCTTCTCGACGGTGGCGATTTCGGTGAAGCTGTATTCATGACGCTCGGCTTCATCCTGCTCGGCCTCTCCTTCGGCCAGGCCTCCGGTGCCGCGGCGGCGAGCTTCGCGCAGAATTACCGCTACACGGCGTCGGCCATCACCTCGGATCTTGCCTGGCTGTTCGGCGCCGGTTTCGCGCCTTTTATCGCGCTCCTGCTCGCCAGCCATTTCGGCATCCTGTCCTCGGGTGCCTATCTGCTCTCCGGTGCGATCTGCACCGTGGTGGCGCTGGTGCGCAGCCGCAAGGTGCAGCCTTTCAGCAAGCGATAGAGCCGGACAGGCGATCAAATGAAAGCGGCCGTTCGCGGTTGAGGTGAACGGCCGCTTTGCGTTTCAGCAAGCTTTCTCGGCGTTGCGCGGATCAGGCCTTGATGCCGCCCATGCTGCAGATCTTCTTCCATTGCGCTGCCGTGATCGGCATGACGCTCAAGCGCGATTGCCGGATGAGGGCGATATCCTCCAGCTCCGGCGTCACCTTGATCTCGGCGAGCGTCACCGGCTTCTTCAACGGCATCACCGGCGCCACATCGACCATGCCGAAGCGGCCACTTTCATCAGTATGGTCCGGGTAATATTCCTTGACGATCTCGCAGATGCCGACGATCTCCAGGCCCTCATTGGAATGATAGAAGAAGGCACGGTCGCCTTTCTTCATGGCCTTGAGATTGTTGGAAGCCTGGTAGTTGCGCACTCCATTCCAGAAGGTCTTCTTGTCCTTGACCAGTTGGTCCCAGGCATATTTGACCGGCTCCGATTTCACCAACCAATGATTCATCGCATCCCCCGATTGCGCGATTGCGGCGTTACTGCGGAAAGACCTTGCGGAACGGCTTCACCATCACCGACTGGAACAGGCCGGCCTTGCTATAGGGATCGGCGGCGAGGAAGCGGTCGACGGCGGCCCGGTCCGCCATCTCCACCACCAGCAGGCTGCCCAGCATGGTACTGCCGTCATCGCTCAGCAGCGGGCCGGCCAGCAGCAACTGGTCGTTATGCGCCTTGAGATGCTCGGCATGGGCCGGCCGGTTATCGAGCCGGGTTTGCACATGACCGTCCTTGTCGAGGCAGTAGATGGCGAATTGCATGTCAGTCTCCCTTTGGGGTCTGTGTTTAAGCCTTGACGCCGGCGCCGCTGAGGCCCGGTGCATTCTGGTCGAGCGGCCAGCGCGGGCGCGGCGCGAAATCGAGGCTGGAGCTTTCGCCGAGGCGCAGGCGCTCCAGCCCGGCCCAGGCGATCATCGCCGCATTATCGGTGCAGAGCCGTCCCGGCGGCGCCACGAAGGCGAGGCCAGCGGCTTCGGCGATCGCCTGCAACCGCGTGCGCAAAGCGGCGTTGGCGGCAACACCGCCGGCCACCACCAAGGCCGAGAGGCCGGGGGCCAAGTCACGGGCGATGCGCGCCGCCTGGGCGGTGCGGTCGCACAGCGTATCGATGGCGGCCAATTGGAAACCGGCGGCGAGATTGGCCTGTGCGGCTTCGTCGAAGCTGCCGGCGGCGCGCCGGGCATCGACCCGCTGACGTAGTGCCGTCTTCAAACCGCTGAAGGAGAAATTGCAATCGGCCCGACCCTTCATCGGCCGTGGCAGGTCCATGACCGGCGCTTGTGCCTGTGCCGCAGCGCGTTCCACGGCGGGGCCGCCGGGATAGCCGAGGCCAAGCAGCTTCGCCGCCTTGTCAAAGGCTTCGCCGACCGCATCGTCGATGGTGGCGCCGAGCCGGCGATAGAGGCCGATGCCCTCGACGATCAGCAACTGGCAATGGCCGCCGGAAACCAGCAGCAGCAGATAGGGGAAGGCGACATTGTCGGTGAGCCGCGCGGTCAGCGCATGGCCTTCCAGGTGATTGACGGCGATAAAAGGCTTCTTATGCACGGCGGCGATCGCCTTCCCGGTCATGGCGCCGACGATGACGCCGCCGATCAGGCCGGGCCCGCCGGTGGCGGCAATGCCGTCGAGCTGGTCGTAGCCGAGCCCGGCTTCCTGCATGGCAGCGGCGATCAGCTTGTCGAGATGGTCGAGATGGCTGCGGGCGGCGACTTCCGGCACCACGCCGCCGAAGGGCCGGTGCTCGTCGAGCTGGGACAGGATCAGATTGGCGCGAATCTGCCGCTCGCTGTCGACAATGGCGGCGGCAGTTTCGTCACAACTCGATTCGATGCCGAGAACGATCATGGGGCGGACAATCTTGGCGGTCTGGTTCCGGTTGTTCGGGGCGACCCGGCCTGGGGTGCCTATTCGCACCCGGCCCGGGCAGCCCCGGCGGCGCCTGCCGCGAGAGGTTGCAATCCACCGCCATGACCGTTAAGTCACTGATTAAAGACGGTGAGGTTAAGTTATGGCCGGTTCGGACCCCCGCGGCAAGCCCGCGGACGGGAGATCCATGGAAAGCCCGAGCAGGGCTCCATCAGCAGCGCAGAATCCGGGGCAAAATGCTGCCGGACAGCCGATTCTGCGTATTGGCACCCGCGGCAGTCCCCTGGCGCTGGCCCAGGCCGAGGAAGTAAAGGCGCGGCTGATTGCCGCACATCTCGGCCTCGCCCGGCCCGATGCCATCGCCATCGTCGTCATCAAGACCACCGGCGACCAGGTGCAGGACCGTCCGCTGTCGGAAATCGGCGGCAAGGGCCTGTTCACCAAGGAAATCGAAGACGCGCTGCTGGATGGCGGCATCGACCTCGCCGTCCATTCGATGAAGGACGTGCCGACCTATCTGCCGGACGGGCTGGAAATCGCCTGCCTGTTGCCGCGCGAGGATCCCCGCGATGTGCTGATCAGCGCCAGCGGCGTGAAACTCGCCGATCTGCCGCAGGGCACGGTGGTCGGTACCGCTTCGCTACGCCGCCAGGCGCAGTTGAAGGCGCTGCGGCCGGATCTCGTCATCGTTCCCTTGCGGGGCAATGTCGGCACCCGTATCGCCAAGATCGAGCGCGGCGATGCCGCGGCGACCCTGCTGGCATTGGCCGGCTTGAAGCGTCTCGGCAAGGCTGCGGTGGCGACGGAGATTCTCAGCGTCGATCAGATGCTGCCGGCGGCGGCCCAGGGTGCCATCGGCATCGAGATCCGCAGCAGCGATCAGGTGACACGCGATTACCTGGCGCCACTGCATGACGCGACGACGGCCACCTGTGTTGCCGCGGAACGCGCCTGCCTGGCGCGACTGGAAGGCTCCTGCCGCACGCCGATCGCCATCTATGCCGAATTGCAGGGCAGCGAGGTGCATCTGCGCGCGCTGATCGCTGCGGTCGATGGTTCCCTGGTGCTGCGCGATGAGCGCCGCGGTGCTGCCACAAAGGCGGTGGAGATTGGCACTGCGGCGGCCGACGCATTGTTAGAGCAGCAGGCCAAGGCGGCCGCCTCGACATCCAAGAAGTGAGGTTTTCCTGATGCGTGCATTGATCACCCGACCGCAGGAGGATGCCGCCGATCTCGCCGCGGCCTTGAGCGACCGGGGGATCGAGCCGCTGATCGAACCGTTGCTGCAGATCACGCCGGTTGCCGGTGCCAGCATCGATCTCGATGGCGTGCAGGCGGTGCTCTTCACCAGCGCCAATGGCGTGCGTGCTTTTGCGGCAGTTTCGCCGCGCCGCGATCTGCCGGCCTATACGGTTGGCGATGGCTCAGCGGCGGCAGCGAAGCTGGCCGGCTTCACCCGGATCGAAAGTGCCGGCGGCGATGTGAATGCGCTCGCCAGCCTCGTCTGCGACCGCTTGAAGCCGGAGGATGGCGCGGTATTCCATGCCGCCGGCAGCGTCACCGCCGGCGATCTGGCCGGGCGCCTGGAAGAAGCGGGTTTCACCGTCCGCCGGGTGGCGCTCTATGCGGCGGCGGCGGCCACCGCCTTGTCGCCGGAAACCCGGATGAATCTGACTTTGGGCGGGATCGACATGGTCCTGCTGTTCTCGCCGCGCACCGCCACCACCTTTGCCCAGCTCTGGCGCCAGGCCGGCGCACCCTCGTTGGAGGGAGTTTGCGCCATCTGCCTCAGCGCCGCGGTGGCGCGCGAGGTCGGTGATCTCTCCTGGCGTGACGTTTTCATTGCCGAGCGGCCGGACTTGCCATCGCTGCTGGCTCTGGTGGATGCTGAGCTGCAACGGAAGGATGAAAACATGGCGGAGACCACATCTGAAGCTTCAGCCTCGGCCGGCAGTGATGCTGCAGCTTTTCGGAGCGACCGAACCGCGGATGGCAGTGCAGCACGGGCGACGAGTGATCTCGGGCAGGCGGCGGCGCGCCGGTCTTCCGGCGGTACCGGCACCGTGGTCGCCAGTGCCGTGGTGGCAGCCTTGGTCTCCGGCGCGGTAGTGATTGCCGCACCGCATTGGCAGCCGCTGCTGGGGCTCAGTGGCGCCACTTCCTCCGGCGACGATGTCGCCAAGCTGCAGCAGGATCTGACGGCACTCAGTGCCCGGCAAAGCGATGCCCCGGCCAAGGCCGATATCGACGCGGCGCTCAGCCCGCTACAGGATGATGTCACGAAGCTGAAGGCAGCCGTGTCTGAGCTCAGCCAGCGCGCCAGCGCCCAGGCGACGACGCAGGGCGGGGCGGATGCGTCAGCCGCTGTCCCAGCCGCCGATCTGCAGCCGCTGACCGACCGCATCAATGCCCTGGAGACGACGCTCAGCGATCTGCAGAGCAAGGTGAAGACGGCGGCGGAAGCGCCCGCCAACCCGGCGGCGCCGGCCACTGGTTTCACGCCGGAAATCTCCGGTCTGAAGATGGAAAACCAGGCCTTGCGCGATCAGATCACCACCTTGTCGGGCAAGCTCGACGCGCTGGGCAAGGATGGTCTCGGCAAGGTCGATGAGAGCCTCGGCAATGTCAGCCAGCGGGTCGCCAGCCTGGAGGCCCAGGTAGCAGCGACGCCGGCGCCCGTCACCCAGCATCAGCAACTGGCGACGGCGACGGTGCTGGCAATCGGCCAGCTGCAGAACCTGATCGCCGGCACCCAGGCCTTCGGCGGTCAGCTGGCGGTGCTGAAGCAATTGGCGGCCAGCGATACCCGGCTCGGCGGCGATCTCAATCCGCTGCTCGACAAGCTGGCGCCGATCGCCGATAGCGGCGCGCCCACCTTGTCGCAATTGCAGGCCAGCCTGCCCTCGACCGAGATCGCCCGGGCGGCGGAGGCCGAGCAAGCCGGTTCGCTCGCCGGCGATACCAGCTGGTGGCAGCGCATGACCCATCGCCTGGCGGAAATTGTCACCGTTCGGCCGGTCGGTGAGGATGTCACCGGCGACGGCCCGCTGGAGCGCCTGGCGCGGGCCGAGGCGGCCTTGAAAAAGAGCGATCTGACCAAGGCCGCCGGCGAGATCGGCGGCCTCACCGGCGAGCCGGCACGGCAGGCGGCGACCTGGCTCGGCCAGGCCCAGGCGCGGCTCACTTTGGATGCCGCCAGCGCCCAGCTTTCACAGGTGGCGGCGCGGCAGCTCGCGCCTGCCAGCGGCAACAGCAATTAAGGGCGGGCCGATATGACGCTGTGGCGCACCGTCTTCTTCCTGCTCCAGGTCGCCATCGTTCTGGCGATCGCCATCCTCCTGGCGCAGTATCCCGGCACGATCTCGATGCTGTGGTTCAAGCACCAGATCGACATGCCGGTCGGATTGGCGGTCGGGATCGTCATCATTCTCGTTCTGGCGCTGCTCGGCCTGTTGCGGCTCTGGCATTTCCTGCGACGCACGCCGCGCGAACTGGCGGCCGCCCGCTCCAACAGCCGCAAGGCCAAGGGCTATCGCGCCTTGACCCGCGGTCTCACCGCGGCGGCGGCCGGCGATGCCACGGAAGCCCGCAAGCAGGCGCGGATTGCCCATGATTATCTGAAGGAACCGGCGCTCACCTTGCTGCTGGCGGCCCAGGCGGCGCAGCTCAATGGCGAAGATGCGGCGGCGGAACGCTATTTCGCGGCTCTGACCAAGGAACCGGAATCGGCCCTGCTCGGCCTGCGCGGCCTGATCACCAGCGCCTTGAAGCGCGGCGACGAGCCCACCGCGCTGCATTATGTCGAGCAGGCGGTGACGATCGCGCCCCAGGCGGCCTGGGCGGCGGAAACCGCGCATCGTTTGCAGATGAAAGCCGGTGCCTATGATGCCGCCGACCGCAGCCTCAATGTCTGGATGCGGGGCGGCGGCATTTCCGTGAAGGCGGCGCAACGTCGCCGGGCGGCGCTGCTCACCGAAAAGGCGCGGCAGTTCCTGGTGCCGGAAAACGGCGATCAGCCCGGCCTCGACCTCGCCGATGCCACCCAGGCGGCGCGCGAGGGGCTCAAACTGGCGCCCGACTTCGTGCCGGCCCGCCTCGTCCTCGCCCAGTTGTTGATTCGCCAGAACAAGGGCCGCGAGGCGGCGAAACTGATCGAACAGGCCTGGGATACCAGCCCGCATATCCTGCTGGCGCGGGTCTTTGCCCGGGCGGAGGCACACGAATCGCCGCTCGACCGGGCGCGCCGGATGGAACGCCTGGCGCGGCAGAATCCGGACCATCCCGACAGCCACCGTGCAACCGCCGAGGCCGATCTCGCGGCCCAGCTCTGGGGCGAGGCGCGGCGCCATCTCGAGCGCCTGAACGCGCTGGAACAGGCGGCAGGCGGCACCGTTCATCAGAGTACGGCCCGGCTCTGGGCGCAGCTGGAAGAGGGCGAGCGCAGCAATATGGCGGCGGCGCGCGATTGGCTGGAACGGGCGGCGAGCCTGCCGGCCGATCCGCTGTGGATCTGCGGCGAATGCGGCGCCCCCGGCGAAGCCGGCCCGGCCTGCGGCCATTGGCAGGCGGTCTGCCCGCATTGCGGGGCGATCGACAGCCTGGCCTGGAAGCAGCCGGTTTCGGCGGCGGCCTGGCCCTCGGCGCTGCCGGAGCTCGGTGCGCCGATGGACGACTGGCGGCCGCTGACAGCGGTGCCGCGGCCCGGCGAACTGGCCAAAATGCCCGCGACAGTGGTTCAGGGGGGTACGCCCGGGACGACTGGTGGGGTGGCGCCGGGGGTGATCCCGGGCGCGGCGGAGCCGGCCCTTGAACCGGGCGGCTCTTCTGTTGACGCCGCCCGTCTGGTGAATTAGGTTCCCGCCCGCTGGCTTAGGGCGCCGTTAACTATCGACGGCTAGACTTCGCCGGTTCCTGTCTTCGGGCAGCGTGTGCCGTTGTAGCTCAGGGGTAGAGCAACTGATTCGTAATCAGTAGGTCGGGGGTTCAATTCCCTTCAACGGCACCATTTCTTTCCTGCGGCGCAGCGTCGCCCAAAGCCGGATCAGTAAACATGACGCCTATCGAAATCGCCCGTGTGCAGGACTATCTGCGACGCACCTTCAACAATCCGAAGATCTTCGTCGATCCGCCGATGAAGAAGGGCGCGACCATCGAGGTGCGTATTGCCGATGAATTCATCGGCGTGCTGCATCGCGATGAAGACGAGGGCGAGGTGTCCTATTCCTTCCAGATGTCGATTCTGGAAGAGGACCTGCCGCCGGCCAGCGCCGTCACCGGCCCGCGCAAGGTGAAGTAAGCGCTATTCGTTAAGATGGCGGTTGCCTGGCCCTTTTGGCCGGCGCCTTAGCGAAGCGATCGCCGATAACGGGCTTGCACCACAAAATTTGCTGTGGATCACTCGCCTCTCCATAGACGGGGAGGAATGAGCGATGTCATTCGAACATTGGCTGGCTTTTGCCGCAGCCTCGGCGATCCTGGTGGCGATCCCGGGACCGACGGTGCTGCTGGTTGTCTCGCATGCCTTAAGTCATGGCCGCCGCGCCGCCATGGCGACGGTGACCGGTGTGGCGCTCGGCGATCTCACCGCCATGACCGCATCGATGCTGGGACTCGGCGTGTTGTTGCAGACGACGGCGACGCTCTTCATGGTGCTGAAGACGATCGGCGCGCTCTATCTGATTTATCTCGGTGTCAAATTGTGGCGCGCCCCAACCGGTCTTTCCAATGTCGATATCGAAGCATCGGAGAAGCGGCCGTGGCGCATCTTCGCGCATGCATATGCGGTGACGGCGCTCAATCCGAAGAGCATCATTTTCTTCGTCGCCTTCGTGCCGCAGTTCATCGACACGCATCAGCCACTGCCGTTGCAGATGAGCATCTTCATCGCCACCTTTGTCGGACTCGCGATTCTCAATGCCGG
>Ga0310811_10012997_pt1 | contig 10829 bp, 9 predicted proteins | sample YCmetagenome_FD_207642 | JGI IMG/M metagenome (GOLD analysis project Ga0310811, IMG submission 207642) | Soil microbial communities from experimental microcosm in Duke University, North Carolina, United States - YC | ecosystem: Engineered > Artificial ecosystem > Soil microcosm > Unclassified ...
CCGGGGGCTTTTGTTGGCCGGCGCCGGGGCCACGGGGGGTGGGGGGCGGGGCGCCGGGGCCGGGGCTCGGTGGGTCACGCGGGTGAGACGGCCGGCCGGCCCAGGTGGCGGGCGAAGAAGCGGACCGCGCTTTCGGCTTCGAAGCGGGGGAGGTCCTTGTGGCGGCCCGTGTTGGCGTGCAGGGACTTGTCGGGGGAGGCGAAGGCGTCGAACAGCGCCAGGCCGGCCTCGCGGTCGATGTACTCGTCGTCCCACTGCATGTCGAACTCGATCGGGATGGTGATCCGCCGGGCGTGTTCGGCCAGGCGGTCGGGCCAGTGGAGTCCGAAGACCGCGGCGGCGATCCGGGGTTCGCCGGCTACGAAGGGGACGCCGATGGCGGTGCCCATGTTCAGGCCCCAGAAGCCGACCGGGCCCTCGGGGCCGATGCCGGGGAGCTGCTGGAGGGCGTCCAGCATCGCGCGGTACTCGGGGACGGCGCGTTCGGCCAGGTGGGCGTTGTAGCGGACGATGATCGGGGCCTCGGGTTCGCCCGCGTCCCTTGCCGCGTACATCGCGGCGATCTCGCGCTCGTCGTGCGCTGTGCGGGGGCGGTCGCCGTGGCCGGGGGCGTCGATGACGGCGGCGTGGAAGCCTGCGCCGGCCACGAGGTGGTGCGCGCGGCCCCACATCGCGGGGGCCTTCTTGTGGATGCCGCCGCCGTGGGCCAGCAGAACCAGCGCGGAGCGCTCGGCACCGGCGGTGGGGGACCAGAGGACGCCGGGGAGGTCGCCGATGGTGAACTCGCGTTCGCGAATCTTGTCGGACGAGCTGTCGGAGACGAAAGTCAGAGCGGACAAGGCCATGTCGCACAACCCTTCGGGAATGCCTGGTTTCTCGGCGCTCCCGGCGACGGCTTCGTCTATCGCCGAACCGTGACGGAATGGGGGAGCGCCCACGTCGATGCAGCCTGCATGGTCGTCTCACCTCCTTGAGTCCCGCGGTCGGGCACGGTGCCCCGCACGCTACCAACGCCCGCACGGCCTAATCAACGGGTTTTCCGGCGCCCGGCGCCCGCCTGCCCGTGCCGACCAGTACCGATGCGCGCGCCCCGACCGGCGGACGCCTGCGCAACGTTCCCGGGCCGGTGTGATCAACGGTGCTGCCGACGGTATCGTCGGCAGCACCCGCCTGCCGGGCCGACTCACCCGCTCACTGGAACTGGACTGCATACCGATGACGACATCCCACGCCGACGCCCGGATCGTGCTGCGAGCCGCAGGCGTCTGCCTCGTCCTCGACGCGACGGCGGGCCGGCTGCCCGCGGTCCTTCTCTGGGGACGCGACCCGGGCGTGCCGATTGCGGCCGACCTCGACGCGCTCGCGCTCGGAGCGGTCGCGCCACACGCGCCGAACGGGGTGGACGAGCCGATCCGGCTCTCGCTGCTGCCCGAGCACTGGACGGGATGGATCGGCACGCCGGGGCTTCGCGGATCGCGGTCGGGTCGGGCGTGGTCGCCGCGCTTCGTGACATCGCGGATCGAGGTCGACGGGGTGGCGGACGCGTCGCCGATCGTGCTGCGCGAGGGTGCGGCGCACGTCGTGTTTCATGCGGAGGACGCCGAGGCCGAACTCGCGCTGGAGATCGAAGTCCAGATGGACGCGAGCGGCGTACTGCGACTGCGGGGGGCGGTGCGCAACACGGGCCGGGACGATTATCAGCTTGACGAGCTGCTGCTTGCGTTGCCGGTGCCGCAGGAGGCGGGTGAGCTGCTCGACTTCGGCGGACGCTGGGGCAAGGAGCGGGTGCCGCAGCGTGCGCAGATCGCTCAGGGCACGCACCGGCGTGAGGGTCGACGCGGACGGACCGGGGCCGACTCCGCCTACGCACTGCATGCCGGCGTTCCCGGCTTCGACTTCGCCAAGGGCGAGGTCTGGGCGCTGCACACCGGCTGGTCGGGCAACCACGTCCACCAGTTCGAGCGGGTGGACAGCGGTGTGCAGGCGCTCGCCGGGGGAGAGCTGCTGCTGCCCGGCGAGGTGAGGCTCCGTCAGGGCGAGACGTATCGCGGGCCGTGGATCTACGCAGGGTACGGCGACGGCCTCGACGAGGTCGCGCGACGTTTCCACACGTATCTGCGCGGCCGCCCGCAGCACCCGCGTACGCCGCGTCCGGTGACGCTGAACGTGTGGGAGGCGGTGTACTTCGATCACGACGTGGATGTGCTGCTCGAGCTCGCCGAGCAGGCGGCCGCGGCCGGCATCGAACGCTTCGTGCTCGACGACGGCTGGTTCGGCGCGCGGCGCGACGACCACCGCGGCCTCGGCGACTGGACCGTGTCGCCGCAGGTGTGGCCCGACGGGCTGCACCCGCTGGTGGACCGCGTGCGCAAGCTCGGCATGCAGTTCGGGCTCTGGTTCGAGCCGGAGATGGTCAACCTCGACTCCGACCTGGCACGCCGTCACCCGGAGTGGGTCATGTCCACCGGCGGCCGGCTCCCCGTCGAGTCGCGCCACCAGGAGGTGCTCGATCTGGCGATTCCGGAGGCGTACGCGTACATCCGCGACTCGATCTGCGCGATCCTCGACGAGTACGACATCGGATACATCAAGTGGGACCACAACCGCGACCTCATCGACGCGGGCGGACTCGACGGACGACCGGCAGTGCACGAGCAGACGCTCGCGTTCTACCGGCTCGTGGACGAGCTCAAGGCGAAGTATCCGGGCCTGGAGATCGAATCCTGCTCCTCCGGCGGCGCGCGCGTCGACCTCGGCGTGCTGGAGCGCACCGACCGCATCTGGGTCTCGGACAACATCGACCCGCTCGACCGCCAGCAGATGATGCGCTGGACGACGCAACTACTGCCGCCGGAGCTCTTGGGCGCGCATATCGCCTCGGGCGGCTCGCATACCACCGGCCGCCGACACGACCTGTCCTTCCGTGCGGCCACGGCCCTCTTCGGCCACCTCGGCGTCGAGTGGGACTTGCGCTCGGCAACCGCGGCCGAGCGTGCCGAGCTCGCCGACTGGATCCGCTTCCACAAGGCACACCGCGAACTGCTGCACGGTGGCGAGCTCGTGCGCATCGACCATCCCGACGCCTCGATCGTGCTGCACGGTGTCGTCGCGCCCGATCGCTCGGAGGCGATCTACTCGTACGCGGTCACCGCGCGCAGTCCCTACGTTTCGCCCGGCCGCATCCGTTTCCCCGGGCTCGACCCGGCGCGGCGCTACCGGATCGAGCCGGTGTTCCCGGAGTTCCTGCACGCTGACACCCGGCCCGCGGCCTGGTGGCCAGGCGTCACGATGAACGGAGCGCTGCTCGGCGCGGCCGGCCTCGCCGCCCCGCTCCTGCACCCGGAGCACGCGGTCGTCTTCTATGCCCGTGAACAGGGATGATGCGCACTTCGGCACCCGTTGATGCCGACGCCTGGCGGTAGGTGCCGGGCGTCGGGCCTCGGACGCGGGCCGCGCCGCTTTGACCTGCGGGTCAACCCTGCACGTAGTCGATGAGGTTCTGCCGGTCGAACTCCAGCTGGTCGATCGTCGACTTGACCACGTCGCCGATGCTGACGATGCCGACCAGGCGGCCTGCCGGGTCGACGACCGGGAGGTGGCGGATGCGGCGGGCTGTCATCGTCGTGCAGAGCTCGTCGACGTGGTCGTCCAGGGCGCAGGTGGAGACCTTCCAGACGGCGATGTCGGAGACCGGGCCGTCGAGGACGGCGTCGCCGCGGTCGTTCAGGCGGCGGACCACGTCGCGTTCGGAGACGATGCCGCCGACGGTCACCCCGTCCTCGGAGACGACGACCGCCCCGATGTTGCGCTCGGCCAGCAGCGCGAGCAGCGCGCGGCAGGTGGCGTCGGGGCGGACGGTGACGACGACTGACCCTTTGTTCCTGAGGACGTCTTTCACTCTCATGGCTACTCTGCTTCCCTCGCCCTTGAAGGACAGCTCGTGACGGACCCCCACTGTCCACAGTGGCGGACAAACCGGGTGAACGCCAGTCGTGCCGGGCAGGTCGCTTCCGGGGATCCGCCCGGCACGGGGAGAGGGGGCTCAGCGGTTGGCCTTGTTCAGCGGACTGATGCCGAGGACGAGGCGGTAGACGCCGAAGACGACGGGCCCGTAGGCGATGAAGTACACGCCTGCGCCCGACGCCGCCCGGTAGCTGACGACGGAGAAGATTGGGCCTGATGCGATCCAGACGACGCCGAAGCCGATGGAGCGCTTCCCCTTGCTGCGCCAGATGTCCCACTGCTGGGAGGAGACGGTCTGGTAGGGGGCGGGGCCGCTTGAGTAAGGGGCCTGGTTCGACACGGTGGGAGCTCCTGTCTGTGCGGTGGTGGACGGACGGTGCGGACGACCGGAGATAAGGAGCGGGGCGTCAGGAGATGGGCAGGTTGCGCTCGCGCGCGGCGGCGAGGCGGCGGTCGATGAAGGCGTCCCGGCCGCCCTGCCGGGCGGCGGCGTCGAGCGGGATCGGGACCTTGCCGCCGTCGGCGAGTTCGAGCCGGTAGCCGAGCACCCTGCCGACGTCCCCGCCGGTGGAGCGGCGGTCGTGGATCGTGGCCACGCGCACGACGTCGGACCACGCGATCGAGTGGAAGGTCGAGCGGCGGGTGTGTACCAGGCCGCCGGTGTAGAGGCAGAAGGCGGGTCGAGGCGCCGTGCCGGGTGCCGAGGAGGTCGCCGAGCTCGCGCGACCGGGCGGCCGCGCGCACCTGGGGCGGCGCGTCCTGCGTGGTCGGACCGGGTTCGCCCGGCCGGTTCGCTTCCTGGAATGTCATGGCCCGCAAGCTAGCGCCGCGCCGCGGGGGCCGGTCCGTCCACTGCTCGAGGGCCCGTTTCTGATGCTCCGTCAGGTATCACTTGGATAACGGAGCGCGCACGGCGATCCACCATTTCCATGATCGACGGGCCTGCCCATTTGTTGTGTGAGCCAAGTAATACGCGGCGCGCAGGGCCAGGTGGACGGCGTGAAGATCGTTTAAATTGGTCTAGACCAAGGTGGCTGGGGCGCCGGAACTCGTCACGTTCCGTGCTCGACCCCTTCTACCTGCGTCGCGAAATCGTTACCGCGTACAACAAATGGGCTCAGTGTCCGCCTTCCGCTTTCCGGGCCGAGGACATACGTTGCCTCCAACAACATTCCTTGGATCCGCCGAGCCCCGCGGGGGGCGCCGGCGCCTGAGAAAGGACCACGCGCAATGATGCGTAAGGCCGTCCTGAGTGCCGCCGTCGGCGCCGCAGCCCTCGCTTTGGGTGTCGCCGGGTGCTCATCCTCCTCGTCGAGTTCCTCCGCTTCGGGCTCGTCCTCCGGTTCTTCCGCTGTGCAGGTCGGCATCATCCTGCCGGACACCGTCTCCTCCGCCCGCTACGTGAACGCGGACGCCCCGGCGCTGGCCGCGGAGTGCAAGGCGAAGAGCATCAACTGCGACATCCAGAACGCGCAGGGCTCCACCTCCACGCAGCAGTCGCTCGCCGACAAGATGATCAACACCGAGCACGTCCAGGTGCTGATCCTCGACCCGCTGAACACCACGGTGGGCGCGGCGATCGAGAAGGAGGCGCACGCCGCCGGCGTGAAGACGATCGACTACGACCGGCTCGACACCGGTGCGTCGCCCGACTACTACGTGTCCTACAACAACACCGAGGTCGGCACGCTGCAGGGCCAGGCCCTCGTCGCCGCGGTGAAGGCCAAGGACATCACCAGCCCGGACGTGGCGATCCTCGACGGCTCGACCACCGACCACAACGCGGTGCTGTTCAACCAGGGCTACATGTCGGTCCTGAACCCGCTGATCTCCTCCGGCTCCTGGAAGAAGTCCGGCGAGCAGTGGGTCACCAACTGGGACAACCCGACCGCCGGCACCGACTTCACCTCGATGTACAACAAGGACCACAACATCAACGTGGTCATGGTCGCCAACGACGGTATGGCGAACGCGGTCATCCAGGACCTGAAGAACCTGGGCCTGGCGGGCAAGGTCGTCGTCTCCGGCCAGGACGCCTCTGCGGCCGGCCTGCAGAACATCCTCTCCGGCTCGCAGTCCTTCTCGATCTACAAGGCCGCCAAGGGCGAGGCGATCCCGTCCGTCGACCTGGCCGCGCAGATCATCGCGGGCAAGGTGACCGACACCTTCACCTCGGTGACCGACCCGACGAACAACCAGCAGGTCAAGTCGATCCTGGGCACGCCGGTCGTGATCACCAAGTCGAACATCGACGCTCCGATCAAGGGCGGCGACGACAAGCTGTCGGACGTCTGCACCTCGGCCTACGCCTCCGCCTGCACGGCGGCCGGCCTCTCGTAGGCAAGCGGCCGGCCTAACGTCAGCGCGCTGGAAGCCACGCCAAGGGGATCCGGGGAGCGGAGCCCCTTGGCGTGGGGGTGCGGGGGTCGTGCCCCCGCTGCGGACGGCAGCGGTGACCACAGACCCACGGAAGGTTGAGACGGAAATGAGCGACGGAGCTGAAATGAGCGAGCCTGTCCTTCGACTGCGGGGGATAACCAAGTCCTTCGGACCCGTCGAGGTCCTCAAGGGCGTCGACTTCGAGGCCAACCCGGGCGAGGTCACCGCCCTGGTCGGCGACAACGGCGCGGGCAAGTCCACGCTGGTCAAGTGCATCGGCGGCACCTACCACATCGACGGCGGCGAGTATCTGTTCGAGGGGAAGCCGGTCACCGTCAAGGGCCCGCGCGACGCCTCCGCGCTCGGCATCGAGATCGTGTACCAGGACCTTGCGCTCTGCGACAACCTGGACATCGTGCAGAACATGTTCCTGGGCCGCGAGTCCGTCAACCGGCTCTCCCGCACCCTGGACGAGGCCGAGATGGAGCACCAGGCCGGCAAGGCGCTGGCCTCGCTCTCGGTGCGCACCGTGAAGTCGGTGCGGCAGAAGGTCTCCAGCCTCTCCGGCGGCCAGCGGCAGACCGTCGCGATCGCCAAGACGGTGCTGTGGAACAGCAAGGTCGTCATCCTCGACGAGCCGACCGCCGCGCTCGGCGTCGCGCAGACCGCGCAGGTGCTCGACCTCGTCCGGCGGCTGGCCGACCAGGGCATGGCCGTCATCCTCATCTCGCACAACATGCTCGACGTGCTCAAGGTCTCGGACAGCGTCGCAGCCCTCTACCTCGGACGGATGGCCGCGCAGGTGCGCACCTCCGAGGTCAACCAGACCCAGATCGTCGAGCTGATCACCGCCGGCCGCTCCGGCTCGCTCGGCCTCAAGGAAGGAGCGGCGGCGCAGTGAGCGAGCTTGCGAGCGAACCGTTGAACACAGAGCTGAAAGCCGAGCCCGCGGAAACGGCACCGGTCGACCATGGCGAGGGCAACCGCGTGAGCGACACCGACACCGACAACGCCTCCGTCGAGCGCGACGCGGTCGCCGAGCACGAGGCCGCCAATCCGGCCGCGAACGTCACCGCACTGATCCCGCAGACCCTCGGCGGCACCTTCCGCTCCTACGTGCGCAGCGTGCGCGGCGGCGAGACCGGCTCGGTGCCGGCCGTCGTCGGCGCGCTGGTGCTGATGGTCATCTTCGGCGCCGCGCAGAGCAACTTCCTGTCCAGCAGCAACATCGTCGCGATCGTCCAGCAGTCCGCGCCGACCACGATCATGGCCATGGGCCTGGTCTTCGTGCTGCTGCTCGGCGAGATCGACCTGTCCGCCGGCGTCGTCGGCTCGACCGCCGCCGCGTTCGGCGCGGTGCTCTCGGTCAAGCACGGCATGCCCTGGTACGTCGCGATCCTCGGCTCCGCGGCCTTCGGCGGCGTGGTCGGCCTGCTGCTCGGCTGGCTGCGCGCCAAGCTGAACATCCCGTCCTTCGTGGTCACCCTCTCCGCGTTCATCGCCTTCCAGGGTGTGCAGATCCTGGTGATCAACTCGAAGAGCAACGGCGTCCAGGTCAGCGACCAGACGTTGCACGACCTCTACTTCGGCCGCCTCTCGCCGGTCGCCGGCTGGATCCTGCTGGTCGTCGCCGTCGCGCTCTACGTGCTGGTCAAGCTGGTGCAGAACGCCGCGCGCAAGCGCAAGGGCCTGGCCATCGTGCCGCTCACCGTGCTCGGCCTGCGCTCGCTGGCGATCGCGGTGTTCGGCGGCGTGTTCGTCTACCTGATGAACATCGACCAGTCCGTGGCCTGGCAGCAGCGCGCCGGCATCCACCAGTGGGGCGTGCCGTGGTCCTCGGTGATCATCCTCGGCCTGCTCGTGGTGCTCGGCTTCACCCTCACCAAGACCCGCTACGGCCGCCACGTGTTCGCGGTCGGCGGCAACGAGGAGGCGGCCCGCCGCGCGGGCATCCGGGTGCTGTCCATCCGCACCTCCGTGTTCGTGCTCTGTTCCGCGCTCGCGGCGCTGTCCGGCCTGATCCTGGCCGGCCAGCTCGGCGGGGTGAGCACCGGCGACGGCGCGGGCAACACCCTGCTGCTCGCCGTGGCCGCGGCCGTCATCGGCGGAACCTCGCTGATGGGCGGCCGGGGCCGGATCGTCGACGCGATCCTCGGCGGCGTGGTCCTGGCCATCCTGCAGAACGGCATCTCCGACCTGCTGCAGGGCAACAACGCCTCGGCCTACGAGCTGATCATCGAGGGCGCGGTGCTGCTGCTCGCGGCGGCCGTGGACTCGGTCTCCCGCAGGGCCCGCCGCTGAGGATCCCCGCGGGCCAGGACGTCAGCGTCCTGTGAACGAATGCCGGCCGTCCGGTCAGCGGGAAGGCGCGTCCGCGCGGCATAGTATGTGTCAACTCATCGGGTCGGGAATGCGAGGGTTTCCATGGCTGCCGGACCGGGCGGTTCGACGCAGGACGAGGTGCGCAGGCACAACGTCTCGACCCTGCTGCGCTACGTCCACGTGCACGGGCCCACCTCGCGCGCCGAGCTGACCAGCGCGATGCAGCTCAACCGCTCCACCATCGGCACGCTCACGGCCGACCTCGCCGGGGCCGGGCTGGTCCGCGAGGAGCTGCCCGCGCGAACCGCCGGGGCCGGGGCCGGCCGGCCGTCGCTGGTCGTGTGGCCGCGGCCCGAGCAGGTCTACGTGCTCGCCTTCGACATCGGCGTGGACTACCTCATCGCGTCGCGGGTCGGCCTCGGCGGCTCGATCCTGGACCGCCGCGAGCTCTACCGTCCGCGCGGCGACTACGCGATGGACGACGTCGTCAACCACCTGTGCCGATTCACCACCGAGATGTCCGCGCGGGCCGAGCCTGGCTCGGTCTGCGTCGGGGTCGGCGCGGCGATCGCCGGCGTGGTGCGCGAGTCGGACGGACTGGTCCGCTTCGCCCCCAACCTCGGCTGGGTGGACGAGCCGCTCGGCTCGGCGCTCGCCGAGGGACTCGGCCGGCAGGGCGTGCGCGCCCGGGTCGCCGTCGGCAACGACGCGGACCTCGGGGCGCTCGCCGAGCACGTGCGCGGCGCCGCCGCGGGAGCCACCGACGCGGTCTACCTGGCCGGCGAGGTCGGCGTCGGCGCCGGCATCATCGTCGGCGGCGAGCCGCTGCGCGGCCACGGCGGCTACGGCGGTGAACTCGGTCATATGGTGGTCAACCCGGCCGGCCGGCTCTGCCGTTGCGGGTCCCGCGGCTGCTGGGAGACCGAGATCGGCGAGAAGGCGATCCTGGACGCGGCCGGCCACCCGGACGGCCCGCGCTCGACGGTGCCCGCCGTGGTCGCGGCCGCCTCGGGCGGCGACTCGCGCGCCCTGGCCGCGGTGCGGCATGTGGGCGAATGGCTGGCCATCGGCGTCGGCAACCTGGTCAACATCTTCAACCCCGAAGTGGTCATCTTCGGCGGTCTGCTGCGCGATCTGTTCCCCGCGGTCGAGCAGCAGCTCAGCGGCACGATGCGGACGGTCGGCCTGTCCGCGCCGCGCGAGCAGGTCCGGCTCACCGCACCCGGCCTGGGCGCCGACTCCACGCTCGTCGGTGCCGCCGAGCGGGCCTTCGGGCCGCTGCTGTTCGACCCGCCGGGCACCCTCGCCCTGCTGGTCTGAGCGCACGGCCGTCCCAACCCGGCCGCGGCCGCTCAAACCGGGATTCACCCGCGAATCCACCCTTCGTTTACCGCGATCTTCGACGGTGAAGATGATGTGGAGGTGTCCGCCAGGTGCCGAGGGGCACGACCGCTCGCCGCATAGACTCGGATAGCTCGCCGATCGCGTGGCCCCTGCGCCCTTGCGTACGGCCCGGGAGGGTAATACCCCCGGATATGTAAGGGCCGGTGGTCGGGCCGGCCACGGGAACGGTGAAGGAGACTGCGTTGGCCAGCTTGATGGAATCGGTAAGGCAGCCGCGCGACCTCGACCGGCTCAGCCGAGCCGAGCTGGACCGGCTCGCCGCCGAGATCCGCGAATTCCTCATCGAGAACGTCTCGCGCACCGGCGGCCACCTCGGGCCCAACCTCGGCGTCGTCGAGCTGACCATCGCGCTGCACCGCGTCTTCGACTCCCCGCGCGACGCGCTGATCTGGGACGTCGGCCACCAGGCGTACGTGCACAAGCTGCTGACCGGACGTCAGGACTTCGAGAAGCTGCGCTGCGTCGGCGGCGTCTCCGGCTACCCCTCGCGGGCCGAGTCCGAGCACGACATCGTGGAGAACTCGCACGCCTCCACCGCGCTGAGCTACGCGGACGGCGTGGCCAAGGCCTTCCGGCTGCGCGGGCTGACCGACCGCCGCGTCGTCGGTGTGATCGGCGACGGCGCGCTGACCGGCGGCATGGCCTGGGAGGCGCTGAACAACATCGCCGGCGGCGATCTGCCGGTCGTGATCGTCGTCAACGACAACGAGCGCTCCTACGCCCCCACCATCGGCGGCCTGTCCAACCACCTCGGCACGCTG